>Ga0307510_10000256_pt1 | contig 48391 bp, 42 predicted proteins | sample 12_EM_MG_FD_207224 | JGI IMG/M metagenome (GOLD analysis project Ga0307510, IMG submission 207224) | Populus trichocarpa ectomycorrhiza microbial communities from riparian zone in the Pacific Northwest, United States - 12_EM | ecosystem: Host-associated > Plants > Roots > Unclassified | place... | reverse complement strand
CCGGGTCATCGCCCAGATCGAAGCCAACGGGTTCCTGGAACCCGAGCCCGTCTGACAAACGCGGCATCGAACACGCGACAAGGGAACCCAAGGACATGACCCTGCCCTTCCTCGAGCAACTCGGCCTGGACCAGACCGCCGATGCCACCACCATCCGGCGCGCCTACGCACGCCAGCTAAAACAGCTGGACCAGGAAGCAAACCCGGAAGCCTTCGCCACCCTGCGCACCGCCTACGAACAAGCCCTGGCCTGGACCGAACAGTCGAGGGCGCCAACAGACCTCATCCCTGACGCCGCTCCCGGCCGGGTTGGGGGTCAGAGTAATTACTCTGACCCCCAACCCACCCCGCCCGACCGGCCGCTAGTCACCCAAGCCCACGCCCGCTTCGCCGAAGCCCTGCACCAGCTACCCAACGCAGACCTGACCGAAGCCCTGCGCACCATCTCCACCGACCTGCACCACCAGGCACCCGACCAGCACTACATATTCCAGTGGCAACTGCTCGCCGCCGTAGCCCAGGAAAACGCCCCACACCGCTTCGAAATATTCCTGGCCGCCGACCAGGTGTTCAACCTGGCCGCCCAGTCCACCCACGCACCCGCGCCCGATCTACGCCGCTGGCTAGACGCCTTGCTAGTGCAGCGCGAGGCCTGGATCAGCCAGCCGGTGGGCACACGAGAGCGCCAACTGAACCTGCTGCAGTCGGTGCAAGCGGGAAGGTTCAGCCGCGAGAACGCCGGCGAGATCGGACAGCTACTCAACCGGTTCCCGACATTCAGTTCGCTGGTAGCGGACCACGACGCCCGCGCGCGATGGAAGCAGGCGGCCGAAGAAAGTGGCGGCATTCCGGACGCACCGTCGCCGAAGTCCTTCAGCCAGGTACAGCGTCCAGGGAAGCGACGGGTGAGCCAGGCCACGTCAACGAACTCCCGGGTGATCTTCCGCTTTCTCCTTTTCCTGGGGATCGGGCTGAGTTCGGTTTACCGCGCGAGCATGGATAGCCATGACCACAGGAGCGCGCCGGAACCTTCGAGCCAGACGACAGCCCAGGCAGGCGTGCTGCCGACGTATCAGGCCAGTTCGAACAAGACTGGCGGGGACGACCCGTTCAAGACGCAGATGGCTGCGTGCGAGCGGAAACTAGGCATTGACGATCGGCTTCTGCAAGGGAACGACGAGCGAAGTGCGAAGGCTCGGCTGGCTGTGCTGCGATGTGCCGGGGCCCAATAACGTGATGCTAGATCCCTCCGATTCTTCGCAACGCAAGATGTAATCAAAAACAACAGTTACTAAAAAAAGGGAACAGGGAAATTGAAAATTAAGAGTCTTCTATTGACGGCAGGCCTGCTGGCCTGCGGTACGGCAACGGCCGGCCCATACTCGGACAGCCTGTCCGATTGCCTCGTTGGGAAAAGCACCATGGACGATCACGTTGTCCTGGTGCGCTGGATGTTCGTGGCTATATCGCGTCACCCGGCGGTGTCTTCCATGGCGAAGATATCCGACGCACAGGTCGATAACGCCAACAAGGAGATGGCCGAACTTTTCACTCGCCTGCTCACGGTGACGTGCAGGGACCAGGCAAGGCTAGCCCTGAAGAACGAGGGCGAATTTGCGATGCAACAGGCTTTCCAGAAACTGGGGCAGCAGGCCGGATCGGAGATATTCATCAATCAGGATGTCACAAAGGGCATGTCCGGCATAACCAAGTATTTCGACGCAAAGAAATTCGAAGAACTTAAAAGCCAGTGAGCACCAAGAAATCGACATGGTGAGCCTGGATTTCCTGACGCTGCTTGGCCTGGATGCGCATGCCGACCTGGCGGCCGTCCGGCGTGCCTATGCCAAGCAGCTGAAGCAAATCGATCAGGAGCGTGAGCCGGCGGCCTTCACTCGGCTGAGAGAGGCCTACGAGGCAGCACAGGCATGGCTAGACGCAAGACCCGACTCAGGACCCCCACTCGCCAGGCAACCGGAGCCAGCGAGTTCCTGGCCCATCCCGGAGCCGTCCGACAGCGAGCCTGCAATCTCACTCAGTGAGGCCTTATATCGTGCTCATCACCAGCTGAAGGAAACACTTCAAACGCCTCCCGGCGTTGACTTCCCGGTGCAACTGGAAAATATCGTTGACCAGCTTTGTAGCGTTGCACCGGAGCTATACGAACCATTTGTATGGCAGTTACTGGACTCCCTGGCCAGCCAACGCACATCTCATCGATTTCAGGTATTCGACGCCGCGACCCGGTTATTTAAAGTCCGCCATGTCCCCACGAATCCGCCCGACCCTGGCATCGCACTATGGCTTGAGGCCACATCAAGCGAGCTGGCTGCATGGGCGAGGGAACCAGAGCAGGTACGCGCAAGCCAGTCGGCTGTCTTGCGGGAGCTCCAGGGGGGAACCGTTTCCGTGGATCACTGGCCCGAGTTGGAAGCGCTCCTTGAATGCTTTCCCCATACGTGCCTGTTGATCGCGGATTCCGACAAGGTGGCGAACTGGCGGTATGCCATGACCCAGGCAAATCCGGCGCTACGACGGGGTCAGCCTCAGCCGCTCGGCCTTTTGGCGCGACTCCGGCGAGCCTCCCATCGGGGAGAAGCAAACGTAAGGGAGTTCATGTTTCTCATGATGATCTGCACGGGCGTTGCCATGTACCTGCTCGTGAAGATGGCAGAGTGGATCAGCAAGCTGGCGAACTAAGTTCGGACACTATGATCATCAAATACCTTTCAACGGTGCTTCAGATGCGATCCATTAAGCACCGCCTCCATAGCGGCCCCTCCGAATTACGTGGATTCGTCACGGCTATCGCCATCGCTTTCGTGGCTGCAGGCTGCGCTTCTGAACAGGCGACCATGAGAATGGAACCAAAGTCGATTGCCAAACAGCTAGGCCGTCCGTACTGCAGGGTATCTGTTCCGCTGAGCCAATCGGAGGTTATGGAAGACGCGAAGAGGATGCACACTCCAGATCCGGAGCAGTATGTGGAATGGATTGAAATGAAGTCGAAAATTCAACCAGAAGATCAACTTCGTCTGGTGAATTGCTTCGGGACGAGCCGATCCAAGTACGGTGGGGACCCCTACCATTACGTTTTGATTCGCAACGGCAAGATCATCTCTGAGTTCCACATCGCATTTTTCGATTAGGTCAGAAGCCGCAATACATCGGTCACTACCCTTTCTTGAACAGATCCTGGAATACCAGCGGCCCCCAAACCCCGTTCCACCCCTGCACGAGCCGACCGCCTTCCGCGATCTTGCCCAGACTAACCGGCGCATAGCCCAGCTTCTCAGCCAGGGCGGCGACCGTTGCGATGGCGCTTTCATCATCTGCGCTATGGTTGCCTGGCCCGCGAATTCAGATTGCCCGTGGTCAGGCTGTTGGCGGCGGCGATGATGGAGGCGGCGGGTTGCCAGGCGGCGGCATTTCGCCCTGTGACAGTGGACTACCGCGCAGACGCCGCGCGGGTACGGCAAGCCTACTTTGATGCGCGGCGCCAGGCGGAAGCGTTGTTGCCTCGCGACGAGGCGGCGATCCATGCAGTGCTGACCAAGCCGACCTAACCACGCATCCAAAGAAAAACGCCCGCGCAAGGCGGGCGTTTCAGTTCTGCATCACTCTCCAGATTCAATCCGTCGAATGATCTCCATCGCAAATTGGCCATATCCAAATCTGAGTCGAAGCGCCCCCATTCTGCAGGAACACCGAGATCAACGTAGCGATCTAGCGAGTGCTCATCAAAAAAAACGTGGTCTTTCACGGTCTGGATATTCTCAGCCTTAATACCCGTGTTCTGAGAAATCTGGTTGACGTCAGCATCATTTGCTCGAATGGTGTCATACACCTCATCCGCCGACTGAATGCCACTGCCACCGCCGGTTTGGCGAAGTCCCGTGTTTGAAACACCTGGATTTTTCTAACTTTCAAAACGGCACGATTGATACCGCATGAGAAATACCAATTTGCTTGAGCAAAATTAGTGCGCGCTCTGACACAGCCAGCCTAAGACCTGACGCTATTCCAAAGTCGTCCACCCCTGGCGTACCAGTAATTTTTAACCAGACGAATTTTGGTATTTCCCGATTGGGATATATGTCAACAAACTGGTCTGAGACCGTAACCTCGACTTCATCAAATTCAGCACCCGACAATTTCTCTCGGTCAATTTCAATAGCTAGCTGCTCGGATACGATGTAGCAAGGTGTGCTCTCGAGAAGCTGATCACCTAACCAGCCATCAAACTTATAGTGCAGTTTCTTGACTTCCATCCTCCCTGATGACCGATCGATCTCGGTGTTTTCACCAAACCCACCAGCAACTTCTGGCTCAATAACGTAATAATTTTTCATCGTCATCCTTACCTTACCGGGGGCGTGAACTGAGAGCCGAACTTATTATCAATTTCCGTCGCCTTTTGTAGCAACTGTTCTTGCGTCGGTGATGTGCCGCTTTCGATAAATGGCTTATAGAAGCGATTCCACTCGACCCGAATTTGACTTAAGTGAATGTCGGAATTGATTTCGTTTGGTATTCCTCGCAGGTTCTCAAGTGAATGCATCTCAGCCTCAGATACGACTCCTGGGAACTTGGTTAGTACCCCTTGCTCGACAGCATGATGAACTACTACCTGCCCTTCGAGCTCAGGGCTAGCCGCAAGGAAGGTTGCGCGGTAGTTATTTGATACAGCTCGACCAAATGTCGCCCCAGCGTTGTTTGGAACCTCTTCAACTCCCCCCGAAAGATTCCCTCCTCGGATACCGTACCCCATCGCTCCAATGGCGAGCACAGCCCCCGTCCCTTGCATAGTCTGCCCGGCAAGTATCCGGCTATCAATGTCATGCCCACCCAACCTAGACAGGCCGTCGCCCAACGCAAAGAGCGGTGAGCTCGCTATGCCCTCCAGCTCTTGCGCCTGCAGTTGCTGTCTGTCGTCGTAGCCGTGGATGAATGCACGCATGGTCGGGAGCGGCGCCCCATATTCAGCCACCTCATTGCGGAGACGGCTGGCATCCAGGGCCCTCTGCGCTAGGGATGCTAGACCGGCGAACTGAACATTTCCGCTTGTATAGCCCGCGATGACTAGCTGCTGCTGTAACGAGGCCTCCGACGCGCTTCCCGGCAGCACATGAAGCATCTCTTTACGCTTGGATTGCGATTTAAAGGCATGGCCCGCAGCAATCTCCTCAGCCGTCAGTTGGTTTCGAAGTCCGACTGCACTGGCCGCGCTTTGGGCCTCAGGTAACGGCATTGCAGCGTTTAAAAAAAAAGCCCGCTCGAAGCGGGCTTTTTCACTCTTTGTCAGTCAAGAACCAGCACCTTTAAGCACTTCCCGAAGAACAGCGGCCAGAACAAGACTGAAAGCGGGCTCTAAAATCCGAATAGTCCTGATGGAATATCAAGCTGCTCTACCGTGATCTCATATTTCATAGGAAGGAGTTCCTCACCATCTTTTGATAGATGAGCCGCCAACCGAGTCAATTCGCCTCGGGATAGATCGGGAGCGAACCTGTTCAAGGTAAATTTTTGCTCCCCATCCAATATTTCAATAGCAAAAACTTCCGCGCGTCCCATCGAATAAATGACCAGCCCGTGCAACAAGTCTCCATTTGCCGTCGTAATGTTCGCACGAATGAGCAATGAGTCTAGGTTCGACAGCGACTCCTCCGTAAGTGGGACTTCGACTAGGACGTCTTCACTGTCATGTAGATCGGAAGACCATGCCCACACACCGCCTTGTTTGAGGTGGTCTTCATTGAATTCGCTCGCCTTAATGTGAGCCATAAACGTCATATTCCCTCAAGATGGACCGGGCGGCGGCCTGTCCAGATCGTGGAACCACGATGACATTCTGGCCACTGTTGATCGGATTGTACTTCTTCAAGAATTCACTGCGGACAACTGGAGCAGACATATCTAGCGTCTGAACCGGAATATCATCTAGCTGGGCGGCATTAAAAACCGCCAAGCGTCTGTTGTCCAAGGACCATACACTTCCATCGTAGTTGACAACTCGAATGGGAGGGAAGTCATCGGCAGATATTTTCCCGCTGCGAAGCTGGTTGACAGCTTCGCTTATGTTGCCACCATCACTGAAGTTGGGGCTAATCGTGTCTTGCGTGAAGCGAATGTTGCCCGGATTCATGCGCGGCGAACCTGGCCCAACGCTACCTGGCGCTCCAAGACGGTCGGTTGTTGCTGTGCTTGGAACCGGGAGGTTCCCCCCCCTGTAACCATATGCCATTGTTCCGATGGCTAGGATAGCACCCGTCCCTTGCATAGTCTGCCCGGCAAGTATCCGGCTATCAATGTCATGCCCACCCAACCTAGACAGGCCGTCGCCCAACGCAAAGAGCGGTGAGCTCGCTATGCCCTCCAGCTCTTGCGCCTGCAGTTGCTGTCTGTCGTCGTAGCCGTGGATGAATGCACGCATGGTCGGGAGCGGCGCCCCATATTCGGCTACCTCCTTGGCGAGACGGCGGGCATTCAGGGCCCTCTGCGCTATGGATGCCTGAACCTCGAACTGAACATTTCCGCTTGTATAGCCCGCGATGACGAGCTGCTGCTGTAACGAGGTCTCCAACGCGCTTCCCGGCAGGACATCTTGCAGCTGCTGCAGAATATCGTACACATGCTGCGTACTGGCATCGGTGGGATAACCCACGACACTGTTTGGTCCGCCTGGAGGTGGCGGGTTGGCAGGCGGCGATGTTTGGCCCTGTGGCGGCGGATTACCGCCCGCGCTCGGGGCTCCCGGGTTTCCGGGCGGCGGCGCAGAAGGACTGCCGGGATCTTTCACCGGCGGGGTGGGTGAACGACGCGGGCCGCCACCTCCACCCTGCTCCGGCATGGGTGGATCCCCCATGTCCGGGTTACTGGAATAGATAGGCGGCACCCACGGCGGAGTATCGATCGGCGGCGGGTCCGGCACCGGAGGCGGTGGCGGTGGAGGCTGATCGTCGACCGAAGGCGGGGGCGGCGCAGGGTCATCCGTCGCCGGCGGTGGCGGTGGCGGTGGCGGTGGCGGTGGCGGCGGTGGAGGCGGCGGCGTTGGAGGCGGCGGCGGTGTCGCCGTCGGTGGCTTGTGCGCCGAACCACCACCGGCCGGGGGATGGGGCGCGCCGCCGTGCGGGGCGGTGAGTGGAGGATTCCATGGCTGGAAGGGGTGCATAGTGCCGGGAGGTTCATCGCCCCAGTTATTTTCCGGCCCATAGGGGTTCGCCGTAACGACTACCGGTTCCAGGTCTGTGACCTGATTCGGATCCGGAGCCGGAGTCGGATCCGGATCCGGCGCGGTAACGATTACCGGCGGCTGGAGTGGTATCTGACCCGGGTCCGGTGGCGACTGTGGCACGCCACCACCGTCGCCACCGCCACCGCCACCGCCACCACCACCACCACCACCGTCTTCGTCGTCGTCATCTTCTTCTTCGACCGCCATGGCGAGCATGGCAACGGGATGGAATCCACCGCCAACGAGCTTACTGACCGCACCCTGGGATGAAACCGGAGCACTGTTCGAGGACGTGCTGGCAGCCAGCACCTTTAGCGGCGCGGTCGCCGCCAGTACATCGGCTTCCATGGCGGCCGGTGTGACAGGGGCCTGCAACTGGATGGGCGCAAAGGTCGAGGTGGAGATCACCGCGCTCGGGTTATAGGGCCGGAAGGTGTTGGCGGTGTTGCGTTCGTCGGTGACCTGCGGGATTACGATCGTGGTGCCGGCAACCAGGGCATTGAGGTTGCCCGTGGTCAGGCCGTTGGCGGCGGCGATGATGTAGGCGAGGCTCGCGTTGCCGTAGATAGCCTCGGCGATGCTGTCCAGCGTGTCACCCACCTGGACGACGTAGTTTTGCGTGCCCGCATCGCTGTTGCTGAAGCCAGTAAGGCTGGCAACCACGTTAAAGTCACCAGCTTCGTCGACGTCGCCAAGCGCCTGCCCCTGCGCATAGGCATAGACATCGGTTTCCGAACTGGAGCCGCCGATCGCATAGACGTGCCGCTGCGTGATCTCACCCGACGTGTTAACGGCCATGGCGCGGATGACCTCGATCGTGCTGCCTGAGCTCTCCGGTGCCACATTGGCGATGACATCGCCGTAGTTATCGTAGTAATTGGTGGTGGTGCCCGTGCTGCCGGTGCCGACCGTGGTGGACGCCAGGTAGCTGTCCTTCTTCAGGTACGACATCGTGTAGTTGATCGTCGTGGCCACCTGTCCGTTCAGCGCTGTGGTGGCATCGACCTCACTGCGAACGTTGTTATCCGCGTCGTAAACGTAGCTGTAAGCCTGTTGCTCCTCGAGCGGACCATCCATATTGGTGGTACTGACCGAGCCCGGCGGCGCCGGTGGCGGCGTCGGCAGGGTCTTCGCCTGAGTGGCGTAGGCAGCGGATTCGACGGCCAGCCCGGACTGGTTGATCAAGTCCTGGAACGTCGCATCGGCGGCGTAGCTGGTCTTGTAGCTGAGGTTGCCGGCGGCGTCGTAGTAGTTGACGACATCGCTGGACAGCCAGCCGCTGGTATCGACCGAGACCGCCGTGCCGTTGTACGTACCCGTGCCCTTGGACCCGGCCGCGTTGTAGTAAGCATCGTCGATCAAGCGGCCGTTGGCGTCGTAGGCGCGTGTCTCATGCACCGAGACGGCACCCGCGCTGTTCGGCGTCTGTACCGTGACCAGCTCACCGCGCGCGTCATAGGTATTGACCTGGCTGGTCGCCACCCCGGATGCATTGAGGGTGGTGTAGATCTTGACGTTGCCGGCGGCATCGTAGCCATTGGAAGCCGAACCCGCGGCCAGAGTGAGCGCAATGGAATACCCATTGTTGCCACCCTGGAGCGCACCGTTGTTGATGATGACGCGGCCATCGGCATCGTAGGTGAACCAGTAGGCCTGGACGTTGGGCATCGGCGGCGGTGTCGCTGCCGCGGCCTGGACGCCAAGCGCCGCAAAAGACACGCTATTGTGCGGCAGGGCGTAGTTTGGATCGTCATTGATGATCGTCACGACCATATCGGTGGTCACCGACATGCCATCGACCGGGTCGGTGACAGTAATGCGCAGGTCGTTGGTGAATTGAGCCGCCGTCCGCGTCCGTGATGGCATGACCGCGGTGAGCTGGCCCGTCGCTGGATTCATCGTCCATTGCCCTACCAGCAAGCCCGTCAGACTGACCATGCTGTAGGTCAACGGGCGGCCCGAGGGATTGGTGAACGTGTTAGCCGGCATGTTCCAGGTATTGGTCTGGGCCATGTAGAACGTCGGGCCGGTATTGATCCCGCCGTGATAAACCGGCGGAGAATTGTTCACGACGATGTTGAAGGCTTCATTCGTCGCGGCGCCGTAAGCATTGGTCGCCTGGACGATGAAGGTGTACGTACCCGCCGTGGCGGGTGCCGTGCCGCTGAAGGTCCGGGTGGCCGGATTGAAGCTGATCCATGAAGGCAACGCGGAAACGTTCGTCCCATTCCAGAGATAGGCTGTGTACGACACGCCACTCAAGGGATCGGTCGCTGCGGGAACCGCGAAGGCAAATGGCGAGCCGGTGATCTCCGTGGGACCGACGGCCGGGCCCGAGAAGGTGGGCGCCGCATTCGCATTCGACGTCACGCCGAAGGTCAGATTGGTATAGCCACCGTACGGATTGACGGCCTGGAGAGAGAAATAGTAGGTACCTGCCGCTGGGGCCGTACCGCTGAAGGTCCTCGTCGCGGCATTGAACGTGATCCATGACGGTAACGTCGTCACGTAAGTCGTACCGTTGTAGTAGTACGGCGTATAAGTCACTGGCCCGGTCGGATCGGTCGCGGCCGGCGCAACAAAGCTGAAGGCGATTCCCGCGATCAGCGATGGACTGAGCGTCCCACCAAAGGTCGGCACGGACGCCGATACGTTAATGGTCAGCGTGCTGCTGATGGTTCGGCCCAATACGTCGGTGGCGGTAACAACGATGCTGTAAGCCGCCGCCGTCGCTGGCGACGTACCTGTAAACGCCAGCGCACCTGCATTGAAGGTCAGCCAGCTCGGTAGCGGCGCACCGCCGGCCAACGTCGCCGTATAGGTCAGGCCCATGGCCAGTGGATCGGTAAAGCTGCCCAGCGGGATCTGATAACCAAACGGGTGCGCGGTTTCCACGGTCTGCGTCACCAGCGGCATCGCGACCGTGGGCACACCGGGCGCCATGTTGATCGGCGTCACATTGGTGCCGAAGGCACTCTGCACGAAAGCGGCACGGCGATTGCCAGCGGCATCGTAGTTGTAGACCTCGCGAAGTTCGCCCACGCCGGTATCGGTGTTCTCGGTGGTCACCATCGAGATGCGGTTGTGGCTATCGAACGCGGTCAGGATCTCGCTATGGACTACCGTGCCAGTGCCATCGACCGTGCTGGAGGTATCTGAAATCTGGTTGCCGTTCAGATCATAGGTATACGTATCCGAGCCGGTGCTACGGGTCACTGTGGCGACCTGGCCATCGGCGTAGTAGGTATAGGTTTCATTAGCGGCACCACCCGTCAGTACGGGTGACAGGTAAGACGGATTGGTCTGGCCCGTTGGCGTCCAGATGCTGGTCTGGCTAACGAGCAGACCAGACGAGGCGTCATACGTATACGTATAGGTCGCCCCGCTGAGATCGGTATGCGTCAGCACGCGCCCGAAATAGTCGTACGTCCAGCTGGCCGTATCGCCCAGCGCGGTGACCTGACCGATCTGGCGGCCGTTGAGGTCGTAGGTATAGGTATCGGCGACGCCGGCGGCGGCCTGGGTCGCCGTCTGGCTCTTCAGCAGGTGATGCTGGCTGTCATACGTATTCAGCGTAGTGTTGCCAAGCGCATCGGTGACCTTGATGCGGTCGCCGTTTTGGTTGATCACATAGCTTTGCAGGGTCACCGCCGGCTCGCGCACGGTCGCACCGAAGTCGCCTTCGGCCACCACCTGGTTCCTGCCGTTGTAGCTCTGCCAGGTGATGTCGCCGTCGCCGTTCTGCGCGGCGACCTGCCGCCCGAGTGCGTCATAGCCGGTGTAACTGATCGCCCCGGTGCCATCGGTCAGCTGGGTCTGGTTGCCGGCGGCGTCGTTGACGATCATCGACACGGCACCGTTTTCATCGACTGTGCCCATCAGCCGGCCGTTGATGTCGTAATACCACTGCTTGGTCGCCGAGACATTGGTCCGGCCACCCGTGGCACTGACCACCAGCACGCTGGCTTCGGTCTGCCGGTAGACCTGGTTGAGGCTGTCGTAGGCGTAGCTGGTGGTGTTGCCATTGTCGTCGGTGGACGAGAGCACATTGCCCCAGCGGTCATAGGTCCGCGTGGTCTGGCTCGTGCTCTCGCCGGTCGCAGCGGCACTGCTCGGCGTGCGCTGCTGGACGATGTTGCCATCCAGGTCCAGCCAGTTATGGTTCCAGGTGACGCCGCTCCCACCAGTCAGCGTGGTCTCGTCGACCACCATGTGACCGGCCAGGTCGTAGGCATAGGAGTGAATTGCCCCTGTTTTCGGATCGGGCGCAGTCAGCAGGTTGCCAGCGGTGTCGTAGGTGTAGAACGCATGCAGCCCGGTATTGTCGCCACGGGCGGTAACCTCGCCGAAGGCGTTGTACTGGGTCTGGACATAGGTGTCGGGAAGGCTCTGCCCGGAACGGGTCGCCTGGGTCCACACCACACGACCGTCGGCATCGCGGAGATAAAGCGTGCCAAAGCTCGCGCTGCTGCCGTCACCGTTGCTCAGCGTCATCGACTGGCGAGCCACGTTACCGTCGTTGTCGTAGAACGTGTACGCAGGATTGCCGTCGGCATCGACCTGCATCACTTGCCGGCCGAGGTTGTCGTAGTGGAACCACGTCTGTTCTTGCAGACCCCCGCTGGCAACCGTGCTTTCTACGACATGACCGAGCGCGTCGTAGACGTTCGAGGTGACCGGACTCACCGAGGTGTACAGGCCGGCACTGGCCAGGGTCCAGCTGGGATTGGCAATAAGCAGGGCCTGCCAATTGCTGACCAGGGCGGAGCGGGGTGGTGCAGTGACGGTAAGCACGCGGCCAAGCGCGTCGTAGGTGGTGCTGGTCGTGGCGCCATTGACCGTCGTGCTGGTGACGCGGTTTTCGCCGTCGTAGGTGAACTGGTTGACGTTGGTCGAACGGGCGGCGCCACCCTGCCCCGCTACGTAGGAGAACTCGCCAAGGTTGTCTTCGAGGATCACTCGGCCCAGACGGTCGTATGTCTTGAGCGTCTCGCGATCGAGCGCATTGGCCGCCGGGGCCGCCGGTGGCGTGGCCGCAGTCAAGCCGACCGTCGAGATCGCCGTGGCGTATTGATAGATGAGGTTGTTGTCGCCCTGCGCGGTGTACGACATCGTGGTGACGTAGCCGAGGGGATCGACCGTCATTACCGTGCGGTTGAGCGCATCGTAATAGGTGTAGGTGGTCGCCCAGACCGGTGCCTCGTTGCCCGTGGCCCCGGGTGTGCCCTGGATCAGGATCGAAACGCTGGTGACATTGCCATACGCATCGTGCGTATAGGCCGTGGTGGGCGCGCCAGTGTAAGCCGTGCCTGCCGCCGCGCCCATAGCGGCCACGTAGGTGATGGCCGGCTGGGTCACCTGCACGACCTGATTGCGCTGGTCGTAGGTGGTGGTGACCGTGCGGTCGTCGCTCGAAGGCGCCAGACCCTGGGCAAGGTCCACCGCCGTCAACGGCTGGCCAGCACTCCACCCTGTGATGGCCGCGGTGTTGAGCGCAGTGGCGTAGCGCGTCACGCTGGTCTGGTTGCCGTAAGCGTCATAGCCGTACGTGGTGACGTAGCCGTCGGCATCCACGCTCGCGGTCAGCTCACCTGCTGCGTTATAGACGTTGTAGCTGTCGTTGCCGTTCAGATCCTGGGTGACAACCGCCTGACCGAGGGCGTTGTAGGTGACATTTACCGTGGGCGAGGTGCCCGTGGGGACGAGTGCGCCGGTCGTCGAATGGACTGAGCCAGGATCAGGGTAGGTGGTCTGAATCCTGTTGCCGCGGCTGTCATAAGAGTAGGCAATCGTCTGCACCGCGGTGACATGGGCCGCGTCGGGCCCTTCGCCCTGGGTGGTGGTCAGTACGTTGCCGGCGGTATCGTAGGTGTACAGGGTGTAGAGGTACTGCGAGGCGGTCTGCAACGCGCCTGTGGTCGGGTCGTAGCTGCCGACGGTGACCGCCGGGCTCTGCACCAGGATCCGCCGGCCGGATGCATCGTACTGGTAGACCGTGGTCGCACCGTCGCGGTTGGTGCTGGAGAGCAGTAGCCCGCGACCATCGTAGGTGTAGGTCGCGTTGACCCCGAGGGCATCACTGGTGGTCAGCACGCGACCGGCCGAATCGTAGGTCACCGCGGTGAAGCGGTCGGCGGCGGTCTGGGCGGTGCCGACCGCGGCGGCGACGGTGGCCAGGGTCAGTGTCGGCGGGACCACGATCGCGGCGCCGTACTGGATGGTCTGGACGACCTGCCCGAACGTGTCGTACTGCTCCTCGGTGAGGTTGTTGGCCGCGTCGATTGTGTAGCGGCGCTGGTTGTCGCCGTCGTAGACGTAGGAGGTCTGCTCATGCGGGAAACCAGCCACCGCCGCGGCAACGCCCGCCGTGGTGAACTGCGCGCTGAGCGCACTGCCCGCCGCGATGGCCAGCGTGCTGCCGTAGGCAATCTGGGCAACCACGTTGCCGTTGGCGTCGTAGCGCTGCTCGGTGACCACGCCAGCGGCACCGTTATTGTTCTGCTGCACGGTAAAACGCAGACGGCCGGCGGTGTCGTAAAGAGACAGCGTCGCCTCCGCCGTGGTGTCCGCATTCTGGCCGCTCGTGCCACCGACCAGGGCCGCCATCGCGGTCAGCGCCGTGCCCTGTTGCAGGGAGGTCGCCAAGGCCGCGCCGACTGTGACCGGCGCGGCATAAGCCAGGACCTCAACGACCTGACCGATGGTGTTGTAACGGGTTTCTGTGACATTGCCCAGGCCATCGATCGCATAGCACAAACGACCCACCGCGTCGTAGACCCGATAGTTGACGATGTCGTTGGACGGATCGGGTGTCAGCAGCGCGGCAATTTGGCCGATGGTCGGCGAGGTGCCCAGACCAGCCGTACTGATCGAGGCTGCGTAAGCACGGGTCTCGGTGATACGTCCGTCAGCGTCGTACGTGTTTTGCGTCACGTCGCCGGCTGCATCAACGGTATAGATCGCCCGACCGACCGCATCGTACGCTATGCGCGTCACTTTGTCGGAGGACGAAGTGGTGACCAGCGCGGCTATCTGCGCGGTGGAGGCCTGCGAGAAATCGGCCGGCGCGATAGCCGTGGCGTAGATGTGGGTCGCGGTCAGGTGACCGTCCGCGTCGTAGCTGTTTTGGGTGACGTTGCCGGTGCCGTCGATCGTGTAGACGGCCTGGCCAAGATCGTCGTAAACCGTCCATGCCGCGATATCGAGACTGCTCGACGTGACCGTCGGCATGCCTTGCGACTGCAGGGCCGCCGTGGCCGCGATGCCCAACGGTGTCGCGAATGCCCGTGTGCCGGTTACACGGCCATCGGCGTCGTAGCTGTAGCCGGTCACATCGCCCAATGTACCGACGATCTTGTACAGCGCCTCACCGAGGGTGTTGTAGATCGTCTGCTCGAGCTGATCATAGGCACTGGCCGTGACGACAGCCCCCACCTGCGCTGCCGTCGGCGCTGTACCCAGGGCCGTAAGTTGCGCGGCTGTGAGCGCCGTTACGTACCCGCGCGTCATGGCGACGCGACCGTCGGCATCGTACGTCCGTTGCGTTACGTCACCGAGGGCGTCGATGGTATAGGTCAGCTGATCGAAGCTGTCGTACACATGGCGCGTGACATTACCATTGGCATCGGTAACACTGGTCAGGTTACCGTCGACATCGTAGGTCGCGGTCGACACAAGATTCAGGCGACCTGCGCCGGCATCGACATTCGTCTGTATAAGCCTCCCGAAACTGTCGTAAACGTATTGGGTGGTCATCGCCGCGGCGGTTCCCGCGCCAACGGTTGCACTGGTCATTCGCCCATCGGCATCGTACGTGTAAGTCGAGTTGACGATCGGTGCGTCGGCAGCCACCGTTATTGCATGGGCGACTACCGATGCGTCCAAGGTTGCCGGCAGAGCAATCGGGTTAGCGTACTCGGTCGTCTGTATTACGCTGCCAAAAGCATCGTAGCTGAGTTGAGTGATATTGCTGGCCGGGTCAATCGTATAGACCAACCTGTTTCCGATGTCATAGACATAGCGGGTCGTCTGCATGTCCGTGTAGCCAGCGACCGCCGCCGTCACACCAGCCGTCGTCAGCTGCGCCGAAAGTGATTCAGCAGGATTAAGGGGGATAGTCTGGAGGTAAGCGATCGTCGCCACCATGTCGCCAAAGCCGTCGTAACGACGTTCGTTGACTTCGCCCTGGGTGCCACCGGCATTCTGTTGGACTGTAAATCGCACGCGACCGAAATCGTCCCGCAGGTAGAGCGTCGCAGCGGCGGCGCTATCGGCGTTGGCGCCGGACGTACCGCCGATCTGCGTGCCCATCCAAGCCAATGCCGTGCCTTGTGACAACGCCGCCGCCTGCGACGACACATTAATCGACTGGGAATAGGCAAGTGTGGCGATAACATTGCTATTTGCGTCGTAACGCGACTCGGTCACGAAACCTTCTGGATCTACTGCATACCGCAACTCACCCAGCTTGTCGTAAATGCGGTAACTGACAGAATCAGCCGCACTGGTCACCAAGAGGGATTCGACATCTGCAAGAGTCGGGTCAGCACCCAAAGGAGGCAGTGCTTCTGCATAGGCGCGCGTGCTGGTGACGCGACCGGCGGCATCATACGTTACCGCCACCGCCGATCCCGTCGGGTCGACCGTCAAGATGGCACGACCGGCGGCATCGTAAAAAATGTAGTTACTGCGATCAGCAGCCGATAGCACCATTGCGGCAGCGACCTGTTGCGTAGTCGGTGCCGTGCCGAGTTGCTGAAGAGTCGCCGCGCTCAGTGGCGTTGCGTAAGCAATCGAACGCACGACACGGCCATCGGCGTCGTAGAATATCTGCGTGACGTCGCCTGCGCCGTTGATCTGGTAGATCGCACGACCCATCGCGTCATAGGTGGTGGTGCTGGTGATATCCAAGCCACTGCTTCGAACCAATGTTGCGATATCGGTTGGGGTAGCCGTCTTGCTGACGGCACCCGCGGACAAAGGCAGCGCGTACACAACCGTATGCGTGAGGTTGCCGTCGGCATCGTAGGTGTACTGAGTGACGTTGAGCGCTGCGTCCTTGAGTTGATAGACGATCTCGCCTGCAGCATCGTAAACGTTCTGCTGGTACGAGTCCTTGGCGCTAGAAGCCGGAAGAAAGCCGTCGAGTACTCCGAGAGTCTGATTGCTGGACAATGCCGAGAACTGGGTAGACGTAATCTGAGTCGAAAAAATGGTGGTAGCCGTGACCCGACCTACCCCATCGTAGGTGTACTGCGTGACCGTTCCGCTCGTATCGACCGAAAAAATCTTTTCGTTAAGATCGTTATAGAAATAGAGCGTGACGTTTCCCCGCGGGTCTTTCATGCGGGTAATATTATTATTACCGTCGTAAGCGTAAGTCGTGAAGAGTGGCGTGGAAGTATCCTGGGATTGTGTCACCAGGTTGCCATCGGTGTCGTAACTGAGAATCGTGAGCAGACCCAGCGGATCGGTCATCCTTGAAAGACGTCCAAACGGGTCGTATTGGTATTGCGTCACCTGGTTCGCCCCTGAAGGGTCGACCGTGCGTGTCAGCGTATGACCGACCGCATCATAGGTGTAAGCAGTAACCAGGCCCGCCGCCCCGGTGGTTTTGGTGAGATTGCCATCGTAGTCGTATTGGTTGCTCGTCGTCCCGCCCAAGGGGTCGGTCACGGTCAGTACGCGACCATCGGCATCGTAGGTAGTCGTCGTGGTTTGACCACGAGCATCGGTAACGGCTACCACGTCGCCATAAGCATCGCTGGTAGTAACAATAACGGAAGCATCGGGCGTCGTTATCGTCGCACGGTGCTGGGCGGTGTCGTATTGATAAGTGGTGACATTGCCTATCGGATCTGTCTGGGTCAGTACACGATCGAAGGCATCATAGGTCGTGCTTGCCGTGCGGGCAGCGCCCTGGACGACCTGGCTGCTGGCGGTCAGACGGCCCAGTCCGTCATAGATATAAGCGATGGCATTGCCATTGCCGTCGATAGCCTTTGTCACGCGGCCGAAAGCGTCGTATTGCGTGGCAATCGTCCGCGCATTGCTACTGCCTGCCGCATCGGTTTCTGCAGTGCGCCGAGACAGTGCATCGTAGGTATAATCGGTCGTGCTGGTGTTGCTGGCGTTCAAGGCGCTACCAGGCTGGGTCAACTGCTGCTGAACCTGGGTGAGATCGCCGAAGGCGTCGTACTGGTAAGCCGTCTGATAGCCGTTACCATTCGTGGTACTGGCAATTTGGCCGTCTAGTGAATAGGTTGTCGTTGTAATGCGATCTGTCGACCAATAGAGCGCGGTAATAGCCGCGGCAATTTGTGACTCGTCGGTCGTCCCGGGATTGATTTCCCCGGCAACGACGGATGACAGCTGCGCAAAACGCGCCAGCTGACGGGTGGTGACCAGCTGGCCCTGATTATCATAAGTATAGGCCGTGATCAGGTTGCCAATCTGATTGGGCGTTGAGCCAAATCCCATGCCTTGGATCGTGTAAGCCAAGCGGCCGTCGGCATCGTAATACTTGTATAGCGTGTTCCCCAAGCCATCGGTCACCGTAATGACCTGCCCGCGCACGTTGTACGTGTACTTCGTCGCCGCGCCGGTAGCATCCAGCTGAGTCGTCACCTCGCCGAAGGCATCGTAAGACGTAGCCGTCGCGCGTATCGCGCCCTGCCCACCAGCTGGCGTTACCACGGTTTGTATCAGCTGTCCTGCCGCATTGTAGTTGTACTGTGTCTTCGTACCATCGGCAGCCAGCTCGGTCGCTTTCAGGCCGTTGGCGCTGTATGTGCAGGTACTCACCTGGCTCGACGGCGAGGTACCCAACAGGGCCACGAGCGCACCGACGCCTTCATTGCCAGTCAGGGTACCAAGCTGCGCCGCGGTCAAAGCAGTGGCATATCGAGTCGTAGTCGACGTGCTGGTGGTTTCATCCAGAAAGATGGTCGTCAGATAACCATCTGCGTCGACCTGCGCGATCAGGGCGCCGGTGCCGTCGTAGTAGCTATGGGTGACCTGGTCCTGTGCACTGGTGGTCAGCGCCGCCAGCATCGCCGTATAGCTGGCCGGCGTGCTATTGACCGGGGTGGCGTAGGCTAGCGTCTCGATCTCGTTGCCGGCATCGTCGTAGACATGGCGAACCACATTGCCATTGGCATCGACCGTCGCCAGCAATTGACCGTCGGCGTCGTAGAACACCTGACTGACGCGGTCGGTTACGGATGTCGTGAGTGTGGACAGGACCGGATGGGCCAGGAACGCGGCCAACGGGCTGCCAGTCAGCAGCTGGCTATACGCGCGAGTGCTCACGACATCGCCGGTGCCGTCGTACGTCGTCGTCACCACCGCGCCCGTGGGATCAATGGTGGCAATGACGCGGCTGGCTGCGTCGTATACCGCGTAGGCTGTGTGATCGTTCGCAGTGATCGTCGGCGCCGGCAGGCTGGCCGGCAAAGCGCCCGGCCAGCCTGCCGTACTCACCGCCGTCGCATACGCTGTCTTGGCAATGACCCGGCCATCGGCATCGTACGTGTAGGACGTCACCGAGCCCATCGGATCGACCGTGCCGGCGACACGGCCGTCGGCATCATAGAAGGTGTAGGTCGTGGCACCCGACGGATCGGTCGTGGAGCGCAACTGGCCGTCGGCGTCGTAGGTATAGCTCGTCGTGCGAGAGACCAGGCCCGATGCGGATTGCGTACTGCTCAGCAGCAGCCCGGCACTGCTATAAACCCGTGTAGTCGTCAGGCCATTGGCCTGGGTGGCCACCTGCGTGTGCGTGGCATCCCCATAGCTGTAGGTAGTGACAAGACCCATCGGATCGGTGCTGCTGAGCAGGCGGCCCAACCCGTCGTAAACATAGTTGGTTGCGTTGACCAAGCTGCGATTGGTTCCGACGAGACTGCCTTTCTGCAATACCCGCCCTTGCGCGTCATAGGTGTAGCGTATGACCATCGCATCGGGATCATTGGCCAGCGTGTTATGGCCACTGGTGTCGAGCTTGCTCCATTGGATCTCCTGGCTGAGCTGGCCGCGTGCGTCGTAGGTGTAATCAATGCGCATACTACGGCTCAGGTTCGCCTGCACCGGGCCACTGGCGACCCATGCCTGCAGATCGGCCAGCGCCGGCAACGCCGTCGGACTCAGGGTGCCGGTAGCGTATGCCACATTGGTGTACTGCTCCGTACTCGCCAGGACACTGACGCCGGCTTGCGTCATGTAGTCATATTCGGTCACGTCGCCCAGTGGATCGATCGTGTAGCTCAGTCGGCCCTGGCCGTCGTACACGTTGTATGTCGTCTCGGCGCCGCTGGGTACTACGTAACCGCCCTGTCCCGGTGTGCCCTGCGCAGGGACCGTGTAGATCGTCTGACTGGTGACCTGGTCGTTGGTATTGTAGGTGTAGGTGACCGTGTGACCGGTAGCGTCTTCCACGCTCAACAGGTTGCCAGCGACGTCGTAGCTGTAGTTGGTCACAGCACCTAGCGGATCGGTCACCGTCAGCAGATTGCCATTGGCGTCGTACGTATAGCGGGTGGTTGGACTGCTCCCACCGACGGCTGGCGCAATGACCGCGGTCAACCGGCCGCTCGTGTCGTACTGGTAGGTAGTGCTTCGCCCCAAGGCATCAGTCACCGTCGTACCGCCAGTGCCGTAGCTAAGCGTCACCGTCTGTGCATCGGCACCGGCGCCGGTGGTGATCGTGGTGACCTGGTAGTCCCCTGCCGCATCCTGGGTATAGCCGTAGCTCACCGTCGTGCCGTCGCTCTGCGTTACCGAGGCGATACGGTCGCTGCTGCCATCGTAGGTGTAGCTGGTGGTATAGCTGCCGCCCGCGGTATCCGTGTCCGAGGCGAGGCTAGTAGTCACCGAGGCCAGCCGGCCCTGGGCGTCGTAGCTATAGCTGACCTGCTGGCGCGTCACCGCGGTCGTCTGCCCGGGTGGGATCTCCTGGATGCTCAGGCCAACCAGCTGGCTGGACGCGTTGTAGCTGAAGATCAGCGCGTCGCCGTCGGCGGCCAGGATCTGGCTGATCTGGCCGCCAGCGGTGTAACTGATAGAGAAGTTGGCGCCGGTTTCGGCATTGCTCACCGCAGTCAGCTTGCCACTGGCGTTATAGCTTTCCTGCTGGCGACTCGCACTGTCGGTCCAGGTCCAGCTGGACGATGTGCCGTTCCACTTCAGGGTGTCCTGCGCGCCGCTCTGGCCACTGCTGACATAAGCGCCCAGAGTCGCGTTGTAGACATAGGTAGTCGTGGAGCCGTCGTCACCGGTACGGATGACCGTGCTGCCCGCCGTGTTGACCGTGCCAGTCAGGCCGCCGATGGACTGGGCCAGGCCGAACAGCCAGCCCTGGTTGCCGCTCAGCTGGCCCTGGCTGTTGTAGGTCCGCAACACATTCAGCGGCATGCCGTCGAAGATCAGGCCCTCGTCCTGGTTCTGCAGAACGAGATTGCCGTTGGCAATGTTCAGGTACTGGTTGACCTTGCCCTGACCGGTGGTCGCCTGATCACCAAACAGCTGGCCCAGCTGATTGAGCGACGTATTGCCAAGACCCAGCCCGTTCCCTGAAATGACAGCAGCCATTGCACTTTTCCCCTGATCGAATCCACATGAGTCATCGGCGGCGTGCATGACACGCGCCCTTCATATGGCTAATCCAGGGGTCGGGGCGAAAGTTTAGGGGGTAAGCAAAAATAATTTCCATATGGGCCCGCCCGGCCACAAACCGCTACAGGCGGGCTTTTTTCAGCCCGGCCACGAGCCGCTCGAACTGTGCGGCGAACTGGGGATCCGCATCGAAAGTTCTTTCGATTGCCTCGACCATGGGACCGAATTGCGCGTCCTGGCGAAAGTCCGGGCCGAATTCGGAGAGGAGGATCATCCGGATGACCGGCGCGCGGGCCCTGGCCAGGGACTTCGGGTCGCGCACGTCCACATCCTGCACGGCTCCACGCATGCGGCGCTTGAGTTCCGCCGCCCCGCTCGCCGCCAGCGGCGGATCGCCGGCCGGCCGCGTGGCCGGTTGTCCTTCGCCCGCGGCCGCACCGCGCGAGAGCGCGATCGCCCGCATCGCCTCGATCAGCGACGACGACGGTGGAATTCGGCCAGCCGACATGCAACGTCCTCCGTTGTGCCCGAGTAGGGCGACCGCTCAGTACTCCGCTGCCAACGACATCGCTTTGAGTTCCGAGCGAAGCAGGGCCAGGGCCCGTTTGTGCAATTGTGACACCCGCCCCTTGCTGACGCCGAGTTGGCCGGCGATCTGGACGAAAGGAACACGATGATAATAGTGCAGCGTGACGATCAGGCGCTCGCGCTCAGGCAAGGCCTCGGCGGCATGCGCCACCGAGGCGTACATGGCGTTCCGCTCGCTCTCGGCGTAAGCCTCCGGCGGCGAAGGCTCATTGGCGGAAGCAGGTAGGCTATCGAGCAGGAAGCCGATGCCCAGGCCCACCGTCATCGACACGAAGGCATCGAAAGGGTCGTCCGTGTCACCTTCCCGGAGCGATTCCACGCGCTCGGCCAGATGCGGATCCGGACGGCTCGGCGGTGCCACCTCACGCATGGCACGCAGCCCGTTGAATACCGCGCCACGTACCCGATGGCGGGCGAATGTATGGAAATCAACGCCGCGTGCCGCATCGAACCGGCTTATCGCCTCGATCAGCCCGATCAGGGCGTTCTGCGTGCAGTCCTGCCAGGTGAAATTGGCCCCATAGACACGAACGAAAACATCCTTGGCTACCAGGCGCGCCCATGGCGAATGCAGGAGTACCAGCGAATCGCGCGCAGCCATGTCCCGGCCGATCAGCCAGGATTCCCACAACAGGCGCTCGCTGCTTTCCATTCGAGGCGGCGTCGGCTCAGGCGTGGTAACTGCTCAACAGCGCCTGTGCCAGCAACGACCAGCCGTTGATGAGGATGAAAAGAAGGATCTTCAGCGGCAGGCTGATCGTGGTCGGCGGCAACATGATCATGCCCAGTGCCATCAGGATCGCGGCGACGACAAGGTCGATCAGCAGGAACGGCAGGAAGATCACGAAGCCGATCTGGAAGGCTGTGCGAAGCTCGCTCAGCATGAAGGCCGGCACCAGCTGAAGGGCACCGACGTCATCCACGGATTTCGGCGGTGCCAGCTTGGCCATATGGATAACCGCCAGCAGGTCGTCCTCGCGGGTCTGCCTGATCATGAACATCTTGAACGGCCCGAAGCCCTTGCTGACCGCCGTCTCGGCCGGTATTTCATGGCGTAGGTAGGGATCGAGCCCCAGCTCCTTCGCCGACTGGATGACCGGGTTCATCGAGAACAGGGTAAGGAACATGGCCAGGGTCAGCAGGACGCTGTTCGGGGGTGTCTGCTGCAGGCCGAGCGCGTTACGCACCAGCGACAGGACCACGATGATTCGCGTGAAGGAGGTCAACGCGATGACCATCAAGGGAATGAAGGACAACAGCGACAGCAGCAGGAATGAGCGCAGGATCGGCGAGAAGTCTTCCGTGCCAGCCCGGGTGAGAGCATCCTGCAGGGGATCGCACCAGGCCACGCCCGGCACGATCAGCCCGAAGGTTGCAAGCGCAACAAGCACGCCGGTGGAGCGCCTCATGCCTCATCTCCCGGGTGCGCCACCGCTTCCAATGCGGTGATCGTCGATTGCGTCCCGCGGCCGGACTCGACGATCAGGAACTGCCTGCCCTCGTAGGCCACGATGTGCACGCCGGTATTCATGCTCAGGCGGCGCGAGCCCTTGACCTCGATGCCATGGGCAGCTTTCGGAGCGATGCCGGGCATCGCCCCGGATGCTCCGATCCAGCCCCGACGTCGGGCCAGGACGAACATGCCGACCAGGGCGGCAAGCACCAGGACGGTCACGGTGAGCGCCATGCCGTACGCGGCCGGTGCCACGGCGGCATCCGTGCGAAATGGAATCGCCGCCGATGCGGCATGCGCGGGATCGCCGGTTGAAATTACCGCAAGGGTCATAGGATTTCGGAGATCCTGAGACCGAAGCTGTCGCCGACCGCAACAAGATGGCCATGCGCGATCGCCTTGCCATCCAGTTGCAAGGTCACCGGTGCATCGAGATGGGTATCGAGCGTGACCACATCGCCCTGGACAAGGGTGAAGAGTTTTTCCACGCTCATCTCGGCGTGACCGACATCCACGCGCAACTGGACATTGACATGCCCGAGCATGGAAAGGCTGCGCTTGATCAGTGGTGTCGACGATACCGGCTCCACGTCAAAGGCTTCGATCAGTTCGATAGGCGCAACGAGGACTTCGTTCATGATTTTTCAACGTCTCTTGAAACTTCACCGCCAAACGTGACGGCACGATGGGTCCCGGCGCGACGCAAATGCGCCTGCGCCACCTGGCCCTTCCCTTCCACGAAAATATCGAGCGCTTCCTCGAGCAGGCGTTCACTCATGAGCACCTCGCCGACCCGAAGATTGGCCAGTTCGGAAAGGTTGACCTCACCGAAATCCAACGAGGCGACCAGGCGGACGCTGGCACGGTCGACTGCCGCCTCGCGCCTGACCAGTCGGGGGACGGCCTGCCTTGCCGGCGGCACCAGCGCAGCGCAGATGTCCTGGTCGAGCAGGATGTCCACGAACAGCCGCCCCAGCGAAAGGCTAGCCTGGAAGACGCCGGACGATGCACGGGTCTGAGCGACGGACAAGGCCGCGCTATGCATCGCGTCGTTGGTCGAGGCACCAGCGAGGCGATGGATGCGCGTCGCCAGGTCGTTCAGGGCTGACTCGCCAATGCCCTGTGCCACGCCAGCCTCTTCATCGGTCACGACAGCCGCCAGGTGCCGGCCGAGCGACGCCGGCGAACGACCGCGAAGATAGCCGGCGACGAGCCCGGCTTCAGAGCTCGAAACAAAAGGCATCGACGCACCGGCCTCGAGCGACCAACCCTCGAGCGGCTCGATCACCGGCTCGCCTTTCGTGTAGCCGATCCACCAGTCGGCTGCCCAGGCGGTGGCGACATCTTCCAGCCGGCTGGCGACGGCGATGCGACGGCTTTCGCCCAGCCACCCATAGCGTATCGCTTCCATTATTCGCTCCGCGTGGAATCGTAGAGCTGCTGCAGCATGTCGCTCGAGATCGTCATGGCATGCGAGCTCGCCTGATAACCACGCTGGATGACGATCATGTCAGCGAGCTCCTGGGTCAGGTCGACGTTCGACATTTCCAGGCTGCCGCCGATGATCTGCCCGAAATCGCCGGAGTTCGGCCTGCCGATGACCGCCTTCTGGTTGGGCGGCTGCGAGAACAGGCGCGCATTGAGCGCTTGCAGCGAGCTCTCATCAGCGAACGACGCCAGCGCCAGCTGCGGCCCGGTCTTCTTTTCACCATCGGAATAGGTCAGCTGCAGGATGCCGTTCTGGTCGAACGTCTCCGTGGCAATGCCGATCACCGGATGGCCGTCCTGCACCTTGGCGGTTAGCCCGGAAGGGGTACCGGGAAGTTCGGTCGCGCCGCTGATGCTGCCAGGCGTGCCGAAGTTGAAGGTCAGGGCCTGGCTCTTGCCGCCGAGGACGTCGCTTGCGGTGACTGTATTGAAACCGGCCTCGATCGCGCCGGTCTGGTCGAAGCGTATTTCGCCGCTGCCGACCGTGGCGCCCTGGTCATCGGTGATCGTGGCCGTCCAGCTGCCGGCCTGCGAGGTCGCGGTACGCGTCATGGCGACGCTGAAGGTATGCGCCGTGCCCTGTGCATCGTAGATGGTGATGCCGGTAACCGGGACGGACGTGTCGTTACCCGAGAGATTGCCGACCATGTTGACCGTCGTGGTCGCCGCGGCGGGCAAGGTCCTCAGCGACGTGATATTGATATTGCCGAGATTGCCCGAGCTGTCGATACCCTGCACGTTGTAACCGGACACGGTATCCACCAGGTTGCCGGTGGGATCGAAGGTGAACTGACCGGCGCGCGAATAGTAAGTGACGCCGGACGGGTCATTGAGAATGAACAGGCCCTCACCCTGCACAGCGACGTCGGTGTCATTGCCGGTCTGTTCGATCTGGCCCTCGCCCAGACGCAGGCCGGTGCCGACGACACGGGTACCGTCACCATCCATCACGTTCTCGAAGAACGAGTCGCTGCCGCGAAAGCCCGGCGTATTCATGTTGCTGATGTTGTTGCTTATCGTGTCCAGGCTCTTGGTAAACCCGAAGAGACCGGAAAGGCTGTTATAAAGTGACTGCAACATGCGACTGCTCCTCAAGGGGTCACGAGCTGGACCTGGGAAAGCCCGACATTGGTCAGGACGCTGTTTCCGCTACCGGTGACGGTCAGTTGCGCACCGCTGGCGCTGAACTGGATCGCCGTCACCTTGCCGGTCGAGGTCGTCGTGCCATCCGTGCCGAGGATCTGCACGGTGTGATTGAGCAGGCCCAGCGACTGGTCGGACGAATCGAGCGAGAGAAGATTGTTGACGCCGGTCACTTCCTCGCTTTGCTGCTGGATGCTGACGAACTGGGACAGCTGGGCCAGGAACTGGCTGTTATCCAGTGGCTGCATCGGGTCCTGGAACTGCAGTTCATTGACGAACAGCTTGATGAAATCCTGCTCGTTGATACCGGAGTTCGGGGTGGACCCCGCGGTATCGGTATTGAGCACACTGCCTATCGTATCGACCGACATCGCACTACTCCCCTTTGAGCGTTTTAGTGGGCGAAGTCCAGGCTTCGCGTCCGTTCAGGATAATTTTTGAAAGTCGTACACCCTGGCTGTGGGCTTCACGCACAAGCGCGGCAATCTGCTCGTCGGCATCGGCGTCGCCCAGGCGGAAATCGCGCAGCCAAACCACGCATGAGCCATCCGACTGCCCGATCGCACGCAACAGGTGGTCCGGCCAGGACCTCGCGACCGCGGCGAACATGCTCGATCGATCACTGGCGGCGGTCGCCTCGCTCCGGTCGGCGTCCGCGACATCGGGGACCGGTATCGCTGCCGCGAACACCGCCGTGACGGAAGCTCCGGCGGCATCCTCCGCTTCCACGACCCCTGCATCAGGTGGCGCGGAACGATCGATCGCCTCGAAGGACGTTTCCGCCATCTCTGCACCAGGCATCTTCACCGCTGCCGACTCGTCCGCTTCTGCGGTCGACGCCACCGATAGATAACCCCCGCCCAGCAGATGTTCGCCATAAACCCGCGAAGCCAGTAGCTGGCCCATCAGGCTTACCGGTTGCACGATCTGGTTGACTAGCAGGATGGTGCTTTCGGGCAAGGAAGCGGAATCCGGTGGGCTGCCGGATGCATCCGCTGCCTCGGCCATATCCGGATCCGACGCCGCGCTCCCGCGAACGCCCGACGACAAGGAGTCAATCGGCTTCGGCACGGCCTGAGCATGCTTTGCCGCGTGTTCGGCGCGGGCATCGTCAGCCGGATCCGGACGGTCCAGTTCACCGGAGAAATCGCCGTCGGCTTGACGGTACGACGACCGCGCGAACGGCGATGCCAGCATGGCATCGGTCGAAACGATCGTACTCATCGCCGCGCCTCCGCGCCGAGCCATAGCTCGATGGCTTCGTCCTGCTGGGACGCACGGCGCTCATGGATGAGCACGCTCTCGATCTCGCCGTGACGCTCATCGACCTTGTCGTGATAGCGGTTCGCCAGGGCGCTCTCGGCTGCACGGGCTTCACGCTCGCCGCGCGCCTCGGCGAGGCCGGCCTGGGCAAGGTGCAACCGGGCCTCTAGCAGGTGGTCGACATGCGATACCCGCTCGTAACGGGGAATGTTCAGATGGCCGAAGCCGCTCGTGCAATTCTGCCCGACGGCCGCCACGGCATCGCGGTGGGCCTGGATGCTGTCCCGCGCCCGCTCCGACACACGCTCCTCCTCCAGCGCAAGCGACAGGGCCTGGGTCGCGCGGACCTCGCGCACCCGCGCGACCCGTTTGAGTACTTCCAGCGCGCGCAGGCGGCGGGTCATGCGACGGCCTCCCCGCTGACGAGGATGTCCTGCAGCCTGGCGAGCGCGTCGGCGCGCGACGAATGATCGCCCGGCCGCTGGCCCAGGAACTCGTTGAGCAAGGGATGCAAGGCGATGGCTTCGTCGAGCAGTGGGTTGGCGCCCTTCTGATAGGCGCCCATGTCGACCAGGTCGCGCGATGCCTCGTAGGTCGACATCAACAGCTTGATGCGCTGGATCAGCCGTTGCTCCTCCCGAGTGGCCACATGCGAGACCAGGCGGCTCACGCTGGCCAGGATATCAATGGCGGGAAGTTGCCCGCGCCCGGCAAGGTCACGCGAAAGCACCACATGGCCGTCGAGGATCGCGCGCATGTGGTCGGCCACGGGCTCGTTCATATCGTCGCCCTCCACCAGCACACTGTAGATCGCCGAGATCGACCCGCTGTCGCGAAGACGCCCCCCGCGTTCAAGGATCTTTGGCAGCAGATTGAAGACGGATGGGGGATAGCCGCGCGAGGTCGGCGGCTCGCCCGCGGCAAGGCCGACTTCGCGTTGCGCCATGGCGAACCGCGTGATCGAGTCCACGATCAGCAGGACGTCCTTGCCGCAATCGCGGAAATACTCGGCCACCGCGTGCGCGGCGTGGACGGCATGGGTACGCACCAGGGCGGGCTGGTCGGCCGTGGCGACCAGCATGACCGAGCGGGCACGTCCTTGCGGACCGAGTGATTCGGCAAGGAAATCACCGACCTCGCGCCCACGCTCGCCGATCATGGCAATGACGATGACGTCGGCTGACACGTGATTGGCCATCATCCCGAGAAGGGTGCTCTTGCCGACGCCGCTGCCGGCAAAGATGCCGACACGTTGGCCCTTGGCAAAAGGCAACAAGGTATCGACCGCCCGCACACCGGTTTCCAATACCTGGTCGAGTTCGGCGCGACGCAATGGATTGATCGGCTCGCGCTCGATCTCATACCAGGCATCGGGCGCGATTTCAGCGCCACCGTCGAGCGGCATCCCGAAGGCGTCGAGCACGCGACCCAGCATGGCCCTGGCCGCGGGCAGGCGTAACGAACGACCCAGCGCACGGACACGGGCCCCTGCCGTGGTGCCACGGAGGTAGCCGAAAGGCATCAGCAACACGCGGCCCTCGCGAAAGCCAACCACTTCCGCCACCAGCGGCGCATCACCCTTGCCCACATCGATCTCGCACAACTCGCCGATCTTCGCGTCCGGACCGATGGATTCGGCAACCAGTCCGTTGAAGCCCACGAGCTCACCCCACCGGGTACCCATGGGCGCCTGGTCGACGGCATCGCGGTAGCGACGAAGTGTGCTGGCGACTGTCATGTACGCGCTTCACCAAGGCCTTGCAGGAAGGCGTGATGCAAAGCCTCCAGGCGCTGGCCGACACTGGTCTTCACGGCGCCTCGGGACGTACCTATGCGGCATTCGCCAGAGGCCAGTGTCGTATCCATGGTTACCTGAACACCGTCGATCCGGCCACTGATATGGTCGACGTCTTCGGCCGATACGAAAAGCTCCTGTGCGGCCGCCCGGTATTCCTCCAGCAGGCTGGCGCAGATCCTGACCACCAACGTACGATCGCCTTCCAGTTCGGACAGCGCGCGTGTCAGTGCCATAAAGGCCAGTTCGACGGACAACGCCTCGACATCGCTCGCATGACGATCCAGCGCCCCGCGGATGCCACCGGCAAGCTTGGCCAGATTCTCCGATTCACCCAACAACACGGCACTCGCCTGGTCCGCCTGTCGTTGCGCCTCCGCTTCGAGCTTTGTCATGCGCTGTTCGGCGTCACGCAGGCCGTCGCTCTGGCCCACGGCGAATCCATCCGCATAGCCATCGCTGTACGCGGCCTGGTCATCCTCATCGACGGCGGCGCTCTCTTGTAACGCGTCACGTATCCTGCCGACTGCGCGTGGCGTCGTCATCTCGGTCAAGGCGCCGGGATCGAATCGACGGATCACAGGGCGTTCCCCATACCCGAGGAAGCGCGGCTCATCTGATTGAGCTGGATCGCCAGCGCGCGTGCCAGGGCCGGCGGAATGACACGTGCTCCTGCCCTCATCTCATGGCCAATGGCTTCGTTTCGATCCTTGCCGCAGGTCGCGCGATACATCTCCGCATGGTCCGGCGCCGCCGCGGCAAGCATGCGCGCTGCCCACGGTGCGGGCAGCCGGTCGAGCGTCGAGATGAGCTCCACGGGACCTGGAGTCTCCGGCAAATTGTCGCTGTCGGCCTGGGTCAAGGCCACTAGCACCAACTCGGGTGTCGCGCGTGCCATGGGGCCCGCTTCGTCGATCAACGGAAGCAAAGCGCCATGCCATTCGACCGGCAACCGGGACAGCATCCAGCGGCGATCGGCAGGGAGCATGGCCGCCAGGGCGAGCGCGGCCTTGCGCGTACCTTCGGCGTTCACCGCTTTACCTCCGGCGACTCGATCCATTGACGCAGGCGAAGCAGTGCCTCCTCGCGCTGGCGCGCGGTCAGCTGTCGCGGCGCCGGCCGGAAGGAAACGAAAAGCAGGATGAGCAGCAGCACGGTACCGAGACCGCCGGAGACATATATCCAGAGACCTGTCGCAAACACCGAAGAAACATGTCCATCGGCGACGACCGGCGTATCCATGTCCGCCTGGACGGCGTTGTACGCACGAGCCGCCCTGGTGATCGGTACGACCGGTACCGCGACGGAGTCAGGCGTGGCGAAGACCGCGATGCTGACCCGGTCACCGCGCGTCGGATCAAGACCCAGCCCTGCCGAGACCACGTCGGAAAGCTTGGCGATTTCGGACTGCGGCAGCACCGACGGCACGACGATGCCCACGGTGATCCGCTGGATACGACCGGGCGCGCTCTCGAATTCCTCCTGCTCGCGGCCATGGGCGTACTCGGCCTCCTGGCCATTGCTGCCGGGAACGACCTTGGCGGTATCGGAATCGGCGTCCACGGTCGCATGGCCGGTCGAATTGGTTTTCTGGCGAACGAGCAATCCGTTGCCATCCTTGCCCTGCGAAATCAACCGTTCACTGACGCGCTTGACATGGTCGTAGTTGAGCGCGACATCGACGGATACCGTGAAATCGTGGGTCGGCAAAGCCTTTTTCAGCAACTCGCCGGTACGGGCGCGAAGCTGCTCCTCGATGCGGGTCTGTTCGTCCATTTCGGCACCAAGCGACGCCTCGCCTTTGGGGCCCGACCCGCTGCCCGACAGCACGCCACCCTTGTCATCCAGCACCACGACAGCCTCGGGCACCAAGCCATCGACGGCCGATGCGGCGAGCCGCTGGATCCCGGCCACTTCATGCGCATCGAGGTGTTTGTCCGGCCGCAAGGTCAGCGTGATCGATGCTTTCGACGCTTCCTTATCCTGCTCGAACAGGCTGGCATGGCGGATCGTCAGGTGCACGCGGGCCGCGGCCACTTCGTCCAGCGAAGCGATCGTTCTTTCGAGCTCGCCTTGCAGCGCCCGCTGGAAATTCACTTTCTGCGCGAACTCGGTGACGCCGTAGTCGGAATCCTTGAACAGTTCAAAGCCGACGCTGCCTCCCTTGGGCACGCCCTGCGAGACAAGCTTCATGCGCGTCTCGTAAACACGTTCGCTGGGAACCAGGATCGCCTTGCCCGCATCGCCGATGCGATACGGCACTTGCGCCTGGTCGAGGCTCGCCGTGATCTCGGCCGCATCCGACTCGCGGAGGTCTCGAAACAAAACGGCATAGGGCGGATGCATGACCCACCATGTCCCCGCGCCCACGATAAGCGCGATCAACATGAGCCCCATGAAGAAGGCGACACGGGCTCGTTGCGACATGGAACCGAAAAACTGCCAGATAGCCACGACCGTTCCTTAGATCTGCATATTCGTGAGGCTTTGATAGGCATCGATGATGCGATTGCGCACCTCGACGGCAAACTGGAGCTGCAGGCGCACGTGACTCATCGAGATCATCAGGTCCGGCACTGACACGTCCTCGCCGGCCGCGTAGGCACGAACGGAGGTATCGGCCTCGTTGAGGCTGTGGTTCAGCTCGGAAACCCCCTGGCCAACCATCTGGGCAAATCCCTGGCCGACCTCGCTGCCGCGCCCAAGCTCGATCTCCGGCGACGCCAGAGGCACCAGCTGGATCGCTTCCACTGGTGCGATCATCATTTGCTCCCGATATCCAGTGCATGCATGGCCATGCTGTGCAAGGTGTTGAAGGCACGTACATTGGCCTCATAGGCGCGCCCGGCGGAAACCAGGGTCGCCATTTCGTCGACGAGGTCGACACGCGGATAACTGACCATGCCCTTGGCATCGGCCTGCGGATCGGACGGGTCGTGCACGGTCCGTTCCGGCGCCGCCTCCTCCACGATCATCGGATTGGCTGGCATCCCGGCGTCGGCGAAACCGACCGTCTCGCCAAAATGCGTTCCTCCGGTGGTGCTTACCCGCATCAGCGTCGTCGGCTGTCCCGGGCGGACCGGCGTGTTCGCAATGGCGACGTTATGGCTGGCTGCCTCAAGGCGTAGCCGCTCAAATTCGAGGCCGAAGCGCGATGCGGCGAAAATGGAATCGATGGCCATGATCAGCTCTTCCCTTCCATGGCCAGCTCCATCAAGGCAAAGCGGCGCGACATCACCCCAGTCAAGGTCTGGTAATCGACGTTCGCCGCGTCCAGGTCCGCCACTTGCGCATCCAGGCTGACTGGCCTGGCATCGTTGCTCACCAGTTCATCCACCGACGTGCGCAGTACCGGCGCAGTCATGTCGGAAAGGCTGTCGCTACTCATCCGCGGGTCCGCCGCTGCTTGTTGCAGCAGGTCGATGGCCCGGGAAAAGTCCACGCCCTTGGCACGCGACCCTGCTGTACTGGCCATGGCGATATTTTCGCTGGCCACCTCGGCGCGAAGGTGCGCCATCCTGATACCGAGCCGGACCGCTTCCGTCGTCAAATCCATCGTCGTGACCTCACTGGATGACCAATTCGCCGCGCAATGCGCCGGCAGCCTTTATCGATTGCAGGATCGTGATCACGTCCCGCGTCGAAACATGAATGGTGCGCAATGCAGAAATAAGATCCGATACCGTCGCACCGTTGGGTATGGACACCAGCCTGGCATCGGGCTCCTGCGTGCTGATGTGTGCCTCCGGAACGATCGCCGTGCCAATATTTCGCGATGGGTTGACGTAGACGCCTTCCGGCTGTGAGACCTGGAAATCCGTCTGGATGGAAATGCGCAGGTCGCCCTGGGAAATGGTCACGCTACCCAGGCGCACATCGCCGCCGGCCACGACGGTGCCGGTGCGTTCGTTGACCACCACCCGCGCAACCTGGTCGGGCATCACCGAAACGTTCTCGATCAGGGAGATCGCGCGGACCAGATCCCCTGGTGGCGTGGCGAAGTGCACGCGGATCTTGCCGGCATGCTCGGCGATCGCCTGCACGCCAGGAATGCTCCGGCTCAGCGATTCGGCCGCGCGTTCGGCGGTGGTGAAATCGGGTTGGTAGAGGAGCACGTCAAGCGTGCTGCCATCGCCGTCGACACCGAGCGGGGCCGACCTCTCGACCGAACCGCCGCCAGGAACGCGACCCACCGTCGGATGATTCTTCTGCTCCGAGCTGCCGAAAGCCTTCACCTCGTAGCCGCCCACCGAGACCGGACCCTGCGCCAGGGCATAGAGCTTGCCGTCGGGACCGTTCATCGGCGCCAGCAACAAGGTGCCACCGGTGAGGCTACGGGCGTCGCCCAACGATGAGACCGAAACGTCGAGCTTTTCACCCGACTCCGCGAACGCGGGCAACGTGGCGGTGACCATGACCGCCGCGACGTTGCGGCTCGCCAGGTCGTCGGGACTGATATTGACCCCGAAGTGGCTCAAGGCATTGGCCACGGACTGGATGGTCAGGCGGCTTTTCGACGTATCGCCCGATCCGGCGAGACCGATGACCAGGCCATACCCCGTCAGCGGATTGTCGCGGACGCCTTCGATGCGTGCGATCTCTTTCAGGCGCACGCCCGTCTGGCCCTGCGCCACGGCAACGCCGGCGGCCAGCAGCAAGGCCAACGTAACGAGAAATCGCCTCATATCAGGCCCAGCCATTTGGTGATGCGATACAAGATGCTTCGGCGCTGGGCCTCCGAGACGTCACCGTGGCCGGTGAACTCGATATTCGCCTCGCTGATGCGATTGGAGAGAATCGTGTTGGACGATGAGATGTCCTCGGAGCGGACCAGGCCATTGAGGGCGAACTTCTGCTTCTCGCCATTGATCACCACGGTCTGCTCGCCGTGGATACGAAGCATGCCGTCGCCCTCGATACCGATAACCCGGACCGCGAGCTGTGCCTGCAGCGTTCCGGCGCGCGACGTGGCGCCCTTGCCGGTGTCGTCTCCCGACAACCCGATGCCATAGCTATGGTTCGCGCTGTGCGTTTGCGTCGTGGCGCCGAGCTTGACGTTGTTGTCCGAGTCGGTTCCCGCGCTGGCGCTGGCCCGCGCCGTCTCCGTAACCACCACGGTCAGGGTATCGCCGGGCTGGTGGGCCCGTCGGTCGGCCGCCAACCCACGATAAGCGTCCGGATCGATCATCGATCCAGGCGGATTCTGCGCATGGGCGATCGACAGGCCTAACGCCCACGTCGCCATCACGGCTAACCATCGGTTACTGAACAACTTGCACTACTCCCTTGGCAGTAATCTGAGCTTGCACCTGCGATTCCGCGCCATCGACCAGTACGTGGACGGTCGCGCCCTGCATACCGGGATCGATGGCCACGCCACGTGCCGACATATGGACCGCGCCCTGCTGGACCAGGACATCGATGTGATCGCCGCGCTTGATATCGGGAACCCGCTCGAAGTCCTGCAACTGGACGACCGCGCCGGCGGCGATGGCACGACGCAGTTGCTGACCCTTGAGCGCGTCGGTATCGATAACGGCATCGCCCTGCAAGGACGCAACGTCGGCAGCGGTGGAAACCAATGACAGCGCGGAGGCGTCCGTGTCGGCTGGATAGTTTCCGGCATACACGAGGGCCTGCCGCTGCAGGCTCAACGAAAACCAGACAGTGGCCGAGCGGACCGGCTGGCCGGCAACCGCGACATCGACCGGGATACCGATCCGCGAGCGCGGCCAGCGGCCGGCGACGGCGTGGGCCCGCACGTCGACCTGTCCCGGAGGTACCGTGACATCTTCCGGCGCCCCGATGAGGGCCACTTGCGCGACAGCCTTTTCCACACCGATCCGCGCGTCGAGTTCCGCGCGCGCGACGGCAACCAGTCGTTCGGCTGGAATCCGCTGCATGGGCGTCGCCCCGGCGAATAGCGGAAGCGACAGGAGCGCGATCATGGCCAGGAAGGGACGCATGGTCTTACTGGCGGAGGTTGTTGATGGTGTCGAGGATCTGGTCCGATGCCTGGAGCACCCGCGCATTCAGCTGGTAGGCACGCTGGGCCATCATCAAGGTCGACATCGAGTCGACCATGTCGACATTCGATCCCTCCAGTGACCGCTGGATAATGGTCCCCGCACCATTTTCATTGGCCTTGCCGACACTTGGGTCGCCCGAGGCCTGGGTCGGCGCGTAGTTATTGCTTCCCACCGGCTGCAGTCCGGCGGTCGAGGGAAACGTGCTCAGTTCCAGCGTGCCGAGCACCGTGGTGCTTGTGTCCGTCCCGACGGTGCCGGTGATCTGCCCAGCCTGGTCGATCTGGATATTCGCCGCATCCGGCGGGATCTGAATGTCGTGTGCCAGGCGGCTACCGTCGGTCGTGGCCAGGTAGCCCTGGCTGTCAACATGGAGTTGGCCATCACGCGTGTACAGATGGTTGCCGGCACTGTCGACAACCTCGAGGAACCCCTCACCCTGGATGGCGATATCCCAAGTGTTGTTGGTCTGCTGCAACGTGCCCTGCGAGAACAACGAACTGGTACTGAGTATCTCCGCGCCGGCGCCGTTGTGCTCCGGCGAGAGGCCCGCCTGCACCTGCGCGGGCGATATGACCGCCGCATCGGCGAAGCTGGAACGCAGTTGCTTGTAGCCCGGTGTCTGCATGTTCGCCACGTTGTTGGAAACCGTGTCGATCTGGGTCTGCTGGCTCTTCAGGCCGGATGCTGCGATGTGAAGTGCGTCGATCATGCCGAATCCTCAGGAATTGTCGCCGAGATGGTTGATGCCGGTCTGCAAGGCCTGGTCGTAGGCCTGGATGGCACGCTGGACCGATTGCGCGTGCCGGGTGATTTCCATTAGCCGCACCATTTCATTGCCGGGGTCGACATTGGACTGTTCCACCGCCCCCTGGTGCAGCTGGCCGCTCCAGTCCGCTTCGGTCCCGGCGTACGTATAGAGCCCGTCCCCCGCCTCGCGTAGCGCATCGGGCGTGTCGATGGCGAAGATGCGCAGCTGGTCGACCGTACGATCGCCGTCGACCACGGAACCGTCCGCGCCGATATGAACGTTGTCGCCCGACAGGACAATCGGCCCGGACTCGCCCTGCACTACCCGCCCGCCCGCGTCGACGAGTTGCTTGTCCGAATCCAGGTGGAACTGGCCGTTGCGAGTCAGCATCTCCTGGCCATTGACGTCGACGACGAAAAAACCTGGCCCTTCGATGGCCACGTCCAAAGGCTTTCCCGTTTGCGCCAGGCTGCCATCGGCCATATCCAGGGATAGCGACTGGCCGCGGCCCGCGGGCATGAAGTCGGGCGCCACCCGTTCGGCCCGGTAGCCCGGCGTGCGCATATTGGCCACGTTCTGGCTGACCACATCGAGCGCCTCGACATCGGTGGCGAGGTAACGCGCGATTCCTGTAACGACATTGCTCATGACGGTCCTATGCGGCGGCAGCGACGGTTCCGAAGGCCTTCACCACCACGGTGGAGGGCACTTCGTTGACACCAAGCACAGTCACGTGCGGGAGACTGCGCTGGAGCAGCGCCCGTATATGACGGCGAACGAGACTCGGACAGAGAAGAACGGGCAGGTGGTTGCGCGACAACATGGCCTCGGCCTGCCTGGCAACGCCGCCGATCAGGGTTTCCAGCTGGTTGATGTCGCCTGTCAGCGCACCTGCGCCATCGCGTTGTCGCACGGCCGACACGATCGCCCGCTCCAGCTCGGGCGCGAGCGTCAGCACATGGAGTTCGCCCTGCGCATTGCTTATACGCTGGCAGATGCCGGGGCCGAGGCGCTCACGTACGCGCTCGACGAGGTCCTCGGTCTGCTTGAGCGTCTTTCCGGCATCGACAAGTACTTCGAGGATCGTCTCGACGTTGCGGATGCTGACCAGCTCGCGCAGCAGTTGCTGGAAGACCTTCTGCACGTCGGTATACGACATGACCCCGGGGATCAATTCGTCCACCAGCGAGGGATGCTGCTCGCGTACGCGCGCGACCAGGCGCTCCGTTTCCGCGCGGGTCAGCAGGTCCGGCGCGTGCCGCTTGACCACCTCCCCAAGGTGGGTGATCAATACTGTTTCAGGGTCGACCAGGGTGTAACCCGCGGTGCGCGCCAGCTGCCTGTGCTCGGTGGATATCCACAGCGCCGGCAAGCCATAGGCGGGATCGCGCGTTTCCTTGCCCTCGATCCGTGCGCGCTTGCCATCCGGATTGATCGCGAGCAGAGCATCAAGATGCAATTCACCCTGCCCTACGCGTGAGCCTTGCACAAACACCTCGTACAGGTCGTCGGCCAGTGGCTTGTCCTGGGTGACCTGGACCTTGGGCAGGACGAAGCCGCTGTCGAGCGCTATCTGCTTGCGGAACGTCGCGATGCGCTCGCCAAGATCGAGCCCCCGTTCGCGGTACGCCGTGGCGATGGTGCGGCCTAGGCGAATCTCGATCGCCTCCACGCTCATCAGCTTGTACACATCGTCGTCGGGACGGCTGGTCGCCGGCGCGGGAATCTCCTCTATCTCCTCCGTCACGCCGCCTTTGGCACGAACGGCGACGACGGTAAGACCGACCACGCCGGCCAGGACGACCAGCACCGGCCATACCGGGAGTCCGGGCAACAACAGGAGGCAGCTGAGAGCCACCGCCACGATCAGCAGCGTACGTGAGTTGGAGAGCACCTGGCGCGAGATCTCGGTGCCCAGCTGTGCGTCCGATGCCGCACGGGTAATGATGATGCCAGTGGCGATCGCGATCACCAGCGAGGGGATCTGGGTAACGATGCCGTCGCCCACGGTCAGCAGCGTGTAGCGGTGGACAGCGTCGCCGAAGGCCATGCTGTGCTGGACCATGCCGACAGTCAGTCCACCGACGATATCGATCAGGATAATCATGATGCCGGCGATGGCGTCGCCCTTGACGAACTTGGTGGCGCCATCCATCGCGCCGTAGAAGCTCGCCTCCTTCTCGACCATCGAGCGCCGCCGCTTCGCCTCGGCCTGGTCGATCAGGCCCATGTTCATGTCCGCGTCGATGCTCATCTGCTTGCCGGGCATGCTATCGAGCGTGAAGCGAGCGGCCACCTCGGCGACACGTTGGGCACCGCTGGTCACCACGACGTACTGCACCACGACCAGGATCAGGAACACGACCAGCCCGATCACGTAGTTTCCGCCGACGACGTACGAGCCCACGGCATTGATCACCCGCCCGGCATTTCCACCGTCCAGGATCAGGCGCGTGGCCGAGATATTCAGGGCAAGACGGAACAGCGTGGTGATCAGCAGCAGCGAGGGAAACGTCGAGAAACGCAACGGCGTGTCGGTGAAGAAGGTGATCAGCAGGACCAGCAGTGCGAACGTGAAGTTCAGTACCAGCAGGAAGTCCAGCAAGCCCGGCGGTATCGGCGTGAACAGGATCACCAGGATCGCTATCATCGCCAGGACGAGGATCACGTCTCGCTTGCCGGCCCAGAGTTGGCCAAACAGCTCCTTCATGAGAACACCTTGTTGCCGGGTCGGCTCATGAGCCAGCGGTAAATCGGCACCAGTTGTGCGTGGAGGTGCCCGGGCACGACCTGGTCGATGGCGCACTCGCGGAAGAGCGCGCGCGCGAGCTCCGGCGAACGCAGGCACGGCACGCCCGAACTGGCGGCAATTTCGCGGATCCTTGCCGCCATCCGGTCGGAACCCTTTGAAAGAACGATCGGCGAACGCATGGTGCGGCGGCGGTACTGCACCGCGATCGCGACATGCGTGGGGTTGGTCAGCACGATGTCCGCATCGGGAACGCGACGCAGGCCCTTGGAGCGCTTCAGCATGTCGCTGATCAGACGCTTCCGTTTCGAGCGGATATCGGGATCACCCTGGTGGCGCTTCACCTCGTCCTTCATGTCGCGCCGGCTCATGCGTAGCTTCTGGATGTACTCGCGGCGCGAGTAGATCCAGTCGAGAAGGGCGACGAAGGCAAGCAGCGCGAGGATCCACGTGGTGACCTGGACGTACGCCATGCGGAACAACAAGCCCAGCGAGGATGGCGAGGCGAAGGCCGCCGATTGCACACGCAGGGATACGGAGCCGGCGACGGACCAGATAAAGGCGCCGATGAGTCCGAGCTTCAAGCACAGTTTCAAGAGCTCCCACAAGGTACGCATCGAGGCGATCTTCTTGAAGCCCTGCGCCGGATTCAGGCGGCTGAAATCGGGACTCAACGGCGTCATGCTGAAGGTCGGCCCGGTCTGGACGAGGTTGGCCGCGACCGCCACGACGAGCATTGCCAGCACGCATGGCAGCAGTGATTGCCACGCGGGTTGAAATGCCTCGGCCACCCAGTGGACAAGGCTCGCGGACGGTGCCGGGCCGTTACCGGAGAGCAGCAGCGTGTTGCGTGTCGCATGCGCGAATGCCGCGCCGATAGCGTAGATCGAGCTGGCCATGGTCATGCTGAAGACGATCATCACCAGGGTGCCGGTAAGGTCCGCGCTGCGCGGAACCTGACCGCGCTCACGCGCCTCTTCCAGGCGAAACGCCGTTGGCTGCTCGGTTTTCTCCTGATCGTCGTCGGCCACGTCAGGCTCCCGAGAACGCTGGAACGGAGGAGAAAGCGTCGCGATAGAGCCGTTCGATCAAGACCGGGGCGAAACGCAGCGTAAACGCGAGCAGGACAAAGCCCGCCGCCACTTTCAGCGGTAGCGAAACGAAATAGACATTGGCCTGGGGCAAGGAACGGCTCATATAGGCCACGGCGAGGTCCACCGCGAACAAGCCCAGGATCACCGGTGCGACAACGACCATGCCGAGCAGGAACTGCGACGACAACATGTCGAAGAAGCGACCCGGCGATATCAGGAAGTTGCCGCTACCAAGCGGGACCAGCTCGATCGACGCAGTCAGGCCACGGATCAGCAAGACGTGCAGACCCAGGGCGAAGAAGATCATCATGCCGGCCCACTGCATGGCTGTTCCCGCCAGGGATTCGTTGGCCTTGAGTGCCGGATTGAACAGGCTCGCCGAGCCCACGCCGGACTGGATGTCCACCAGCCGGGCGGAAAAAGCCAGGGCCGCCGCGGGCAGGACAACCGCCAGTGACAAGGTAAGCCCCAGCGCGGCCTCGCCAAACAGGCTGCAGGCGAAGGCCATCGGATCTTCGGCATTGAAGGCTATCGGCGCGACACGCGTGCCGCCGACCGCCAGCGCCGTGACCACCAGAAGGAGAAGCGTGCGCACAGTGATGGGAACCCACCCGAACGGGGTCAGGGCAGGAACCAGCATCACCGGGCTGAAACGAGCCATGGCGAACAGGTATCGCGATGAGATGACTTCGAGATCGGTCATGAACGCATCACATTCCCGCGATTAGGCCGAACATGCGCTTGGAGAACTCCACGACGATCGCCATCATCCAGGCACCGGTCGCGAGGAAGACCATGACGACCACGGCAAGCTTGGGAATGAAGGTGAGCGTCATCTCCTGAATCTGCGTCACTACCTGAAGCACCGAGATAAGGACGCCCACGGCGAGCGTCGCGAACAAGATGGGCGCGGATATCTTCGCTGCGGTAAGCAGGGTCTCGGCGAGCAGGTGCATCGCGGCGTCGGCATCCATGGCGTCAGTTCCTCGCCCTTGCGATCTGGCGAAGAGCCACGCGACGGTCGCGAGGCCGAAGCCCTACGTCGGGCGGCGGACCCTCTGATAGAAGCGCGTCGAGTAAATCGCAAAGAAGATCGGCATTCGTCGAATCCTGCTCGACGAACGATGCAAACCGGGCTATGCGCGTCACGATGACCGGCCCGGAACCAGGCGAGGACCGGACGGCGACATCGACCAGAAGACTGATTTTTGAGTATACAAAGCTGTGCAGGACGCAAATGCGCCCCACAAAATCGAGAAATGGTCCACCAACGCCCCCCGCGAACGGATTTCCACTCCGCCGGTGCCGCGTACCGAAAATTCCGGTGCCGACACATGGCGAAACGGGTTGTACTTTGCGTGAGCCGGATTCGGTCGATCGAATCGCCTGTACCACGCTCTCGCTGACGCGAGGAAAGGTGCATCTTTGTCGCGGGGTCGTCAACGAGCAAAAATTTGCGAAAACTTGACGGCTATACGTCAACGCCACCTTTCGTGGGGCTTTCGAACCCCGTCTGACGCGCCTGAATATGATCGTGGCGCGCTCGCGGGTCGCAAATATTTGCGATTTATCTCACTTTCTATTCGCGATCGCTATCGATTGCAGTGAATATCATGTGAAAGTCCTACATGCTTGTAGGGTTTTTCCTACATGATTCTAGGCCAGACCTTACACAGCTGCACGAATCCGCGAGATAAAACGCAACGGCGGTGCACGATGCCTCAGATGCGATCCATTAAACACCGCCTCCATAACGGCTCCTCCGGATTCCGAGGACTGGTTGCAGCTATCACCATCGCTTTCGTGGTTGCAGGCTGCGCATCTGAGCCAACGACAATGAGAATGGAGCCAAAGTCGATTGCCAAGCAGCTAGGCCTTCCGGGCTGCAGGGTATCTATTCCACTGAGCCAATCCGAGGTTATCGAAGACGCGAAGAGGATTGGCAATCCAGATCTTGAGAAGTATCCGCAATGGATAGAAATGACGTCGAACACTCGACCAGGAGATCAACTTCGTCTGGTGAATTGCTTGATGGCGGGCCGATCCAGGAAAACTGGGGACGTGTACTACTACGTATTGATTCGCAACGGCAAGATCATCTCTGAATTCCACATCGGATTTTTCAATTAGGAGAACGGCCCCCGTTCCCTGATCCTCAGTACCCGTCCGCCGAGACCCTAAGCACCATCGCCCCCAATCCCTTGTCCTCCTCAAGCCGCACCGTGATGCTCACCCCACGATTGGCGGTACCCCGGTCAAATTCCGCATCAATCCGTTGAAGCTGAAACCTCCCGGCGAACTGTGTCTTCGGCGAGAGGCACATGATGGCTTCCATGGCGTTGCTCCCCGGAAATTCCACGCTGCCGAAGTACATGAGGTTGTCGCAAACTGCTTTCGCAGGTGCATAGTCGTTATGAACACACCGCTTTTCGAGCAAGGACGGCCCGGTTGAGCCGTTCGCTTTCAAGGGAACCTTGAAACCCGTCCCCCAGGATGTCTGGAACTCAAACTCCCTCTTCTTGTTCGGTTTCACCGACGCGACGAAGGCCTTGAGCCTTGGGCAAAACGTGTCCTTGGGTGCCGCGGCAGATGGTTGAGCGAAGACGAGCAGGCAAAGCAGCGCGGCGGCCCATCGGAAGATCTTGAAGTTCGACACGCTCACTTATCCCTGATCCGGTCTCGGGTTAATGAGAAATCTGTGGAACTTCTTTACGTACTGTTTCGCGCTATACGACTCGATCACTCGATGATGGTCGAGGTCAACGACATAGCCACGCGACAACCCCATGTTAATGCCGCAACTCGAGCTCGGTGGAATTTCCGCAAGCACCAGCAACTGGCTGTTTTCGTGGAGCCAAGCGATCGAGTAAATATTCGGGTCGCAGTCTTCACTTGATTTTGGAAGGCCACTTGCTTTTAACACTTTAAGGATATCGAATTCCTGCGCCTTGCCGTTCTTGAAACGGTATATGTGGGTATGCCAATCACCCGTAAAGCCGCCGAGGCTGGAGTTCACAAAAACCGCCGTGGAATCGTCTGTATATTTGAATTCCGTAAGATTCATCGTCCCGATGAAATTGCTTAGATCGGTTTCACTACCATTCGGTGCAACGAGCAACACACTCTCGGGGGTGATTTTAATGAACGACGACTGGTTTGGAGCGTAAAGCCGCTTGATCCCGGTTTCCGGGAGGTCTGAAACACCTTGCGAGCCGGGTGCCGCGAAGGAGCCCCACTCTCCATCCGCCGCGGGCGCCTGTGTTTGCGTTTGCGCCTGAGCGTTTGCCAGCTCCAATACAAGAAGAAGCACGAACAACAGACTTATTCTGGGCATGTCGTGCTACTTCTCAGGTATGTCCACGAGGATGGCCACGTTCTTGATGTCCGTCATCCCACCAAGAAACGAGAGCTCCCCCTGGAACGTGGAATCAAACGATCCAATCACTAGAACGGGAACGGGCCCCTTCTCCAACGCCGACATCACGTCTGAAGGAAAGTGATAATTCTGGGTACGACACTGAGCGATAGCTTTATCCTTGCTCGCGCCTTGTACTTTCTTCCCGTTGACAACTTCAGGGCCAACGATGCAGCCATTGAACAGTTCGACGCTCTCATAGAATCGATTCAGCGGAACACTGTCCCTGTTGTTGAACAGCACGAAGTGATCGAACTTCCTCACCAGGAAGCCCCGAAGCTCGATGTACTTTCCGTTGTACCTCTCCGGAAAGGCCATCAACCGAGGCATGGGGACCGCGCAGAGGTGCTTTAACTGCCACTGCGGTGCCGAGTTGCACTCAGTGCCTGCCCTGCCGTCGATGGATATCTTCGGCCCAGCGTCGCTAGCCGAAGCACTATCGAACGTCGCACACAGCAAAACGGCAACAGCCCATACCGCCAAACCCATCTTCCCCACTAATCGCGCCATGAAGGGCCCCCTAACCCGTCGATGACCAGCATCCTGTCGGACAGGACGATATCAGGGTTGACTCCCCCGCCCACTCGGCCAATACTTCACCACATGGCGAAGTATTCCACCTCCCCCATCGACCGCACCTTCTCCGCCCTCGCGGACCCCACGCGGCGCCAAATCCTTCTCCATCTGGAAGCCCAACCTGGCCTGTCAGTAAGCGAACTAGCCCGCCCGCTCTCGCTAAAGCTCCCCGGCCTGATGAAACACCTGGACGTGCTCGCGGACGCCGGCCTGATCACCCGAGCCAAAACCGGTCGAACCGTGTCGGTTCACCTCTCCGTCGAGCCGATGCGCGAGGCGATGGAGTGGCTCCAACGGTATGAGCGCCTGTGGACGGTGAGCCTCGACCGACTTGTCGCGCTGGCGGAACAGGATGACAAACGATGACCAAGCAGCTGCCCAGCCTCACCCTCGTGCGGCGTATCGCTCATGCTCACCTGGCAATGGCGCGAGATACCCGAACACGAGTCGCTGGTGACGTTCCTGCTTGAGCCCATCGACGGCGGCACGGAGCTCACGTTGATCCACGAGCAACTGCCCGACGAAGAAAACCGCAAGAGCCACGAGGCCGGCTGGAACGGTCTGCTCGACAAACTCGAAGTTTTCGTTGGAGACACCCATGAGCGACCTCACCCTCATCACCTTCGATTGGGTCCCCGAGCCCCCGCGCGGCTACGTACGCGACCTACGCGTGCGCTGGGCGCTGGAAGAGGCCCAACTGCCCTACCGCGTGAAGGGCGTGCCGTTCGATCGCCGGGATGCCGAGCATTTCGCGCACCAGCCCTTCGGCCAGGTGCCGTGGCTCACCGATGGCGACATGACCATCTTCGAGAGCGGCGCGATCCTGCTTCACCTGGGCGAGCGCCACGAAGCGCTGATGCCGACGGACCCACGCCGCCGCAACGAAACCAAGGAGTGGCTGTTCGCGGCGCTCAATTCGGTGGAGGCGGCGAGCCAGCCGTGGTCGTTCTTCAAGTTTTCCGGGGATAACGAGCAAACGCCGGCGCGCAAGCAGCTGGACGAATTCCTGCAGATCCGGCTGAAGCGGATGGAGGATGTGTTGCTAGGGCGGGAATGGCTTGCGGGGAGCTTTTCCGTGGCCGACATCATGATGGCGGATGTGTTTCGGCTGGTTGATCGGTTCGATGGGCTGGCGGGGTATCCCGCTTGTCATGGGTACATGACGCGGGCCAAGGCGCGGCCGTCGTTTGCGAAGGCTTATGAGGGGCAGATGGCGCACTTTGCGGCGACGGATAACGCGTAATTCGCTATCCGCTCGAAGCTCAACTGAGTTTTTTTCTACTCCCGGTATAGAACATTCGTAAATTCGCCTGATGCAAGACTTTCCACTTCAGAGAAATTATCAACTTCCATCACAGAATACGTTACCTCCACCCCAGAGAAAAGTCGCCCTTTTGCTGTTTCGGAGTCATGCTCTACCTGAATAACCTTTCTTATGCCTGCAAAAAGATACTGAACTTTATTGCCATTCAGCTCAAGATCCCCATCGAGATTCATCTCTTCATTTTCCTTTGCAATCTTTTCAGCTTCCGCCAACACTGAGTCAGCATCATCGGAATAAATTAGATAAACGTTTTCATGCAGCAAATATGAATCCTGAACTTCATACTTGTAATAAAAAATCGCGTGTGCGCAGTACCACATTAGATCCACCTCATTTTAAATTACTTTCTACGCTTCCTTTGATTCCTTGTTCCATTAGCTTTCTGCTCTTTCTGCAATTTTTTCTTTAACTTAGAAGAAGCGGCCGTCGTTTACGAAGGCGTATGCGGGGCAGATGGCACATTTTGAGGCGGCGGATAAAGCGTAGTTCGTCTTCACGACCACGGCTGGACACATTTGCCGGTCCAGCCTCTCGTCTCCTCAGCCAAGGCCTATTTCCGCACCGCATACACATACTCATGCTGGAAATCCCGCACCACCAACGTCGGCGCCGCGCTTGTCCCACCGAGCACAAACTCCAGGTCCGACTCGCCGGGCGAGATCGTCACGAAGGAGGTGCTGCCGTCGTCGTTCTTCCGTGACGCCACCTCGCTCTTCCAGCTACCGAAGTCGAAGAACACCTTGCCGCCCTGTTTGTCGACGGTGACCGTGCCCAGGGCATCGTTGGCGTAATGGCTTGCCAAGCGTGCAACAGCAGCGGGGTCGGCTGGAATGGTCAAACGTTTGCGTGCCGCCTCGATGGCGGCCTTGAGTTCCCGTACGCCTGAGTCGATATCGCCTTGCGCCGTGGGTTTGCCATCGAAGAGGATTTCCAGCAGACGACGCTGGAAGGGCCCGCGGATATAGGGGCCGGTATCCGCGTTGGTCAGGATCACGGCACCCACCTGCTGCTCGGGTAGCCAGATCATGTCGGAATGGAAGCCTGGCAGGTCCCCCCCATGGTGCACGACGTCCACGCCCCAGGTGTGGTCGACCATCAGACCCATGCCATATGTTTCATTGGAGCCGATGGCAACGTTCGGCTTGCGGCGTTCAAGCAGCGCACTTTCGGACACATAGCGCTGGCCGTCGGGAAGTAGACCCTTGGCCAGTTCCATCTGCACGTAGCGAAGCATGTCATCCACCGAACTCCACGCGCCACCGGCGGGCCGCGCGGCGCGGATCGAATGGATGACGCCCGTGCCAGCGATGGCCGTGTGACCATCCGCGTCCAGGCTATGCGGTGTAGCGTGGTCCGTCGTCTGGGCAGTGGCCTCATCAAAAGTGGTCCGCCTCATGCCCAACGGCCCGAACACTTGCTCCTGCATCACCTTGTCGTACGCCGTGCCAATATCTTCGTTCGGATAGAAGGCATGGGCACCCACGTAGCCCGCCGCAGCTGCCATCAGGTTGGAGTACTGGAACAGTTCGCCAAACTTGCTTGTGGGCTGCATCTTTCCCAAGGCACCGAATATCGCAGAGGGCGTGTTGTTGGCATCGTTGAGGATCCATTCCATATCCTGGCGCGGCATACCGGTGCACGCGCAGATGAGATGCCTGATCTGCACCTGGCGCGTGATCTGGGCATCACCCAGCTTGAAGGGCGGATATACCTGGGTAACCGGCGTCGTCCAGGTGAACTTCTTCGCGTCCACCGCGCGGGCCAGCATCAAGGTGGTGAGAGCCTTCGTATTCGAGGCGATCATGAACAGCGTTTCGCCATTCACGGGATCGGCTCGGCCAAGCTCGCGCGTTCCGAAACCACCGGCGAATACCACCTTGCCATGGTCGATGATGCCGATGCCAATGCCTGGCACGTCGTACGCCTTGCGCGCCCGCTCCACGAAGTCCTTCAGTTGCGCCACCCGGGTGTCATCCAGCCGATGGGCCTCACGGCCAGAGAAGGTCTCGCGCTTGTACCCCGCAGGCAGCAGCCGGTCGGAAATGGTACCCAATTGCGATCCTCGCTTACTCAGGATCGCGTTGTCCATGTCGTAGATGACAACGGTATAGTGATTGCCGTGCCGATACACGTCGGCTGCTACCGTCCGCTTCTCATTGGCGGATACCTCGTAGGCGTAGTGGCGTATCTGGTCCCAGCCGTCGCTCGGCGAGCCATCCGTAGACAACTGCAGCGGCCAGGTTTTCGGCGGAGCGTAAACTTTCCAGGCCGCAGCAACGGCCGCATCGATGCCCTTGGCCTTGACGTCCACCAGCACCACTTGGGACCCGGGCTCTGGCGTTTCGAGCGTGACCTTACCCTCAACCTCCGACATCGACCAGCTCGCCGGAAGGATGAACTGCGTACCGGACGAGGTAGTGCTGGGCGAGTCAGCCTGGAGGGGGCCCTTGGTGACGGTCTCGGCGCCTAGCGGCAGCATGGTAGCCATCGCCAGGGCGAATAGGAATACGCGCTTGATCATCGAGCATGTCCTTTGGTCGTACGAAGCAATGGCGAGGCTACAACGGATTGAACGAACGATTCATGGCAATGATGGCCGCATGCACATCAGCATAAGAGGGGTTCGATGCGAACAAGTTCCCATACTGCTCGCGCCACAGCGTATCCCGAATAACCTCAGCCCTACCCTTCACCGCCGCGCGAATACCCCGCAACGCCGTATCGGCGTCATAGTCACAACAATACGCCGGCGTGGAAGGTTGCTGCCGCCAGGATTCTGCCAGCAAGCCACCGTCGACAGGCTCGAACCCCATGTCATTGACCAGGCTCATCACATCCCACTTGCCATCCGTGTCATCGCCCGACACGGGAATCGCGATGCGACCTGGGGCACCTTGTGGCCGGCCAAAGTTCGCCAGTGCGTAATACATGAGGGTGTTGAACGCCTTGAATATCGGGCGCCCGAGCTGCTTTGAGATCCAGACACTTTCCGGCATGCCGGCGTCGATCTCGGCAATGCGTGCATCGCGCACGTCGGGATAGTAATTGGAGGTGTCGATGATAACGAGGTTATCGGGTGCTCGAGCAAAGAGGTCGGCGGGAAGCGTCGGCGCCTTGGGAAAGGCCATCGCCATCAACACGACCTCTGCACCGTCAACCGCCCCATGGATATCCGTCGCCTCCGCTCCGATCTCATCCGCGAAAGCCTTCACGGCCGAAGGGCCTCGCGAGTTCGCAACCCGTACAGTATGACCGGCTGCACGCCATCCACGCGCCAGCGTGCTGCCCATTTCCCCAATGCCGATAACGCCGATTTTCATGATGCAGCCCTGCCGTTTCTGAAGTTGGTTCGTCGAGCGATCAGCTTGAGCCACGGCCCCGAATGAAAGACGCTCATAAGCAAATACATCGCATCCATCCCCGTCACCGGCGATGCATCGATGCCACAGATCATCCGCATGGCGTTTCCGCCAGCAAAGTGGGTAAGCACCGCCAGCACGGCAAACGTCGGCGTGGCCAGGATACCCAGCCACACCGCCGTCCGCCGAGCCACTGACTTACGCCGCCTCGAATGTGCCGCAAGCCTTCCGGCAAACCACGCACTCAATCGCGCGATCCTTCAGCCTTCTTGCGGAAGGCCGCCTCGCCCACGTCGGACACTTCCACCCACTTCTTATCGGGCGTGGCATCCTCGCCGTAGTTATCGTTCCAGTTCCACCATTTATAGGTCGGGGTCTGGGGATAGCCCTCGGGGGAGTCTTCCCAGATCTCCTGCCGGCCAAGCGGCGTGATGTCCAGGTAGCTCCAGACCGTACCCATGGCCTCGTCGCCACGATTGTTGGTGAAATAGGTGCGAAAGATCCTGTCGCCGTCGCGGAAGA
>Ga0307510_10000255_pt1 | contig 48481 bp, 65 predicted proteins | sample 12_EM_MG_FD_207224 | JGI IMG/M metagenome (GOLD analysis project Ga0307510, IMG submission 207224) | Populus trichocarpa ectomycorrhiza microbial communities from riparian zone in the Pacific Northwest, United States - 12_EM | ecosystem: Host-associated > Plants > Roots > Unclassified | place... | reverse complement strand
TTGCTCTACTGCTGCAGAAAAGGGAAAGGAAAGGTAGGGAGAGAGAGAGAGAGAGAGAGAGAGAGAGAGAGAGAGAGAGAGAGTGTGTGTGTGTGTGTGTGTGTGCTGGCTCTGTGTGAGCCACTTCAACAATAGCAAAACACAAACAGGAGGGGGAAAAACACAACACAACACTGTGGTACAGCAGAGGCACTACTCACCTCTGGCTCATGGTGCTGCGTGTGGGTCTTTATAGTTCAAAAAGGTATCTACTTACAGTCTAGACTACAAGAAAAGATGGTGATAGAAAGAGATGATAGGGTGAGAGCAAGGTAGCAAATGGGGAGCAGTGCAACACTGCATGCTGTCCTGTGGCATTGGTTGAATTGGGTAAGGCAGAGGTGTCCAGATTTGGGCATTTGCAAGCCCAGCATATATCCTGTCATTACACCTCCCAGGTGCTTTAAAAATTAACCCTCCTGGGTCAACCTGTCGATGGTGCTTTCTGTTGCTGAAGTTGTCTGCTAACCATATGAAATGGAGTGCCTGGCCACTGAAATGTGTAAACACATCATTGGACAAGTTGTGAGGGGTGTGTGGGGGATAGAGGCCAGTGGTGTGTGTGGCTTGCACAACTTGTGAGTTGAGGGCGGCAGGTGTAGCATCCTTCAGAGGGGCTGGGGGTGGCTCTTCTGGCTTGTCCAGATGCAGTGCAACAAAGGGAGGGACTTGAAGGCTGGCATCAAGAGGCAGCATATGGGGGCACTCATGCTTTGGTTCATTGTCATGTGTGGTGATGGTATGATTGCAAATGGGCAAAGTGGGATTGGTGCTGCTGCTGTTGAATGTATTGAAGTGTGCACCAGTGGAGGGGGTGCATGTGATGGTGACAATGCTGTTGGCATCGCTAAGGCTGTTGGCAATGATGGAGTTGTTGTTGCTGCTGCTGCTGCAGATGGTGGTGCTGAGAGTAAGGGTGTTGGCGATGCCAGTAGTGAAGGTGGCATTGCTGCAGCTGCTGGTGTTGCTCTTGCTGTTGGTGTTGTTGGTGTTGAGGGTGCAGGCAGTGTTGACGATGCTAGTGGCATTGTTGTTGGAGGTGTTGCTGCTGTTGCCATTGACATTGCTGGCATGTGTGGTACTGATGGTACTGGCATTGTCAATGATGTCTGCATTGCTGTTGTTGTTGTTGTCAGCAGTGTGATCTTCATTGCTAAGGTACAAAGTTGGGTGAGTGGGCATGAAGTCAGGGCCAAGGAGGCGAGTGTGGGCAGAAGGGCACAAGGAGCTGGTAGATATGAAGTTGCCAGTGCAGAGACAAGCAGGGAAGCAGTGGTTGCAGCAAGGGCAGGCATGCTGAGCAAAGTCTTTATCATTGTCAATGGCCTCAAATGATAGGATGGGTGTGTCTGTGTGGTGCGCATTAGTGGGAAAGGTATCAGTTGAACACAATGTGGTGATGTCAAGGATGGGGCTGGTGTCTTGCACGAATGAGATGGGGGGAATGGCATTGGCATCAAAGGGTGACCCAGAGGGGATGGTCTTGTCATGGTTGCAGTTGTCACTGCACTGGGTATTAGTGGTGCAGGGCTTGTTGCTGATGCTGCTGGTAGGGCTGTCATCATCATCGACATGCATTGGGTTGTCCTTGGTATCAAAGTGGTTCCCACCCAGATCATACACAAACTTGCTGATGTCATTGCCAAAGTTGCTGGCCTTGCAAGGGTGGTTGTTGTGGTTGTGATTGCTGCTGCTGCTGTTGTTGCATGTTGGCTTGCCTTTGATGCTGTTGGTAGGGTTTTTATGGTTGTTGTGGGGAACTTGCGTTTGTTCTGGCTTCTTGATCAGGCTTGCCTTGCCATTTCTTATGGTTGTGATGTTGGTTTGTTCTTGCATTTGGTGGCTATTCGATTTAGCTTTGGTGGCTTTGGTGATTTTGGGTTGCAATGGCAATGTGGCAGCGATTGATGAAGGTGGAGATGGTGTGAGTTTGTAAACAGTAGGCATGGGAGGTGGTGGTGAGGATGGTGGTAGTGGAGATGATGTTGGCAAAGGTGAAGGCAGTAGCGGTGATGGCAGCAGTGGCAAAGATGGCAGTGGCAGAGGCATGTTGGTGAAGGCAGCTGAGATGGGAGTGGCATTGATAAGAGCAGAGGCAGCAGGAGTGTGTGAACAGTAGGCATGGGTGGCAACAGCAATGGCAACGGTGATGGTGATGGCGTTGGTATGGGCAAAGGCAGAGGTGATGGTAGTGGTGACAAGATTGGCTTTTGTGATGGCAGTGGTGGCAGTAGCAGTGATGGTGGAGGTGGCAGTTGCAAAGATGGCAAGAGAGACAGTGGTGGCACAGGTGGCAAGAGAGGTGGTAACAGCAAGGTCAAAAACAAGAAATACAAGGACTCAAGGCATATTGACAGAGGCAATCGTTTGCTAGCTGGGATGGAAGGGAGACTCAGAGGTGGAGATGGTGGCGGTAGCAAGACTGAACTTGGAGGGTTTTGAGTGGGCAGCAGGGCTTTGTTAGCTAGTGACATAAGCAGTGGCAGAACTTCATGGACTTTGGGCAAGGATGGCAGGGGCGAAGAGACTAAACTTGCGTGATTTTGAGTGGATGGTGGTGGTGAGACTTTATGAATTGGCAATGGTGGCAAGACCTTGCAGATTGGCAGTGGCAGCAGTACTAAGCTTGGTTGTTTTGGTGTGGGCAGTGGTGGTGAGATGTTATGGGCTGGCAATGGTGGCAAGACTTTGTAAGCTTGATGCGCAGGCAGCAGTGGTGACAATGGACTTGAACAGTTTTGAGCAGGTGGTGATGAGACTTCATGGTCTTGGGGCCTAGGTGGCAGCAGTGAACAGGCTAAGCTTGAGAGACTTTGAGCAGGCAGCAGCAGCAAGATTTTGCAAATTGGCAGTGGCAGAGGTGCTGAGCTTGGCTCTCTTGGAGTGAGCTGCAGCAGCAAGACGTTGCAAGCTGGTGATAGTGGGAAGACTGAAATCGGATAGCCTGGGACAGGTGGTGGCAACACTTTGTAAACAGAGGGCAAGGTTGGTAGCAGCTACAAGGAAGGGGATGTCATATGCAAGGTAACATTGGAGAGTGGTGGTGTGTGGCTGAAAGACAAGGGTGCTAGTGGCACTTGACGGCTGTGGGATGTCCTCTGCAGTGGTATGTCCTGTGTGGGTTCAAGTTTGGACTTGGGCTTGGGTAGTTGTTCCACAGCACTTGGACAGATGTGGGTGCATTTCCCATACAAGGTGGCATAGGCGCGATCATGGGTGGACAGTCTGCATATGCATCTTATCATTGATTTGAGCTTCTGGTTTTCATCTGCTTGTTTTATTATCCTTTCTTGTGCCGCAAAGGCTTCATCCTTGGCCTTTGCTTTGGCTTCAGCTGTAAGTCTCCTATGGGAAAAGAAGGGGTGTGCAAGCTGGAAAAGATCCCAGGAATCAAAGTTTCTTCCTGGCCACTGGTTGGGATGCTTGTCAAGAAGGTAGGGAAAAAGGATGTCCTGGTCATTGGGATGGAAGCCCTGCCAAAAGAGCTTGTTGCACTCTTCTCTTGGACATGAGACGGGAGAGAACCAGGGGGTTGCCTAGGGTCTAGAAATCTTTGAAGTAGTTAGCAACATCGTCTTCATCTTCCATAGGCCGGGTTGATGACCCATCGACAAGGTCATAAAGCTTGTTGACTTGGCTCTGAGTGGGTGTGCTCCTGTAGGCCATGATGGGGTGGTAGTGTGGTATGGATGGATATCTTTGCATGGTGGAGGCTGGACACTTCAGGTGAAACACCCTTGGGGTCCTGTTGCTGAGGTTGAATGGGTTGCCAGAGGCAAAAGAATCTAAACTGAAAATAAAGTGGAAAAGGAAAGCAAGACAGTGAACCTGAAAAGGCTCACTGCCTCACTGGGGCAGCCAATTTGTACAATGGACGAATGGTCCACACATGAGTTTAGGGAATAGGAAGGTGAGATAGCAGATAGAACCAATGCACATCGATCCAAGATTGTACAATGGAGCAAAAGGTAAAGTGGGCTGTGATTGTTAGTTGCTCTACCACTGCAGAAAAGGGAAAGAAAAGAAAGGGAAAGAGAGAGAGAGAGAGAGAGAGAGAGAGAGAGAGAGAGAGAGAGAGAGAGAGTGTGTGTGTGTGTGTGTGTGTGTATGTGTGTGTGTGTGTGTGTGTGTGTGTGTGTGTGTGTGTGTGTGTGTGTGCTAGCTCCATGTGAGCCACTTCAATGATAGCAAAATGCAAACAGGAGGGGGAAAAATGCAATGCAACACTGGTACAGCAGAGGCACTACTCACCTCTGGCTCACGGTACTGTGCACAGGTCTTTATAGTTCAAAAAGATATCTACTTATGGTCTAGACTACAAGAAAAGATGGTGATAGAAAGAGGTGACAGGGTAAGAGTGAGGTAGTGAATGGGGAGATGGCGCAATACTGCATGCTGTCCTGTGGCATTGGTTGAATTGGGTGAGGTGGAGGTGTCCAGATTCGGGCATTTGCAAGCCCAACACATATCCCATCATTACACCATGAGATTATTTCCTCCATGCTTGACAGTAGGAGTGGTGGTATGGTCACAAAGGGGTGCACCCCTTTGTCACAGATCTGGAGGTTGGGCCACTTGGCCACATGGACATTCACATACATAGACAGTTTGCATACAATCATAGACAGTAGACTATAGCACATGCACACTAGTACACATACCAGACACCCAGTATATTGATTATCTTAGCCACCCTCTTTTCATACCCTCATTTCTCCCTTGCACTTATCTTTGGTTACCGGCACCCAATGCCCTCTTTTATACATGTAGTTACACCCCATGCTTCCCTTAGTTCATGCCCTCTTGCACCATTACTGAGGTAAGCTTAGTTACCCTTTTTCCCCACCATGCCTGTGCTCACATTACATAGTATAGCATTTGTGTCCTTTGCACAGGTGATTAATACACATAGTTTGTGCTCTCTCATGCTGTTACTGACATAACGATGGCTTATGTGTTGAGCTCAGAAATAAGTCATGTGATGCTGGGATTGCCTTAATCTGCTGAGGGTAAACCCACAAATCTAATTGTTGTGTCCAAATCTGTGCTGCTATATAGAACCATGTGATCTCACATGTTCAGCCACCACCTTCAATGCCACCAACCCACATCAGTCATTACCTGCATTGCCTTCACCACCTTTGTCTCTTCTCCCATTTTCAACGCCACCTGTTCCGCTCCACATTGTCACCTTCAAGTCCCCACTCCCCTGCATGTCAAGTATTTTTGCTACCATTGTCTCTCAATTCGCTCATCCTCGCTGGCTGTTGCTGCAAACATGTGCCATTCTCAATCGTATCCAAGTTTGTCAGCTCATTGAGCTCAGCTCTGTGCTAGTTGGGCCCCCACTCAGGACCATGCCCTGGAGGAGTTGGATGTTACCAGTTATATGACATTTTACTTGTTTTCATATGTTTCATCATCACTCTTTTGTCTTAGTTCTTGCGCTCCCTTTCAGCCTGTTTTCTTCTGCTCTTTTCATTGGACTTTGAGTTACATTGCTGTCTTTTCAATGTCATGCCCACCATCACATAGCAAAACCTATACATTTATTGACCTCAATTTTGAACACCAGACCTATTCTTGTATGATGTCACACAGATTGTCACCGACCTGACTTGAACTTCACTTGCTTCAGTCTCTTTTCCCTCTTTACTCACCCTCACGCATGAAGTACAACTTGTCCCTGTTGATCCGAAATTGTATAAATACCATCACCCAGCCTTGCTGAACAGCAGGCAACTGTGGCCCACTTCCCTTCTCCTTCTCTTGCGTGCCCTTCCAACAACTGTTTGTTCAACTTTGACACTTTGCGCCGCTCTTCTTCAACTTTGCAACCTGCTTCTCATATGTTTCCATTCTCACCTGTACCACGCTGACCTTCAAAGACCCTTGTGTGCGATATTACTTGGGTGCATCACCCGCAGCGGTTAGGGATTAACAACCCCACTCCACTTCAGCTTTGCTCCAATGCCCACTCTTGGATCGAGTGCGCTTGGTTCTAACCACACCTATGCCTTCCCCTTTTGAACTCTCATGTGGACGTTAAGTCCATCATACAAGTGGCTGCCCCAGAGAGGTAGTGGCTTTTAAAGTCCACTGCTTCTTTTTAAAATTCCCCATTGTTTTCAGACTAACATTTTCAGATATTTTCTGCCCTTGGTTGCCTTCAGCGACCCCGTGCATGCCTAGACAAATTCAGCAAAGGGACCCTCAAGGATGCTTCACTATCAGCGCCCAGCCTTAGCAACAACCACTGCCAACTCCAGCACCAGCAAGCACTACCAGACCCACTTGATTCCAGCATGCATTTGTCACTGTATCTTTGCCTTTTCACTTGGCTGTTCCTATCTTGGAAGCCATCACTCACACCACTGCCATATTTCAGGAGAGTTTACCTGACATACCAACTACACCGCTACCCAATTCGGAAGACCTTGTGCCTTCCCCTACTTGCTACGTACCACCGCTGCACTATGTAACTGATTCCCCTATTGCACAACTAGATTTCAGCACACCCAGACCAAATGGTGACGCCCCACTGGTGCCCTAGCAGCCCGCTTTCACCTTCATGGAGGAAGAAGTTTTCTTTGCCAACAGCAAGCAACTGCAACCGCCAACACTACTTCCACCTTGCCTGCCTTGATCAATGCCCCAGCCTCTGTGACAGCTTACATGCACAAGACCAGCCCCTCGGCCACCTTGTGCACCTTCCACTAGCCAAGCACCACCTGACCCTCCACCACCAACAGTAATTATGTCAGCCACTGCCGTTTGTGGTATCACTGGCATGCCCTATCTGCGGGCCAAGTTTGCTCTGTACTTTTCTGGCGAAGTCGATCAAGACGTCAAGGACTTTTTGGATGAGTACAAGGAGAAAGCTAACAACAACAACCTCACCCGCACACAGAAAGTGGAGACAGTCATCTGGTATGTTGTCAAAACCCAGCACCACATCTGGAAGTCCCTTCCAGGATACATTGACCACGACTGGGATAACCTCTGAGCCCAACTACGCCAGCAGTACATCAACCCCAGCACTGAAGGCCAGTTCTCAAAGCAAAAGCTGGTGGACTTTGTCAACAAGTATGCCTGAAAATGCATGGATGATGAAACAGATGTCATCAACTACCACTGACAATTTAACACTAAAGGTAAATTCCTCCTTGATTTCTGCAGCGTAACCCAGGGCAAATACAATGCCATCTTCTGGCATGGTTTCCACAGCAAAGACTGGCATGCCCTCCGTGAACACCTTATTGCCAAGCAACCCAACAGGCCGCAAGGACGGGCCTTTGACATCCAAGATGTCCTCAATATCGCAAGAGCAGTATTTCTAGGTGATAATGACTTTTATTCACAGGAGCCGCCCCCTTGGAGGAACGACATCAACTGTGCACAAGAACAAAGGATGGAGCATGGCTTGCACAACACATGGGAGGCAGACCACAATGGATGTGCTTCCAGGCACAGATGTTCCTGTGAACCTCTTTCCTTTGAAGGTCAAGAGTTGGATGACGAAGAGGCTCTGTACAGTGACCAAGAACAACAGTCAACTCAGGGGCACCGACACTGTTGCTGCACATCGAAACAAGGACAGTTCACTTAAAGGACGACTGACATAAGAGCCAGGATAAGGAGCTGGAGTGTTACGTTCTTGGGCTTACGCAGGGTGCATTTTTCATTTTTCCACCTGCTTACTAAGCCATTCCCATCACGTGACCAACCACCCATCCATCTCGATCACATGACCAATCACCCGACTAGTCACCTGACCACCCACATGACTGGTCATATGCCATTCCAGTCACCTGCTCCTCAAAGTCACCTGTCCTACATCACCTGCTCCAAGTCACCTGCGCATCACCTGATATTCCCTCACCTGACCTATCCCTACCCTTGATTCGTTTCTATTCGCTTACCTCAGCCTTGCTTCCGGATTCTCGGCCCGCTTACTATACTTTCCTCATAGCCTTGTTTCACGACTCATACTGACTCCTTTCTTGTTATCTTCACATGTGAGTCAGTTCTGCAGTATATGACTCCACCTTTTGGGCTATGACTCGTTACTAGTACAAGTACCTGTCGTATCATGCCTTAGTCATACAGCTTCCTCACATGTATATAAACCCTTGTGTTTTTCTAGAGTTGGGCCTTAAGCCTGACTTGGTTTAATCCCAAGTGTTGTAGCTTCCACAGCGCCTTCAGTTTTCGCCCGCACTTTGTGCAAGTCGTCTCGAGCATCGTCGAGACTCTCTTCTACATCTTTCATTATCCCCACTAGTGTCTTGCACGCGTGCAGACCCATCATACCAGCGCATCCAAGGGCCAGTGTTCGCTACCTGCGATCCCTTGAAGTACAAGTCCCGCCGCTGTTATACAAACCCGTGCACATCACACCTTAGGGTCCTTGGCCCTTAACATGGAGGATCTCATCTTCTAGCTCCATGACCTTCCAGTACAAGACCGCACTTACACCAGCTTGTATGCGCAGTGTGCCCAACACTTTCCAGACACTATGAGAGGTATTCCCCAGCTGCAAAGTTACCAGACTGACTTCTCTGCTGCCTACTCATACCAGGTGACAAATCCTCCTCCACCAAACCTACAGTTGTGGATGCAGTCTATTGCACCACCTCCCCCGACACCGCAACCATGGAGCACACCAGCCGCAGCACCCACCCCTTCAGCAATTGCAAACACCGCTGCCCCTTACTACCACTCCAGGCCATGCCCCAACACTTGCGCTTTCTGCTGTGCACAAGGCCACTGGGTATGTGAGTGTAGTATTGTGGATGAATACATCAAGTCCAGATGCACCATGTCGGGAACTCACTACTTTATGGGTAGCAAGACTTGACTATGGCATGGAGTTGAAGGTGACTGATCCAAAGGAGCAGCAAGGAGACATTGAGAAGGAAGAGGCAGAAGGCAAGGAGAGGCGGGACTGAGTAGACTGTTGGGGACGAAGGGTGGGTTGCTGCTGACGATGAGGGAGCTTTGAAAGGCTCCAGTGTGGGGATTGACAAGAGAACAGTCTAAGGACTGTTCACCTAAATTCGTAGGTCTTATATACTAATACAGGGTGGTCTGTGTGCAGTTTAGGGTAGGTACAATTACAGGTAACGGGGGATTGCGCAGTCAATGCGCAGTAACTGTGGATTACATTATACATCTCGATTAGGGTCTAGCCCAAATGAGTTGCGTCTTTGTTGATTGAGTCGCGTCATGTGTTCGTTGATTGTTTAGTGGGCGCATCTTGTTGATCGTTCCCACGATCTGCCATGTGTTGATCAACGGGTTAGACATGCGTCCAAAGCGCGTCTTGTCATGTGACATTGTTGATGACCAATTCCTTGATAGGTCATGTGTTATCTTCCCAGGGTCACAGGGTTGTAGGTACCCAGGGTCATGTGCTAAGAAGTCACATGATGTATGAGTGGTGGAGGGGTCACATGATGAGTCACATGTAGGGTCATGTGATGCTGAAGTTACAGGTTTGTAGCTGAGACTGGGGGGCGCGAGTACTGCTTGCAACAGTATCCCCTCTTTAGGATCTCCTTGTGCCTGCAAGGCTTGTATACGTATCCCCTCTTTAGGGCGATTATGGGCATGGAATTCGGCGACCAATTCTTTGGCATGTGTTAGTTCTCCAGCTAGGATCCATGAGTTGTCTGCGTCAGTGTAGCCTTTCCAGTGGACAAAGTATTGTGTGCTCTTGCGATTTCTTGTGGGACATGCTGCAAGAACTTTGTCTATTTCATAATGTCCTTCTTCTCCTCTGATAATTTCTGGAGGGGGTTGCTCGAAATTGGGTCCATGTGCTTGTGTTTTGTGGTAGGGTTTCAATAATGAGTTGTGGAATACGGGGTGAACCCTCATGGTCTCGGGTAATTGCAGCTTGCAATTTGTTGGTGAAGCCCATATGACCTTGAAAGGTCCATATTGTTGTGGAGCGAGTTTTGCTTTCAGGTGTGTGGTTTGTAAATTTGTGGCTTCCAAGAGTACTAGGTCATCTTTGTGGAATGTGTAGGATAGTTCTTCTGGTCCTCCGCTTTGCATTTCTTTAGCTGCGATCATGAGTGCTGCAGTGACTTCTTTGCGTATTTGCTCTAAGTATTGGATGTGGTCATCCACGCTTTGTAGTCTGGTCTGTAGTTGCAAGGGTGGTTTAAAGGTTGGCTGAAAGCCATACCAGACTTTGAAGGGTGATCTATGGGTGCTGCGGTGCAGTTGTGCATTGTGTGCAAATTCGATAATGGGGAGGAGTGTGGTCCAATTGTCTTGTTGGAAGTTTCCACAGATACGAAGGTATTGTTCAATGACTTGGTTAACCCGTTCTGACTTGCCGTCAGTTTGAGGGTGAAACATGGTGGACAATTTCTGCTTGATTCTGAGCTTTCTCCATAGTTCTTGTGTTACTTGTGCAGCAAATTGTGGTCCTCAATCAGAGATGATTGCCTTGGGAATGCCTGTTCTTTTCCAGACATTGTCTACTAGTAGTTGGCTCATTTGCTCAGCCATGATGGTTTTATGACAGGGGGATAGAATGATGGCTTTGCTGTGATGGTCGACGACCATGAGGATGCTGTCATATCCTTGTGATACTGGGAGGTCTACGATGAAGTCCATAGTGATTGTTTCCCATATCCCTTCAGGGATCTCGTTGGGCTTGATTGGTACTTTGGTTGGTGGCTGTATCTTTGTAGTTTGGCATGTGGTGCATCCTCATATATAGGCTTTGACAAATTCAGTAATGCCTGGCCACCAATATTTGTGTGAGATTAGTTCGATGGTTTTCCATTGTCCTGGGTGTCCCATTAGGTTGTCATGAAATTGCTGGGTGACTCTTCATTTGAGTTCTTCATTCTTTGTCTTTGGAATGTATATTAAGCCTTTGTAAAGGATTAGGCCATCTTCATAGTTCCACTCTTGTAATCCTTTGTTTACTTGTCTTGGGCCACTAGTAAGGATATCTTTGAGTTTCTGGCCTGTCAATGTGTCATTTGTTATGGCCTCTTGTATAGCTTCCTTGAGCTCTGTATTGATTCCCGTAGGAATTGCCATGTTATGTAGTGCCTGTATATGGAATTGCTCTGGCTTGAGTAGGAATTTTTCCGGTGTGAGCAAAATTGTTTCTGCATTCTCAGATGCTATCCCCTCTTTATAATCTGGACACCTGGACAGTGCATCTGCCTTGTTAATTTTGCCAGGCTTGGGGATGATAACGTAGTCAAAAGTGCCAAGGAATAGGGACCACCATGCTTGGCGACGTGTGAGTGTTTGTTTCATGGTGAAGTACTTGAGATTCGTGTGGTCTGAAAAGATCTTTGTTTGGTGGGCACTACCTTGGAGGTAATGGCGGAAATGCTTGAGAGCATGAATGATAGCCAGGAGTTCTTTGTCATGGATTTCATAGTTGCATTCAGCTGGCTGGAGGGACTTGGAGTAAAAAGCGACTGGATGTGACTGTCCTAATGTGTCATCTTGTTCCAGAATTGAGCCTGTGGCATAGTCGCTGGCATCGGTAATCAGGGTGAATGGTTTGTCGTAGTCTGGTAGGATTAAGACCAGTGCAGAGGTGAGAGCATGCTGTAATGCTGTGAATGCAGTTTCCTGTGAATGGGTCCATGCCCATGGTGTGTCTTTCTTTGTAAGGTCAAACAAGTGTCATGCTAATATGGAGTAATCTTGCACAAAACGACAGTAGAAGTTACAAAATCCTAGGAATTGCTGTATGTCCTTGACTTTCTTTGGTTTAGGCCAGTCTTGCACTGCCTTGAGTTTCACAGGGTCCATGCATAGTTTGCCTTCAGAGATGATTAGTCCTAGGTATTCAACTGATGTTTGGTTGAAAGAGCATTTGGTGGGTTGAAGGTAGAGGTCCAACTTGAGTAAAAGTTGGAAGACTTTGTGTGTCCAATAGACAAGTTCTGTGATTGTGGTTGTATAGATAAGGATGTCGTCAAGGTAGACGACTACGTGTCCTCCCTTGATTAATGGACCAAATTCAATGTCCATAAATGTCTGAAATGTCGCGGGTGCATTGTATAGTCTGAAGGTCATGACTGTGGATTCGTATAATCCCATAGGTGTCTTGAAGGCCGTTTTCCATTCATTGCCTTCATGTATGTGGATATTGTTATATCCCCATTATACATCTAACTTGGTGAAGAATCACGCTCCCAATAATTTGTTGACAAGTTTGGGGATGAGTGGGATTGGAGCTGCATTCTTAACTGTAATCGTATTCAGTGGGCGATAGTCTTGTACTGGTCATAGTTTGCCATCCTTCTTGTCGATGAAGAAGAAGGAGCATGTGTGGGGTGCTTCGGATTGTCGTAGTGTGCCTCATTTTAGGCCATCTTCAATGTATTCTTTAAGGGCGACTTTCTTGATAGGTGTTAGGTGATAAACTGTGGTTTTCTTCATTTCCATGCCTGGGATAAGGTCTATCTTGTGATCCCACAGCTGGTGCTTGGGTAGTCGCTGTGCTTCTTCGTCTGAGAAGACTTTGCCATATTGATGGAATTCAGGGGGTATTTCCACATTCTTTGGTTGTTCTGCTTTGGCTAGAGTAGTTGACACTGTAGTTCATGCAACTACCAGTTTATATTGTGGAGAAGTGTGCTGTGATGCGTTCTTGGGAGGCACTGTGGACGTAACCACCAGTCCAGTTTGTTGTGTAATCAACATTGTGGGTGTAACCACCGATTCATATGTAGCCATATTGCGCTGCGATGCAACTATGCTTTTCTTGGGAGGTGACATTGTGGGCGAAACCACCAATTCACTTGGTTGTATCATGTTGTTGTATTCTCCATGGAGGTAGGCTATAATGCATTGTGTAGGATCTATGCCTTGGTACTTGGATTTGAGGAGGTCATTGTAGTGTGCTTCCAAATCTTCAGTTGGAAGGAGGTGTGCTAAGTCCGATGTTTCGTTGGGGTAATTCAGGTAACAAGAGGTGGGGCAGCAGTCAAGACATAGTTTGTTCTTCGCCCAGTCTATCTGGGGGTTGTGTGCCCTGAACCAGTCGGTTCCTAGAAGTATATCATGCTGTCCAATGTTGGTCATGGCCATTTCTGTGGTTTCCTTGTGTTCCTTGCCCATCTCCATTCGCAGGATGGCAGTATGGCGGATTGGTCCTTGTTTATTTAAGGTACCATCGACGTTTCTTGGGTAAATAGGTTTTGCTAGGGTACTTGTGGGGATCTTGTGTGCATTGATAAACGGGATGTTACAGTAGATGCCCTTGGCTCCACTGTCAAGTATTGCATGAGCATTGATTTTTCTCCTGTGGCATACGATTCGAACTATAACATAGGCACTTGGTCTACATGCGAGTTCAAGGTTGTTCTGAGATCTGGGGGGAAGAGGAGAGGAGAGAGCAAGGGAGAGAGAGAGAGAGAGTGTGTGTGTGTGTATGTAAGACATGCTCCAACGGTGCAGCTGGGGATTCGTAACGGCGTAAGGCTTGAGGCGACAGGCACACAAATGAAAAGGGAATGAGAGTGGGCTATATTCTCTTGATGCCAGCTCTAGGCCAGGCAGTGAGGGTTATATACAAGACAAGTATACTATGCACAAGGCAAAACTAGGACAAAAGTAGAATAAAAGAACGTACAAAGATGGGAAAGAGAATATGACAGTGACAGGCATTCGCTGCCCTGTGGCGTCATTGGGTGTGTTGGTGAAGGGAAAGCACTTGCTCCGAGGCTACAGTGCGTACTCGCTTTACAGAACTTTAACCCGAATTGATGGGGAGCATATATTTTGAATCATATCTACTGGTACATGGGGAGTCTTGGGAACTTGGAGATTTCGGAGATTGCTAGAATTACAATGGGATGGTGGTACAACTCTCACTGACAATGCAACAGGAGAGTGGGCTAAAAAGACAAGTGATTGATGTGGGCCATATCAATGTCCAAGGGGTCCATGTTAAAAATGGACAATATCTTGAGGGTGATGTCCATGTTGATTGGTGCGAAGTAGGTGGTGGACAGCTCGTTTGCTTCCACACTATCATGGATACTTATTTTATCCATGCTGTCTTCCGGGATAGAGTCCATTTGATGTAATGAGGTCCCGGGGCGTTTGCCTAAGTTGCAATTGGTGGCAATGTGTCCTGGTTTGCCGCAGTACATGCAGAGTTTCTCTCTGAAGTGGCATTCCCTTTCTTTAGGGGAGAGCTTTCCTTGATGAAATGAGGTTCCACAGCTATGTCCTTGGAATTGACCACGTCCGCAAGTTACATTTATTTCTGTGGTGGGTTCTTCTTCAATTGCTCGAATTTGAGGGGTAAAGCAACCTCTTCTGCATCCTCCAGTGGAGGGTGTATAGGATCGTGGTGTGAACATGCAGAAGGAACGATCCAGATCTTGAGCTTTATCGACAAGGTCTGGGAGTGTAGCTGGCTGGGGTGAGAGGGCAACAAGTTTCTGTTGGAGTGCTGAGTTGATGCATTGTCTGAATGCATACATCTTGGTATTGTCATCCACACCTGATCATCAAGCGTGGTGGGTCCAATCTTGGTACCAGTCATTAAATTTGTGGTTGCCCATGTACATGCTATGCATTCCTTTAATAGCTTCTTGTTGGACTTCAGGAGGTATAAATTGCTTCTGAAAAGCAGTCTGGAATTGGGCCTATGGTCTATAGTTGTTCAGATTGGCTGCTAAGGCTTCCGCAATGCAATCGCTGGCCCAATCGCCTCCACAAGTACCAGTCTTAAAATTGGTCAAGGCTGCTGGCACTTTCTTGTCATTGGTATTGTAGACTGCATCATTCATTGTATAATAGTTGGCCAAAGTGTTCCAAAAGGCCTGGGCCTTTGCTGGGTTCCCATCATAGGGATCAGGGGTACTTCCCAAGAGTTTGGGAGTCGTGATGTTTCCTGCCATAATAGCTGGGGGTGGGGGTGGTGCTGGGGGACTAGGTGGTCTCTGTGGTGGACCTGTTCTTCCTGAGCAAGGTTGGTGAGGAGGGATCTGCGGTGGTATTCCCTTGGGGTTTCCCTTCAGTACAGGTGGTGCCACTGACTGAGTTGCAGTGGGTACTGGGGTGGCTTGCAGGGATCTTGAAGAGCTGGCAAGGGTCTGGGGTAAAGGTTCTTCCTTTGCTTTGCCTTTGGACACGGGTGGAGTAGGAAGTGAACTTTCTTCTGGTATTGAAAGTTTGGAGCTTCCAGGAAGCGTACTTGTTGGACAAGATGGGGTTTCTTGGGGACTTGGGGTACTGGGGTGACTGGCGAGTTTCTGAAGGGTAGCAACAAGTCTTGTTTCAGTTTCTTGTAATAAGTTGCTAACGTTGAGTGTATCCTTGTCAGTGGAGGATTTACTGTGTGTAGATTCCTTGTCGGATTCGTCTGCTTTATCAGATCCTTCGGATTTATCACTTTCTTCTTTCTTGAATTCTCCGGGGATAGAGGGCTTGGTTTCCTCTGCTTCAGAAGTACTAGGACTTTGGAAATGTACCTTCCGGTTGTTGAGGTATTTCCACTTGGGGTATAGGGTATCCCACTTGATTTGTTTGCCGTTGTAGGTGGCAGTTCATTGTACAAAGTTGAATTGTTCACCTTTGTCAAGGTGTGAAACAAGAAATCGAAATTTCCTTGTGGTAAGTTCTGTGTTATCTGAAGTAAACTTCCAGATAGTTCCTACTCCTTTACACCAGATAGCTGGTTCTTGAAAAAGAGCAAAGAGACACCTAGTGTCTTTATAGTCTGCAGCAAAGGCATTAGTGGCGTAGACTGGTATATACGCCTGTTCTTCTTCTGTAAGTTCAAGTTGGTCTTTGGGCGGAAAGTTGTCAAGAATAGTTTGCCAAGAGGTCATGCAAGGGTGACTGTATAACTGGGGTTATCCCAACTGTAGAAAATCGTACACACTTTAACCAGACAAGGAGTTCTAGTATCACTATGATGGGTAATGCCTCTATAATCCTCTAGAATACTGTTGATTGTGATCGAAGTACAGTATTTCCAAAAGAATTTATTAAAGGCCCTGATATGTGGAGTGATAGTCTGTAACTCTGTCAAGGGATGGCTAATATGTTTCTCAGTATGATTCTGTAGGAGGAACAAACAATGCTGCTTGAAGATGTGGAGCTCTGTGCGATGCCTTGTAGGCACTGTGACACCTAGGTAGATGACCTCTGGTAGGTAGATTTGTGATGTGGCTCCAACTAGATCTGAATTTCCTGAAATGCTGGTGTGATGACTATGGGGAGTAGGGGGTAGTGGTTGTTCGATTCTTGGTAACGCGTTATATGGCCCATGTAGGACTTCTTGGAGGTGATGGGCTACTGGTCCAGTGAAAGGATTCAGGGGAGGGGTTGGTTGTCTATAAACTTGGGGGGATGGAACGGGCTGGGGTCTTCAGTCAACAAAGTTCTGGGTTTGGCGAAGTCTGTGTCTTCCTCTTTCGTTAGAGGGTATGAAGTGTCCTCGTTTCTGGGCTGGGGCTGAGTGATTTCTCTGGTTACGTGGACTGGCCAGGTTGTTGGTTGTAATAGAGACCTTCTATAGGTCCTGCTCTGAAGAATCAGGGGTCCTAGAGGTGGATTCCAAGTGGGGTGGGGGGAGTTCCAGGGTAACGGCTATTGCAACGACAAAGGTCGATTCTGCAGAAACAAAGATCCAGGTTGTCATTTGAAAAGGTGATTTCTTGGGCATGCCAATATACCAACTCAGGTGTGCTTGGGGGACTGGATTGAGGGGTACCAACCAGAGTGGGGGGTAAAGAACTGTCCATGCTGTCATGATAGGATGAATGGAGTGTGAGAAGATCTGGTTCCAAGAGGATATGCTGGAAATGTTCCAGGTATTTGGTGTCTCTTCCCTGGGTATTTGGCTGGGTGATGGGGAGGGTAAAATGGGAAGGGGGATCGATGAGACTTGTGTGTGGGGTAAGGAGGTCTGTGGTCCAGGTGTGGTTGTTCCACCAATACATAAGGACTCGTTCGTTGCTGTAGATGAACTGGTAGAGGCTAGTCAAAGTGAATTCTCCGCTTGGGTTTGTTTGTAGTTGAATTTCGTTGAATTCCACTTCAACTTTGGTTTCTGACATGTGAAATCTAGATAGAAATCTAATTCTGTGTCCAGCTTGGATCTGTGTGATGATTTCCGGCCTGTGTGACAGGACGAAGTAGTGCCAGAAGAAGGTTTCGTTGTAGAACAAGGAGATCTGAGTGGCTGGGGATTGGTCGAAGTTATGAGCGCCAGAGAGTTGCCAATATGCAGTGCAACGTCTTGCTGTGTTAAGGATGTCAACAAGTTGGTAATCAATGTAATGGTAGAAACGTTGAGCGCTGAAAAGACGACCAAAGGGGAGGATGTCTAAAAGGTCTTGAGGAACCAAGTGGTGTTCACTCCAATATGTAAGTTGAACTTGTTCCTGGAGATTGGCGATTCTTGAGTAAGTTTGTCTTAAGATTTCTTCACGAAAATTTGCCACTTAAGACAAACGAAAAGAGAACAAGTTAAAACCTTTGATTTATTTACACCAAAATAAGTCCTTTGTAACTTACTTAAAAGTATTACAAAGGATTTTCAGAGGGGGGTGTAATGAAATCAAAAGGCTTCGCAGGGACACAGGGGGTAGGTATGAAGCAGGAAAACTGGGGGTCCATACAAAGCAAGTCTGTAATGCATGTGCTACAGTTAATAAAAAGAATCCCCTGCTTGGTGAAATGTAAGTGTCTGCAGAGGATGGCTGTATGACCATCTAAGAAGTCGTATGTGACAAGGGGGACGAGGGCTCCTTCAAAGTGAGCAAGCCAAAGGGGAGGGAAGTAAGAGAAAACAAACTTAATCAAGTCCAAGAAGGTGGTCTTGATGTAACTGAAAGGGAAGTTGGGGGACCACAGGTGCTTGCCTACTTTGGCACAGATGTGGACCGGGGGAAGGGCACCGTCAGAGTGGATGTGGGTGGAGTGGTGGGCATTGGCACAGAAGGGGGTGACGAAGTACGGGGGTGTAGTGGTGTCAAGGTCTTGGGCCCGGGGGATGTAACTAAGGAACTGGCTGTTGACGAGTTCCTCTGACGAAAACCAGACATGGCGGTCCTGTTTGTAGTAGACCGTGTACTGATGAGGATGGTGGTTGGTAGGGAGGCATGGTGGGGTGGCAAAGAGGTACTTGAAGGGGGCGACGTTGACTGTAGGATAGAATACAGGGAGAGGTCAAGGAGTGGGTGACGGCGGGGTGGGGGAAGTGACGGTGGCGACGGGGGCTTCAATGACAGGCAGAGGAATGTTCTCAATGGGAATGTCCTTGATCAAGATGTGGTTAGTGATGTCGCCGGTAAGCTGGTAGTGAGACCAGCTGTCTTGGGTGAGTGGGGGAAGAAGGGAGTTGAGCTTGGCTTGAGCAAGACAGATGATGTGGGCAGCAGTTTCTTCTCCAAGTTGCTTGAGGTCAAACTTGGCAATGGCGTGAAGGGCTTCGACAGTGGGTGTGGGAGTGAGCGGGGATGGAAAGCAGACGACATAAGGGTTGGGATCAATGGGGGTGGGCTTGAGGGTGTCTGGGTCGATGAGGGTGATGCTGGTATTGGCAAACAAGGTGGAGTACTGGGGGGACTGGGGAATGTAGTCGTCATAGGGGCTGGGGCCAGTAGGTTCAAGGAAGGGGAAGCCGGGGATGGTGAACTCAAAGGGGAGCTCGGGACTGGAGGCAATGGTGGGCAACCAGGGGACGACGGGGGATGATGTGGAGCTGGGGGGGTACTGGAGATGGGGGCTTCCAGGGCTTGGATAGTTCCAAGTATTGTGGGGACTGTTGAGGATGTTGTTGATGACCTCAAGGGCAGCGGTGGAGTTCTCCTGATAGATGGCATTCAGGTTGGACCAGGAGGCAACGGAGAGGGAAGGTGAGGACACTTCCAAACAGTCAGCTTCAACTTTAAGAGACTGTTCTAATGTCGGGAACTCACTACTTTATGGGTAGCAAGACTTGACTATGGTGCAGAGTTGAAGGTGACTGATCCAAAGGAGCAGCAAGAAGACGTTGAGAAGGAAGAGGCAGAAGGCAAGGAGAGGCAGGACTGAGTAGACTGTTGGGGACAAAGGGTGGGTTGCTGCTGACGATGAGGGAGCTTTGAAAGGCTCCAGTGTGGGGATTGACAAGAGAACAGTCTAAGGACTGTTCACCTAAATTCGTAGGTCTTATATACTAATACAGGGTGGTCTGTGTGCAGTTTAGGGTAGGTACAATTACATACAGGTAACGGGGGATTGCACAGTTGATGTGCAGTAACTGCGGATTACATTATACATCTCGATTAGGGTCTAGCCCAAATGAGTCGCATCTTCGTTGATTGAGTCGCGTTGTGTGTTCGTTGATTGTTTAGTGGGTGCGTCTTGTTGATCATTCCCACGATCTGCCATGTGTTGATCAATGGGTTAGATGCGCGTCCAAAGTGCGTCTTGTCATGTGACATTGTTGATGACCAATTCCTTGATAGGTCATGTGTTATCTTCCCAGGGTCATGGGGTTGTAGGTTTCTAGGGTCACATGCTAAGAAGTCACATGATGTACAAGTGGTGGAGGGGTCACGTGATGAGTCACATGTAGGGTCATGTGATATGTTCCCACGGTCACATGATGCTGAAGTTACAGGTTTGTAGCTGAGACTGGGGGGCATGAGTACTGCTTGCGACAATAGAAGGCTCTGTTTTTTCTGCTTCAGAGGTGCTAGGGCTTTGGAAATGTACCCTCTGATTGTTAAAGTACTTCCACTCAGGATATAGGGTATCCCACTTGATTTGTTTGCCATTGTAGATGGTGGTTTGTTGTACAAAGTCGAAGTTTTTAACTTCGTCAAGGTGTTGGACCAGGAATCAAAATTTCCTTGTGGTAAGTTCTGTGTTATCTGAAGTAAACTTCCAGATAGTTCCTACTCCTTTACACCAAATAGCTGGTGTTTGGAAGAGGGCAAAGAGATACCTAGTGTCTTTATAGTCTGCAGTGAAGGCATTAGTGGCATAGACTGGTATATATGCCTGTTCTTCTTCAGTAAGTTCAAGTTGGTTCTCCAGCAGAAAGTTGTCAAGGATTGTTTCCCAAGAGGTCATGCAAGGGTGACTGTATAACTGGGGTTATCCCAACTGTAGAAAATCGTACACACTTTAACCAGACAAGGAGTTCTAGTATCACTATGATGGGTAATGCCTCTATAATCCTCTAGAATACCATTGATTGTGATTGAAGTATGGTATTTCCAAAAGAATTTATTAAAGGCCCTGATATGCGGAGTGATAGTTTGCAACTCTGTTAAGGGGTGGCTAATATGTTTCTCAGTACGATTCTGTAGAAGGAACAAACAATGTTGCTTGAAGATGTGGAGCTCTGTGTGATTTCTTGTAGGGGCAGTGATGCCTAGGTAGATAACTTCTGGTAGGTAGATTTGTGAAGTGGCTCCAACTAGATCAGAATTTCCTAAGATGCTGGTGTGATGACTATGGGGAGTGGGGGGTAGTGGTTGTTTGATCCTTGGTAGTACGTTGTATGGTCTGTGTAGGACTTCCTGGATGTGATGAGTTACTGGTACCGTGAAAGGATTTGGGGGTGGGGTTGGTTCTCTGTAAACTTGGGGAGAGGGAACAGGCTGGGGTCATCAGTCAACAAAGTTCTGGGTTCTGCGTAATCTATGTCTTTCTCTTTTGTAGAGGGTATGAAGTGTCCTTGTTCCTGGGCTGGGGCTGAGTGATTTCTCCAGTTACATGGACTGGCCAGGTTGTCAGTTGTAATAGAGACCTTCTATAGGTCCTGCTCTGAAGAATTGGGGGTCCCAGAGGTGGATTCCAAGTGGGGTGGGTGGGGTTCTGGGGTGACGGCTATCACAATGACAAAGGTCAATTCTGCAGAAACAAAGATCCGGGTTGTCATTCGAAAAGGTGATCTCTTGGGCACGCCAATATACCAACTCAGGTGTGCTTGGGGGACTGGATTGAGGGGTACCAACCAGAGTGGGGGGTAAAGAACTGTCCACACTGTCATGATAGGATGAACTGAGTGTGAGAAGATCTGGTTCCAGGAGGATACGCTGGAAATGTTCCAGGTATTCAGTGTCTCTTCCCTGGGTATTTGGCTGAGTGATGGGAAGGGTAAAGTGGAAAGGGGGATCGATGAGACTTGTATGTGGGGTAAGGAGGTCTGTGGTCCAGGCACAGTTGTTCCACTGATATGTGAGGATCCATTTGTCACTGTAGATGAACTGGTATAGGTTAGTTGAAGTGAATTCTCTGCTTGGGATTGCCTGTAGTCGAATTTCATTAAATTCCACTTCAACTTTGGTTTCTGACATGTGAAATCTAGATAGAAATCTAATTCTGTGTCCAGCTTGGATTTGTGTGATGATTTATGACCTAACAGATGGAACGAAGTAGTGCCAAAAGAAGGTTTCATTGTAGAACAAGGAGATCTGGGTGGCCAGGGTTTGGTTGAAGTTATGGGCGCCAGAGAGTTGCCAATAAGCAGTACAGCGTCATGCTGCGTTAAGGAGATCAACTAACTGATAATCGATGTAGTGATAAAAATGTTGGGTGCTGAAGAGACAACCAAAGGGGAGGATGTCCAAGAGGTCTTGGGGGACTAAGTGATGTTCGCTCCAATATATAAGTTGGACTTGTTCCTGGAGATTGGTGATCCTTGGATAGGTTTGTCTTAAGATTTCTTCATGAAAGTTTGCCACTTAAGACAGAAACAAAGGGGGAAAGAGTTAAACCTTTAATTTATTTACACCAAATACAAGTCCTTTGTAACTTACTTAAAAGTATTACAAAGGGTTTTCAGAGGGGGGTGTAATGAAATCAAAAGGTTTAGCGGGAACACAGGGGGTAGGTACGAAACAGAAAAACTGGGGGTCTGTACAAAGTAAGTCTGTGATGCATGTGCTCTGGTTGACAAAAAGAATCCCTTGCTCTGTGAAGCGTAAGTGTCTGCAAAGGATAGCTGTATGACCATCTAAAAAGTTGTACATGACAAGGGGAACGAGGGCTCCTTCAAAGTGAGAGAGCCAAAGGGGCGGGAAGCAAGAAAAAACAAACTTAATTGAGTCCAAAAAGGTGGTCTCAATATAACTGAAGGGGAAGTTGGGGGACCACAGGTGCTTGCCTACTTTGGCACAGATGTGGACTGGGGGAAGTGTACCATCAGAGTGGACGTTGATGGAGTGGTGGGCATTAGCACAGGATAGGGTGACAAAGAATGGGGTGGTGGTGTTGAGGTCTTGGGCCCAGGGAATGTAACTGAGGAACTGGCTGTTAATGAGTTCCTTGGATGAGAACCAGATGTGGCAGTCCTGCTCGTAGTGGACTGTGTACTGGTGAGGGTGGTGGTTGGTAGGGAGGCATGGTGGGGCAGCGAAAAGGTATTCAAATGGGCCGACATCAACTGTGGGATAAAGTACCAAGGGAGGTTGAGGAGCGGGTGATGGCAGGGCGGGGGAAGCGATGGTGGCAACAGGTGCCTCAACGATGGGCAGGGGAATATTCTTGATGGGGATGTCCTTGATTGAGATATAGTCAGTGATGTCGCCAGTAAGCTGGAGGTGAGACCAGCTGTCTTGGATGAGTGGGGGAAGGAGGGAGTCAAGCTCAACCTGAGCGAGACAGACGATGTGGGTGGCGGTTTCTTCTCCAAGTTGTTCAAGATCGAACTTGGCAATGGCGTGAAGTGCTTCGAGGGTTGGCGTGGGAGTGAGCGGGGATGGGGAGCGGACAATGTAGGGATTGGGATCAACAGGGGTGGGCTCAAGGGTGTCTGGGTCAATGAGGGTAATGCTGGTATTGGCAAACAAGGTGGAGTACTGGGGGGACTGGGGAACATAGTGGTTGTATGGACTGGAACCAGTGGGTTCAAGGAAGGGGAAGCTGGGGACAACGAACTCAAAGTGGAGTTTGGGACTGGAGGCAATGGTGGGCAACCAGAGGACGACGGGGGACAATGTAGAGCTGGGGGGGTACTGGAGATGGGGGCTTCCAGGACTTGGATAGTTCCAAGTGTTGTGGGGGCTGTTGAGGACATTGTTGATGACCTCAAGGGCGGCAGCAGAGTTCTCCTGATAGATGGCATTCAGGTCAGACCAGGAGGCAATGGAGAGGGAAGGTGAGGACACTTCCAAACAGTCAGCTTCAACTTAAGAGACTGTTCTAATGTTGGGAACTCACTACTTTATGGGTAGCAAGACTTGACTATGGCGCAGAGTTGAAGGTGGCTAATCCAAAGGAGCAGCAGAGAGACATTGAGGAGGAAGAGGCAGAAGGCGAGGAGAGGCAGGACAGAGTAGACTGTTGAAGACAAGGGGTGGGCTGCTGATGATGAGGGAGCTTTGAAAGGCTCCAGTGTGGGGATTGACAAGAGAATAGTCTAAGGACTGTTTACCTAAATTCGTAGGTCTTATATACTAATACAGGGTGGTCTGTGCACAGTTTAGGGTAGGTACAATTATAGGTAATGGGGGACTGTGCAGTTGATGTGCAGTAACTGCAGATTACATTATACATCTCGATTGGGGTCTAGCCCCAATGAGTTGTATCTTTGTTGATCAAGTCGCATCGCATGTTCATTGATTGTTTAGTGGATGCATCTTGTCATGTGACATTGTTGATGACCATTTCCTTGATAGGTCATGTGTTATCTTCCCAGGGTTATGGGGTCATAGGTTCCCAGGGTCACGTGCTAGTAAGTCACGTGATGTATGAGTGGTGGAGGGGTCACGTGATGAGTCACATGTAGGGTCATGTGATATGTTCCCATGGTCACATGATGCTGAAGTTATGGGTTTGTAGCTGAGCCTGGAGGATGTGAGTACTACTTGCGACATCAGCTAGCCCAAGCTGGCAGTAACTAGCTCAGTTGGAGTCAGCTAAAATGGGTGGCTCAACCACCTATGGCTCAGCTCAGCTAGTGTTGGAGTTGGCTCCAGCTCCAGCTAGCGTTTTGAAGTCCAGTCCAGTCCAGTTTTTAGACCTAATTTGGGGTTAACCAAGACCAAGACCAGTCTATACATTTCACAAAAAGCTAAAAGACCAGACTGGACTGATGAAGACCAGTCCATACCAGTCTACTTGCAGTCCATAGACCAGTCTTGACCAGTCTTTCAAAGAATTAGCCTGGTTTTTTTCCAAGTAACAAGAGCAAAAGTGTTGTATTGGTGATTGAGCTTTCACCTTGGATTTCACACTATGTACATCCCAGCATATAAAATCAAGCAAAACAAGCAAAGGCAGTTTTATTTATTATTGTCTAAGGTGATACACAAGTATTCTACATGTAAGGTAGACAAGGGGCCTGGGCAATGTTCAAGTGGCAGCAAAGTCTGAGGGGGCAGCATTTGAGTGGCAGCAACATTTGAGAAGGGGGGGGGGCAAGGTGGACATACCACTGTAGTATTAAGGTCCAATAACCTTAAGGTGCAATGTGTGCAAAATATGAGTGGCAGTGTCGGGTGATTACAAGGGGGTGTTTAACCCTTAGTAAAGCATAGGGGGTAAAAGGATGAAGTAGAACTTAATCCAGGGTCTGGGGGATGAGCAAGAGGAAAGAAGAGTCTCAAAGGGGGCTTGGAGACAACCCAAGAAAATGAATAAAAGACTTAGAAGTCCCACAGTGGAAGCAACAAGATTTGGGTATTAAACTAAGTCAGGCTTAAGGCCCAACTCTAGAAATAAGACTGGCTTATATACATAAGGGCAGCTACCATGACTAAGGAATAATACTACTAGTACCTGTACTAGTAATGACAGAAACCAAGTACAACAGTTAATAGGAATGATGAGAAACTAGGAAAGGGATCCTAGTTATGAGCTGGCAGGCTAAGGATAGTGAATACAAGTACAATGATACTTGGAATGAGCTGGCACTCCTAAGATGACAAGAAAGTGATCAGGTAAGCATAATGTATCAAGTAAGCAGTCACATGATGGGAATGGTTTGGTAAGCATAAAAAGAAAAATAGCCCCTGGAATGTAACATGATGCTCCTTCTTAGTATTTTAAAGTCTGGTCCAGTCTGGTTTTTGGACCCAAATTGGGCTTAACTGGGACTGAGACTGGTCCAAGACCAGTCCGAAAATGCCTATAACCGGACCAGACTGATAAAGACCAGTCTTTATCAGTCTATGTGCAATCTGTGGACTGGTCTTTATGAGTCTAGACCAGTTTTTTCACAGACCACTTATCATGTTGAGAAATCTGCAATAATTATAAAAAATTACAAAAATATTTATATAAGTGGTCAGAAGTGATTGGGTGCAATGTGGAATTGATTGGGAACAACTCAGAATTGATTGGAAGCAACTCAGAAGTGATTGGGAACAACTTGGAAGTAATTGGAAACAACTTGAGCAACTCAGAAGTGATAGAGAGTGACTTGGATTGGATTCTTGTAAACTACCAGATGACATAGGGTCTTCTTGGGACAAGTTAGAGTCCACTTGAACTAAACTTACTAAAGTTCTTATCATTTCAATCATAACTTGTCCAATTCTTGTTTAATTTGGATGTTTTAAGGCTTATTTCAATGGGTAAATGCATAGGGTTGCAGTCCTTTACTAGCTTATGTAATCATTACCTAAAATACCGGTCTTTGTAAAAATCTGATAACTGTTAGACCTTAACTGGACTGATCAATGACTGGAAAAGACTGGACTGGACTGGACTGGACCGCAAATTTGGTCTTTTGCAGTTAAGTCCAGTCCAGTTAAGGCTAAATTTTTAGTCCAATGGACTGGACCTTAGAACACTACTTGTTCTTGACAATAAATCATGAATTCCAAAAAAAAATTGCTACTTGCAAGGAATGGAGGAGCTGGGTTTAACATTCAAAGAACCAAGCTAGACCAGTCTAGTAAAATATCAGAAACCCTTGGACTGTAGACTGGACTGGTCTGAGACTGGTATGGACTGAGACTGCAGTCCAGTCTATTTTCCAGTCCAGTCCAGTCCAGTCCAGTCTAGGTTAAATTTGCAGTCCAATAGACTGGACCTTAAAACACTACTTCTCCTATGGTGGTTGTTACAATACAACCCTAAGCCTCCCACTGGTAGAGGTCATTGTCATAGTCAGCACAAGCCAACTCCAACTCATGACATAAGGTGGGGGAACACATAGCAGTGCATGTCACAATCAGACCACTGTGTCAGGTCAAGTTCAGGGATCTCAGATGAGATTAGGGAAGTGGATTTCGGAGAGGAGTCATTCCAAAAGGGGGAATCAGTCATGTGAGACGTCATATGACAAGGAGGATGACAAGTGAAGATTACACAAGTCAAATGTGACTTGGAATTGAGCAAGACACTAGCACATGATCTTGAGACATAGAGGAGTCAAGGGCAATTAGCAGCAATGCTGACTAATACAAGAGGAATCATTCAAGGGAAGCTGCACATGTTCAAAGACAAGTAGAGACTAATCAATAGTCTGTATTGCACAAATAGAACAAGCTTAGGGAACTTGTTCTATGCTACTGGGCACAGTATATATACATAGGGGATGGAAGCTACTGGAACCTAGGAGAAGGCCATGGAAGGCCATGGAACATAATGGAAGCTTATAGAAATGTATGGAAGTCTCTAGAAAACACAAGAACAGTCCATAGATAATTAGGTAAGCAATGGGCAAAGCGGCCCAGAGTCATGGACAGAAACAGAAGGAGAAAATAGAATAGGAAGGGAAAGATTATGTAAGGGAGACAGTCTGTGACAGTGCACCTATCCCCAAAATTGGGGTGAGTAGCAGGGACAATACAAAATTTAGCATTGCACTGCTTGTAAGGTTGCCCATACTCGTCATGCACATGTTGGGTACTAAGACACCAATGACATGTCTTTCAGAGTGGACACTCCTCCTCAATGTGATTGGGGTGCAACTCATTGCACTTGAGGCAGTATGGGAACTTGGGTTTGCCTCCTTGACACCACTTGCCTAGAACAGCACAGCACTTGAGACTATCTTTGCCCTGCTCAATATTGGATGGTCCTTGAGCAGCAAAAATGCAAGGAATATGTATGGCATGAGGGGAAAGGGGGCAGATACAAGTGAGGTGGGGAATAAGGCAAGTGCATACAGCAGCGTAGGTGAGGTGGCATTCCACAACACTGAGCTTGGCCTCTGCATTTCTCTCACAGTTGTCAAGCTCAGTGCATTGATGTTTGACTGCCATGAGCTTGTTCTGGTATGCCCTATACCTATAAATGTCAGCAACAATACCAGGGTCCTTGAGATCTATAATGGCATTGTCGACTAGGAGTCATGATGTGGACAAGGGGTGGAAAATGCCAAGCCCATAATCCTTGATTCCAGGACAATTGAAATTGGAAGATGGAAATGCTTGTGTATGAAGGGGGATGGAGTACTCAGGGTCACCCTGCTTCCAAATGCCTACAAGGTAGGTATCCACACCAATTTGCCTGAATGTGATGTAGCAAGCTACTTCATCCTGGTTGTGCTCATTAATAAAAATGAGGGGGTAATGGTGGGAATCTCCTGCATTGTACTCACTCCACCCTTCACCAGGGTGATTTGGGTCCTCAAGTTGACTGGTAAGCTAAGGTATGTTGGGAACAGGGCTAGACATAGATGAGAGGGAAATGGTGGGGTTGTAGTAGGCAAAGCAGATTGGCTTGTTATCTCCTACCTCCTCATTTGTCATATAAGGGGTGATGAACTTGAGGATTTGAGGGACAAGGAAGAGGTGTTCCACCACTGTAAAATTCCAAAAGGTGGTGGTGAAGATTTGGTTATCAAGATCAGTATTGCCCAGGACGTTGACAGCTGGGAGGAGATCCTCTGTCCATGCTAAGAGAGCCCCAGTGATACACTCCTGATGATCCATGTGCTTCAACAATGCCCTGCATTGCTTTCTCACATGGCAAACCTGATCCAAAGAGGGGATTTGCCCTGTTAGAGTGTGTATCTAGGTCTGATACTTGTCTTCTAGGGTTTCAATGGGAGGTCTGCTTGAGTGGATGCTGGAGGGTTGTGGGGATAGAGGGTGATGGTGCTGGCATTGGAGTAATGGGGTTGGGGTAGGGTCAACAGAGGGAAGGGGGATGGTTGTTGAGCTATAGTTTCCTCTCTCACTGGGGAGATACGCAGTGGGATTGGAATAGGGGATGGTGAAGTGCGGCCAGTAATAGGGGTGGGGAAGGATGGTGGTAGACCTTATGATGTGCCTGGGAAGCTGCTCAAAGCTGTCCTCAGATTGGAGAAGATATCTGTCGCTGTAGAGGCGACCCCTAGTCCAACAGTGATAAGTGGCCCTAGTGGTGGGGACGATTGTGGAGAAAAGGGTAATATCTCCATTGCCATAGATGGAGTGCTGTGTATGGACTGTGGTACCTCCTGGTCCAATGTAGACATAGCTGAAGTGAGTGGGTTGGGTGAAGTCAAGGGGCATTCAGTGGTGGTAGGGACAATAGTGTTCTTTACAGAAGGTGGAGTGCTCAAGGCTGTGAGTGTGGGTGATGTGGACCATTCTGTATAGTGTTGAAGTCTTCAGGGCAATTGGTACAAAGACATGGAATTTATGACTAGGCCAGATAGTGAGGTCTCTGAAGAGGTGACAGAATGAATTGAAGGGAGGTTCTTCAGTGAAGGTATAGAATGCTCAGTTGGATATGCTGGGGGTGACTTATTGAGGGGAAGGGTTCTTATACTGCTCGAGGTGTTTTGAGAGTCCAATAGTAACTCTGGAGCATGGAGATCCTTGGTGTTAACCCATGAATTATGAGCTGGCAAGTAGTCCTTCCAGCACTTAAGGTACTGCTTCTTCTTCCAACAGCCAAAAGACCTCTCTTTGAGAATCTTCTTGATTTCCCATTTTGGTTTGCCATCTAGTATGTCTGGTGGAGGTTCCAGAAAGCTTGGTCCATGTTGGTCAGTTTCTTTGTAGGGTGTGAGAAGGGAAGCATGAAAGACATCATAGATTTTCCAAGTGGAAGGGAGTTCAAGTTTGTAAGCAACTTTTGATATTTGGGAGACTACCTTAAAAGGTCTGTATCTTCTTGGGGAAAGCTTGGGCATGATGTTGCTAGGTAATTTTAGATTTGTTCCTTCTAACCAGACTTTCAATCCTATGAGGAACAGTGTATACTGTGGATGTTCATTAATCTAGGATTCTTGCACTTTACATTGGGCCTCTTGGGTAGCTTTCCTGGCTTCTTCAATGGATAGGAGTCGATTTTCTAGAGAGGGGATGGTGGTTTTTCTGGTGGGTTGGTGTACTTGTAGGGTATATCTGATAAGTAGGTTGTATGGGGTTTTCTTGGTAGTTGCAGATGGCCACAAATTCTTGGTATATTGAGCAAGCGGGAGGCATGCATGCCAGTTGTTCTGTTCTGTTCCACAGAATACTTGGAGGTATTGTTCTAAGGTTTGATTGGTTCTTTCACTTGCTCCATTGGTTTGAGGGTAATATGCTATGCTGATGTTCTGATGGATGTTGAGAATTCAGCAGAGTTCTGTTGAGAATTTCAAGATAAAGCGGACATCATGGTCTGAAATGATCTTATGGGGAATGCTGTAGTGGGGAATGATGTGATTAAGATAGAGTAATGCGACTCCTTCTGAGTCAATAGTCTCATGACAGGGAATAAAGATAGATGCTTTGGAGCAATCAGTGTCTGTGATCATGAGAATAGTGTTGAAACCACCTGATTGTGGGAGTTTAGTGATGAAGTCCATTGTGACAGTTTCAAAAGGTTGTGCATTGTCTGCAGGAGTGATGGGAAACATAGGTGGATGGGTGGGGTAAGTGTTGACTTTGGTCATTTGGCAGGTAGCACATCCTTTGATGTATTCAGTGATGAAGGTTTTCATGTTGGACCACATAATTTGGCAATATGTAGACAGTATATATGTGAAATCCCATGTGCAGTTTTACCTTTGCCTTTGTGAAAGCCCACATGGGCCAACTGAATAAAACCTGACATAGCCTATGAGTGGGCCCACTGAATAAAAGGTGGCATGGTTTATGAGTGGGCCCACCATAAAGATCTACTGGCATATAGGGTCAATACAATATCTAGACAAATGGTTTGAAAGTTTTAGTGCCAAATGCCTTGAAAGTGGCCAAGCATTTTATTAAGAGATGCTGCTAATGGTTTCACTAACTTTGCCAACAAGCTCAAGCTGGCCCACAACAGCCTGAAAGCAATTGGGTGCAAGCACTTGTGTGGGCCCATTTCATGTACTGTGATATTTACACAACTAGCTTGCATTGGCCCATCAAGCACAAAATTAGGTGCCACACAAGACTGCCATGTGGGCCTTCACAATGTATAGTTAGTGGGGATAGCTGCTGACCAATGTGGCCACATTGGCCTGCAATGCAGATGCCATGGCCTTGACAATGAGACCAAGCTGGCCCACAGCAGCCTGAAAGCTCTTGTGCTTGATGCCCTCCCATGGGCCCATTTCATTTGCTGTGATATTTGGACTATCAGCTTGCACTGGCCCACAGCAGCCTGAAAGTAATTAGGTGCAAGCACTCATGTAGGCCTATTTCATGTCCTGCAATATCTGCACAACTAGCTTGCATTGGCCCATCAAGCACAAAATTCGGTGCTGCACAAGACTGCCATGTGGGCCTTCATAATATGTGGTTAGCAGGGATAGCTGCCAACAAATGTGGCTGCATTGGCCTGCAATGCAGATGTCATGGCCTTGCTGATGGGACTGAGCTGGCCCATAGCAGCCTGGAAGTAATTAGGCGCAAGCACTCATATGGGCCCATTTCATGTACTGTGATATTTGCACAACTAGCTTGTATTGGCCCATCAAGCACAAAATTAGGTGCCATACAAGACTGCCATGTGGGCCTTCACAATGTACAGTTAGCAGGGATAGCTGCTGACCAATGTGGCTGCATTGGCCTGCAATGCAGATCCCATGGCCTTGATGATGAGACTGAGCTGGCCCACAGCAGCCTGAAAGCTCTTGTGCTCAATGCCCTCCCATGGACCCATTTCATTTGCTGTGATATTTGGACTATCAGCTTGCACTGGCCCACAGCAGCCTGAAAGTAATTGGGTGCAAGCACTTATATGGGCCCATTTCACATGCTGCGATATTTGCACAACTAGCTTGCATTGGCCCATCAAGCACAAAATTAGGTGCTGCACAAGTCTGCTGTGTAGGCCTTCACAATGTATGGTTAGCAGGGATAGCTGCCAACCAAGGTGGCTACATTGGCCTGCAATGCAGATGCCATGGCCTTGACAATGAGACCAAGCAGGCCCACAGCAGCCTGAAAGCTCTCCTGCTCAACACCCTCCCATGGGCCCATTTCATTTGCTGTGATATTTGGACTATCAGCTCGCATTGGCCCATCGCAGCCTGAAGGTAATTAGGCACAAGCACTCATGTGGGCCCATTTCATATACTGTGATATTTGCACAACTAGCTTGCATTGGCCCATCAAGCACAAAATTAGGTGCTGCACAAGACTGCCATGTGGGCCTTCACAATGTATGGTTAGCAGGGATAGCTGCAGACCAATGTGGCCACATTGGCTTGCAATGCAGATGCCATGGCATGGCCTTGCTGATAAGACTGAGCTGGCCCACAGCAGCCTGAAAGCTCTTGTGCTCAACACCCTCCCATGGGCCCATTTCATTTGCTATGATATTTGGACTATCAGCTTGCATTGGCACACAGCAGCCTAAAAGTAATTGGGTGCAAGCACTCATGTGGGCCCATTTCATGTCCTGTGATATTTGCACAACTAGCTTGCATTGGCCTATCAAGCACAAAATTAAGTGCTGCACAAGACTGCCATGTGGGCCTTCACAATGTGCAGTTAGTGGGGAAGCTGCTGACCAAGGTGGTCACATTGGCCTGCAATGAGGATGTCATGGCCTTGCTGATAAGATTGAGCTTGCCCACAGCAGCCTGAAGGTTCTTGTGCTTGATGCCCTTGCACGGGATCATTGCACTATAATATTGAACTATCAGCTTGCATTGCCCCACTGCAGCATGAAAGCAATCACACACAAAGCCCTTGCATCAGCCCATCAAGTACAATATGGGCTGCTGTACAAGACTACCCCATGGGCCTTCATAGTTTGCAGTTAGCAGGATAGCTGCCAGGAGATATGATTGCATTGGCCTGTGATACAGATGCACTGCCCTTGATGACTAGCTTGACTTGGTCTGCAGTAGCTTAAAAGCAATTGCATGCAAGCACTCACACAGCCCATTTCATGTGCTTGTTATATTTGGACCACTAGCTGGGATTGGCCCATCATGCACAAAATTGGCCACTGCACAATACTGCCACATGGGCCTTCATAATGTGCAATTAGCAGGGATAGCCACTGACCAAGGCGCCTGCATTGGCCTTGCCAATGAGATTGAGCTGGCCCACAGCAGCCTGAAAGCTCTTGTGCGCAAAGCCCTTGCATTGGCCTATTTCATGCACAATGATATTGGACTATCAGCTTGCATTGGCCCACTGCAGCATGAAATTAATTGCATGCAAAGCCCTTGCATAGGCCCATTTCATGTGCTGTAGTATTTCACTAGCTTGTAGAGCAGCTCATTGTATTCTTAAAGGGTCAGTGCAAGACTGCCATGTGAGCCAATGCATTTGCCCCATGATACAAATGCATCACCCTTGCCAATGAGCTTGAGTTGGCCAATAGGACCCCAAAAGAAGTCACAGGCAGGCACTAGCATGGGTCCCTTTTATGTACTGTTATATATAGATGGGCAGCCCATCAAATACACAATGGACTGCTACTGAGACTGCCATATGGGCCTACATAATTTTCAGTTAGCAGGATGGACATGCTTGCATTGGCCTATAATGCGACTGCACTGACCTTGCCAATAAGCTTATGAAGCTTGAAGACTTCAAGGTCCCCAAGGGCTCAGGGTTAACATAGTGCCTTGGGCAAATCGGGCAAGTTGACAATTTATGCCAGTGCACAGGATTGAACCCAAGGCTTCAGGCTGCTTGGCAACACTGCAAGTCTCATGATACTAAGTTGAGCATTGCTAGGTTTCAGGGTTCTCAGGCAAGCCATGTATGAGCCAGCAAGAAGCTGATCAAGTTTTAGAGGGCTTCTTCAAGAGGCGTGGGCTATCCTTTAGACACAGGATAGATGGCAGTGCATGAAGAACATGAGGCAAGGCTTGTGTCTTGGAATTAGGATCAGGCTCACATGGGACTCTTTCAAATACATTTCTCTATAAACAAGGATAGAAATTCAGGAGCAGATGTTATGGACAATGTAACTAAAGTTGGTTGTAGCGGACCTTCCTTGAACTCATACCACCACCATGTCAAATACTCCCACGCAGCTGCCTGCACTTGACAGCCCTGAAAAGGCCTTCGACTACTTTTTTATTATTATTATTATTATTATTATTATTATTATTGTTTAACGTCCTTAGCGCAAGCCATCAGACGTGCAACGATGAGTCACGACCCCAGCAACAAAGGCGGGGTTTACAGTGTACACTACTGCTACTACGAGCCATACTACCCGCATAGGAACACATACCAATGGCCAGTGAATGATAACCAGGGAGTAGGACCGTAGCAAAAACAAAAATTCAGTAAGGACTGGAAGGGGAACAGTAAAAGGAGGGTAGGGTGGAATCGCTCTGCGTAAAGGGGTGGGGCCAAGTCAGAGGTCCTCATCAAGGACATAAAGCGGTCCCGCATCACCTGGCGGTAAACGTGTGCGGCGTCGATGGGCAATCCAGTCCCGCCAATCGGGAGGGGCACCAGCGAGGGACGTATACGGGGCGGGGGGAGGAGAAAGGGGGCGAGTGGGGGGCGATAAGCCATGCTTCCTGGCAGCTTGCGCCGCCTGAGGGCCGCCCCGAGGAGCAGCCGAAGAAGCCCCAGGTTTGAAGATCGCCGCGGAGATCCCCGGAAGAGGGGACAGTGCAGCAGGGCGCAAAGAGGGGAGAGGTGGGTCCACTGCCATAGGGGCGGCTGGCGTGACAGGGCCGCTGTGCTGGGCCTCAACATCTAGAACCTGCCCAGACCCGGGATTAACCGAGCCAGCAGGGAGAGAAGAGGGGGCAAGAGCGGGCACCGTGCAGTGCCGGTGGGGAGCCGAAGTCTTGATAAACTTGTTGAGGGCGGAGCCCCGAGAGTTGATGACCTCCAGCAAAAAAGTGAACATAACCCTCTTGAGGAGGGGTAGAGGGTAGGAAGGGGGGGCCAAGGTTTTAGCCTGGCGAAGCAAGTGGGTGTGCGAGTTGGGTAACAGGTCAATCCACGTAATGTTGTTGTTATCGCCACCTTTGACAGCAGCGAGAATAAGAGACATCAGATGCTCGCGATTGAGAAACCAGCGAGCCCTGAAGAGATTGAGGACATCAAAGACCAAAGGGTGGTCAATGATGGGGGCAGATGCGGTGGATGGCATTGCGGGGGGTGAGATAACTCTGAGAGATGATGGTGGTAAAGGTCCAAGAAGGATGAAGGCCTTTGACTACATCCTGACATCCATTATTTGCACTGAACCACACATACGGTTGGCTAAAGTCAAGCCAAACCTCCTCAGATTTATCTTGCACCCCATTATCAAAGAGCTCATTGGCAAGAGCAATGCCCCTGCCCAACCCACTGTCGACAACTCACCCAATCTGGACATATAGAAAATCCAGGACTCTCTCCAGCAGCTGTCTAAAGCAGTTGAGGCCTTGAAAAAGGCTCCCCCCCCCCACCACAACAGAGACGCCAATGCAAGCAAAAGTAAGCAAAAATTGTCCAACCCCGCCAAACCCCCCACTCGCAGCTATTCAGCAACAGCTGGAACCAGACCCCCCAACCCCAGTCTACTGGTGGATCTGGCCAACTTGGGAATAGGAGAGGAAGACCAGGTAAAACCAGAGATACTCTGCTGAAACCTTAACAAGGACCTCGCTGCAGTAACCCCCCCTCAAGTCCAGCTGCTTGCTGCAAGGTGGACAGCCAAGGGCAACTTAGTCATCACTGGGGGTCCAGCCGCAACTCCACACACCCTCCAACTTGCCGCTCCCCACATCAGCACCTCCCTCTCTTGCTCCCTCCATCTGTCCTCCGACACCCCCATCTCACAACCAAGACCCAACACAAAGTGGTCAAAAATTACCATCAACGGTGTCCCTACTGGAGCATCACAGGCCAGGTCCCCATACTCCCCCAATGAGTGCCATGCGGCGCTTGCAGCATCAAACCCCACATATGCCTCCCTCTCAATCACACAGCAACCCAGCTGGGTACGCCCACCAACCTCTTATAAATCAGGCTCCATCTCCTCCCTCTCAGTGGCTTTTGAGGACCCAGATGGTAGAAAACTGAAGGTGCTACTGGCTGAATGCTACTTATATGCCCACAGCAACAGAGCAACAGTCCTTAAGTGGAAGTACCACCAGAAAAACTCCAAAGGCAAGTCCAAATCAACCGTCAGTGAGCATGCCATCACTGGCAAGGACATCGACCATCTACTCTCAACCTCAGCCCCCTGCTCTGAGTTATCATACAAGACAGCCAGCACACCCCCAGCGCAGTCTTCACTGCCCACACGCAAATCCACAAGGACAACAAGACCACCTCAACCCTTTGATGCCTGACAAGAAGGCATCGCGACATTCGAAGCAACTGTGCTGCCAAGCATCGGCCCAAATTTCTCAAGCGGCTTCCCAACAAGCCAATGTCTTGTATGTCAACTTTTCCTACCCTCAAGTGTAGCAGTGCAAGGCAAGAGGATCCATGGACAACCAAACGTGGACCACACAGCATGCCAAAACGGACCTTATTTTACCGTAAACAGTCATTACCCAAACCCGCCCATATCGCTGTATTGAAGTCCTACATGGGGGACCGCCCCCAGCTATCTGTCTCCCGTCGTTTACTTTGCTTATATGGGGCCTTCTTTTGTGCCCTAGGTAGAGAGTGTGTGATGTGGTAGATTAGATAGCAGCGGACAATAAAACTGATTCTAAAAAAAAAAAAAAAAGAAGTTGGTTGTGGCAGAGTAGCATGCAGACTAAGCCCCCTTCTCCTCACTTCTCAGTAAGACATGGTGCCTTCTCATGACCTCTGGGATTTGCCTGTGGATTGATATACTTGATACAGTGATGTTTTGATGGCTGGGATAAGGATGCATTGGGAGGAAACCTATCCTGTGCCCCCTTGAACTTGCAGGGGTGTTTAGATGTCCCAGGTAGGGATGTATCTGCCCTTGGCTAGAAGATAGTGTGACAAGGTTAGCTCAACACCAAGTGTATTTGGATGTGGCATATGGCAGGCAGTTTTGAATGCACAGGGACATCCCCCAACATCTGCAACAAGATAGCATCATCAGAGGCCTGTGTGTCACCATGGGCATCCACTCCATTAACAATCTCAGAGAGGATCTCCTGATATCTTCCAGCCTGAAATTCTTGTGCATCCTTTGCCAATGCCTCAGCATCCCTCTCTAGCTCCAAAATTTAGCAACACAACCTAGCTGGGTCCAAGGGCTGTGGCATTTCCTCTGCTTTATCAGTAAGCTCAGAGAGGAACCTCTGATACACCAATGTCACATATTCTTGCCTATCCTTGGCTGCTGCATTGGCATCGCTCTCTCCCTGCAACATGCGGCAACACAACCTTGCCTTGGCCAAGGATAGTCACATTTCCTCCATGTTCATGTCCCTGGAGAAGAGTCAATGTAGGGCAGGGGGATGGACACAGTGGGTTGTGGGACTGGTGGTGGAAGTTGGGGAAACACCCTCATACACACCTGTTCATCCCACTTGACTTTGGTGGCAATGTGCCTTATGTTATAATCCACCCCAATTTTTCTCATCCTCGTCGGACCCCCTCCTTGTCACCCTATCCAACCCTTCACCTATGGCCAAGCGACCATTACCATTGAACCCATCATCCCTACCAGACCTGCTACCATTGCCGCCCAGTGAACCATCCAAACCATCGTCACCCCTTGATCAGCCCCCAGTCGAGCCCCTCATCCCTGTCCCTTGGAACATCCATTGTTGGGAATACTCCTCAATGGAGATGTACCAAGAGCCACCCCCAGTAGAGAACCCACTGGAAGATCCAGACAGTCCCATGGAGGACGCACCGCCCTTAGAGCCACAACCAGTCACTCACTATGAACCTGACGTCCCTGGAGGACAGACACACACCTTGTCCCCAGAAGAGTCCCCTATCGAACCCTGGGAAGCATACCTCACTCAGCCCAGCAGTCCTGTGTCACACAAGCACTCCCTGTCACCCACAAGTCCCTCTTCAGCACCTATACGCCAATGCACCAGTAGAGAAGGCAGTTACCAGTCAATCACCCCTTCTGCCTTGTCGCCCATAGCTGGCACCTCGCCCCAGAGTCAGGGCTACCAGTCAACCTCTCCCGGAGGATCCGCAGACAATCCCTCATCCATGCAGAACTCTGCAGACAATGCGGATAGCGACATGGCCCTTAATTGGGTCACCATCAATACGGACTACCTTAAAGGGTAGTTGCTTACACTAGACGCCCATTAAACCAGAATGGGCATGCGAAGATCAGATCTCCTCGGATCAACCTCAAACCTCGTGGTCATCATCACATCATAACGACGCTTCTCTTCTTGGAATGACCCGCCGCCATTGTTCGACCCTTAAGGATGGATTAGGCAACTTGTCAATCTGTCATTCGCTCTCACTCATTCTCTATTGTTCGACTCATACAGACCACAGCACTTATCCGCGGACCTTCATACGATACAGACAGACGCCTCTTGACCAGAAGTACCTACCTTAGTGATAGTGGTCCGTGCACAAGCCTGCCTGTATATAAGTGCCCAGTATTTCGACAGTCAAGCCCTAAGCTTGACTTGATTCTCAATATCAATGTTCTTGAAAGCTCCCCTTGTGCCTCCCCTTTTCCTCATCTCTTACATAAGCCTCTCAGAGTCGTCTCTAGCAACACTAGAGACTTCTACCTCTTCAAGTACTCGCCACCAGTTCACTCTTAGTACAAGTCGTACTATCAAGGCCCGTTGAAGCCTTAACACCTTAGCAACATGTGTTGTTGAGGCACCGGAAGCTGCCAGTCCCTCACAGCTACTGAGTTATCAGGCTCAGTACATACTGAGCAATGTGCTTGCATTGGCCTGCAATGAGAATGGCATGACACTGCTGTTGCCTGTTGGTTTGGTATTGGTGTCGCCTTTGCATTTCTGCAGAATTTCTTCAAACCACATACAGGCCTTATGCTGCACTATATCCTGCCACTGTATTTTTATCGCTGCCCACAGCTGAACTCACAACACCAAGAAATTGTTCATTACACATGACACATAATATTGACAGCCAATCTACACCATTGCCTCCACATTATCATCCTCAAGGTCGCTCATCATTGCATTAATACCCTTGCTTAGTGCTTGTTCTAATACAGAAATTTCCAAAACTAACCAGTAGGTCTCTTGAATAATTTCTGTCCTCTCCCATAAGGTTGACTCATGGGGATCATGATCATCCTAGAACAAGCATTTGATCAGTGGCAATACCAGTATATGAATGGTACCACAAACCAATTCATGTGTGTGCTTGTCTTCTCCAACCATGCCAGGTTGGCCTTCCTTGCCACTATTTATGGGAGGTGGCAGACTCTCTCCCCATCTATATCCTATATTGACCACAGTCAGATTCATATAAGAGCTAGCAATGTGAAACTCACAGGGTGCTGTGGATGTGCTGCTGAGGCCTTGAGGCCCTGGTGAAGGGGGCCCCTCCATCTCAACATTGTCTTGATTTTCTGGAGAAAGGTGCACTTGGGTCCCAAAATTACTTTGATGACTTGGTACTGGCAATAGAGAATGTCTTGCCAGCATGCCAATGTCTGACTGCAGCTCTGGGGACAGGAGGCGTGACTCCAGCATGCCAAAGCAGGACATCTGCTCTGGAGATTAGGGGCATGACTCTGGCATGCCAAAATTGGACATCTCCTCAGGGGAGTGGGGGTGCAACTCTGGCATGCCAAAGTTGGACATCTGGTTGGGGGATTGGGGGCATGACTCTGGCATGCCAAAGTTGCACTTCTCCTCTAAGGATGGGAGAATGACAATCACATGGGGAAATCATTTTGAGGCTCTAGGAAAATACTCACCAGGTTTATTCTTAGGCTCCAAGGAATGCAGTGCACGCATTCTGAAATTACTCTGCCCAGACTCAGGGGAGGGCAGTGCAGAGATACCAAAGGTGCCTTTTCTTCTGGCAGGGAGCAGAGAGCCCATGTGCAAACTGGAGCCTTCTACTGGTGGCTCCATAGTGCCAATTTCTGGCTGCTGACCCCCAGGCAAATGGCAGTATGATGAGAGGGGGTGTGACATGATCTGTAGAACACAATTTGTCCACTTGTAAGGATCTTTTTGTAATATCTGGGAGGTTTCCGCAAGGGCTTTTCCTGTCCTGGCCCTAACCCTTTTGCTGAGTCATGCCTCAAACATGTGAGTTCAAAACTTGTTGGCTGTTGGTGCCAACACATTGCCTTAACTACACTGCCAAACACCCCTTACCCCAAAATCTCCAAAAAATGACAAATATCCTTCACATTGCATCCTGAGTTGAGGCTGCTGTGGCTGCCTACAAGTCTGTTCAAGAATTTACAGATAGACAGGAGTAGAAGGATAGGCTGAAGAAGGAGTTTGTGAGTATTCATTTACATGGCATTTAGTCATTCTACATTTGAAATAGGGTAAGGTAGTGAGTAAATATCAGGCCTATGTAGGTGTGGATCAGAGTGATATTCCTCCCCTGCACCCCACTTTGGCAGCATGATCCATAGTGCTACATTGCAATGAGGACCTTGGTACAATTGATCAGTCCCATCCAGATCACTATTCACACAAATATTACAAACACGATGCCACCTTTCCTGATGACATATCAGATCTGCTGCCACCATATGCAGATTGCTGGTGGGGAAGCTAGGTAAGTTGTAATTGCTGAGGTCCCCCTACTGCCTTGCTCACAATCTTCCAATGAAAAGCTGAAGTGGCTCAAAGAAAGAAGCGCACCTCCCAAACTACTCTATTGCTGGTTTCTGCTCCAATGTTGCCAATACTAGCTGTACATTCCCCACAGCAGCCAGGCCAACCTGTAGAGGCGGAGGAGGAGAAGGAGGAGAAGGGCAATGACAATGACAATAGCAATGGCAACAATGGCAACAACAACAACAATGACAATGATGACAATGATGGCAATGATAGTGATGACAATGATGATGATGATGATGGTGGTGATGATGACAACAACAATGATGATATTGAGAAGGAGGCAGAGGAGGTGGAGAAGACAGCAGCAGCAGAGAGCAATGAAGTGTGAATGTTGGTGGATGAGAAGCTTGAGGTCAGTGTATTTATATTGGTTAGTTCTGAGAAACATCTGATACTTGAAAGGATTCTCAGAACCGCGGGCAGTCAGAGGTTGCCAAGGGAGCTGCTGCCCCTACAAGAAAGCAGAAGAGCTCATCCCCAGGGTTGGGTGGGACTGCTGTGAAGCACCATGTACCATTGAGAAAGCACTCTGCCCATACCATTTACCTTGACACCCTAGGCAGAGGTCATGGATTTGAAGTGTGTTACCACCCTTTCAATTTACTTGGAGCTAACAGGTGATGGCAGTGTAAAGTATGCAGGAAATTGAATGTGGACTGTATGGTGCCACCACATGGCCCTTGTCGACTTTGCAGACAAAGGAAGGTGAAGTGCTTGCTCTGGCCCAACAACCCCAATACTGAAAGAGGGGATTGCCACAAGTAGAGGGAAGCGGACATCCTGGAGTTTCGCTGAAGCAGCAGGTGGGGGTGCAGCAGGTGGAGGACCAGCATGTGCTGGAAGTCAAAAAGGGTAAGCAACAAGCCCACCATGCCTCCAACACAGGCAAACACTGCAAACTTCCTACACTAGTTCCATTTCCCAAGTCAGAACTTGCAGCCCTTCAAGTGTTGAACTTAGAAAGCAGCAGGTCATCATCTGCTGCCAACACCCCCGCCAACAGCTTGGTGGCCATTGTCGGGGCTCCCTTGACCAAGAGCTCTGCTGTGGCTCCTTCCACATCTGAAAGGCCTTGTTGTGTTTGTCACCCCTCCAATCGTTATCTAGGTAGTATGGGTAAGCCCCCTTTTAAGCCCCCAGTAACTGTACCAACTCAGTATTCAGCAGAAGTTGTGGTTGAGGTTCCAGCCTGCCCAAAATATCTCCAGGCTGCCAAAAAGAAGGTCTCACATTCTCAGAGCAAGACATCAGCAGCAAGCAATTATGGTAGCCTTGCCACTAGGGTTGCCACATTGGAGAAGAAGCAGGGAGAGTTGGAAAAATTGCAGGCAGTGTTGAAACAATTGGTGCATGAGTTGGCCAACAAGCTGCATCCATTAGGGTTAGGGTTGTAGGGAGGTATACATGTACAATTCTGTCAGGTACTGCATTTCCTTGTTTTTTTTTTTTCACATTTTATATAAATTTTGGTGATTTACAACAATCATGGAGAATTGAATAAGCTACTGTAACTATGGTGCAGCAGAAAGAGTGGAAGGATAGAGGAGAAATTACAGGAGGGCTGGAGGTGGGGCAGTGAGATAAATACAAATAGAGTTGGCAATTCCATGGGGCTAAGTGTGAGCATGTGGTCAGCAGTTACTGCTACCAGAGGCTGGAAAGGGGGAAACACAACAAAGAAAGATAAGAAAAAAAACTGACAAGTGACAGTCTCACAACCAGGAGCAAAGGTCATGCCAGAAAGGGTCAACAGAACAAATTTGTGAAAGAGTATGGGTTGTAAAATGCATGCAGCTGATAATACTCACTATGATATATCAGAAGTGCAGAGGAACTCAGGGGCACATAAGCGTAACTATGATGTGTAAAAGATGACACAAGGTTGGTAAATTTGGGGGACACAAAGTAGGGCATACAACAGATCAAGAGTATGCACTATAATGGCCATGCAAGTCATTTATGTGTAACACTAAGACAGCATACACTGTACTCCAAGTCTGCATGGTATAGTAACAAGTCTATGTACAATATGTATCTTACTGAAAGATGGGGCAAACTGCTAATTCTATAATAGGTGTCCTAACAGGGCTACCATTGTGCTCACTTTCTAGTTGTTGTATGGGTGGCACTGTTTGGAGCATTAACATCATGGAGACAAATGGCTTAGTAACCACTTACCTCTTGTTAGCAGCCTTTGCTGTCGGGTGGTGTTTCCACTTTGACTGCTGCCTGTTGGGGTCTGCACCGCCCACTTGGTGGGTGACCCCCTGGCACTTGGTTGGAGAATCGGCAGCACCATCTCCATCACTTCTGCACCTGCAGCATCTGACCAGCCTGACCCATCATTCTTGGACCTTTACCACCATCATCTCTCAGAGTTATCTCACCCCCCGCAATGCCATCCACCGCATCTGCCCCCATCATTGACCACCCTTCGGTCTTTGATGTCCTCAATCTCTTCAGGGCTCGCTGGTTTCTCAATCGCGAGCATCTGATGTCTCTTATTCTTGCTGCTGTCAAAGGTGGCGATAACAACGACATTACGTAGATTGACCTGTTACCCAACTCGCACACCCACTTGCTTCGCCAGGCTAAAACCTTGGCCCCCCCTTCCTACCCTCTACCCCTCCTCAAGAGGGTTATGTTCACTTTTTTGCTGGAGGTCATCAACTCTCGGGGCTCCGCCCTCGACAAGTTTATCAAGACTTCGGCTCCCCGCTGGCGCCGCACGGTGCCCGCTCTTGCCCCCTCTTCTCTCCCTGCTGGCTCGGTTAATCCCGGGTCTGGGCAGGTTCTAGATGTTGAGGCCCAGCACAGCGGCCCTGTCACGCCAGCCGCCCCTATGGCGGTGGACCCACCTCTCCCCTCTTTGCACCCTGCTGCACTGTCCCCTCTTCTGGGGATCTCCGCAGCAATCTTCAAACCCGGGGCTTCTTCGGCTGCTCCTCGGGGCGGCCCTCAGGCGGCGCAAGCTGCCAGGAAGCATGGCTTATCGCCCCCCACTCGCCCCCTTTCTCCTCCCCCCGCCCTATATACGTCCCTCGCTGGTGCCCCTCCCGATTGGCGGGACTGGATTGCCCATCGACGCCGCACACGTTTACCACCGGGTGATGCGGGACCGCTTTATGTCCTTGATGAGGACCTCTGACTTGGCCCCGCCCCTTTACACAGAGCGATTCCACCCTACCCTCCTTTTACCGTTCCCCTTCCAGTCCTTACTGAATTTTTGTTTTTGCTACGGTCCTACTCCCTGGTTATCATTCACTGGCCATTGGTATGTGTTCCTATGCGGGTAGTATGGCTCGTAGTAGCAGTAGTGTACACTGTAAACCCCGCCTTTGTTGCTGGGGTCGTGACTCATTGTTGCACATCTGATGGCTCGCGCTAAGGACGTTAAACAATAATAATAAAATAAAAATAAAAATAAAAAAAGACCAGCCTGACCCTTTGTGTTTCTTGGCTAGCTCTCTGCAAGTCTGTGGGGTCTTGGTCTTTATTGCTAGTGCAAGATGAGCCCAGCTGTAAGGGCTGGCGCTCACTGGTGTGTGTCTGGAGGCACTAAATTCAGGGCTCCATAAGGGAATAGAGATTGCTTACCTTGTTGGTGGGTAAGGGCTCAGCAGCAGAGCCAGAGCCATTCCTCTTGTCATTGTTACATACACCATTGGTTTGACATGGCTGCAGGCCGTCAGAGGGAGGGTGGTTGAGAGGGTGGGTCACAGGAAGAGCACAGCATGAAGAGAGAGTGTGGGGCAGAGAGTCATCATATGGTGGGGAGTCATTGTGGGGTGGAGAGTCATCTGGGGATAGAGAGTTATCCAGGGGTGGAGAGTCACCACAGGACAGAGACTCATTGGAGAACAGAGACTCATCCTGGGGCAGAGAACCACTGCAGGGTGGAGAGTTATTGTGGGGCAACAAGTCATCATGTGGTGAAGAGCATCGATGGAGGGGGCAAGTAGGGGGGAGATTTGGGGCCATGTCTCCATCCCTTTGTTGCTACAATCCATTGGCAGCATTCCTGAGGCTTTGACCAGGAGTCTGCTCTGAACCATTGCTTCTACTGCCCCATTGCAGTTGTCTAACCCCCTGTGCCTGGTTTCCATTGATGCCCTGCGGGTCCGCTTATTCTTCACTCAGCTCCACATCAGCATCAGAACCATTACCTCCCAAGGTGCGCTTCTTTTGCTGAACCAGCTTGGCCACCTTTATAAAGTGCAATGGAACCTTATTGGTGGCTTGCCTCTCTGCCTAGTGTTTGAGCATGGAATTGACGTCCTCCAGGCAAAGGTGATAATATTGCTGGAGTGCAACAACCTTCTCTGGCAAATACTTGGGCCCAATGTAGTTACCTGGCACCCTTTCCAGTTTCTTCCAGGGTACTCTTCCCTTTGGTGTACTGATGGAGATATCTGAAAATAAGCTTAGTGAATGAATTGGCAGCAAGGATTGGCAGCTAATGCACCATACACATCACCCATGAACCTGCCTATAAGTTTCTTCTTGTCAATTAGCATGAGGCCATCTATCTCTTTGACACTTGGCAGTATAGGGTACCCCTTCTTGTTCTTCTTGAGTTTTACCTCTGGGCATTCCCCCTTTCCTTTAGGCTCATTCTTGCTGGGCTTGGGTTGCAAGAACCCTAAAATTCTGGTGCATCAGTGCTTTTTTCTTGAGGCAGGATAGTCACTCACCAAAAGACTCACTACCCTATTGTGCAAAATCTTCCATCATTGGGTTTTTCATCCAGTCTGGGTGCCATGCCTTGAAAGATGTTCCCTTGTTTTCATTGTTGGAATCAAAGCTGTTTGAAATCGTAAGATATATGTACCATGAATAAAGAGTTATACCCACAATGTAATTGCAGGATTGCCATCACTATCAATGAATGCTGAGAGAATGACAATGTGCATTCCAAACTGTTTGCAGGCCATTGAACTAAACTCCTTGAAGGCCTTGATTGAGTGCTTATCCCTCATACTAATGTGAAGAATCAGTCAATTTTTATCTGCTAGAATTGTTGCCATGAACATACCATATCTGCATCCTCTGGGGCAGTTTATTCTCTGACCATTTTTTTGCCAGTGCTTTGTACTCTTGGCGCTGAGGGTCAGTCAACATCAGCTCAACCTAATGCTGCACTTTACTCCAGGTGCTGAGAAAAGGTTGTGATCCAGGTGTGCTTTCCAAAAGCTTTTCAAACAACTTGTTGATTTTTTGGCGCTTCTTGACCAACACAATATCAAGGTACATCCAATTTCTGGTCTTGTATGCGCATTTCTTGAATGTCCATTTAGCTTTCCCATAGAAATATCCACTAATAAGCTGAAAATATCTCAGCATAGCTCAATTGGCTGAGAGGTCACATAGATCTATCATGGCATCTTTATCAGGCTGTATGCCTTCTGCTAAGTTCCTCTCAATGGAGGAGGCAGCATCATTGATGATTTTGACCTGATTACCTGGGTTGGCAGCTTGGAACTTGGCCAACCATGGTTTCAGCACACTTATGTGTTTGTCTGTTAACACAATTTCTTCACTAGAGTCATATTGCACTCTTAGTGGCAGCACTTGGTGAGTAAATGAAGTCCACACCTTTCTTCAGCTGTTTGAGTTTGTCCAGCCATCTGAATTTGGGTTTCTGGAGTAGGTTTTTCTTTTTTTTTAAATTTACATTTATTGTCCTTAGAACTAACTATCAGACATATCTCTAAATACTACTACTGCAATCTGTATGTAAGCTTATCAGCTGTTACCCAGGTGTTACTCTTAGCACAAAACAATGACTATCTCACTACAGCCTATACTTGCTGATCTGTAAGCAGCCCACTGGCAGCAAAGAAAGGGGTCAAGGGGCCAGGATAGGACAAAGATGCAAAGGAGAATTACTGTTATGATCCACCCCAATTTTTCTCATCCTTGTTGGACCCCCTCCTCATCACCCTATCCAACCCTTCACCTATGGCCAAGCGACCATTACCATTGAACCCATCATCCCTACCAGACCTGCCACCATTGCCGCCCAATGAACCATCCAAACCATCGTCACCCCTTGATCAGCCCCCAGTCAAGCCCCTCATCCCCATCCCTTGGAACATCCATCATCGGGAATACTCCTCAATGGAGATGTACCAAGAGCCACCCCTAGTAGAGAACCCACTGGAAGACCCAGACAGTCCCATGGAGGACGCACCACCCTTAGAGCCAGAACCATTCATTCCATATGAACCTGACGTCCCTGGAGGCAACACACACACTTTGTCCCCAGAAGAGTCCCCTGTCTTACCATGGGAGGAATACCTCACCGACCCTAGTCCTGTGTCCCGCAAGCACTCCCTGTCACCTACAAGTCCCTCCTCAGTGCCCATACGCCAATGCACTAGTAGAGAAGGCAGTTACCACTCAATCATGCCTACTGCCTTGTTGCCCATAGCTGGCACCTCGCCCCAGAGTCAGGGCTACCAGTCGACCTCTCCTGGAGGATCTGCAGACAATCCCTCATCCACGCAGAGCTCCGCAGACAACATGGATAGTGACATGGCCCTTAATTGGGTCACCATCAATACGGACTACCTTAAAGGGTAGTTGCTTACACTAGACGCCCATTAAACCAGAATGGGCACACAGAGATCAGATCTCCTCAGATCAACCTCAAACCTCATGGTCGTCATTGCATCATGACAACGCTTCTCTTCTTGGAATGACCCACCGCCATTGTTCAACCCTTAAGGATGGATTAGGCAACTTGTCAATCTGTCATTCGCTCTCACTTATTCTCTATTGTTCGACTCATACAGACCGCAGCACTTATCCGCGGACCTTCATACGATACAGACAGACGCCTCTTGACCAGAAGTACCTACCTTAGTGATAGTGGTCTGTGCACGAGCCTGCCTGTATATAAGCGCCCAGTATTTCGACAGTCAAGCCCTAAGCTTGACTTGATTCTCAATATCAACATTCTTGAAAGCTCCCCTTGTGCCTCCCCTTTTCCTCATCTCTTACATAAGCCTCTCAGAGTCATCTCTAGCAACACTAGAGACTTCTACCTCTTCAAGTACTCACCACCAGTTCACTCTTAGTACAAGTTGTACTATCAAGGCCCATTGAAGCCTTAACAATTACTACAGTGTGGGACAGCAAAAGACAACAATTTTTTTTTAAAGATGTATTTTCATTAGAAAAGCCCAAAAAACACATTTAAAAATTATGCCAAAAAAAAGTTACATCCAAACTCAAATTGAATGCCCATCCTTTAGAAATATCAGCAATCGACATATTTTAATTGCCTGAGTCCAATCCTGGTCTCCAATTGGGCTGAAAAAATTTGTGAGGGGTGTGAAAAATAAGCAAATGTTCTGCACTATTGGGGAATTGAACCTACAGACCTGTGGTGCTCACTCATGTAAGCAAAACACCATTACCACTACACCATTCAACCTTACATTACTGTCACCCTCAATGATATATGACTAGCTACCAATAAGTAAGACATTCAAAATAGTAAGCAGTACCAAACCAAGTTATTTTTATAACACCCTCAAGTAATATTATGTACTACAGGAAAGTTTGAGACAGCAATCACACAAATCCTATTTCTGCTCACCTGCCTGAGTTTAAATATGGCACTGTGACAACATGTGATAATTTGTGTGATGGATGTAACCACTAAACTACTGATTTAGTAGGCATAATATAACAAATTTCCAAAAAAAAAGTACATCCAAACACAAAAAGCATGGGAAAAATACAACAAGGGTGTTTTTCAATGTATTCAGCCCCCCTGATCACGATTCCAATGTCCAATTTCCCCCCAAAAATCAGGTTCCAGTGCTAGCACATTTGTTGTCTTTTGCTGTCCTACACTGTAGTCCTTGTAAGAAGGGGAGAGGAAGGGGGGTTGAGAAGGGGAAAAAGAGTCTGGTGCCAAATGCACTGTGATGAAAGTGTGAGAGGGGAAAAGGGGGGTGGAGAAGGGAAGGGAACAGGGGTGGAGGGGTCAAGGTTACTAGATGCATGAAGGCATTCTATTCTGGTACCTAGGCTGGGCTCAAAGCATGTGAGCGCTTGGCCAGGCCATCAGGTGGTGAGGAGGGGGGGCGCTTTAAGGAAGCTGTCTTGGTGGCATGTCACCAATGCTTGACCTGGGCCAACAATGAAGTGGCCTGGGCCATAGAGTGTCTGACAAGTTGATCCTAAGTAAGTCCTTTAGAGATGATCTCTGAAGAAGCACTGGTGCCTGCCTGTACAGATTGGGCTGTGGCAAAGCAACCAGGCTCCATGGCAGGGACCCATGGTGGATTCCAAGACCCTTGCTGGTTGGCTTGGGTCTGGTGCACATGGGCCACCTACTGGGCATGTCTAGCAGGGGTGGGGGGGGGGGGGGCTGGTGCTATTTCTTGACCTTGTATTGAGCCCTGAATGTATAGAGGTGGCACTGGGAAA
>Ga0307510_10000254_pt1 | contig 48493 bp, 48 predicted proteins | sample 12_EM_MG_FD_207224 | JGI IMG/M metagenome (GOLD analysis project Ga0307510, IMG submission 207224) | Populus trichocarpa ectomycorrhiza microbial communities from riparian zone in the Pacific Northwest, United States - 12_EM | ecosystem: Host-associated > Plants > Roots > Unclassified | place... | reverse complement strand
TGGACAAGAGCGTGCTGGAGAAGATCGGCGATCCGCTGGTGCACCTGGTGCGCAATGCGATCGACCATGGCCTTGAATCCACCACGCGCCGCCGCGAGGCAGGCAAGAACGAAACCGGCACGCTGCGTCTGGAAGCCTTCCACCGCGGCGGTTCGATCGTGGTGGAAGTGGCCGACGATGGCGCCGGACTCAATCGCGAGGCGATCGTCGGCAAGGCCATCGAACGCGGCTTGCTGACCTCCGGTGACAGCCTTTCCGACGATGATGTCGCGGAGCTGATCTTCGCGCCTGGGTTCTCCACCGCCACCGCAACCACCGACCTTTCCGGTCGCGGCGTCGGCATGGACGTGGTGCGCCGGAACGTCAACGACCTGGGTGGATCGGTGGCGATCCGCAGCGTGGCGGGGAAGGGAACCACTTTCACCATCACCTTGCCGCTGACCCTTGCCATCATCGACGGCCTCACCGCCAATGTCGCCGGCGAGACGTACATCGTACCGCTGGTATCGATCGTCGAATCGGTGCAGGTGCAGGCGGAAAGCGTCAAGTCCGTGGCCGGTGGCGGCGAATTGTTCCGCTTCCGCGATGCGTGGCTGCCGATCGTACGCATCGCCGACGCCTTCGGTTGCGCCGGTGCGCGCCGCGGCATCGGCGAGGGCATCGTGATCGTGGTCGAAGGCGAAGGCGCGCGCCTGGGCCTGTTCGTCGACGAACTGATCGGCCAGCAGCAGGCGGTGGTGAAGTCGCTCGAGGCCAATTACCGGCGCGTGTCGGGCATTTCCGGCGCCACCATCCTCGCCGATGGCGCGGTGGCGCTGATCGTGGATATCGCGGGGCTGGTTCGCCAGCAGTCGCGGCGCAAGGCGGCATGAATATTCAAGGGCAGCCCCTGGGCTGCCGATAGATCGATGGACGAACTAAGGGCGGGGCACGAGCCTGCGCAGGTGACGAACGATGAACGATGCAGCAAACCAGGCCTTGGACGCCACGCAATACCTCACCGTGAACCTCGCCGACGAGGAATATGGCGTGGATATCCTGGCCGTCCGTGAAATCCGCGGCTGGACACCCGTCACGCGCATCCCGCAGGCCCCTTCGTATGTGCTGGGCGTGCTGAACCTGCGCGGCGCCATCGTGCCCGTGCTCGACCTGCGCCTGCGCTTCGGCCTCAAGCGCGAGGAATACACCGCCACCACCGTCACCGTGATCGTCACCGTCGCAGGCAGGAATTTCGGCGTGGTGGTGGACGCGGTGTCCGACGTGGTCGATGTCGACGCCGCCGCCGTGCGGCCGGTGCCCGATATGGGCACGGCGGTGGATACCGAATACCTCAAGGGATTGACGTCCGTGGGCGAGCGCATGGTGTTGCTGCTCGACGTGGACCGCTTGTTGCAACCGCAGGACGCTCAGATGCTCGAGGCCGCGCTACCCGCGGTGGCCGACGTGAAAGCAGTGGCATAACAGGATCCATCATGAAGAAGCCGAAGTTCAAGTTGAAGATGCCCGCGTTGTCCGTGCGCAACCGCCTGGTCGGCGTGCTCGGATTGCTGGTGGTGATGCTCGTCGGTGGCGCCGCCATCGGCCTTGGCTCGATGTACCGCCAGAACGAGGGTACGCGCCAGATATACGAGGAAGAACTGGAGCCGGCGCAGCTGGTGAGCCAGATCAATACCGCCTCCTTGCAGGAATTCATCGTGCTGGGTGAGGCCGCCGCCGTGGTCACCAAGCCCGACCAGGTCAAGCAGAAGCTGGCCGAATTCGACAAGCTCCAGACCAAGCAGGTCGAGCTCAAGAAGAAGTTCGAGACCTATCCCAAATCGACGACGGTTACCGCGGCGCTGAAGGACTGGCATTCCACCGACCAGGACTACGCCCAGGCCAAGACGGATGTCGTCGATGCGCTCAAGCAGGGCGATGCCGGCGCCAGCGACTCGCTGGAACTGGAGATGCGCCCGCTGTTGATGCAGCGCCAGGAATCGCTGGCAAAGCTCGTCGAGGCACAGCGCGCCGATGCCCAGGCGATCTTCGACGCCCAGGTGGCGACCTACAAGAAGATCCGCGTGGTTTCCATCGCCGCACTGGCACTGGGCCTGCTGGTATCGCTGCTGGTGGCGACCCTGCTGATCCGTTCCATCGTGCGTACGCTTGGCTACGCGGTGAAGGTGGCCAACGAGATTGCCGAAGGCAAACTCGGCCATGTCATCGAAACCCGCCGCGACGATGAACTGGGCCGTCTGCTGGAGGCCTTCCGCAGCATGGACCAGCGCCTGGTGGGTATCGTCGGCGAAGTGCGCCACGGATCCACCGCTGTCTCCAGCGCTTCGCAGCAGATCGCCCGCGGCAACGACGACCTTTCCCAGCGCACGCAGGAACAGGCCTCCAGCCTCGAGGAAACGGCTTCTTCCATGGAGGAAATGACCTCCACCGTGAAGCAGAACGCCGAGAACGCCAGCCACGCCAACCAGCTGGCCCGCGGTGCCCGCGAGCAGGCGGAGCGCGGCGGCGAAGTGGTGGCCCAGGCCGTCACCGCCATGCGCGAGATCAACACCTCCAGCCGCAAGATCGCCGACATCGTCAGCCTGATCGACGAGATCGCCTTCCAGACCAACCTCCTGGCACTGAACGCCGCGGTGGAAGCCGCGCGTGCCGGCGAGCAGGGCCGCGGCTTCGCCGTGGTGGCCACCGAAGTGCGCAACCTCGCCGGGCGTAGTGCCGGCGCGGCCAAGGAAATCAAGGGCCTGATCAATGACAGCGCCGAGAAGGTGCGTGCCGGTTCGGAGCTTGTGGACCAGTCGGGCAAGGCACTGGCCGAGATCGTCGACAGCGTGAAGAAGGTCACCGACATCGTTGCCGAGATTGCCGCGGCCAGCCACGAGCAGTCCGCCGGCATCGACCAGGTCAACCACGCCGTGCTGCAGATGGACGAAATGACCCAGCAGAACGCGGCCCTGGTGGAAGAAGCCGCTGCCGCCGCGCGTGCGATGCAGGAGCAGGCCGGCGAGCTTTCGCGCCAGGTCGGTTTCTTCCGCTTCGGCAACGAGGCGGAGGCTGCCGTGGCGGTGACGAGTCCGGTGGTCCGTGCCAACGCCCAGGCCAACGAAGTCAGCGCCATTCTCGAAGCGGTACGGCAGTCGCAGCCGGCGCGTGCCACACGCGCGGCCGAGACGGCCGACACTGGCGCCTGGAAGGAATTCTAAGTGAGTGCCCGCCCCGTGGATGACGGCGATCCCGCCGCGCTCCCGGGCGTGGGCGGCCCCGTGCTGGGCGATGCCGAGTTCGAGTTCCTGCGCCAGTTCGTGCTCACCCATTGTGGCATCAGCCTGGGCGACCACAAGCGCCAGCTGGTGCAGGGGCGCCTGTTGCGCCGCCTGCGCGCACTAAAGCTCGATGGCTTCGCCGCGTACTGCCAGCTTTTGCGCTCCGATCCCGACGCGGAAATGGGCGAACTGGCAAGCGCCATCAGCACCAACGTCACCTCGTTCTTCCGCGAGGTGCATCACTACGACTTCATCACCAACGAACTGTTGCCCCGCTGGCTGAAGGAAAAGCGCCACGGCCGCCTGCGCATCTGGTCGGCGGGCTGTTCCACTGGCGAGGAACCCTACGCCATGGCCATGGTGCTGGCCGAGGCGCTGGAGAAGTTCGACGGCTCCATCGATGCCAAGATCCTTGCCACGGACCTTTCACCCCAGGCCCTGCGCACCGCGCGGGAAGGCGTGTATCCGATCGATCGCCTGGCGGGCGTGGATGAATCGCGCCGGCAGCGCTGGTTCCAGCGCGGCGAGGGTAGTTACGCCGGGCTCGCCCGCGTGCACCCGCGCTTGCGCGAACTGGTGACGATACTACCGCTGAACCTCCTGCATGAGTGGCCGATGCAGCATCACTTCGATGCGATCTTCTGCCGCAACGTGGTGATCTATTTCGACAAGCCGACCAAGCAGCGGTTGTTCGCGCGCTATGCGCAGCAGCTGGTGGACGGCGGCTACCTTTTCCTCGGGCATTCCGAATCCATGTACGGCCTCTCCGAGGACTTCGACCTGGTGGGACGCACCATCTACCGGAAGCGCACCGCATGACCTCCGTGCCCATGTCGCCGCCCCGCACGTTCGTCGGTTTCGACCCGCAACGGGTGCTGCCCGGCTTCGAGCACGTGCGGCGGTTCTGGGACCCGGCGCAGGACTGCGTGACGGTGAAGATCCTGCCCGGCGAGTTCTATGTCAGCGCCCAGCAGGAGATGGTATCCACCGTGCTTGGCTCGTGTGTCTCCGCCTGCGTGCGCGACAAGCGCCGCGGTATCGGTGGCATGAACCATTTCATGCTGCCCGAGCCCACCGGCCCGCGCGATGGCTGGACGGCTACAGTCAGCCGTGGCGCCCGCTACGGCAACGACGCCATGGAGCAGCTCATCAACGCCATCCTGCGGGCTGGCGGCCAGCGCCAGGACCTGGAAGTGAAGATCTTCGGCGGCGCCCGCGTGCTTGCCGCGATGACCGACATCGGCCAGCGCAACATCGATTTCGTCCGCAAGTACGTGGCCGCCGAGGGCCTGGACCTGTGCGCCTCGGACCTGGGCGACGTCTATCCCCGCCAGGTGCAGTTTTTTCCCCATTCGGGGAAAGCCAGGGTCAGGCACCTGCGGGCGGTCCACGACACCACCCTGGTCGAGCGTGAGCGGCGTTACCTCAAGCGTTTGGCCAACGATCCGATAAAGGGGGAAGTGGAGCTTTTCTAAGAGCTCCCTTCGCCAGGGCAATTCTCAAGCTGCAACAGGCACAGGCACCGGTAACCCATGCAAAAAGTCCGCGTCCTTATCGTCGACGACTCCGCCCTGGTGCGGCAGTTGCTGACGACCATGCTCTCCTCGGATCCTGCGATCGAGGTGGTGGGCGTGGCTGCCGATCCGTTGATCGCGCGCGAGAAGATCAAGGCGCTTTCGCCGGACGTCCTCACCCTGGACGTGGAAATGCCACGCATGGACGGCCTGACCTTCCTGGAGAACCTCATGCGGCTGCGGCCGATGCCGGTGGTGATGGTGTCCAGCCTGACCACCGCCGGAGCTGATGTCACCCTGCGTGCGCTGGAACTGGGCGCGGTGGATTTCTTCGCCAAGCCCGACAGTGACCTTGCCAACAACCTTCCCGAGAACACCCAGGCGATCTGCCAGAAGGTCCGCCTGGCGGCCGCGTCACGGCCGAAGGCGCGTTCGCTGGACGTGGCCAGGCTCGAGGTGCCGCCACGCCTGACCGCCGATGCGGTGCTGCCGATGACCCAGGCGGCCGGTAGCCGCGGTGGTCAACGGATCGTTGCCATCGGTGCGTCCACCGGCGGCACCGAGGCAATCCGCGTGGTGCTGGAGGCGATGCCGCCCGATGCGCCGCCCATCGTCATCACCCAGCATATTCCCGCAGCGTTTTCTGGCCCCTTCGCCGAACGCATGGACAAGTGCTCGGCCATGCGCGTGGTGGAAGCCCGCGACGGCCAGCAGGTGCAGCCGGGCCACGCGTACATCGCGCCAGGCAGCCACCACCTCTTGGTGGTGTGGAACGGCGCGAACTATGTCTGCCGCCTGCACGATGGCCCGCCAGTGAACCGGCACAAGCCGAGCGTCGACGTGCTGTTCCGCTCGGTGGCTGCCGGCGTGGGCGCCGCTGCGATCGGCGTGCTGCTGACCGGCATGGGCGACGACGGCGCGCGCGGCCTGGGCGAGCTGCGCCAGGGCGGTGCGCCTACCCTGGTGCAGGACGAGGCGTCCTCGGTGGTCTGGGGCATGCCCGGTGCCGCTTTCAAGGCGGGCGCCGCCGACCAGGCCCTGCCGCTTGACCAGATCGCCTCGCGGATCCTGGCGCTCTCCCATCTTCCCATTGCCGCCGCGCCCACGCGCGTGGCGAGCTGAACTGCAAAGGCAACATCATGGACGTCAATCATTCCCGCGACAGGCTGGTTGGCCTTGTCATCAGCGCCTTGGCCATGGTGGCCGTGCTGGCCTTCCACGGCGCCTGGGTGGCACCGCTGGCGGTCGCGGTACTCGCCGGCTGCTGGATCGTGCTGTTCCACCGCCGTGGCGCTGCCGTAGAGGTAACCGAAGCCTCGTCCAACGACCCGGTTGCCGTGCGCGAAGCCATGGAAGAGGTGCGCAGCGCCATCGTCGATGAACTGGGCCACGCCAGCCGCGAGCTGCACCAGGCACTGGACCTGCTGCGCGACGCGGTGGCGGAACTGGGCGGCGGTTTCGACGGCCTTTCCCGCAAGACCGGCATGCAGCAGGCGCTGCTGCGCCAGATCATCGAGGCTTCGGGCAAGGGGATTTCAGTCCAGGACTTCGCTTCCCACACGGGCGACCTGCTCGAGCATTTCGTGGGCCTGATCGTGCAGCTGTCGCGCGAGAGCCTGCGCATCGTCTACCGCATCGACGGCATGAGCCGCGAGATGGACGCCGTGTTCGCGCTGCTGAAGAACGTCAATACGATCGCCGAGGAAACCAACCTGCTGGCGCTCAACGCCGCCATCGAGGCCGCGCGTGCCGGTGAGTCCGGCCGCGGCTTCGCCGTGGTCGCCGGCGAGATCCGCAACCTCGCCCAGCATTCGAACCAGTTCAACGAGAAGATCGGCACCCATGTCGAGCGTTCGCGCAAGTCCATGGAACAGCTGCGCGAGCTGGTCGGCGCCATGGCCTCGCAGGACATGAGCGTGGCCCTGGCGGCCAAGGGCGGCATCGACGGCATGATGGTGCACCTGACCGAGAGCGATGCGCGCACCAATGCCGCCGCTGACGAGGCCGCCACCATCAACCGCGGCCTGGGCGCCGACGTATCGACCACCATCCGCTCGCTGCAGTTCGAAGACATCCTTAGCCAGCTTTTGCACCAGACCCGCACGCGCCTGGTGGAACTGCAGGAGATCACCGCCGACTGCACCCGTGACATCGAGGAGCTCGCCTGCGCGTCCACCGATGCCTCCGAGCTTGGCGCCCGTGCCCAGAAGATGCGTGCACGCCTGGCCGAACAGCGTGAGAAGGCCCGCCTTCGCTCGCGCGGCCCGGCGCTGCAGACCTCGATGAGCGCCGGCGACATCGACCTGTTCTAGACATTAGGAGAACCCCATGTCGCTCGACGTCCACCATGACCCGGAACACAACTGCCTCACCCTGCACCTGGGCGAGCGCTTCGATTTCTCCATGCACCGTGCCTTTCACGATGCCTGCCTGGCCGAGGGAAGCAGCGCGCGCAGCTACGTGGTGGACCTGGGCGAAGTGGGGACGATGGATTCCTCTGCCCTGGGGATGCTGATGCTGCTGCGCGAACATGCCGGCGGCGACCAGGCCGAGATCCGCATCGTCAACGCCAGCTCGGACCTTCGCAATACCCTTCGCATCGCCGGTTTCGACCGCCTGTTTACGGTGCACTGACCCCTTAGGCGGCGTCTGGTGCCCCACGGCGATCATGTCGCCGTGACCGAAGTTGTGCGTTAATGAACGCGATGAACGCCCAGCTGCCCGACCAACACGGCCGCATCAAGCGCAAGTTGCGGATTTCCCTGACGGACCGCTGCAACTTCCGCTGTACCTACTGCATGCCTGAACATCCGGCATGGCTGCCCCGGGCGCAGCTTCTTTCCGGGCCGGAACTGCTGCGGCTGGCCGGCCTGTTCGTCGGTGAGGGCATTACCCAGATCCGCCTTACCGGCGGTGAGCCCCTGCTGCGGCCGGACCTCATGGCCGTGGTGGATCAACTGCAGGACCTGAAATCCCTCGGACTGAAGCGGATTTCCATGACCACCAATGCCTCGCGCATGGCTCCGGTGGCGTCGCGGCTGGTCCAGGCCGGCATCGACGATTTCAATGTCAGCCTCGATGCCATCGACGGCGATACGTTCATGCGAATGACCGGCCGCGGCATTGCCCCGGTACTCAATGGCATCGCGGCCCTTATGGATGCAGGCGCCCCGGTGAAGATCAATGCCGTGGTGGTGCGCGGGCAGAACGAACACCAGGTGCTGCCCCTGCTTGAATGGTGCATGCAGCGCGGGCTGCCCCTGCGTTACATCGAATACATGCCGCTGGACGCGCCAGGCCACTGGCAGCGTGAGAACGTAGTGGGCGAGGACGATATCCTTGCCGCCATCGGCACGGCACATAAGGTTGAAAAACTCCCGCGCGGGCCAGACCCCGCAAGCCCCTACCAGGTGGACGGGCATTTCCCCGTGGGCATCATTTCTACCGTGACGCACCCCTTCTGTGCATCGTGTGACCGGCTGCGCATCACCGCCACCGGCGAGCTATACACCTGCCTGTTTTCCAGGTTGGGTACCCCGCTCGGCGCGCGCATGCGCGCAGGTGACGACGACCTTGCTATCGTCCGCCTGCTCCGCCGTGCGGTATGGAACAAGGAGCCCGGCTACGCGTCGAAGCCTGGGCCGGTGGGCCGGCCCGTGCTGATGCATGCGATGGGTGGCTGACGAACGCAACATGGAATACGCATGACTGCCGTGACCTTCGAACTCTTCGCCAACGTGGCCCGCCTGGCGGGCACGTCCGAGATCGCCGTGGAGGCGGGCCACGCCACCACGGTGGGCGACGCCATTGCCGCGCTTGGCGCCTTGCGCCCGGATCTGGCCAGCGCAGTGGATGCCTGCGCCTGTGTCAGCGGCGATGCCATCGTGCGCCGCCGCGATCCGTTGCCGGCCGATCGGCGCATCGCCTTGCTGCCACCCGTGGCGGGAGGCTAGTCCATGGCTTTTCTTTCCCACCAGCCGCTTTCCATCGATGCCCTGCTGGAACTGGGCGGGCACCCTGAATGTGGCGGCCTGGCCCTGTTCGTCGGCACCGTACGTGACGAACACCTTGGCCGCAAGGTCACCGACCTCACCTATACCGCGCACGAAGCCGTGGCGGCACGCCTGATCGGCGAGATCGAACAGCGCACGCGGGAAAAATTCAGCGTGCCTTACTGCCGCATCCAGCACCGGTTGGGAAAGCTTGCCATCGGCGACCTCGCGATCGTCTGCGTGGTGCGCGCGCCGCATCGCGCCGAGGCGTTCGAGGCGTGCCGGTGGGCCGTGGATGCCGTCAAGCACGACGTGCCGGTCTGGAAGGAAGAGTTCTACGCCGATGGCAGCAGCGCCTTCGTCGAGGGCTGCTGCATCCGCGACGACTTCGACGACGATCCTGCGCACCGCCACGGACATCCCCACGAGGATCTGAAAACAGCATGAAAGACGTCGGCATGAAGCCCGATTCGCTGCGCTCGGCGCAGGCGACCGCCACCCTGCATGCGCCAGCACACTGCATCGAGTTGCTGCGTAGCGGCAACACGGAAAAGGGCGATGCCCTGAAGACCGCGCGCGTGGCTGGCATCCTCGCTGCCAAACGCACCGATGAACTGATCCCGCTTTGCCATCCGCTGCCGATCCATCGCGCGGAGGTCACCTTTGAACTGGGTGACGGGTACGTGGTGGTTACCGCCGAAGTGCAAACCATCGGGCCGACGGGCGTGGAAATGGAGGCGCTGACCGCGGCAAGCCTGGCGGCGCTCACGCTCTACGACATGTTGAAACCCTACGCAGAACCTGAGCAATTACACATCGAGGCATGCCGGTTGCTTCAGAAGAAGGGCGGCAAGTCGCACTACCGTCGCCGCCTGCAAGTTGCAAAGGCGGCCGCCATCGTGGTCCTTTCCGATACCGTGGCGCGAGGCGACAAGCCCGACACGGCCGGCGTGGCGGCACGGCACGCACTGGAAGCCGCCGGCTTCGATCCCATCGACTACCGACTGCTTGCCGACGATGCCGTCGCGCTGGAGACGGTCTTGACCGAACTCACCAGCACGGGTGTGCCGCTGGTGCTTACTGTGGGCGGCACCGGTGCGGGCCCTCGTGACATCACCGTGGACGTGGTCGGGCGCATGCTCACCATGGAGCTCCCCGGCATCATGGAGGCCGCCCGTGCCTTCGGCCAGCAGCGCATGCCCTTCGCCATGCTCTCGCGCGGCACGGCAGGGTATGTCGGTGAGACCCTGGTGGTGACCCTGCCTGGCAGCCGCGGCGGAACGGAACAGTCGCTGGCGGCGATCCTGCCGGGCCTCGTGCACTTGCTCGATGACGCTCGCGCCGGCCATGCCCATCCCGGCGGCTATGCCTGAGCATCGCCTGCTATCCCTGGCCGATGCGCTGGCCACGTACGAGGTCATCGGTGCCTTGCCGGCGATCGAGATCGACCTTGCCCGCGCCTTAAGTCGTGTGCTGGCCGCCCCATGCCAGGCTACGGTCGACCTTCCCCCGTTCACCCAGAGCGCGATGGATGGTTACGCCATCCGTGGTGGCGAGACCGTCGGCGCCAGCGCGGCGCACCCTGTGGTGATGCCGGTGGCGGGCACCGTGGCGGCGGGTGAATCCGCGCCGCCACCGATGCTCCCGGGTACGGCTTTCCGCATCTTTACCGGCGCGCCGTTGCCCGTGGGCGCCGATGCGGTGGTGCGGCAGGAAATCGTCGAGCGCACGGGCAACGACATGCTGCTTCGCGAACCGGCACCGCCGGGCAACGATGTGCGCTACCGCGGCGAGGAATTGCAGCGTGGCGACACGGTTGCCGGTGCCGGACAACGCATCAACGCGGGGTTGCTAGGTGCGTTGGCGATGGCGGGGATACCTACCGTCAAGGTGCGCCCGGCCCCCCGGGTGACGGTGCTGGTGACCGGCGATGAAGTGGCTCGTGGAACCGGCGACACAACCGTTGGCCGCATCCACGATGCCAATGGTCCCCTGATCACCGCGTGGTTGCTCGAGCGGGGTCATCCGGCGCCAGAACGCGTGTACGTGCCCGACGATCCCGACGCTGTCCGCGATGCCCTGGCGCAGGCGCTCGATGGTTCGGACCTGGTCATCACCACCGGCGGGGTGTCGGTAGGCGATCGCGACTACATACCGTCAACAGCCCAATCGCTCGGCGTGGAACGGATCTTCTGGAAAGTGGCGCAAAAGCCCGGCAAACCGCTGTGGTTTGGCCGACGGGGTTCGAGCTGGCTGATGGGCATGCCTGGGAACCCGGGCGCCGTGCTGGTTTGCCTGGCGGTACATGCGGCGGCCGTGCTTGCACGCCTTGAAGGCGAGGCGTCGTCGATGCCTGCCTGGCGCATCGGTGAGCTTGCGCAGGGCGTGGAAAGCGACTCCGGGCGCGATCGTCTGTTGCGCATGGACATCGTTGCCGACGATGGCCGGCTTAGACTCGTGCCGCTGCCGCGGCAGGAGTCGCACATGCTTTCCAACCTGGCCAGCGCATCGGCGCTGGCGTGGTTGCCGCGCCGCGACGATGCGTACGCGGCGGGCGAGTTGCTGCGCTATATCGCGCTGTAGTGCCTTACCAGGTGCGGACGTCGGTCACCGTCACCGTGTAGTTGGCCATTTCGGACTGGTAGCGGAACAGGCGGCCGAGGTCGAAGTCGACGCTCTGGCCCGGGGCGATGTTCGAGGTGCCGGCGGGCCAGCCCTGCTTGGTCTGCAGGACGTTGCCGGCGGCATCCTTGGCCTCGATCTTCACCTGGGCGGCGGCGGCTTCCGGGCACTTGTTCACCAGCTGGCCCTTCATGTTGAAGCGAGGCGTGCCTGCACCGGCAACCAGCTTGACGGCGAAGCCGTCGACGGTGAAATCCTTCGCTGCGCAGGCAGCGTTGGCGGCAACCGGGGCCAGGAACAGCAGGGCGGCAAAGGCGGCGATTTTCATGGTTGGAACCTTGAGCGATGGGGAAACGGCGGTGGGCACATGCCCTCCGTAGCCTCCTCATCGGCAGGTTCGGCCAGACCTTTAGGCCTCTAGTCGCAAGAGGCGCGGGTATCGGCGCAGTGATCGATGAACCACAGGCCCGCAAACAGCTTCGGGTCGATCGAATACCCTTCCGCGGCCCGGGCGAACAACCAGGCGCCGGCCTCGGCCCTGGGTACTTCGTGCACCAGGATGTTTTCCGTCTCGTCGCCGCCCCCGTGGCCGACCTTTTCCAGGTCGTACGCGCGGACGAAGGCGATCATCTCGGTGCTCATGCCCGACGAGGAGGGCCCGGCGTGGATGAATTCAAGGCGGCCGCAACGGTAGCCGGTTTCTTCCTCCAGTTCCCGGCGGGCCGCGCCCATGGCGTCCTCGGTGTCATGGGCCTCCAGGTCGCCGACCAGCCCTGCTGGCATCTCGATGGTATTGGCCAGGATCGACACCCGGTATTGCTCGACGAACAGGACTTTGTCATCCGGGGTGACGGCGACGATGATCACCGCTCCGCCTTCGTTGTTGCGCTCGACGTATTCCCACCGGCCGCGCCGGCGCATGGACAGCCAGCGGCCCCGGAACAGCGTTTCGACAGGGGCCCGGACGTCGTCGGGGGCGCGGGGATGGTCGATCGTCATGCCATTCTCCTGAAACGTTCGGCTGGCGCCCATGATGGATGTTTTAGGTGACGGCGAGATCACGCAAACGTGCCCGCGTCAGTGGACCGAACCGCAGCTGCTGGCACAAAGCCTCGATGCCGGCGAGGTCGCCGGCCTGGCGACGCAGGGCTTCGGCATGGCTGGCGACGGCGACATCGAGTGCGATGCGGGTGAGGCGTCGATAGAGCCGGGCAAGTTCGGCATGTTCCTTCAGCCGGGTGGCGCAGGCCGCCGCCCCGCGCAGGCGCAGGTACGGCACTTCATCGACACGGTCGAGCAGGCTGTCCAGGTCGCCGAAATGGGCCAGCAGGGCGGCGGCCGTCTTCGCACCGACGCCGGGCACGCCGGGAATGTTGTCCACCGCATCACCGCAAAGCGCCAGGTAATCGGCCACCTGGTGCGGATGCACGCCGATCCGCTCGAATACGCCGGCGGCGCCCCAGCGGATGTTCTTGGCGAAATCCCATTGCTCGTCGTGCTCGCCCAGGAGCTGGCCGAAATCTTTGTCCGCCGAGACGATGACGCTGCGGAAACCATGTGCGCGCAGCGAGAAATGCGCGCTGCCGATGAGGTCGTCCGCTTCGTATTCGTGGTCGTTCATCACCACCAGGCCCAGGGACTCGGCCACGCGCCGGCACCATTCGAACTGCCGTACCAGCGCCGGCGGTGGCAGCTCACGATTCGCCTTGTACGCCGGATAGATGGCATTTCGGAACGAGGTGGTGAGGGAGGCATCAAACGCCACTGCCACGTGTTCGGCGCGGGTACGCTCCAGGAGCTCGCACAGGAAACGGGTAAAGCCGTGCACGGCGTTGACCGGCTCGCCGTCGACGTCGTGAAATTCATCGGGCATCGAATGCCAGGCACGGAAGACGTACAGGCTGCCATCCACCAGGTGGGCGACGGGGCGGCCTACGGCGTCCACGACGACACCACCTTGTCCACGTCCGGGCGCTCGCGTTCGGGAGCCTCCATAGCTGGCGTGCCCACGTGCACGAAACCGACGATGCCCTCGTTGGGGCCGAGGCCGAGCAATGCTGCTACGTCCTCGTCGTAGGCGGCCCAGCCGGTGAGCCATTGCGCACCGAAACCGAGCGCCTGGGCGCCAAGCAGCAGGTTATAGGCCACGTTGCCGGCGGCAAGCCGTTGTTCGATGGCGGGCACGCTGCTGGCTGCGTCGATACGGCTGACCACGGCTATCACCAGCGGCGCGTATTCATAGCGGCGGCGTTCCTTCTCCCGTTTGGCGTCGGAGAGGCCTGGCCGGCTTTCCAGGAGGGCCGACAGGCGCGTGCCGAAGGCAAGCTTGGCCTCGCCTTCGAGCAGGATCATGCGGAAGGGCACCAGTTTGCCGTGGTCGGGCACGCGCACCGCCACCGCAAGGAGCTGGCGCAACGCCTGGGCATCGGGGCCGGGCGCGCCAAGCTGGCTGGCGGGAACGGAGCGGCGGTCCCGCAGGGCGTGCAAGGGTTCGTGGTTCATCCGTTGATTTTAGCAACCTCCTGTACGATGCGCGGGGTACCTCTTCACGGGAGTGTGGTCCATGGCCTTTACCGTTGCCGCCCTTCGCGAAACCGCCGCGGGCGAACGCCGGGTGGCGATCACCCCTGAAACGGCGCACAAATGGCAGGCGGCGGGCGGATCGGTACTGTTGGAGACCGCGGCCGGACAGGCCGCCGGATTCCCGGACGAGGCTTACCCGGACGTCACCTTCACAGACGCACATGCGGTCGCGGCGCGCGCGGATATCCTCCTGTGCGTGCAGCCACCGTCGCCAGCATGCCTGGAAGCCTTGCGACCGGGTTCGGTGCTGGTGGGCGCGCTTCGTCCGCACACAAGGCCCGCGTGGCTGGATACGCTCGGCGCCCGGGGCGTGCGTGCGCATTCGCTGGAGCTGCTGCCGCGGACCACGCGTGCGCAGGCGATGGATATCTTGAGTTCCCAGGCTGCGGTGGCGGGCTACAGGGCGATGCTGATCGCCGCCACCTCGGCACCGAAATTTTTCCCCATGCTCACCACCGCCGCCGGCACCATCCGTCCCAGCCGCGTGCTGGTGATCGGCGCGGGCGTGGCGGGGTTGCAGGCCATCGCCACGGCGCGACGCCTGGGCGCGCAGACCGAAGGCTACGACGTTCGTCCAGAAACGCGCGAGCAGGTCGAATCACTGGGCGCGAAATTCCTCGACCTGGGTGTCACCGCCAGCGGCACGGGCGGTTATGCACGCGAATTGTCGGCCGAGGAGCGCGCGGCGCAGCAGCAGGCCCTGTCCGACCACTTGCGCCAGGTGGACGTGGTGGTGACCACCGCTGCCGTGCCCGGGCGGCCGGCACCGAAGATCATCACCCGGGCGATGCTTTCGGGCATGAAGGCGGGCGCGGTGGTGGTGGACCTGGCCGCCGAGAGCGGCGGCAACTGCGAGGCTACCGAAGCCGGGCGCGAGGTACACGTGGGCACGGTGACGGTGATCGGGCCGGTGGACCTGGCGGCGGGTGCGCCATTGCACGCTTCGGAAATGCTGGCGCGCAACTACCTCAATTTTGGCGTGCTGTTGCTCAAGGACGGCGCGCTGCTGGAAAGCCCCGACGATGAACTGGCCGCCGCGACCCAGGTGGCTGGGCAGGTCACGTCGGCGGCTTGAATCCTTTCCAAGCGGGCGGCTTGCATCGGCTACCCGAATTTCTCGCTAGAACGGCTCATCGCCGGGCGGTGGAGGCGGAGGCCGGTGTCCACCCGGACCGTGCGGCGGACCGCCATCGGGCGGCGGCCCCATGTCACGCGGCGGCGGTACGACGGCATCGGGGCCGATATTCTCCAGGCCGTTGCGTCGCTGTTCGGGTGACTGCGCCCGCCAGCGCGCCACCAGTGCCGCCTGCTGGTCTGGCGGCAGGTTGCGGAAACGTTCGAAGGCCGCATGCAGGCGTTGCCGCTGCTCGGGCGTGAGCTCCTTGAAGCGGTCCATGTTCTGCCGCGCCGCGGCCCGCTGCTCGGGTGTCATCGCCTGCCACCGCTCAACCCGCTCGCGGATCGCCGCCTGGCGGTCGGGCGGCAGGTGAGTCCATTGGTCCGCCCGCTCGAGAAGGTGTTGCTGCCGGCCAGCGGGCAAGGTATCCCACTTCTCCTGGAAAGGCGCCAGCAAGCCGCGTTGGGCAGGGCTCAGGCTCGACCATGGTCGAGCCGGCATGTTGGCGTCCGGCACGGACATCGACGCCCTTGGCGGTGGACCGGGCGGCGGACCGGGCGGGGGTGTCTGGGCGTGTACGGCCAGGGCCGGCATCGCCAGCAGCACGGCGGCCACGAAGCTGCGCAGGCAGGAAGGGGCAGGTCGGTGCATCACCGCTGCGCTGCCTTGCCGGAGTCGTCGGCGAGCCAGGCATAGAACTGCAGGTGCTCGACCATCGCCGGGTCCGCGCTATCGGCATCCGGCGGCAGGTCGCTATCGGCATCGCCAAGGGTGGCCGTGGCCATGGTCGGAGCCATCGTGCTGTTCGGGCGCGGCGCCTGGGGCCAGATCAGCAGCGCGGCCAACGCCAGAACGGCGAAGGCGCCGGCGGGCAGCAGCAGGCGGCTGGCCGGGGAGGTCGACGGTCCGGCCATCGCTTCGCGGCGGGCCGCGCGCAACCGGCCGGCCATCGCCGGATCGATGTCGTGGCTGGCGCGCCGGTAGAGGTCGCGGGCACGGCGTGCAATGTCTTCGGAGCGATCGTTCATCGCCATTCCTCGAGTTGATCGCGCAGGCTTTGCATCGCGCGCGACAGATGTGTCTTGACGCTTCCCTGCGAGCAGTCCATGGCGGCAGCCGTTTCGGCGACGTCCAGCCCTTCGAGCACGCGCAACATGAAGGCTTCGCGCTGGCGGCGTGGCAGCTTGCGCACCGCCTGGCTCATCTGGGCGTAGGCCTGGCTGTCTTCCAGCCTTGCCGACGGCCCAGGCCCGGTATCGGCCGGTTCCCAGGCGGGCAGTTCATCGCCGTCGTCGTCCTTTCCGCCGCCCAGCCAGCCAACCACGATCGAGCGCACCTTGCGGCGGCGCTGAAGGTCGACGATGCGCCGGCGCAGGATGCCCCAGAACAGCGGCGACCATTCCGCGGCGGGCTTGTCGCGGTAATGCCGCACCAGCCGCAGCATGGCGTCCTGTACCGCGTCCATGGCGTCCTCGCGGTTGCCAAGGTTCAATTCCGCCATTCGCCACGCGCGCCGCTCCACCTGGGCCAGGAAGGCCTCCAGGGTGGCAGGGGCCCCCGCGATGTGCTCCTCGAACGCGGCGTCGATGACGGCACCGGTGGTATTCAAGGCTGTGTCGTCCTTCGCAGAGGGCTCCCGCGGCGGCGCATGTTTGTGCTCCATGGCGTCTACCGGGGAAATAACGCAGCACCCAGTGTAAGCGTTGACAGGGAAATCCGTATGATGGGCCGGACTTCGGCCAGTGCGGATGGGGATCGATGGACGGTTTCGTGGCGCTTTACGTGTTCATGCTGGCGGCTTTCACCGGGTATGAAATCATCGGCAGGGTCCCGGTGATCCTCCACACCCCCCTGATGTCCGGCTCCAATTTCATCCATGGCATCGTGCTGGTGGGCGCCATGATCGCCCTGGGGCATGCCACCACGCCGCTGGAAACGGCCATCGGCTTCATCGGCGTGCTGCTGGGCGCCGGCAATGCCGCCGGTGGCTACGTGGCGACGGCGCGCATGCTCGAGATGTTCAAGTCCAGCACCCCGGCCGGCGGGGGCAAGCACTGATGGCCTGGCTCGGGATGGCCATCAAGGCCTGTTATTTCCTCGCCGCACTCCTCTTCATCCTTGGTCTCAAACGCATGAGTTCCCCGCGTACCGCTCGCGGGGGCATCGGTTGGGCCGGCGTGGGCATGGTGCTGGCGGTGCTAGCCACCTTCTGTCTGCCGGACCTTGCCAACCGCTGGCTGATGGTGGTGGCCGTGGTGTTGGGTACCCTGGGTGCCTGGTGGTCGGGGCGACGCGTGGCCATGACCGCGATGCCGCAGATGGTGGCCCTGTACAACGGGATGGGCGGCGGCGCTGCCGCGGCCATCGGCGCGGCGGAACTGCTCGCCGTGAGCGGCCATGTGGTGGAACTGATGGGCGGGGGTACGTTCGCCGCTGCCAACTACACGCCGCCGTCGATGCCGCAATTGGTCCTGGCCCTGTTGGGCGGCCTGATCGGCGCGGTGAGTTTTTCAGGTTCGCTCATTGCCTTCGGCAAGCTGCAGGGATGGATCGACCGTCGCTACGTATTCCCGGGCCAGCGCACGGTCAACGCGCTGGTGTTGCTGGCGGCGCTGGCGCTGGCGGCCTTCATGACCGCGACCGGCCCGACCATGCCGCTGGTGTGCGCGTTCTTCGCCCTTGCCCTTGCCCTGGGCGTGATGATGACGCTCCCCATCGGCGGTGCCGACATGCCGGTGGTGATCTCGCTGTACAACGCGCTCACCGGCCTGGCAGTGGCTTTCGAGGGCTACGTGCTCGGGAACGAGGCGATGGTGATCGCAGGCACCGTGGTGGGCGCGGCGGGCACCTTGTTGACGCAGCTGATGGCGCGGGCGATGAACCGCTCGCTGGGCAACGTGCTCTTCGGCAGCTTCGGCGCAGCGTCCGGTACCGCCACGGCGCTTACCGGTGCGCAGAAACCGATCGATGCCGCGGACGCCGCGGTGATGCTCGCCTACGCCGAGCGCGTGGTGATCGTGCCCGGTTACGGCATGGCGGTGGCGCAGGCCCAGCACAAGGTTTGGGAATTCTCCCAACTGCTGATTGCCCGGGGGGTGAAGGTACGCTTTGCCATCCATCCGGTGGCCGGCCGCATGCCCGGGCACATGAACGTGCTGCTGGCCGAAGCCGGCGTGCCGTATGACCTCATCGTGGACATGGACGACGTGAATCCGGAATTGCCCACCACCGATGTCGCCGTGGTGATCGGCGCCAACGACGTGGTCAATCCCCTGGCGAAAACCGATCCCACCTCGCCGATCTACGGCATGCCGATCCTGGACGTGGCGCAGTGCCGGCAGGTGATCGTGGTCAAGCGCGGGCAGGGCACGGGTTTCGCGGGGATCGAGAACGCGCTGTTCTACGCCGACAATGCCCGCATGCTCTATGGCGACGGCCAGGCCGTTGCCGGCCAGCTGGTGGCCGGCATCAAGGCGCTGGACGACTAAACGGCCTCGCGCCGGGCACGCCCGGCGGCCCAGGCGGCCAGGATGAGCGCCAGCACGTAAAGCAGGTCATCGACGGCAGACAGGCCAAGCCCTGCGGTGCCCACGGTATTGGCAAGGCCCGCATCGCGCATGGCCTGGATGAAACCGATGCCGAAGGCGCTGGCGATCCTGCCCCAAGTCACCAGGCAGTTGGCGTAGACGGCGGCGATCACCAGGGATGCCGCGCCAAGCATGGCCCGGGTGACCGCACCCAGCTGCACCCAGTGCCGCAGGCCCGTGCCCAGGAGCCATCCCGCTGGCAGGGCAAGCCACGCCAGCGGATGGGCGGCGAAGCCCTCCGGAAGGCCCAGGAGCCGGCCCAATGGCGGGGCGAACATGGCAAGCACCGATAGTGCCGCACCCCCGGCCAGCGCGAACAACACGCAGCAGAGCACTCCGTAGAACAAGCGGCTCACGCCGGAAGGATCCAGGGGGAAGGGATCGGCATGGGCGATATCCTTATGCTTGGCGGCAAACGGACATGATAGCGGGCCGGGTTGAGATCGGTGCCGCGCGGCCCGATTTTCAGGTCATGGCGTCATAATGGGCGACTTTGCCGTCGCGGGTCTTACGGTTTTCGGGAATTCCATGAGCGGTTTCAGTCTTAGCAGCGAACCTTTCACCCTCGAGCGCGATTGCGTGGCGGTGATGGTTCCCCAGGGCGAGCAGGTGACCCTGCCTGCCGGCCAGATCGGCTACATCACCCAGGCCCTGGGGGGCAGCTTCACGGTGTATGTCGAGGGCAACCTGTTCCGCATCGCCGGCCATGACGCTGACGCCCTGGGCAAGGACACCCCCCCGGCCATCGAGCTTCCGGCTGACGCCGGCGATGAAGACGTCGAAAAACTCGTATGGCAACAGCTCCGCACCTGCTTCGATCCGGAAATCCCGATCAACGTCGTGGAGCTTGGCCTGGTCTATGACGCTACCCTCGAGCGAACCGATGCCGGCGACCGCAAGGTGTACGTGAAGATGACCCTGACCGCGCCTGGTTGCGGCATGGGCGACATCCTGGTCGATGATGTACGCACCAAGCTCGAACTGATCCCCACGGTCAGTGAGGCTGATGTCGATCTTGTCTTCGACCCCCCGTGGAATCACTCGATGATGTCGGACGCAGCCAAGCTCGAAACCGGCATGCTCTGACCCCGTCAGGGACTTAGGCTTATCGAATATCTCCTTTACACGTACGCCGGGTAACGTCATTTCCGACGGCGGTACAGCGTCGTGCACGGCTGCATGCGCCAGCACGGGAAGTCCAGAGTTTTCTACGCGGGCAACATCGCCCGCCGGCGCCTGTCGCGCCATCATCTGGAGAACCTTCCCATGCATGTGAATCATCCGCACGGCCCCCTTGGCCGCCTCGCTCTGTGTGCTTGCGCCATCGCGCTGGCGCTCCCGGCGTCCATGTCCCACGCCGCTCAATCCCAACGCATCGATGGCGAATCGCTGCAGGGCAGCCTGTTGCCCGGCATGTCACGGACCATGGGGGCGGACCCTGGAACCGACTGGCGGATCGAGGCCTCGGCGGCCACGATCCATGGCACCCGCACCGTCAAGCTGCAGCAGCTGAAGAACGGCGTGCCGATACTGGGGAGCATCGGCACGGTCGAAGTGGCGGGAGACGATGAAACCATCGTTGGCGCCACGGGAACCTTCACCCGCGATGTGGCGGTGAATGCCTCGCCGAAGCCGCAGCTTGATGCTGCGGCTGCGCGCGACAGGCTTCTGGGCGGAATGTCATTGGCGGCCGGAACGGAAATCACCGAGGGCGCCAGCGAGCTTCTCTACCACGTCGGCCAGGACAACATCGCGCGGCTGGCGTGGCGGGTGTCGGTGGGTATCGGCGGTGAGGATCCCTCGGTGCCGGCGGGAATCGTCGATGCTGGCGACGGCACGGTGCTGGAACGCTGGAACGAATTGATGCATGCCAGTGACCTGGCCAATGGTCCCGGTGGCAACGCCAAGACCGGCGCCGTGACCTATGGCGTGAACAAACCCCTCCTGCGGGTTACCGCCAACAGCGGAACGTGCGCGCTGCAGAACGAAAGCGTCATCACGGTCAACCTCAAGCAGACCACCAACACCGGCAACCGCACGCCCTGGTCGTTCGTCTGCCCGACCAATATCGGCGATGGCATCAACGGCGGTTACGGCCCCCTCAATGACGCCCACCACTACGGTTCGGCAGTGTTCGCCATGTACCGCGAACTCACCGGCAAGCCGCCCATATCCACGCCGCTCATCGCGCAGGTCCACTATGCACGGAACTATGACAACGCATCCTGGAACGGCGCCAGCCGCACGATGCAGTTTGGCGACGGCAGCAGCGTCTTCTATCCCCTTACCGCGCTGGACGTGATCGCGCACGAAGTCAGTCATGGCTATACCGGCGACAACTCGCGCCTTATCTACAACAACAATCATTCCGGCGGCATGAACGAGGCATTCTCCGACATGGCGGGCGAGGCGGCGAAGTTCTATGCCAATGGGTCCAACGATTTCCTCGTTGGCGCCGAGATCACCAAGACCATGCCGGCGTTGCGATACTTATGCGAACCGCGGCGCGACGGCCGATCCATCGATCATCAGCGTGATTTCCGACTCATGGACAACCATTATTCCAGCGGCGTCTACAACAAGGCGTTTTGCACCCTGGCTAAAACCGGTGGCTGGAATGCGCTTTCCGCTTTCGAGGTGTTCGCCCGCGCCAACAAGCTGTACTGGTCGGCAAATAGCACATTCAACGCGGGCGCATGCGGTGTCATGGCCGCGGCCAAGGACCTGGGCTCTTCGGTCGACGACGTCGTCAAAGCATTCAACGTGGTTGGCGTGAGTTGCAACTAGTTTTCCCCCTTGCAGGCGGACACGCGCATGTCGCGTGTCCGCTTTTTCTTTCGGCTGGTTTGCCTCGTGGCAACTGCATAAACAGGCAAAAATACAATTACTTGCCTTCATCGAGAAAACGATTTCGCAAGGAATTGCCGAATAAGCAAGAGCTTGCGAACATGAGAACTGCCTCACAGTACACCTCTGTCAACCTGCTAGTTTCAATTCCGTCGACGGGCGGGGAGCTCGCGCGACACTCCGTGGCGCCGGTGGAGGCCGGTGACGCAACTTGAAGGATCCGCGCTAACCCGGAAGGAGAGGGGCCGGGCAGCGTCGTCGATCCTCTCGGAGGTCATAAAAAAACCACCGGAGCCGCTCCATGCGGCATGTCGTGATGTGGCCGCCGTGGTCGCAACGTGCGAGTGCGCGCGCCACTTTGGGAGGAAATACATGGCAAGTTCATATCGTTCGAACGCACTGGTCGTTGCGCTGGCACTCGCCGCCGCATCGCAGGTGCACGCCGCGACCGAGCAGAAGATGGTCGCCCAAAGCCTCAATGCAACACCCGTGGCAAGCCTCGCCGCACGCCTGGGGCTGGACAATCGATCGGGCCTGGTCGAGAAGGCCTCGCTGCCTACGGCGCACGGCACGCGTACCGTGCGCATGCAACAGACCTACATGGGTGTACCCGTGTATGGAAAAACCATCGCCGTCGAGCAGGACAACGGTGGCAACGCGCTGCGGGCGACGGGCGTGGTGGCCACCAGCCTGAGCGTGGAGCTTGCATCGGTGACGCCGAAGCTCGATCCGGCGGCGGCACTGGCTGTGTTGCAGCGACGCAATGCCTCGCTCGTTGCCCTGGGAGCGAAGCCGGAGAACACACGCGCCGACCTCTATGTCTATCCACAGGACAATGCTCCCGCGCGCCTGGTTTACCTCACCTCGTACGTTCTCAATGGCGATCGTCCATCACGGCCCACGGCCATCATCGATGCCAATACCGGTGAAGTGATCGCGCAGTGGGAAGGCCTGGCTAATGCCGAGGTCGATGCCAACGGTCCGGGTGGCAATGCCAAGACAGGCCAGTACAACTACGGCACCGACTATCCCGCACTGCGCGTGACGCAATCGGGCAGTACGTGCACGGCGCAGAACGCCTACGTCAAGACCTACAACCTCAACCACAAGACCAGCGGCGGCACGCTGTGGAGCTTTACCTGCCCGACCAGCCAGGGCGATGCCATCAACGGTGCATACTCGCCCATCAACGACGCCCATCATTTTGGTGGTGTCGTGCACGACATGTACGTGGCCTACACCGGTGCCGCGCCGCTGAACCAGGTGCTGCTGATGAAGGTGCACTACGGCAACAGTTACGAAAACGCGTTCTGGGATGGCACCCAGATGAGCTTCGGCGATGGCGCCAGCACGTTCTATCCGCTGGTGGCGATCGACGTCACTGGCCATGAGATCAGCCATGGCTATACCGAGCAGCATTCCAACCTTGCCTATACCGGGCAATCCGGTGGCATGAACGAGGCGTACTCGGATATTGCCGGCGAGGCGACGGAATTCTTCGACCGGGGAACCAACGACTTCCTGGTCGGCGCCGACATCGTCAAGACCAGCGCAGGCATCGGCAATGCCTTGCGCTACATGTGCAACCCGCCGCAGGACGGTGGTTCCATCGACAATGCCGCCGACTACAACTCCGGCCTTGACGTCCACTATTCCAGTGGTGTCTACAACAAGGCGTTCTGCTTGCTGGCCAAGACCAGCGGCTGGGATACCCAGAAAGCCTTCAAGGTATTCGCCCGCGCCAATGCGCTTTACTGGGGCGCGAACGAAACCTTCAACAACGGCGCGTGCGGCGTGGCCAGTGCCGCGACCGATCTCGGTCTCTCCGCTGCGAATGTGGCCACGGCCTTCTCCGGCGTGGGCGTCACCTGCGGTGGTGGCGGTGGCGGCGGTGGTTCGGCACTGTCCAATGGTGTCGCGAAGACGGGTATATCCGGTGCCAAGGGAAGCGAAACGACCTACACCGTGGTCATCGCCGCCGGCGCCAGGAACCTGACCATTGCCATGTCCGGTGGTACGGGTGATGCCGACCTGTACACCCGTTTTGGATCGGCACCGACCACGACGACCTACGATTGCCGTCCGTACAAGACAGGCAATGCCGAGACGTGCACGGTGGCGGCTCCCAAGGCCGGGACGTATTACGTCAAGATCCGCGGTTATGCCGCCTACTCAGGCGTCAGCATCAAGGCGTCCTGGACGCCGTAAAAGCCGCTAGCTGAGCCGCCCGCCGGCGTTAGCGTCGGCGGGCGTTCTTTTGCTCCGCCTTGATTCACCGCCGCCAACGGCATGTTTCTGACGCATGGGAAATTCCCTACAGTGAGAGCGCGACGTTCTCACAGAAATCCAAGTGCGTCGCTGGCTCAATTGAATCGCTCCTGGACGTAGCCTGATCGGGCCGCCATTTCTTGCGGCGTCATCACCTACATGGAGTGTACCCATGCTCGCCCGATTCCTTCGGAGGCCGCTCGCGGCGGCCACTGCATTGTTCCTTGTCCTTTCTACTGTGGGCCATGCCGGCACCGCGCCTTCCCAGTCCGCAGCCCGGGTCGCACTGGCCGGTGACGATGCCGAGGTCGCCGGCATCGTCGTTGAACCGGCGAGCGACAGCCAGTCGCTGGCAGCGCGGCTTACGTCGCGCATGAACGCAACACGCGCGCGAACGGGCCTTGCCTACGTGCGTACGCTTGCCACCGGTCATCTGCTGTTCGGGGCCTCAGACAACTCCACCATCCCGGTCTCCACGGCCAACCAGGTCATGCGGGACCTCGCCAACGAAGCGGGCGTTGCCTCGGTCGAACCCGATCTGGTCATGCACCCCATGTCCACCAATGATCCTTACTGGCCCCATCTATGGAGCTACCGCGGCGATGGCACCGGCATCGACGTGGTGAAGGCATGGTCACTTACGCGCGGCGAAGGCCTAGTGGTAGCGGTTCTCGATACGGGTATTACAAAACATCCCGATCTGCAGGGGCAGATCCTGCCCGGCTATGATTTCGTCTCCAGCGCTTGGACAGCGGGGGACGGCAATGGCCGCGACCCCTATCCCACCGATGAAGGTGATTTCATTTTTGGCTCCGGTGTGCCCTCGAGTTGGCATGGCACGCACGTCACGGGAACCATCGTCGCACTAGCTGACAACGCACTGGGTGTGGCGGGTGTGGCGCCCGGCGCAAAAGTCGTACCGGTGCGCGTGCTCGGGAAGGGAGGCGGCTCGGGCTCCGATATTGCTGAAGGGATTATCTGGGCGGCGGGCGGAAGTATTCCCGGACTTCCAGACAACCCGAACCCGGCACGTGTGATCAACTTGAGCCTCGGTGGCATCGGCGAATGCAGCGAAGTCTACGTCCGCGCGATCGACATCGCACGCTCGCGCGGTAGCGTGGTGGTCGTGGCTGCCGGCAACGATAACCGCGACGCCGGCGGCTATACGCCCGCCAGCTGCCCCGGCACCATCACTGTGGCCGCGTCCAACCCGTCCGGTGGAAAATCTTCGTTCTCCAACTTTGGCAGCGCCATCGACATCACCGCGCCAGGCGGGGCAGGTAAAGGCGGTGGCGAGCAAGCCAACATCTACTCGACAGTCAATGCTGGAAAAACCCTGCCGATCGGGCCGGCCTACGCGTCGTATGCCGGCACATCGATGGCAGCGCCTCACGTTGCGGCCGTTGCGGCCATGGTCATTGCCGCGGCGCCCACGCTTACGCCCGATGAAGTCCATGCGTTGCTCATCGACAACGTCAAGCCTCTGCCGCGTTGCCGGCAAGGCTGCGGTGCGGGCTTGCTCGATGCAGGAAAAGCGGTCGAAGCTGCAGCGGCACGTGGGGTTCGCCGATGAACGCGCGGGTGCTTGGCTGCGCCATCGGGCTCGCGTTGATGATGGATATCCAACAGGCTCACGCCGACTCGGACGGCACTGTAACTTTCATAGTCAATCCGGTGGACGAATCGGCCGCGTTGAAGCTCCGCACGCAAGCGCTTTGGCATGGGGGCGGCGCTGCGCCAGGCGTGCGTTTCGCCCGAACCCTTGCCACGGGCCATCTGTTGTTCGAAGCGACGCCGCCGGGCAACGACGTATTGTCGACCCTCGCTCGTTCCCTGCAGGAACATCCCTGGGTAGCCGATGTCCAGCTCAATCGTGTGATGACGGCGTCCGTCCAAGGCTCCGTAGCACGCGAGCTTCCGAAGGCTGAGCCTCCGCCCGATGGGCTCTTGTGGAATCATGCCGACAAGCCGGGCGGAGCAAAGGTGGTATCCGCTTGGCCGCTTTCGCGTGGCAAAGGCGTCGTCGTTGCCGTGGTCGATTCGGGCATCACTGACCATCCGGACTTTGTCGGGCGGGTCTTACCGGGATACGACTTCATCACCGACCCGAGTCGCGCGCGAGACGGTGACGGCCGCGACGACGATGCAACTGACGAAGGACAGCTGCAATGTAGCTCGCAGGGCTTCTGGCACGGCACGCGAGTCGCCGGTGTGATCGCCGCGAGCGGGAAGCACGGCGGCAACCCGATCGGTGTAGCGCCTGAATCGCTCATTCTGCCCGTGCGTGTCCTTGATGCCAATGGTGGGGGAACGGCGGTAGACATCGGAGAAGCGATCATCTGGGCGGCCGGTGGGCACGTCGATGGCATCCCGGACAACCCGACGCCAGCGCAGGTCATCAACCTGAGCCTGACGGCTTCCTGGCCTTGCGATTCGTTTTCCGCCGCGGCCATCAAAATCGCCACGGGCCTTGGAGCCACTGTGACAGCGACGGCAGGCGACACGTTCGGCTCCGGCGAGGACGCATCCATGATCACACCCGCCAGCTGTCCAGGTGTGCTCGCCGTCGCGGCCACCCTCCAATCGGGTAAGCGCACCAGGTTCTCGAACTTTGGCCCGGTCGTGCGACTTGCGGCTCCCGGAGGAGACGTCTTTCCTGGCGATGTCGGTGCCATCTGGACCACGACCAACACGGGCTGCACCGGGCCTGAAGAGCCAGCCCATGGCTGGTTCGAAGGCACCGATGCTGCCGCCCCCCACGTGGCGGGCACAGCCGCCCTGGTGCGCGCAGCCAATCCGGGGTTGGGGCCGCGAGATGTTCGACACCTCATCATCGAAACCACTAGCCAGCTGGATCCCGGCTCATGCCCCGAGGGTTGCGGCAGCGGTTTGCTGGACGCTGCATCTGCAGTGGGTTCAGCCATTGATTTGAAGGAAGGAACCAAATGAAAACTTCAAAAGTACATCCACTCGCCAAAGTTGGTGTCTGTATCGGCGCCTCCATCGCTTCTTTGTCTTCCGCTGCGCAGGAAAGCCCCGACCCGTTTGCTGGCGACCAGTGGAATCTGCACGATCAAAGCGTGGGCTCGCGCGTCGATGATGCGTGGAAGGTCACCCGAGGCGAGGGCGTCGTCATCGCCGCCATCGGGAGTGGCATCACGTCGCACGAAGACCTCGATGCGCACGTGTTGCCTGGCTTCGACTTCATCACCGATCCCAATTTCTCCCGTGACGGCGATGGGCGTGATGCTGACGCGCGGGACGAAGGCAGCTGGCGCGAACCTGGGGATGATTGCGGGCTCCCTGGGGTCGTGGCATCCACCTGGCACGATACCGCCGTGGCTGGCGTCGCGATGGCCGTTGCAAATAACGGGCGGGGCATGGCGGGAGTGGCACCGGAGGCGAAGTTGTTGCCGGTGCGGACGGTATCTTATTGCGGTGGGACACTCCGCGACGTCGTTGCCGGTATCACCTGGGCATCCGGCGGCGAGGTCGACGATGCGCCCGTAAACCCGACGCCGGCGCGTGTCCTGCAAATCAATACTGCTGCCTACGGTCCATGCCCGGAAGCGATGGCATGGGCCATTGACGAAGCGCGCCGTCGTGGCGTAGCCGTCATTGTCGGTGCGGGAGAAGATGCCGATGAAGCTGTGCTGTCCAATCCGGCCAATTGTCCAGGGGTGATTGTCGTCGGGGCGGCCGACCATCGCGGTGGCCAGGCGGAGTATTCCAGCTACGGGAAGTTGGTGACGTTGTCAGCGCCCGGCGGCAGCGACGATGCCGATGTGCGAAACCGCATCTATGCCACTTTCAACGAGGGTCAGACGGTGCCAACCACGGGCAACTATCGGCGATCTTCAGGTACCTTTCTTGCTTCGGCACACGTCGCCGGTGCGGCTGCGTTGATACTGTCGGCAAACCCGTCTCTCAGCAGCGACGACGTGACGCGACTACTGGTGTCCTCGACACGTGCGATGCCAGTGGCGTGCCAAAGGCCCTGCGGAAGCGGATTGCTCGATACGTCTGCGGCCGTAGCAAAAGCGTTGGAGTGACGAGAAAGTAGGGCGGGTAGTCAGTTCGTTCATCCGATCCGCGAGCAGCCCGCTGGCGCAACGCTGGCGAGCTTCTCTGCCGAAAGCGAATCCCCCTTCAAAAGAAGTCGTACACCTGGCATATGAAGGAGAATTCCTTAGGTGCAAGCGCGGCGTGCCGACGGAAAGCGGCGTGCGTCGCCGCCTCAGCCACACCGCTCCAGGAAGTAGCCTGATGGTGCTGCCATTCCGAGCGGCGTCACTACCTACATGGAGAGTACCCATGCTTATCCGATTCTTTCTGAGGCCGCTCGCCGCGGCCACTGCGTCACTTTTCGCCATGTCTGCGCTGGCTCATGCAGGCGATCGCGTTGCCGATACCGCGGCACGGGTTGCACTGGCCGGCGCCGATGCCGAGGTCGTCGGCATCATCGTTGAACCGGCTGGCGACGGCCAGTCGCTGGTGGCGCGGCTTGCATCGCGCCTGGGTGCGAAGCACGACGGGATGGATCTTTCCTATGTGCGCACGCTCGCCACCGGTCATCTGCTGTTTCAAGCATCCACCGAGGGCGCCATTCCGTCCTCGACGGCGAACAGCATCATGCAGGATCTCGCCAACGAAACAGGCGTTGCCGCGGTCGAGCCCGATCTGGTGATGCACCCCATGTCTACCAACGATCCGTACTGGCCTTACCTGTGGAGCTACCGCGCCGATCGCGCCGGCATCGACGTGGTCAAAGCATGGACCTATTCCCGCGGTGAAGGAGTGACCGTGGCGGTTATTGATACGGGCATCACGAATCATCCCGATCTCCAGGGCCAGACGCTGCCCGGTTACGATTTCATCTCCAGTGCTTCGATGGCAGGCGATGGGAACGGCCGCGACAGCAATGCAAACGACGAAGGCGATTTCAGCTTCGGTTCTCCCTCGAGCTGGCATGGCACGCACGTCGCAGGCACCGTTGCCGCGCTGGCCGGCAACGCATTGGGCGTGGCCGGCGTTGCGCCCGGAGCGAAAATCGTACCGGTGCGCGTACTCGGCAAGGGCGGTGGCTACGCCTCGGATATCGCCGATGGGATCATCTGGGCAGCAGGCGGAAGCGTTCCAGGCGTACCCGCCAACCAGAATCCTGCACGCGTGCTCAACCTCAGCCTTGGCGGAACCGGCGCATGCAGCTCGCTGTATTTCCGCGCGGTCAATATCGCCCGGGATCGCGGCAGCGTGGTAGTGGTAGCAGCCGGCAACGAGAATCGCGATGCCGGCGGTGTCACGCCGGCCAATTGTCCCGGGACCATCACGGTAGCTGCATCCAATCCGTCCGGCGGCAAATCCTCGTTCTCAAATTTTGGCCGTGTCGTGAACATCACCGCACCCGGGGGCGCGGGCGGTGGTGGAGAGCAAGCCAACATATACTCGACGGTCAACGCGGGCAGAACCCTGCCTGCCGGGCCGGCCTATGCCGCGTATGCCGGTACATCGATGGCGGCGCCCCATGTGGCGGCTGTCGCCGCCCTGGCCATTGCCGCAGCTCCCACGCTTACGCCTGACCAAGTCCAGTCCCTGCTTGTCGACAATGTCAAGCCCTTGCCACAACCTTGCAGGCAAGGTTGTGGCGCCGGCCTGCTCGATGCAGGAAAAACCCTGGAAGCGGCAGCGGCACGTGCGGCGCGCCAGTAAAGCCTTCGTCTGGTAGCGTCTTGCCTGACACGCAAACGGTCGCAGCCGGCGCATTGGAGTAACGAAAAAGCAGGTCACTCGTTTGTCCGGGTGGCCCGCTTTTTTTGCATCAGTCCAGCATCCTCAACCGTTCGACTCGAACCGGTTGGCGTCGCGATTCTTGCGTACCTTCGCCGGGTCCCAGATACGCCCGTTCATGGCGATGTACACGCCATCAGCAAGAGTCTGCACCGCGCCCACTGCGCAGCCCACGTTGAACACGGCATCCGATCCCTGGAACCGGGCAGGGTTGAGGGCGCCGGTAAGGACAATGACCTTGCCCGGGATGCCTGCAAGCTGCGCGGCGGTCTCGACCATGGTGTCGGTGCCATGCGTCACCAGCACGTGGCGGTGCGGCTGTGCCTCGATGGTGCTTCGCATCAGCGCGCGGTCTTCATCAGTGACGTGCAGGCTGTCCTTGCGCAGGATGGGGATCACGTCAAAGCGGAAGCCCACGCCCAATTGGGTAAGGATCTCGCCGATTTGCGGGGCACCGATCTGATAGTCCGACTTGTCGTCGAAATAGATCTTGTCGATGGTGCCGCCGGTGGTGACGATGGTGAGGTGCTGCATGGGCATGGTTTCCTGGCCAAGGGCGCAAGTTTAGCCCGTGCCGGATATGTTCGCTAAATATCCGGTGCAGCACGGGCTCAAGGGCGCAGCAATGCCGTGTCTTCGGCGGAGTTCCCTATCGGATGGTGCACCAGCCCCAGGGCCAGGAACCGGGCCAGCGCGGCGTTTCCGTGGGCGTCGTCCTCGTCCAGTTGACTGGCCAGGGCCGCGGCGGCGGCTGCCTGTCCCAGGGTGAAAATCGCGGCGCGGGCCGCCGTTTCGGATCCAGCCTCGAGCATGGTCGCCATCGACAGCACGGCCTCGCGTACCGGAGCGCTGGCGTTTGTCCCGGCACCTTTGCAAAGGGCGGCCAACGTATCGGCAAGCTCCGCTGCATCCACGCCGCGCAGTGCGCGCATGAGATCCAGCGCCAGGACGTTCGTCGTGCCTTCCCAGATGGGATATACCTGCGCATCACGAAGGAGCTGCGGCAGGCCCGTATCTTCGATGTAACCCGCGCCGCCAAAACACTCCAGCGCTTCGGAGGCCAGGCGCACGGCAAGCTTGCCGGTCCATGCCTTGGCCACAGGCGTGAGCACGCGCAACAGCACGTGTTCCCCGGCCGAGGCCTCGGCGTGTTCCACCTTGCCCAGCAGTTCCGCCACCAGGAAAGCGAGCGCGAATGCCGCTGCGCCCTCGGCCTGCATGGTCGCCAGCGTGCGCGCATGCAGGGGTTGTTCGATCAGTGGCCGTCCGAACGCCTCGCGACGCCGTGCGTAGTCCAGTGCCAGTGCATTGGCGCGTGCGATGGTCGCCACGGCGCAGACGGCGTTCCAGGTGCGCGTGACGTTGAGCATCGGCGCCACCAGCTTCACGCCGTGGTCGAGGCCGCCCACCGGGTGGGCAAGTATGCCGTCCAGCTCTACCTCGGCAGTCGGTAGTTCGCGCGTGCCGAGCTTGTCCTTCAGGCGGTTGATGATAAGCCCCTGCCAGCGGCCTTCGGCATCGCGGGTCTCGACGTAGAACAGGGCGAGGCCGGATGTCCCGGCGGCAGCGCCTTCGGGTCGCGCCAGCGCCAGCGCGGCCTCGCCGACGACCGCGGAACTGAACCATTTGCGGCCATGGAGCCGCCATTGCCCGTCACTGCCCTGCCGCGCCACGGTTTCGGTGCGGCCGACATCCGAACCGCCCGGCGTTTCGGTCATCCACTGTCCAGAAAGCCAGAGGCTGCCGGCATCGCGGCTCAGGAAGTGACCCACGGCGCGGTCGATCAGCGCCTGGTTGCCCGATGCTTTCAAGGCCGTGGCCGCGCCGTCGGTCATCGCCAGCGGGCACGTGTAGAACTCGCTGGCCACGTGGTACAGGTACACGCGCGCGAACTGTCCAACGCGAGCCAGCGCATCGGCTTCATGGCCGGCGGCGAGCACGCCGTACCGCGTGCTGATATCGGCACCCGCCTTCCAGGCCCGGGTCAGTTCGATGCGGTCCACGCGTGAACCCCAGGCATCGAACGCAGTCAATATCGGTTCGGCGCGTGACGATTCCCGTGCCGTGGCATAGGCCTGCATGGCATGGGTTGCCAATGCCCGCAGGTCCGGCAGCATGTCGTCGCGAAAGCGTGCCGGCAGGCGGCGAAGCAACCGCTGCAGGTTCGGATCGTCCAGCAACGGATCGGGCAGGGTAGGGGCGTCCTGGCGAAACGTCATGCGTGCAGGCTCCCATCGGCAAGGGAGCCCAGTATAGGCACCGCCGGTTATCCCGGCGTGGGTGTTTTCGGCCGGCGCACGCCTGCGCCAAGCGTGCCGATCAGGAGCAAGGTCAGGCCGATTTCCAGCAGCGCCGGCACGCGCTCGGGAGGCGACGACCAGGCTTCGGCGATGCCATGGCAGAAATAGAACAGGCTGAGGATGCCCACCCACAGCAAGGCACGGCGCTTGTCCGGTAACGAGAATACCGGCAGCAGCAGCGGTACCACCGTGATCCCCAGCACCAGCAACATCGACAGCTGGGTCGGCGGGAACATGACGCCATGCCATGCCAGTTGCAGCAGGACGAGCGCCGCCCACGCCACCAGGCCCGTCACCTGTTCGCGCGGCGTGCTCATGGCGTGGCCGCCAGGCGGCGCGCCACGTCGGCCAGGCGCCGGCCCAGCGCGCGGGCCAATTCGCGCTCATGCTCGGTGATGGTGTTGTCGCCGCCGGCACCGGAGACATGGCTGGCGCCGTAAGGCGTGCCGCCGGAGAGCGTGCTGGTAAGGGCGGCTTCCGTATACGGCAGTCCGACCAGCAGCATGCCGTGATGCAGGAGCGGCAACGCCATCGACAGCAAGGTCGATTCCTGACCGCCGTGCATGGTGCTGGTGGACGTGAACACGGCCGCCGGTTTGCCTGCCAGGGCTCCGGAGGCCCAGTGAGCGCCGGTGGAGTCGATGAAGTGCTTCAGGGACGCTGCCATGTTGCCGAAGCGGGTGGGGCTGCCCATGGCCAGGCCCACGCATTGGGCAAGGTCGTCCAGCGATACGTAAGGTGCGCCTTCCTCCGGCTCCGGCGGGTGGGCGAGCTCGGTGACCGGCGCCACCGGAGGCACCTGGCGCAGGCGCGCCTGCATCCCGGGGATTTCCTCCACGCCGCGTGCCACCAGGCGCGCCAACTGGGCGGTATGGCCATTTCGGCTGTAGTACAAGACAAGGATGTCAGCGGGCATGGGCGGACCTTGGACAGGCGATACATGGTGCAAACTGCGGTAGTCTGGCAGATGTAGCGCCCAGGTTGTCATGGGCGCGGCATTGCGTGCCCGATGGAATAACGGATGCTCCCGCGCTACAACCGCGACCGCATATTCAGCTTCGCCCGGTTCACCTGGTTGCGCTTCGTCGACGACAAGTGCTTCGAGACGGCCGGCGCCCTGTCGTACACCACGCTGGTGTCGCTGGTGCCGCTTACCGTCGCCGTGTTCGCCATCCTGTCGGCGTTCCCGGTATTCGCGCCCTGGCGCCAGGCCATCAGTGATTTCGTCTTCCATAACTTCGTGCCCGAAGCCGGGTTCAAGGTGCAGGAATACATGCTGGCCTTCGCCGACAAGGCCAGCCAGCTCACCGGCATCAGCGTGCTGGTGATGCTGTTCAGCGCCGTGACCATGATGATCAGCATCGAGGATCGGTTGAACCGCATCTGGCGCGTGCACAAGGCGCGCGGATGGGGTGCCCGGCTGCTGCTGTATTGGGCAGCGCTCACGCTCGGTCCGATCCTGGTCGTGGGCGGCCTTATCGTCTCGTCCTACATGTCGGCGCTGCCACTGGTATCGGAGGCCGCGCAGACCCTCGGCCTGAGCCAGCTGCTGTTCCGCACGCTGCCGTTTTTCATCACTGGGCTCACGCTCTGGCTGATGTACACGATGATCCCCAATCGCCGCGTGCGCTTCCGGCACACGGCCATCGGTGCCTTGATCGGCGCGGTGTGTTTCGAGGTCGCCCGCTGGGGGTTCACCGTGTTCGTGCGCAATGCGCACACCTATGACGAGATCTACGGCACGCTGGCGGCCATACCGATCTTCCTGCTGTGGATTTACCTGTCCTGGATCATCGTGATCCTCGGTGCATCGATCGCGGCGTCGATCTCGGCGTTCGAGTACCACGCGCCATCGTCGATGCTGCCGGAGGGTGCGGAATTCCTTGGACTGCTGGTGGTGCTGCGGCACTTCATCGACGCGCAGCGCTGCGGTGAAAGCATCGATCCGGCCGCCGTACGCGATGCCGAGCCCTATCTGCAAACGCACGCGGTCATCCGGTATTTCGACGACCTTGCCCGCGCCGACATGGTGCAGCGTGGCGAGGGTGGCGGCTGGATGCTCACCCGCAGCCTGGACAGTACCGAGTTGTTGCGCGTGTACCGCTGCACCCACTACCGCCTGCCGCTGCGGCCACGCGAACAGGCGGCCGCGCTGGGCATCGACCTGCCGCCACGCCTGCTGGCCATGCTCGACGCCCTGGCCGAGGCACTGGACGCCACCCTGGGTGCACGTCTTGATACCGTATACCCCGCACCCGATATCGCTCCGATACCCGAATCCACCGTCCCCACGGAGAAAGCTTCATGAAGTTGCCGTACCTTGCCGCCGGCATCGCCTGGCTCGCGGCTGTCGCCCCCGTCTTTGCCGCGATGCCGGAAAAACCCACCCTGCAGGTGAAGACCCTCGACGGCAAGCCGTTCGACCTCGCCCAGCACCGTGGCAAGTGGGTGATCGTGAATTACTGGGCCACCTGGTGCGCTCCCTGCATCAAGGAAATGCCGGAGATTTCCGATTTCGTGAAGACGCACAAGAATGTCGAGGCGATTGGCCTGGCCTTCGAAGACACCGACAAGGCCGAAGTGGCGGCATTCGTGCAGAAGCACCCGGTGTCCTATCCGATCGCCCAGGTCGATGTGATCGACCCGCCGAAGGATTTCGACCCGCCCAAGGGCTTGCCCACTACCTACCTGGTCAAGCCCGACGGCACGCTCGCGCCGCCGATCGTCGGCGGCGTGGACAAGGTAAAGCTGGGGAAGCTGATTCCCGCCAGTCCTTAGGCTGCCGTCAGCGACTGCAGCTCGTCGGCCTGGTGTTCGCGGGTGAGTGTATCGACCAGCTCATCCATGTCGCCGGCGAGCGTCTCGGGCAGGCGATAAATGGTGAGGTTGATGCGGTGGTCGGTGATGCGGCCCTGCGGATAGTTGTAGGTGCGGATGCGCTGGCTGCGGTCGCCGCTACCCACCTGCAAGCGGCGTGACTCGGCCTGGGCCGCGCTCTGCTTGCTGCGTTCCTCGTCCAGCAGCCGCGCCTTGAGCAGACTCATGGCGCGGGCGCGGTTCTTGTGCTGGCTGCGTTCATCCTGGCATTCAACCACGGTGCCGGTGGGCAGATGGGTAATGCGGATGGCCGAGTCCGTCTTGTTCACGTGCTGGCCGCCGGCGCCGGAAGCGCGGAAGGTATCGACCTTCAGGTCTGCATCGCGGATCTCGATGTCGTCGATCTCATCGATCTCGGGAAGAATCGCCACGGTCGCCGCCGACGTATGGATGCGGCCTTGCGATTCGGTCTCCGGCACGCGTTGCACGCGGTGCGTGCCCGATTCGAATTTCAGCCGTGAATAGGCCCCGCGGCCTTCCACGCGGGCCACCACTTCCTTGAAGCCGCCGTGCTCGCCTTCGCTGGCGGAGAGGATCTCCACCGTCCAGCGCTGGCGCTCGGCATAGCGGGTGTACATGCGGAAGAGGTCACCGGCGAAGATCGCCGCCTCGTCGCCGCCGGTGCCTGCGCGCACTTCCAGGAACAGATTGCCTTCGTCGCGCGGATCCTTCGGCAGCAGCAGCACCTGCAGTTGGGCATCGAGTTGCGCCAGGTGGGTTTCCAGCCGGCCGATGTCCTCCACCGCCATGTCGCGGAAATCCGGATCGTCGAGCATGCCGCGGGTCTGGGCCAGCTCCTTCTCGGCCGCGTCGTGCGCGGCAAGCGAGGCGGCCACCGGTTCCAGCTGGGCGTATTCGCGCGAAAGCTCGCGAAAACGCGCGTTGTCGGCCATGACATCGGGCTGCGACAGCAGCATGCCCACCTCTTCATGGCGTTCGGCGAGGGCTTCGAGTTTGCGGCGAATCGAGGGTGTCATGCGGGGCGGTCGAAAGACGGGCAGCCATCCATCATGCGGAAGGTGCCTCGTCCGCGTCCAGTCCGTAGAGGCGCCCGGCGGCATGCAGGAGGTCCAGGTCGCCCGCAAGCGCCGCGTCGCGCAGGCGCGCGCTGGGCGCGTGCAGCAATTTGTTGGTGAGTGTATTGGCCAGGTATGCCAGGGCTTCCTCGGGCGACTTGCCGTTGCGCAACATGGCCTGGGCGCGCAGCAGTACTTCGTCGCGATGAGCTTCGGCCGCGCTTCGCATGTCCAGGGCCGGGTTGCGCACGCTCAAGGCCCGGCGCCACGACATGTAGCGCTGCACCTGCAATTCGATGATGGCTTCGGCGTCGAGCGCGGCGCTTGCGCGCGACTTGCGGTTCTCGTCGATCACCTGGCGCAGGTCGTCGATACCGTAAAGATAGACGTCGTCCAGCGTGGCGACGCCAGGGTCGATGTCGCGCGGTACGGCAATATCCACCATGAACATCGGCCGGCGGCGGCGCTGGCCGATGGCGGCGGCCACCATGTCCCGCGTCACCACCGGTTGCCGCGAAGCGGTGGAGGTGATCACGATGTCCGCTTCGGCCAGGTGCCGGGGCAGGTCGTGCAGGGCAATGGCATAACCGCTGTGCTGGCTGGCCAGTGCCTGGGCGTTCTCGAGCGTGCGGTTGGCCACCAGCAGGCGGCGCACTTTCTTGTCCGCCAGGTGGCGGGCGGCCAGTTCAATGGTTTCGCCGGCGCCGATCAAGAGGACGCAGGCCTGGCGCAGGTCCGTGAACACCTGTTCGGCCAGGCGCACCGCGGTATAGGCCACCGATACCGTATGCGCGCCGATGCGTGTATCGGTGCGCACGCGCTTGGCCACGGCGAAGGTGTGCTGCAGCAGGCGGTCCATGGGGGCCCGCAGGGATTGCGCCTCCCGGGCTATCTGGTAGGCATCCTTCACCTGGCCAAGGATCTGGGGTTCGCCCAGTACCAGGGAATCAAGCCCGGTCGCTACGCGGAACATGTGGCGTACGGCTTCGTCCTCGACATGCGTGTAAAGGAACTCATCGAGCCGTTGCGGGGTCATATGTTGCTGGTGCGACAGCCACGATTGCGGTACGTGCTCCGCGCCTGGTGTCACGGAACAGTAAAGCTCGGTCCGATTGCAGGTGGACAGGATCATCGCCTCTTCCACGCCGGGTTGGCGCTTGAGGTCGTCCAGGGCCTGCGAGGACAACGCGCCATCGAATGCCACCTGCTCGCGCAAGGCCACCGGCGCGGTGAGGTGGTTGAGCCCGAGAGCGATCAGCGGCATGGCGTGGCGGTTGCGTCCGTGGGAATCATGGCGTGTTGCAAGGCGTAGGCTAAGCTGTGCCCGCGGGCGGCAAAACCTGCCCCCGGCAACGAGAACCGACGGCAACTGGAGAGCAATTGTGGGGAGCGGCAAGGCCAGATTCAAGCAACTGCGGCATCTTGTGACCACCGCCGGTGGTGTTTTGCTCCTTGTTGGGTGCGCAAATACAGCCACCCGGTTGCCCCCGTCCAGGCCGGCGCCGCCCCAGCCGCTGGACCATCTCACCGTGGCCACCCTGCCGCCGGAGCGGGATGCCATGGCGCAGCTGCTGGAGGGCGATTTTGCCCTCTCCCGCACCGATTTGCCCGCCGCCTCCGCCGCCTATGGCCGGGCGGCCCAGCTTTCCGACAACCCGGCGGTGGCCGAGCGTGCCGCCCAGCTGGCGCTGGCCACCCACGATACCGCCGCCAGCGACCGCGCCCTGGCCCGCTGGCAGCAGCTTGGCGCCAAGCCGGCCCAGTTGGCGGCGATGCGGGCCGAATTGGCCTTTGACCGCGGCCAGGCCGACGAGGCCCGCAAGCAGTTGCAGCTGCTGGTGGACACCCATGATCCCGATGCCTGGCGCGATTTCGGCCGGGTGCTGGTGAACGCACGCGATTCCGCCCAGGCCGCGCGCATGCTTGAGGCGGTCGCCACGCCCGGCCGCCTGCCGAACGATTCAGAAGCGTGGCTGGCCATGAGCGAGCTGGGCGACCGGCTTGGCCGCCACGACTATGCACAGAAGATCGCCGACGCCGCGCTGGCGAAGTTCCACGATGCCCGCAGCTACGCCTGGGCGGGCCAGATGCGCTTCAAGGCAGGCGACAAGGCCGGTGCCAAGGCCTATTTCGGCAAGGCCCTGGCCAAGAGCCCGAAGGATGTCCATCTGCGCCTGGCCTATGCCACGCTGCTCGGGCAGTCCGGCGAGGAGGCCGCGGCCACCAAGCTGCTCAAGGATGGCCCGCAAAGCCCGGAAACCTTCGCCATCCGCACGGCCATTGCCGCCAAACGCAATGACCGCGCGGAGCTGGCCTTGATCTACGCCCAGATCAAGCGCGCCTCGGATGAAACCAAGGCCAACACCGCCTATCTGGCTGGTCAGCTGGCGGAACTGCTTGGCAAGCCGGACGAAGCCCTGGACTGGTACGACCAGGTAGCCGACGGCGACTCGCATGCCTTCGACGCCGATGCGCGCTCTGCCGTGGTGTTGCTGCAACAGGGCCGGTCCGAAGAAGCCCATGCCGCCGCCCAGCAAATGCAGATGGACTATGCCGACCAGCCCGAGCAGCTGCGCCGTGCGATCGTGGTCGACGCCGAGCTCTACATGCGTGAGCGCCGCTTCACCGATGCCGCCGATGCCTACGGCCGCGCGCTTCGCGTAACCCCGGACGATCCGGAACTGGTGTATTCGCGCGGCCTGGCTTACGCCGAGGCTGGCAAGGTGGACGCCGCGGTGACCGACCTTCGCCACGTCCTGGACCTCAAGCCCGGCGACGTGGACGCCAGCAATGCGCTGGGCTACACGCTGGCCGATGCCAACCGGGATCTGGCCGAGGCCGAGCAGCTGGTGAAGGCCGCGCGCGACGCCCATCCCGACGACCCGGCCATCGCCGACTCATGGGGTTGGGTGCAGTACCGCCTCGGCCACCTTGACGCCGCTGCCCAGACCCTGCGCGGCTCGTGGGCTGCCCGGAAGGACGGCGACGTCGGCGCGCATCTGGGCGAGGTGCTGTGGAAGCTTGGCAACAAGGACGAAGCCCGCCGTGTGTTCGACCAGGTACGCAAGCTCGACCCGAAGAACACAGCGCTGATCGATGCCGAAAAGAGGCTCCATCCGTGAGGGCGGGTTTGCTCGTCCTGGCCGGCATGCTTCTGCTGGCCGGCTGCGCCACCACGCGCCCGGTGCGTATGGCGGGCGATCCGGCCACGGTAGCCGCCCAGGAAACCCGCGAAGGCGCGCTGTCTGGCCGCGACCACTGGACGCTCACCGCGCGCATGTACGTGGGCAACGGCAAGGAGGGCGGTAGCGGCGACCTCACCTGGGTGCAGGACGGCGACCGTTACGAATTCAACGTGGCCTTTCCCGGCCGCCAGGTACGGCTGTCGGGCGATGCCGGCGGCGCACTGCTGGAAGGTGCCGACAAATCCGGCCCGCTGCATGGTCCGGATGCCGAAAGCCTGATGGACAAGGCTCTGGGTTTTCGCGTGCCGCTGGCAGACCTCAAGGCCTGGGTAATGGCGGTGCGCGCCGCCGGGAAGACGGCCGATGTCCATTTCGGCGCTGACGGCCTGCCCAGCGAACTGGTCCAGGACGGCTGGACCATTGTTTATCCCGAATGGGACCCGGCCGCCCAGCCGCGCCTGCCGACCAAGGTCTACGCCACGCGCGCGCCCTATACCGTGAAGCTGGCGCGGATGGGCTGGGAGTTTCGCTAGACTTGGCGGTCTTCCGCCTGCCTGGCTCCCGCATGCCTTCTTCCCACGCGCCCGCCCCGGACGCGCCCTGGACCATCGTCCGCGCCGTCCATGACGATATCGACGCCCTTTGCGCGATCGAGCGGGCGGCCGTGGAGCTCTTCCGCGGCCACGCGGCCTGGCCGTTCTATGCGGCGATGAGCATTCCACCTGACGTGATCGATGAGGCCATCGGCAGGGGACTGGTCTGGGTGGCGCGCCTGGCCGACCGCACGCCGGTGGGTTTCATCTGGCTGGACGCGGAGGCGGGCGGTTCCACCATCGGATTGGCCGAAATCGACGTGCTGCCGGGCCATGCCCGCCGGGGCATCGGCTCGGCCTTGCTCGAGCACGCCTGCGCCTGGGCCCGGTCGGCCGGGTACCACGCGGTTGACCTGGGTACCCTGGCCGATGTCAGCTGGAACGGCCCGTTCTATGCCCGCCATGGCTTCGTGCCGGTCGACAAGAATCACCCGGAATTTGCCTTTGCCCTGGAGCGCGACCGCGACAACGGCTTTCCCGACGGCCTGCGTGTCTTCATGCGCCGGGAGCTGGCACCGCCGGGTCCGGGCGAATGGATTTCGCTACCCGCCCCGGCGAAGCTGAACCTGTTCTTGCGCCTGACCGGTCGCCGGCCCGATGGCTACCACGAGCTGCAGACGGTATTCCGCCTGCTCGAATGGGGTGATGAAGTCCGCCTGCGAGTCCGTGAGGATGGCCGCATCGAGCGAGGGGCAGGGGCGCCGGGCGTGGACCCCGACGCTGACCTCGCGGTGCGCGCGGCACGCCTGCTCGCCGAGCACTCAGGTTGCCGCCTGGGCGCGGATATCGAAGTGGACAAGCGCATTCCCATGGGTGGCGGGCTCGGTGGCGGCAGTTCCGACGCTGCGACCGTGCTGGTGGGCCTGAACCGGCTGTGGAACCTTTCCTTAGGCGAGGACGAACTGGCCGCCCTGGGCCTGAAGCTCGGCGCCGATGTCCCGGTATTCGTCCGTGGCCGCTCGGCCTGGGCGGCAGGGGTGGGCGAGCGCGTGCGGCCGATCAAGCTGCCCCAGCGCTGGTATGTCGTGGTCGATCCGGGCGAACAGGTGCCTACCGCGGTGCTGTTCCAGGCTCCCGAATTGACACGGGAAGCCCCGGAAGCGACAATTTCGGCCTTTGTTTCAGGGCAAGCGGGCGAGAATGCCTTCGAGCCGGTCGTTCGCGCGCGCTACCCCCGGGTGGCCGCCGCGCTGGACTGGCTCTCGGGTTTCGGCCGCGCGCAGTTGTCGGGAAGTGGTGCTTGCGTCTTCCTCGAGACGAGGACCTACGACGCGGCACTGGCCGTGGCCCGGCAGGTTGATCCCTCGATGAACGCGTGGGTCAGCGCCGGCATGGGTCGCTCGCCGCTGCGGATGACGCTCGAACGCTTCGATACGCCCCGGCGCAAGCCGGGTCACAAGAGTCACAAGAAAAAGAAACATTGAACACGCTGTTGGGGCGTCGCCAAGCTGGTTAAGGCACGGGATTTTGATTCCCGCATGCGCAGGTTCGAATCCTGCCGCCCCAGCCATCCCGGAAGGGCTGGCCTTTAGTTATCAGGCATGACGCAATCAAGGTCGCGCGGCGCCCGCACTACGCGGGATGTCCTGGGCAACGAATCACTCACGAGGTCTCAAGTGGACACGTCCACCCCGATGCTCTTCACCGGTAATGCCCACCGCGCCCTGTCCGAGGACGTATGCACGCGCCTGAACGTTCCGCTGGGCAAGGCCCAGATCGGCCGCTTCAGCGATGGCGAGGCGCAGGTCGAGATCGAAGAGAACGTCCGTCGGCAGGAAGTGTTTGTGATCCAGCCCACCGGCGCGCCCAGCGCCGAGAACCTCTTCGAGCTGCTGGTGCTGGTCGATGCCTTGAAGCGCGCCTCGGCGGCCTCGGTCACGGCGGTCATGCCCTATTTCGGCTATGCCCGCCAGGATCGCCGGCCACGTTCGGCGCGCGTGCCCATTACCGCCAAGCTGGTGGCCAAGATGATCGCCACCGCCGGCGTCGACCGCGTGCTCACGGTCGATCTGCACGCCGACCAGATCCAGGGCTTTTTCGATATCCCGGTCGACAACGTCTACGCATCGCCCGTACTGCTGGCCGATATCTGGCGCCACCACAGCATGGACGACATCATCGTGGTCAGCCCCGACGTCGGCGGCGTGGTGCGCGCCCGTGCGCTGGCCAAGCGCCTGGACGACGCGGACCTCGCCATCATCGACAAGCGCCGGCCCAAGGCCAATGTCGCCACGGTGATGAACATCATCGGCGACGTCGAGGGCAAAACCTGCGTGCTGGTGGACGATATCGTCGACACCGCCGGCACGCTGTGCGCCGCGGCCGCCGCGCTGAAGGAAAAGGGCGCGCGCAAGGTCGTGGCGTACTGTGTGCACCCGGTGCTCTCGGGCGCGGCCATCGCCAACATCGAAGGCTCGCAACTGGATCAACTGGTCGTTACCAATACCTTGCCGCTGCGCGCCGATGCGCTGCGTTGCGCCAAGATCCGCCAGCTCTCGGTCGCCGAGCTCCTGGCCGAAACCATTCGCCGCATCGCCTTTGGCGAGTCGGTAAGTTCGTTGTACATCGATTAACCACTCACCTGGTCGCGGGTGAGTGTCTTGGCCGCCGCGAGGTGGCTTCTTGTGAAAACTGAAGGTAACAACCATGGCAACCCAACATGTAATCTCGGCCCAGGGCCGCAAGGACGAGGGGAAAGGTGCGAGCCGCCGCCTGCGTCGTGCGGGCTTCGTGCCGGCCGTCGTCTACGGTGCCGGCCAGGAGCCGGAAAGTATCCAGATCGAGCACAACACCGTTCTGCTGGCCTCGCGCCACGAGTGGTTCTTCTCTTCCGTGCTCGACCTCAACGTCGACGGCAAGACCCAGAAAGTGCTGGTGCGTGACTGGCAGAAGCATCCGTTCAAGATGCTCATGCTGCACATGGACTTCCTGCGCATCAACGAGAACGAAGTGGTCCGCGTCGCGGTGCCCATCCACTTCCTGAACCAGGAAAAGTCGCCTGCCGCGAAGACCGCTGGCCTGGTGATCTCGCACAACCTGACGGAAGTCACCGTGTCGTGCCTGCCGGGCAATCTGCCGGAGTACCTGGAAATCGACCTCACCGCACTGACCGAGGGCGACATCATCCACCTGTCCGAGATCAAGCTCCCGGCCAACGTGGAGATTCCGGAACTGGCCCTGGGCAAGGAACACGACGTTGCCGTCGTGACCGTGGCCTCGGTGCGCGAAGAAGTGGACGAGACCCCGGCCGCCGAAGGCGACGCCGCGGCTCCGGCCGCCGCCCCGGCGCCCGAGAAGAAGTAATCGGCCTCGCCCTGTCCGCCTCGCGCGGGCAGGGCGTGTTCGTTTGCACGCATGGAAGGCCTGCGCCTTATCGTCGGCCTCGGTAACCCCGGGGCCGAATACCTCCGGACGCGGCACAACGCCGGGTTCTGGTTTGCCGATGCGCTGGCAGCCGAACATGGCGAGCGATTCGGTTTCGACGGCAAGCTGCACGGCGAGGCCTGCAAGGTCCGTATCGCCGGCGAGGCGATCTGGCTGCTCAAGCCAGCCACCTTCATGAACAAGAGCGGCATTGCCGTGGCTTCGGCACTGCGCTACTACAAGATTCCCCCCGAACAATGCCTGGTGGTGCACGACGAGCTCGACCTCGAGCCTGGCACCGTGCGGCTGAAGTTCGACGGAGGCCATGGCGGCCAGAACGGCCTGCGTGACATCGCAGCCCACCTGGGCCATGGCAAGTACCACCGCCTGCGGGTCGGCATCGGCCATCCCGGGCACAAGGACAAGGTCACCCCGTGGGTGCTCGGACGCCCCTCGGCAGCCGACGAGGACGCCATCACGGGTGGCATCGGTCGCGCCTTCGACGTGCTGCCGCTGGCCGTGGCCGGCAATTTCCATGAGGCGATGAAGCGGCTGCACACGGCTGCGGATAAACTTCCCTAGATTTCGCGACGGCGCGCAGGCGCCTCGCCCCCACTTCACCTTGGCGGTTCCTTCCATGGGTATCAAATGCGGCATCGTCGGCTTGCCCAACGTCGGCAAGTCCACCCTGTTCAATGCGCTCACCAAGGCGGGCATCGCCGCGGCGAACTTCCCGTTCTGCACCATCGAGCCGAACGTGGGCGTGGTGCCGGTACCTGATCCGCGCCTGGCGGCGCTCTCGGCCATCGTCAAGCCGCAGAAGATCCTGCCCACCACCATGGAATTCGTCGACATTGCGGGCCTGGTGGCCGGCGCATCGAAGGGCGAGGGCCTGGGCAACAAGTTCCTGGCCCACATCCGCGAGGTCGACGCCATTGCCCACGTGGTGCGTTGCTTCGAGGGTGATGTCATCCATGTCGCCAACAAGGTCGACCCGATCGCTGATATCGAGACGATCGACACGGAACTGGCGCTGGCGGATCTTGAATCGGTAGAGAAGGCCTTGAACCGCGCCGAGCGCGCAGCCAAGGCCAACGACAAGGAAGCGCTGGCGCGCAAGCCCGTGCTTGCCAAGCTGATGGCCGCCTTGAGCGAGGGCAAGGCGGCGCGGATGGCAGGCCTGGACGAGGAGGAGCGTGCCCTGGTGCGCGACATGTTCCTGATCACCATGAAACCGCTGATGTACATCGCCAACGTGCTCGAAGACGGTTTCGAGAACAACCCGCACCTGGACCGCGTGCGTGCCCACGCCGCCGAAGAGGGCGCCGAGGTGGTGCCGGTGTGCGCCGCCATCGAGGAAGAACTCTCGCAGATGGACGATGCCGATCGCGATGAATTCCTCGCCGACCTCGGCCTCTCCGAGCCTGGCCTGAACCGCGTGATCAACGCCGGCTACAAGCTCTTGGGCCTGCAAACCTATTTCACCGCCGGCGAGAAGGAAGTGCGCGCCTGGCAGCTCAAGCGCGGCTCCACCGCGCCGCAGGCCGCCGGTGTCATCCACACCGATTTCGAGCGCGGTTTCATCCGGGCCGAAACGGTCGCCTACGACGACTTCATCAAGTACAACGGCGAATCCGGCGCGAAGGAAGCTGGTCGCCTGCGCCTGGAAGGCAAGGAGTACATCGTGAAGGAAGGCGACGTGCTGCACTTCCGTTTCAACGTGTAGCTGCCGGCTGACATGGCTTCAGGACGCGGGCGCCTTCGTGGCGCCCGCTTTGTATGCGCGATCTATGAATCCTTGTGCTCGGCGATCACCTTGCGCTGCATCGTGTCCAGGTAGGCATCGAGTTCGGCGATCGAGGTGAACACCTCGTTCACCGGCACCGCCTTGACGATGTCGAACACCTTGCGCACCTGCGGCTGCGGGTTCACCAGCAGCACCGTGCCGCCGCGAGCCTGCATGGCGCGTCGCAGCTTGGCGATGCTGCGCAGGCCCGCGCTCGATATGTAGTCCAGCCCTTTCATGTCCAGCACGATGGTGGCGTTGTCGTTGACACCCTGGCCAGCGGTGACAGCGGCGGCGTCGAGTTCCGGGGCGGTCTGTGCATCCAGGCGGCCGCCGATGGCAAGCGTGGCCAGGCTGCGGTCGGACTGTTGGTGATCAATGGTGAGGCTCATGCGCCGTCCCTCATGATGTGGATGGTGAAGCAAAGCGAAGACTCACCACGTTACCGCCTGGTTCGCGCTGGCAATGCGCGGTGTCGGCCAGCTGGCGCGCCAGGTGGATGCCAAGCCCGCCTATTTGCTCGTGATCGGCAGGCTCAGGCTGCACGAAGGGATCGAACGGCGGACCGTCATCGCGGATGCACAGTTCGAAGCCGTCGTTCACCGCTGCAAGGGACAGGTTGATACTGGTGGCGCTGGAATGGTCGACGATATTCACCAACAGTTCTTCCGCCGCCAGGCGGATGTCGGCCCTGGTTTCCGCGGCGGCGCCGGCATCCAGCGTGAATGCCTCGGCGGCATCGAGCAGGGCATACACGGCGTCGCGGTGAGGCGTTATCCGTTGGGAGAATTGCGTGCGCATGGCCCTACCTTGCCAGTTCAGCGCCAGCAAGGCGATATCGTCGGACTGGCGGAAGTGGCCGGCGTGCGCGGAAACGGCAGCCAGCACCCGGTCGAGGCGCGTGCCATCCGCCTCTTGGCCGCCGGACAGGGCTGCAAGCAGGCGTGACTCGCCAAAGAGTTCGTGAAAGCCATTGTCAGCTTCCGTGATGCCGTCTGAATACATCAGCAGCTCGTCGCCCGGCAGGAGCCTTGCGCTGGCCAGCGGAAAGTCAGCGTCCTTCTGCAGCCCGAGCGCCGGCCCGCTCTCCACGGTGATGAGCGTGCAGATGTCACCGCGGCATAGCACCGGCGCATCGTGGCCCGCACTGGCCACGAGCAGGAGGCCACTGGAGCGATCCACCGTCGCGCAGACCAGGGTGACGAACATGCAGGCATCGTTGTCCGGTTCCAGTTCCGCGTTGAGCCCGCCCAGCAATTGGTCGGGCGCCGCGGCGTCGCGGGCCAGGTTACGGGCAAGGGTGACGGTGCGGGCCATGAACAGCGCGGCCGCCACGCCCTTGTCTGACACGTCACCCACCATCAGCCAAAGGCGATCGGGCTGTACCAGGTAGAAGTACAGGTCGCCCCCGACCGCCTGGGCCGGCTGCAGGTGGGCATGCAGTTCGAAGTCGATGCCGGTGTGCCTGGGCGGTGGCAGCATCGAGGTCTGGATCAACCGCGCGATGTCCAGTTCGCTGGCCAGGCGCTCGCTGGCCCGGCTCCCCTCGGCGACGGCCTCGATCTGGGCGGCCAGTTCCACGCGCATGCCCTCGAAGCTGCGCGTCAGCCGCCCCACCTCGTCGCGAGCGGGGCTGGGTGGCAGGGCATGGCCGCGGTCGCCGGCCGCAATCCGCTCGGCCTGCAAGGTCAGCGCCGACAGCGGTGCCAGCAATCGCCGGCTGATGGTCAGGATCAGGGCCGCGATCGCCAGCAGCCCGAACAGGCCCAGGGCGAGGTCGGTCAGGAAGGTGCGGCGCATGTCGGCGTAGATGCGCGATTCGGGGATCACCAGGCCAAACTGCCAGGGCGTGCCCGCCACGGGCGTCACATAAGCCCAGCTCGGTTCGTTGACACGGGCGCCATCTTCGGCCGTCAGGCGCATGGGGGCACCCTGGCTGTGGATGATCGAGGCCGTCAGGAACGAACTGGCCTGTGTGCCGACGAAGCCTGGACGCTCGTGGGCCAGCATCAGATGGTTCTCGTCCATCACGAAGGCATAGCCGCCGGCAGGTTCAGGGAGGCTGTCCAGCAGGGCCTGCAGCCAGTCGAGGGTAAGTTCGGAGGCCACCACGCCAGCGTTGCGTTCCATCGGCTGGGTGAAGCCGACGACGCTGCCGCCACGCGTATCGGCCATGAAGGGGCGTTGCCAGCAGCCGTCGGTGCACGACAGGCCCTGGGCATACCAGGTGTCGGTCTGGCCCTGGTCAAGCTCGACGCTGCCGATGACGCCGCCCGCGCCGCGAACCACTAGCAGGGTCTTGCGGGGCAGGCCGTTGGCCGGCGCGAAGGACACGGCAATGCCGGAGAGATCCGGATGCCCACGCATGACGTCGGGCAACATGGTCGCCGCATCGGCCTTCTGGCCGGGCAGCACCGTATGCAACACGCGGGTGATGGCCATCGCGTCGCTCACCCGTGCCGCAATCCGCGCCGCCGTGCCGTTGGCTAGCGCCAGCGCCTCGCGGTGGGTCTGGGCCAGTACCTGGCGGCGCGTATGTCCAAGCAGCACGGCGCCGGTGCCGCCCAGCACCAGGGCCGACCCCAGCAGCATCCAGGTCGCAAGCCTTGCCGAGACGCTGCGAAAAATCATCCTGATCCTCCCCTGGGCGGCAGCCATCATGGCCCGGGCTGCGTGCCCGTTTCCTTTGTAGGAGGCACCTTACATCGGGCCAGCGGCCGCTGTCGCATAATGTCGACACCCTAAAACGGCACTCGAGAGTCATGGCTGGTACGCAACCCGACGTCAATTTTCGCTTCCTGGCCCAACCCACCGACGTCAACTTCGGTGGCAAGGTCCACGGCGGCATGGCCATGAAATGGATCGACCAGGCCGGATATGCCTGCGCCGTGGGCTGGAGTGGCGCCTACTGCGTCACCGTGTCCGTCAGTGGCATCCAGTTCATCGCCCCGATCCTGATCGGCGACCTGGTCACGGTCAAAGCCCGGCTGATCCACACCGGCACCTCCAGCATGCACCTGCTGGTGGATGTCTTTGCCCGGGACCTGAAGGCCGCCGATGAGCGCCTGTGCACCAGTTGCGTGATGGTTTTCGTCGCCCTGGACGCGCCCGACGGCAAGCCCACGCCGGTTCCCGCCTGGACGCCGCAAACCGAAGAAGCTCGCCAGTTGCAGATTTACGCACGGAAACTGGCCGAAATGACCCGTGAAATGGAGCGCGAAGTGGCCGCACACCGGCCGCCGGCAACCACCGACGCCTGAGCCTTGAACGTCCACGAGATGTTGACAGTCCCGCACCCCCGCCACACAATAGGCGTTCTTTGTTGGAGGGATACCCAAGCGGCCAACGGGGGCAGACTGTAAATCTGCTGGCTTACGCCTTCGGTGGTTCGAATCCACCTCCCTCCACCAGACATTCCTGCGGTTGAAGGAATGCGGGTTTTCCGCTTAGGCGGGAGTAGTTCAATGGTAGAACTTCAGCCTTCCAAGCTGATTGTGCGGGTTCGATTCCCGTCTCCCGCTCCATTGCTGCTTCGGTTTTTGCACTGCTCATGTAGCTCAGTCGGTAGAGCACTTCCTTGGTAAGGAAGAGGTCGCTGGTTCGATTCCAGTCATGAGCACCATCTTGGCTTTACTACCACTTCTATCATCGACTCCATCGGGGTTTAGCGCGCATGGCAAAGGGTAAATTCGAACGCACCAAGCCGCACGTCAACGTCGGCACCATCGGTCACGTGGACCATGGCAAGACGACCTTGACGGCAGCGCTGACGAAGGTTGGCGCCGAGCGTTTCGGTGGA
>Ga0307510_10000253_pt1 | contig 48495 bp, 62 predicted proteins | sample 12_EM_MG_FD_207224 | JGI IMG/M metagenome (GOLD analysis project Ga0307510, IMG submission 207224) | Populus trichocarpa ectomycorrhiza microbial communities from riparian zone in the Pacific Northwest, United States - 12_EM | ecosystem: Host-associated > Plants > Roots > Unclassified | place... | reverse complement strand
ATTCTTATCATACAAATATGGAAATACCATTACCATATATGGATAGACGCCCGCTTACATACTTAGTTAGTTCAAGGCCAAATGTCATCTCAGTAAAAAACGACCCCGGGTCTTTTTTTGCAATTCCAGGACCCCCTTGATGTAGCTCCAGAGGTGCTGAACAATAAGGGGCATGGCAAACCTGTCAATCTTTGGTCAATAGGGTGCGGTTGCTTGCTCTTCTTGCTAATCATTCATAATGCAATGAAATGCTGATTACGTGTTGCAGAATCATTACCTGCTCCTCTGCAGATACACACCGTTCAGGGCAATTACATGAAGGAGGTGATATGGCAGACAACAGAGGTGGGGGTCGACTTCCATGATAGGTACTGGAAAAATGTCTCAGATGAAGGTATGCCTGGGAGGCTGGGACCAATCACGGCTTATGGGAATACACTTATCTGACTTTTGTGCCCTCCATTACAGCAAAGAACTTCATCCGTGCCCTTCTCCATCCCAACCCCACACGTCAGCACACCGCCAAGCAAGCCCTGTCACATACATGGCCCATGAGCTTCGCGGCTCCGATGGAACGTGACCTCTGCAGCCTGTGCAAGAACTTTGACCCACGTGCATGCTGGCGCAATGCGATCGGGATGGCGCGGGCCAGGTTGTGCTTTGCGAAAGGCAACAGCGCGAACAATAACAACAAAAAGGACCAGCTAATACTCAGCTCCGATGATGAAGACAATATTGGGAGCCGAAGCAGGTTGCCATCGTCGCGCGCGACGCCAGAACCCGACTCCAAGAGACAGCGGCAACGCTTCTCCTCCATCACCAGATGATTGCACGCTACGGGGCAGGATGGCAGGACTCGTGGCAAAGAGGACTCCAAAGACGACGTCATCGCCGTCATCATTCTCCCCAATGTCGTTTTCTAATGCCCTCAACAAGGCCAAGGTCAAGGCTGCTGTCAAGACCGAAGAGGCGTGGGAAGGGGATGCACCCCATGCGCAGACGACGACAGCTCCCCAACCGTGCAATATGAAGGAGGAGGAGGAAGAGGAGGAAGAGGAGCTACGTATGCCCGGGTCTTTCGACCATGGGGATCAGGGCGCTGGTGCCGCTGCGGGTGAGACACTAGGTATGGGTACGTCGGTATGCTCGCGGACCTTTGGCGGCGGATGCAGGTGAGATGATGGTGCGGACAAGGACACCCTGCGCTTCGTATTTCCCGCCCATTAGACCTTCAATTTTATCTTACACTTACCGTCATGGTTACAACCCGTCGCATCGCTTCGGTATTGTTTGGGTTTATTTAACTATCCCCCCCCCCTCTCCTTGGTTTGGGTTCTGATGTTCGGTTGTTGTTCCTTCTATATGTTGTTGGCATCAGTGCAAATTGGACTGTAAAGCAACTTAGACCAATGCAGGGCCCCCAGAGTTCCAAAGCAGGCATCAAATGACAGATAGAGGCGTGGGTGCTGACAATAATGAACTGTATTAACTAACACCTGTACAGCTTTACAGAATACAGGATCAGTTCTTTATTTTGAACGGATTGTCATTGCGGTAGAATACAAACATAATCCATTTGTCCAGATGGTGCAAGACCATGACATGACACTGACCCACCACAAAGTATAGCAAACTTGAAGCAGAGACATACCGATCACCAACCTCCCAACACACCTACTCCTCCTCACTTTCGCTGTCTTTGTAGTGGACAGTTACAGGGTGATCGTAGAGTTGTCGTGTGGCGATGAACTCCTCAATGGCTTCCTTGAGAGGTCCCGATGGCAACGAGCTGGAAGTTGCTAAGGAAAGATTTTGTAGAGCAGGTAACACTTCTGTTGCTCTTTCCCCGGAGAGCTCTCAAAGGGCAGGTATGACAAGTCGAACGGAGGCCTCATCTTGTAGGGTCATTATCTTCACAGAGGTGAATGGGTGAAAACATTCTTGCCATTGGATGACCTCGATTTCACCTTGCCAATCTTCATGAGATACTTTGATCTCGAGGCTTTCCAGGGTTGAAAGGGAAGGCAGGAATGAGTTCAAGACCTGCGGAAGAGCAGAAAGTTGCCAATCCAACAGCTTGCAAGATATTGACAAACTTAGGGTTTCCACGTTGTTATTAGCCATCTCTTCTCGTCCCGAAAGTGCAACCTTGACAGACCACCAGTCAAATTCCACGTGTGCTGTATGGGTTGTCATGAATGTTTCCGTGCGACAGATGAAGTGCCCAAGTAGTGGAGTGTCGAATACTAGTTGATTGAAGAAACAAAAATGACTTTGGTTGAGCATGGGTGTTTCGATTTGAGACAGGACGTCCTCCAAGTACTCAATATCGCCTCGGAATTGGAGATAGGTGAGACTGGGGAAAACTACATGAGTGAGCGGGGGCGGATGTCGGCTTGCTCGACGGGCCGAAGATCGGGGGTATTGGAATCCAAGTTGAAGTGATCCGAGCCTGGGCAACATGGATAGACAAGGGACGATTGTCTCGGGTGAAATATATCCAGAATGAGGAATATGCCAAAGGTAAAGCCAGACAAGGTTCATGGTGGATGAAAGTAGTTTTCCAATTGACGGATAAGGAATGCCTTCCAAGTCGAGTGATCACAGACATGGGGCAGATCCACCCAAAAACAAATCGGGAAGGACTGGCACGTTTTCTTGTTCGGAGGAGAGAACCAGACTTGTCAGCACTGGGAATGGCTTGTCTATTGCCGCAATTTCTTCCAACAAGGAATCTTGAACTTGCTCATTGTAGTAGAAGACTTTACACACTCGATTGTGATGCCTGAGCACGGCAATGACATTGGTCACATCATCTTTGAACGACATGTGGGCATATAAGACAATAGGCAATTCTGGCCAGATATCCAGTGTCTTTGAGTTGACCAATCGCTGTCCAGTACAGTAAAGTTTGAGATCCAGGCGACGTGGTGAAGTAAAGACGATACATCGCCATCTGCGGCACACATGTACCAGTGTTTGCCACCCATCATAATTACAATCGAAGTCAAATTCATTGTAATCATCTTTACCCAGACAGAACTCGAATGTTTCCAGGAGGACGTTGTCGGGGAGGGCGTCGATAGTCACCTGCGGGTAAAGCCAGTCTGCTCCGCACAATTCAGTACGAGTCATCCTACGAAGGACCTGCTTTTCGTCACTCACCACAGCCCTCTTCAACCCACAACATCTTTTGTCGACGTGCAACATGCTTTCGCTTGTTGGAACCCTTGACAGCCAGCATTAGCGATGTATTGCGAGATGTGTAGTTGGAAGTTTTGAGGAGGAAGGAGAGGGACTGGTGAGTGATGAATCAATCTGGAGACTGGGCGGATGCTTGGGGTAAGGCGGTCATCCAAGCCTTGGGTTTGAGGCGTGTTAAACATGTGTCATTTGTCCTTGTGTATTCGGCACAGCCCTCATGACCAACGTATTGGCCCGCCCCACATTCCATTACACAACCATGGGAAGGTGACGATGATAATCCTGACCAAAATCGCCCTCTCATTGTGTTTAATATCCTCTTAGCAGATACACAAGGCATTCCAAGCAAAGCCCATGCAATTGCAGCAGGTTTCTTGATTGCTGCTGGTACCCAGGCGCGCCACTTCACCCAACACCTGTGCAAACTCGACCTCGCTTTCCACCTTACGGGACATCGTCACCAACTCACTGCATGGTCGCAATTCCCTCACGACGCAGCCCTCGCTCACTTGGTCCAGGGACAAGAATAGGAACAACTTGGGAATTGATGGTTTGAAGTGACAGGGCTCTAAACAGTGTGTGGTCATTGGGGTGCCCGTGTGAAGTTGAACTAACAATTGTCCCCAAGACTAGCACTCTTCCAGGCATTCTAGTGCCCCAGTCTCATGCCTGCCCTTTTGTAGCAGCACCTCAATCCCCTGCCTACCCACCTGCAATGGTAACTTGATCATCATGTTTGTCCTCCTTCAGGTTTCACGGCGATGCTCCAAGTGAGCTGCCTCTATTCTCTTTTTTCATCCCCTCTTACAGCATCAAAACAGGCCTACACCCAACCTTGCCCTCTGTGTGGGGCTCTAATGCCTCGATCCTTGTGGTGGCAACTCTCAGTTGCATCAGCGGGTTCAAGGCCAGTGGTGCCCTCAGTAGGGACAAATGCACCATCTATGGCCGATAGTGCTCCCCTTCGTTAGTCCATCCCAAGGTCAGCAGGTCTGGCTGCATCAGTGTCGGCGCTCTTATCAATGCTTTCCTTTCTCTCGCCTCTTGATTTGGGCGCAGCGAGCAGCGGGTTGCCTGTATGCATACAGCAGACCCGAGATGACACAGGTTGGCATACTTACCGCCTCTGCGCATGCCTCAGCAAGGACAAATCGACAAACAAGTATGTGTCAGCCCATGGGAAGCAGCTTGTGAACAACCACATTTGGTAGGCTGTTGCAACTGGCCCCAACCGGTCCTCTCGAGTCCCCTTGGGCAGCAAACATGCGACCACAAATGCAACCCTTCAACAACCCCACAGACTGCAACTGAAAGCCTGGTTGCAATCAGTTGTAATCCGGTTGGGTGAGCATTTTTGTGGTTGTGTAACCGGACTTGCAAACTCTACTCATGACCCTCCCAACTTGTCCTCCGCCCTCGCCTTCCTCCTCCGCATTCGCCCATGGTCCTTTGAATGGTAAAGGTTGTCCTACATGACGTGATGCTGAAGGCCATTTCAAAGTAAATCAAGGAGAATGTAGCTGTCAAACCTTGTTGGGCGCCACACCTTTGGCCCCTCAACACTATGCTACTCACCTCCAAGTCTCCCTCAGCCACATCAGCCCCCTCCACGGTCATTGCCGTGTCCAGTCCCTCCACACAGGTGGTGCTGCACTTGCTATATTCCAGGGATTTTCACCCACGGTGTTGGGCAAGGGGCCTTTCTAAAGACAGTCAAGGGGATCGATTGCTTGTGGCATGTTAACCCCTGGTGTCTGAATAATGTGTGGCCCTGTTTAACCCAACTCACACGCAGGTGTGTGCTGGGCACCATGTCCAGGCACGTTATTGTAGACCTTTGTATTTCACTTTGCACAATGACACCATCTCATTTTCGGGTTCATTGTCAGCACCCATAAAGTTTTGAACACATCAGCCAGTGCTGCCACTTCATAGAATGAGATACTGTTCAAGTCCTACAATACATCACCAAATAGTTGGTGCATGCCAGATATGTGGCACTGCGCTGCTGTGCAACACACATAGGATAGATGGAAAGCCTTCTGTGCACATGCTCATGCGCTCATCAACTGTCAATTCTATATATTCTACTGGAATGGATGCCACAAGAAGGTGGTAAACTGGAATGCAAATAGTGGGACTGAGGGCACGAAAGTAGGGCTATCCCGGAAATGAGTGGTCAGCTGCCTCAGACATCCGAACTCATGAAGGGAATGGGAATTCCTGCGAACTGTGTCAAAACAAACACACACAAAACCGATTCAGAATTCGCATCGCCATTGATTCATCTACACACACAAAGACACCCAGGTTCTCTTTCATGGATTTCAGGGTCACCTCTACCTGCCTTCAAAAAATACCCTTTGCCTCGTTCTGAGAAATTTGACGTGCCTCTCAGCTATGGAAATATGACTGCCTGTAGACGCTGAGCACAGCGATACTCGAGCTCACTACATGCAAGTGAGAGGTCCAGACTTTGTCAACATATGCGATTAATGGGGTCGCTTGGCATCACCCATCTTTTGACTGGCCGACAGGATATGGTGTCAAATAGGAAGCTGACAGGTGTATGAGGATGGTGGTGTGTGGACGTCTTTGCTGATCTCCTCTATTCCACTTACAGTAACCCCATTTTTTCTGTTTAGTAGTACTTGTACTCATCCTTGCACATCCTCTGGAGGCCGACAGCAAGCAGCTTTGGGCCCACAGATGAAGATACCAGAGCGCTTCTCATGCCCAGTGACGTCCAGTATCAAAATCCAAATCCCGTGCAAGGGCTCCGAGATCAAAGTCGACCACGACGGGACGTTATGATTGGTCAAGTTTGACAACTTCCCTCCCCTCTCTATACTTGCATACTGTAGTCAATGGAGCATGCACGTGGCACTTGTCCTGCTCCTGTCTTTGCATACGATGAGCTTGTGCAAGAAAGGATCATCCGCATTTCTACATCAGTACAGCGAACCCATCTATCACGTGCTTCAACAAGATTGTCACTGTCCGCCTCTATTCCTTCTATGACTGCCACCGTTCATGGTCTTCCCATCCAGGCACTGTCACAGGTGGTGCATTGGGCAGATGTCAAGCTCGACTTCGTGCTGAAGGCGATTTGGAAGAAGGTCAAGGGGAACAAGGAGAACCTTCCGATGGGTATGCGGATTCTGGAGCATCTCAACCATCTCAAATCTCGACATCGTTGGTCCATGTTCAACTCGACTAATGTGCGTGTGCGCCTGTACCAGTTCTTACCATCATTTTGTCCCTGACATTTTCCTTTGTAGGCCAATTCTACAAGTAATTCGAGTTACGCACAGACGTATATTCTCGTTTTCCAACTCATTGGCAGCGACAAGATTGGTTTTTGAGGACGCCTGGGACCAACATGGCTGAAATACCACAGTGGAAGCAGAACGTAGCGTCACTTGTGCTCATCATGCCCAGCAACAAGGCCTCACTTTATCAGGAGCATCCATCCTATGAGGTTACATGTCACCCTCTCCTGACGAGGGTCGTAACCTGATGCGACATGAGTGAACAGGAAATTGGCAGAAGGATGAGGGCTGCGGTATGTGGCCATATTCTCTGCTCTCACTGATTTTCGTGCAGAATTTGAACTTGCTATTCCCACACGTCTGCTGAAGTCAGACAACAAGCGACCTTGAGCATATTGATGACGACTTTGCTGGACCGTTCCACATGGCCCTCAACGGCCAACAGCACCCTCAAAATCATGCGCAGGAGTCAGGGCCGAAGGTCAAACACCGGGTGGCGTTGGGTCTGGCCAATCCCCTCTACTTTGCACTACATCCGGACTGCAATCAATGGGGTCAACATGTGGCGGCCACCCTTCTCCTACCATACACGTCTGGCAAGCTTGTGCAGAGAAAGAAGTTCCTGTGTTCGGTTTACCATCAGCAAAGTGAAATCGTGGGGCATTTCGTTTTTTCCCCTGATTTAACACCATCCCAGCAAGAAGGCACTCTTCTTTAAAGGACATCATACTGTATGGCAGTATGCCACGGCATATCCTCCTGCCAGAAAAACCTATTCAAGTACCGCACTGATGGCCCACCTGTATGCATATGCATCAGCTCTGTATATCCTCACTTTCAGCCACCTCGAGCTTGTCCACCGCCACGGCGATGCACAGTCACTTCTACTGTACCTAGGGCCCCAGACAAGGATGCCACCGTTTCTACCTGCAGGTCGACCTTGCGCTGGGGGCGGTTCCGGAAAAGAAGGTCAACAAGAGTGAGGAGGGCATGCGGAGCAAGAGACATTTCCTCCAAGACCTAGACCAAACTTATATTATACGTTTCCTTCCAGCCCAACTAATGCGTGCATGCATGGTATTATTTTGTCACTCATGTAGTCATCTTGTACAGACGTTGAATTTTGTTAACTTGTAATTTGTGATGTTAAGGACGGTCACGACTCACTTCAGTTTCCCTCTTTTACCTCAGTTAGACAGTGCGTGTTTATGAGCCGTACTGAGATACGCTCTGGTGTCAACTGGTCTCGTTATGGATCTATGCTGTCATCAAATTTGTCAACTTGAAGGGCCTGGGACTACAGTAGACGTTCATTGGGTGCTCCTGATGTCTCAGAATGGTTTCCAAAATTGCCGTGCTCTATTCATGGAGGGTCGCTTTCCTCGTTGGCTTGGCAGGAGAATCTCTGGTTTCTTCTATTTCCCTTCCCATTGCGATCGTCTGCTCTTCCTGGCCGTGATAAGACTTTCTTGCTTGTCCTCCAAAAAGTAATGCCACAACTTCACATGCTCAATATTGCCAGTCCGCACAGAACGTGAATTCGTGGGTAATATTTCCTATTTATGACAATTTGTGGGTGCACCACAACGATGAGTCGAGGCCCAAGTCGAGTTCCAACAAGCGCTCCACTCGTTGCCCTGTTGCCAGGAAAGTTGCCTTTTCTCTTCACCTTACTATCTCTGCACCTGGCAGATCATTACCATCTGCGCATCTACATCCTCCATTTCCTGCTTGCCTACTAGTAAAGAAATCACTTCAAAGTTGAGAGAGAGCATAGTCACTGTACCAGACACTATCAGTGCAACGACAGCGAGATTTTCTCGCTTGTCTCCCAAAAAGTCATGGCGCAACCCCCATCAGCGAACAAGGAAAAACAGTACGAGATACGCGACGTCCTCTGCACTGGCTCGTTTGGAAAGTCAGGTATGTGTGAAAGCCTCTCGGGTGTGTACACTCTAAAACGATACTGTAAATATATCACAAACCCCACATCATGGTCATCACATGGCAGCGTGCAACATGGCCTGTACCACCAGAACAGTGAACCCCCGCTGAGCGCTGCGCAGCCGACCCATCCATGCCTCCCCTACCCAACTCCCTCCCTGCTACCCCACTCTCCTTCGCGGCCACGCGATATCCCTCCGCCAAGACGGCACCTGGCAACATCACACACGATGTTGTACCGAAGGCCCGCTCTGGAGAAGAAAGTCAAGGGGAACGAGGTGCGGGTGCTCTTGATCATCCCAATGTTGTGCATGATGGTGTGTCCCATCTCTCCACCCCTCTTTTCCCTATGATGCGCCTGTGCGCTCGTGTCCTCGTTTGTATCCTAACATGTTTGTTTGTGTTTCTGTAGGTCACGAATGGTTCGGGTCCCGGACAAAATACTAGCCAGCTTGCTCTTTGAGCGCATCAGTCAGTGTGGCCACTTCTTGGAACGAGACGTGGTAGCATAGCTTTGGTACATTTGGTTGTGCTTCACCCAGCGACGACAACAAGAGGCTGATGCATTTGGTTGTATCCCTAGTCTGTGTTGTTTGGAGTGAAGTACCTGTGCGACCACGCCATCGACCACTGGGATCTTGAATACGTTGCCCTTCCCCATTATAAATCACCTTCCCGATCTTTGTCAAGATCTTTGGACCTACCACGTGGCTTGTGAACAGACTGGAGAGCATTGTCTCCCGTCCCAAGGACCCATCGTCGGATATCGTTTTCACCAACCTTGGCATGTGCCTCACTTTGGCCTTCTCATTGGAAATATATCTTGTATGCGCTTCATTTGGCCTTGCAGTTCCAAGTACCTCGATTGGTTTGGGGAAGCACTCACGTCCGTCACATGACGTTTGGGATACATCACTCCGAAGGAACTGAACCAAAAAGGGCACGGCAAGCCGCTTGATCATTGGTCAATAGGGTACGGTCGCTTCCTACCCCCACCAATTATCCATACCATGATTGAATGCTAATTACGTGTTGCAGAATAATCACTTACCCCCTCCTCGCGGATACGCGCCGCTGGCATTCAAGGCAGATGAGATGGAGGAGATGATACAGGAGACGATGGATGTAAGGGTGAAGTTCCACGATGAATATGGAGAATGTATCCAAAGAAGGTATGCCCAGGATCGTCACGGCTAGTGGGAATGCGCTTATCTGACTTTCAGGCCCTGGTAGCCTACACCACAACCAAGAGCTTTATCCATGTCCTCCCCAATCCCAACCCCACCTGTCGCCTCACCGCCAAGCAGGCAGTGTCATATACATGGCTCGCGAGCATCGCTGCTCTGACCGAACACGACCTCTGTGGTATGCGCAAGAACCTCGACCTACGCTCACGCTGGCGTGCCGCCATCGGCACGGCACATGCCTGTTGTGGTTTGAGAAAAAGTATTAACACGAATAATAACACAAGGGACCGGGTGGCACCAGCTCTGACGATGAAGACGATAACCCAAGCAGGAGCGGGTCGCCATTGTGATGCGCGACACCAGAACCAGACTCCAAGAGATAACAGTATCTGTTGCCACCATCGCCAGAAGATCGTACGCCTCAGGGTGGACTGGTGGGACTCATGGCGAAGGGGACCCCCAGACAACCAACAATGTCGCCTCCGATGTCGTTTCCTGATGCCCTCAACAACGCCAAGACTGCTGCCCAGACTGAAACACACGAGACTCAGCGAGAGAGGATACACCCCAAGCACACACAACATCAACCGCGCCAAAACTTTGCAAAACCAAGGAGGAAGAGGTAGAAGTCCAACTGCATATGCCCGGGTCATTCAACTTTGGGGATCACGGCAGTGCTGTGCCACGTGAGGCAGGTGCGGGAACCCCAGAATTTGTGGCGGCGGATGCTGCTGAGGTGATGGTGTGGACAAGGACACTCTTCGCCTTGGACTTTCTTCGATTTGATTTTCGTTTTCCCTGTTTGACGATGGTACCCGGGCCCCTTCAACACGCCCTTGTCCCCTTCCCCCCATCTCAACCTTAGACCTTCAATTTTATATATGCTTACCCTCATGGTTAAAACTCCACCCCATTGCTCTGGTGCAGCTTATCCTCCTTTTTTCTGCTGCTTGGCTCGGTTTTGATTAGGGTTCATTTTTGTTCCCTTGTATATGGAGTCTACAAATCATACCATATAGAAACTTAAGCAATGGAACTATTCCAAGGCTAGGTTCTTTTTTGAACGAGTTGTCGCTGCAGTAGAACACAAAGACAATCCCCTCATGCGGCCACCGGGCCCAACACGCCCAAGACATGAGGCCAACCCATCACAAAGCGCAGCCAACTAAACGAGTTTGAGTATCGGATATACTGCAAGCCATTCGGGTAGATGCTGGGAAGTAGAGATCAACTGCCATGGACAGTTTTGCCTCTGAACAAGGTCACACGTATGTGATGCAACATGACACTGCATTTTGCAGAGACGTCAAGATAAATGTCCATGTTAAATCGGGTTCCGCAGCCAATACTACATACTGGGTGTAAGGATATCATACAACAAGATCAGAATGCGTAATAGTAGCAAAAGTGTAGTAATTGGCTCCTTGGGTGTCTAGAAATGGTAAGGGAAAGAGGCGATGAGTAGATGTCACGAAACATCAATCAGGTGGGAAGCAAAGAGCACTTACCGATCACCAACCTCCCGACACCTACACCTTACATTTTGGGGTCCTGGTAGTGGAGAGTTACAGGTTGGCTGTAGAGTTGTCGGGTGGCGATGAACTCCTCAATGGATTCCTTGAGAGGTCCCAGTGGTGACCAGCCAGACATTGTTAAGGAAAGATTTTGCAGAGAAGGTAACATGGCATCAGGGAAAACCTCCCGTGATAAATTTCATAATTTAGCGATAATTTCTGTAATTTCGTGATAATTCCCATAACTTCATGATAAATTCTCACTAATTGTCCAATAATTTTCAAACCCCGTGTGGTAATAATTTATTACTATTTTACCTACGCAAATGTGATGTGGCTCTGTATATCAGCAAATAGATTGAGATAAAAAGTTTGGTACTGATCTAGTACCGTGAAGCTGCTCCAATTGTGGGGTACCACTGGCCCAAACTGAGGCAGCAAATGTGTGCTACGAAGGATCCAGTCGACTGGGATGATTCCCACACACCACTCTCCACCTTGTGTCAATCTGGATACTTGATGCATGCGATGCTTGGGGTTGGGTGTGGTGGCAAGTGGAGAAAACCACTTGACATAGGCAAGGTGGGTTGTAGGCAATGTGTCCAACAATGGGCACATTTCGTGAACATTCTTCTTTGGAATGTGAAAGACGGCACGAACCTGAGCAATCTGGAGTCCTAAGCGTGAATCAATTAGATCTAGATTGAAACTTTATGAATAAGAGTTACCTTTGATCCAGCCCTGCCTGGTATCTTGGCTGGGGCTTTGGACAAGGACGGTGTCGAAGCATGATGGTATGATCTGCCTGTGCTTGTCCCTTCATTCTGGCTGAGCATGCACAGAATCTATTGTTTCCGATCCTCCAGTCTCTCTAAACTTGATAAAATGAAATATGGGAACGCCTTGGAAAGGAATGAGGGTGTCCTCAGCATGCAAATCCAGTGTACTCCTCCTGACCCCAGGGTTGTTGACCTGCATGACAAAATCGGCCAGTTCGTCTTGAAACTTGAGGGCACCATACTGTATCTTAAGGGTGTCAAAGGACATGGCCTTTGCTGAGGGATGGCAAGTCATCTTCACACATTGAACATGTATACATGGGGGTCCGATGATCCTCTAAGCCTGAGGACTTTGCAGAAGATCCTGCTGCTTCCTGTCAATCAGTGCAGCATGCTGTTGCATTTTTTCTCAGTGCTCCAGCCATGCTGTCATTTGAGGGTATTCATCCTTTCGATTTGTTGCACGGTATGCATCCTTCGCAAGGTCGATGTGAAGATGTTCAGACTGTTCTGTATTGTAGTTGTCCACTGTGCCAAACAGTTCTATTGACGATACATAGTGAGTCAAACTGTGGAGCTTGGGAAGGTTGAAGTTCTTCCGAACTCCCAGATCCAAGAAGACCACCTTGTGATTGTGAAACGCGGCAAGGCAACCCTGTAGATGCTTAATTGATTCCGTCATATGAGTCTGGTACTGGGCAAGAAAGACAAAATCCAGGAGCGCGCACATGGATTTGATAATGCGTGATGGGTCCCGCCCATCTGGAACTGGAAGATCAATGATGAGCCCCAATAGTATGGAGCACATTTTCTTGTGCTGGTGGCCCGAGATCCGTGTAGGTGTGGATATGCCATTTGTAAATAACAAGATATTATGATTGGGGGGTATTGCGCAGCACTGTGCATCAATCTCTCCTGCACAAGAATACTGATCAGCTATTCATCTGGTGAAGTGCATCAATCTTACCTGGCCCAAAGACTCTGATTAGCCATCAAACTACATGCTTCACCATGCCCTGAAGCAACTGGTGAAGGATGTCCGGTGTAATTGATAGGAAGATGTCAGCCAATGGGAGCCTTTCCCAGAACGGATGGAAGACAGGCTTGAGGCCAGCTTTGTAGCACGCATGGTGGAATGTACAAATGTTACCATCAGCCAGATGGTACACATCAATTACTGTAGCTTGTTCACAAGATGGAAATGTTTCATGTTCACCAAGCCGATCAGTGGGGACTTGACATTTTGGGCACCGCCCACCATATGTACAGGTCACAAGGACCTGTTCAGGGTAGTCCCCAATAAAGTTTGCAAAGACTGGGTGGTATCATCACCAGACACTGTCGCCGCTCATCATGGGGACCCCAGTTTCACCATGGTAATTGATTGGACCCAATACACAGTGCATGCATGTATGGAATAGGTTGTTGAGTGCATGGCAGCAAGCGGCCTGGTTATCTATGCCTGTTAGTTTAGTAACTGGAATGTATCCGATCAACATTTGGGCAAGGCACAATGGCTTGCGGCGTATGGCTTTTGGAATGTTTCCGATCGTTAGGTAGATCAGGTATGCCATCTTGTCCTGGAAGTGTGTGAGCTGCGTCTTGTCCAAGGAGACAAGAACAGGAATAACAGTGGCCCCAGGATGATAAGACTCAAGTAATTCCTGTTACTGCTAGTCAGTCGGGATATTTTGTTGAGCAATGATTATGCACCTGAACTGTCCACTACCAGGTACCCGTATACATCTCATTATAGATGCAGTGTGTGCATTGAGCGCTGGTATAATGCTGCTCTGGGGAAAAGACAAGATCCTGTGCAAATTCAGGATCACCATAGAGTGATTGGATGCATTCCAGGATGTCACGGTAATAAAACTCAAGCTGCTCTCCTCCAATGGAGAATTCCTTGCATTGGAATGGAGGGCATCCAGGCAATTTGTTGTCAATGATATCATTTAGTTGTTTCGTGGTGTGGTATGACAGGCCAAGTTTATTGACAACCTTCAAAGGCAAATTAGTGGTGAGCAAATCAGTCAGATTGAAGGGATGCGCACCTCTCCTATTGCCAGCAAATCTGTCATCACTGACAATGTTGACCCACGCATCTTTGCCCAATGTGCAACCTGCCAATCACACTGAGAAATGAAAGGTGCCCAAACAGACTGCGCAGCAGCCATGTCATCATTCAACCCACACGCTATGCTGGGTATTTGGGCGCCTGCATTGCCCAATGGGAAACGGTCAATTACCACCATTGGCAATGTTTCTGCATCTGGCACGTTGAAAGGAATGGGTTCCTCAATTGGAATGTTGGAAAGTTCAGCTGTTGTGTCAACAGCACGCTGATTTGGAATGGTCATTCTTGGGTGATGATTACGTTGTGTGAGGGCCTCAAACGCATCAGCGTCCATGACGTCTGCAGGGTCAGTGGACCTGGATGGATCCTCTTCAGGATCGATGCCATCAATGTCTGTAAATATATAAGATTCTGATGAGTCCAGGATGGTAATACAAGTTGTGGCAAACTTGAACTTACCATCTGGCAATTGTGTGCCATCACACCTGTCCATTTCATCATCAGACTTGTCCAAGTCATGACCACGCATGGCCGAGTCAACGTCCAAGCCATTGGGGCTAACTCTCCCCGACCCTGGTGAGGGCGTGCCATTATGCTCATCCATTTCGTCATCGTGCACATCCAAGCTGTAATCACGCATGCCCAAGTCATCAGGGGCAACATTCCCCAACCCTTGCGATACAGAATTTGGGTCTAGAGTTTGTGGAAATGTTGTGCAAGGAGACGATCCGGAGGCAGATACCAGTCCTTGCCATGTGACAGAACTGGCATGGCAACAGGGATCTTGTGATTTACTGACATGTTGAGAAAGCCTGCAAGGGGCAAATTTTCTATTGCACCCAAAGCAGGTGACTTGTGCCATGGTCATGGGGTGCGGGGTTCGACGGTAAGTGGGGGCACGCAGGTGGGATGAGGGGCAGGGGAAAAAATTGTGTGCAGTCACACTATGAGGAGTTTTAGTTTGCGCTGCAAGGTCTGGATATAAATAAAGACGCACCTATTGTTCGTCATCATCTCATACCCATTCCAGTCCTTTCTGATTTCCCTTCGATCGAATTCACACTCCTTACTTACTTTTATTATTGTGTTTGCCATGGGTCCTCATTGTCCACACCGTGTACAGCCCACCAACTCAGAAAATCATACCAGGTAAGAAGTTCCATTTCAGAGTAATAGCAAGCTAATTATCAGATTCCAACAGTCCCAGCCATGCTAGTAGACCCTTGAGCACAACTCCTGCAACCAACAACCTACAAGGTGAGTCCAATAGCAAGTAATTAGACAAGCTTAACACCACCAGAAGGTCACAACAAACATACCATCGCCACCATTGACCCCCCCTTCTGCGTTGTCTCTGCACAGTCAACTGCCATTGAGCCCCCCCCAAACAAAAGGATGCAAAATGAGGGTAAGTGCCCCATGTTTGTCAGAGAGAAAGATGGCTCAGTCCAGTCTTGAAGGACCCGCTTGTGCCCAACCTATGCAACTGCACTCAACGAGTGGAAGTAGCAGACATATTGAACAAGGGCAACTTACTGGGATCGATAGCAGGAAGGGCAAGGGCAAGGGCAAGGACAATGCGCAGCCTTTGCAATGGAGTGAGTGTTTCGCTTACCAATCACACGTTTTGTTTCGTGCCACAGCTGACTTGGAAAAAATTTCAGCATCGCTTTTTGCCCCCGCCCCTCACCCAACTCCTATTCTTCGTCAACTGTCTGATGTAGCTGCTGTTCGCTCTGTCACCCCCTTGGATTCTGACAATGACCTTGATGACAGTGGGGTTGAGACCGAACCAGAGTCGCTCGATGAGTCACAGCTCACTGAGCTTGCTCAGAGGTTCCCCTCCAATGTGTGGGGGGCAGTCTTTTTTTTTTTTTTTTTTTTTTTTTTACACTGACTTATTGATGCTTTGTAGCAGCCATTGTGGCATGATTCGTCTGTGGCTACTTCAGCCAGTGCTGGTCTTGGCACCTCATCCTCTGTTGCCAGTGTTCAAGTTCCTGTTGCCGCTGCTCAAGTTCCTGTTGCTGCTGCTTAAGTTCCTGTTGCCGCTGCTCAAGTTCCTGTTGCCGATGCTCAAGTTCCTGTTCCCACAGAACAGGAGGGCAGTGGGGGTGGTAACGCAGCAGACCCCTCTGTTGAACCTGACATGCCAGCACCCCCAGATGCAGCGGACCCCTCTATCGACCAGGATGTACCAATGCCTGCAGCTACATGGTGGCCGAGTGACACTGATCTAGTGTTCATTCCAGGGATGAACAGGTTGTCACTGACTATCCAGCATCCACCAGTTCACACCATCATCCAGGACTCCTTGGAGTACATCTGGATCTTTCTCTCCTTTAACCAATCGTTTTCAGATCCTGCTACTATCCCAATGGTGATTGGGAATTCCCTTCAAGCTGCTGCTCTAGAATCGGATAACCCTATGGCACCGCATATCCATGATCGCCTCCTCTGGGATGATGGATATCAGGACAATTTGAGCCATCTGGTAAGTGTTTTGTAATGTCAGATTTTACAGCTGAGTCACTGATTATGTTTACAGCCATGTCCTTGCATGGCCCTTTTCTGCTTGGAGGTCAAGGAGCGTTGTGCGGCCCTTGTGCAGATCACTATTTTGTTGATTGGCTCTGTGTCTGCCATTGCTAAGTTTGTCACCCAGCAGCTAGCAGGATACACTTACATGTTTCTGGTACCACCAAATGTTCGTACCTCTTTTTTTTTGTGATCCGTGGCTAATTCCTGTTCAGAGTGACCCCTTCTGTGCGGTTCCAAATCAGTCCAGGCCCTACCAGCATTCCCATATCATCTCAGTGATACGGGACCTCTATTTCACAGGAGGGAGTAATTCATTGGCTCATCGTTTCCGTTCACGCTTCCCATCATTCGAAGCTGATGGAGAGGTGGTTTATCAGGTGCCAACTGCAATGGTTGCATTGGTGGCCACAGCGGTGAGTGCAAAATCTTTACATGGTCAATTTGTCTTAATGTGGTGTATCAGCTCTATGCCAGCATCTACGAGTGGCGTACTGGCAGGCATCAACCCACAGAGTTTTCAACAAATGCCTTCCTTGATGTGTACCTTGGTCACATGCACACTTTCCATTATATCTCTCAGAACCGGCCTGGTAGGTTTCAGCATCTGATGGCAGATATTTATGCACGGGCAAGGTGAGTACGAATGTACTATTTGAACGATGGTCATTACTAATTAAAAAAATCACAGCGAGCCCACTGCGGCATCCCAAGGAGTTTCCATCGCGCAACTCGACCTCGAAGCACTCAACTAAGAGCACTGCCAAGGTTTCAACAACCATATGGCAATAGTCCTATCGTACGTTGTTTGTTTCCCTCATCTTGTGCAAATGGCTGAAGATCTTCCAGTCAACATAGGGCAACGATACCCACTCTCAAAGTTGTCACGTCATTTCAGTTTGCATCCTAGTTTTTCATCATATCTGATTTTACTGGACAATGGCTTGCCTTGTACTTCGTTCTTACTTACAAGTAGCATAGCTGATCGTTAGTTATTCCGAGAATACACTTGTTTATTGAACATTCTGAATGTCGGAAATTTATTCAAACATTATCATGAAATTATTTCAACATTATCGTGAATTATCGATGTTAATAACATGTAAATTATGGGGGGCTAGTTAGCGAGTGATAATCTAAACTTTTGATAATTTCGAAAAATTATCACTAAGTTATGGGAATTATCGCTAATTTATGGAAATTATCACTAAATTATGAAAATTATTGCGGGAGGTTTTCCCTGATGACTTCTGTTAGTGCAGGTGCGACAAGTCGAACGGAGGCCTCGTCTTTCAGGGTCATTTTCTTTACAGGGGTGAATGGCTGTAACAATTCTTGCCATTGGATGACCTCAATTTCGCCTTGCCAATCATCATGATCTATTGCGATCTCAAGACTTTCCAAAGTTGAGAGGGAAGAGACGAATAAGTTCAAGACCTGAGCAAGAGCAGAAAGCTGCCAATCCAACGGTTTGCAAAAGATATGCAACTCTAGGGCTTCGCGGTTATTATCAACCATCTCTTCTCGTCCCAAAAGTGTGACCCAGACAGCCGAACGGTAAAGTCGTACACGTGCTGTATGGGTTGTCGTGAATGCTTCCGTGCGACAAATGAAGTGCCCAAGTAGTGGAGTGTCGAATACTAGCTGATTGAAGAAATAAAACCGACTTTCGCTGAGCGAGGGTGTTTCGATTTGAGACAGGATGTCCTCCAGGTACTCGATGTCGCCGCCGAATTCTAAGGATGCGAGATTGGGGAAGACTACACGAGTGAGTGGGGGCGGTTGTCGGCCTGCTCGATGGGCCCGAGACCGAGGGTGTTGGAATCCAAGACTAAAAGATTTGAGGCTGGGCAACGCGGATAGACAAGGGACAATCGTCTCGGGTGGAATATATCCGGAATGGGGAATATTCCAAAGAAGAAGTCGGACAAGGTTAGTGGTGGATGAAAGTAGTCTTCCAATTGATGGATAAGGAATGCCATCCAAGAGGAACGATCGCAGGCGTGGGACAGACGCACCCAAAAACGAATCTGGAAGGACTGGCACGTTCTGTGCATAAGAGACGAGGTCCAGACTTGTCAGCGCTGGGAATGGCTCATCAATTGCCGCAAATTCTTTCAAAAAGGGATCTTGAAACTCCTCGTTGTAGTAATCGATTTTACAAACTCGATTGTGCTGCCTGAGTGCGGCAATATTAATGATGTTGGTCACATCCTCTTCAGAGCCAAGGGCATGTACAACAATAGGAAATGCTGGCCAGATATCCAGCAACGAGTTGACCGAACGTTGTTGCGTGCAGTAAAGTTTCAGATCCAGGCGACGTGATGAAGCAAACACGATACATCGCCATCTGTAGCACACGTGTACCAATGTTTGCCATCCATCATAATTGTGTTCGCCGTCAAGATCATCGGGATCGTCTTTACCCAGACAGAACTCGAAAGTGTCTAAAAGGACATTGTCGGGGAGCGCGTCGATAATCACCTGCGGGCGAAGCCGGTCTGCTCTGCCCAAATCAGTATCACGCCTAAGGAGCTGCTTTTTGTCACTCACCTCGGCCTTCTTCAGCCCACAACATCTTTCGTCGACGTGCAACATGCTTTCCCTTGTTGGGACCCTTGACGGCCTGCATTAGTGATACTATGCGGGATAGGTAGGTAGTTGGTGATGAGACTGAGATTCAATTTCAAGTTTCGAGGAGGCAGGATAGCGACTGGTGCTGTTAGGTAGTACTAGGGAATCGCCTTGGGAATCTCGGTGCCTCGGAAGTTCGGAACAGACGACTGGGTTTCGCCACGTGACGGCCTGGCGTGGCTACAAGCCCGACTCGTTTACCACTTGCATTCGCTGTTTTCTCCCTCCTCACCTTGCTCGCCTTGCCTCCCGTCAAGTCCCCAATCCAGTTATCATCTAAGACAATCCTCAACCAAGGTCCGAGGGACGAATAATTCGTGGTGGCACGGGGCTGTGACTTTCGAATGGGTCGAAATGCAGACCGCGGATTGCAACTTGGGCGTCTTTGGAACAAAGCTGGGGTGTGACTCTAGACGTGCTTGTCAGAGGTAATAGTCGATAATCGTGAAACCAGCCCAGAGACTGGAAGAATCTCGTGGTTGGGTTTGTTTCAAGCCAAGGCAATTTCCGAAACGAACACGCGCCACGTCAAGCCTGCGAACATCATTTCTATTCGTCAGGCGAGGAATGTGTCTATCCACTGTCATTGTGTCCTCAAGCCCATCTCACCCTAGCCCTCCGCACGACTCCATATATGAATTTGTCAACGCTGTCGTTGTCAATCGAGATATGTACGCAGTTCGTCCTAGAATTTACGTTGTTGACCCATTGGTCCCAACACCAGCATTTCCGGTCCACTCTCAGACCATCCCTGCCCGCTTCTTAGATCTTAAAAATTCGGCCCCTGTCTCTCACCTACGGCAGTACAGCTGGAATACCACAAGTGGAAGCAGAACGTAGGCCGCTTGTGCTCATCCTGCCCAGCGGCAAGGCCTCACTTTATCCGGAGTATCCGATCCGTGTGGTTACGTGTCTCCATCTCCTGATGAGGAGCGTAACCTGGCGTAATATGAGCGAATGGGAAGTTGGCAGAAGGACAAGGACGGCGGTACGTGGCCATATTCTCTGCTCTCACTGATTTTCGTGCAGAATTTGAATTCGCTATTCCCACACGTCCACTGAAGTCCGACAACGAGGGACCTTGAGCATGACGATGTTGCTGAGCCGTTCCTCATGGCCCTCAACGCAACGTCCAACAGCACCCTCAGACCCACGTGCGAGAAGTCGGAACCGAAGGTCAAACACCGGGTGGCGTTATGTCTGGCCAATCCCCTCTCGTTCGCACTACTTCCGGACCGCCATCAATGGGGCCTGCCGCCATACGTGTGTGGCAAGCTTGTGTGGAGAAAGGATTTTATCTCCTCAGTTTACCGTAGGCAAAGTGAAATGGCGGGACATTTCGTTATCCCTGCTTCAAGATCATCCTATCTGGAAGGCTCTCGCCTTCAAAGGACTCCGACATTATACTGTATGGCTGCGCGCAACGACATGTCCTCAGACAAGAGAAACCTTTTCTAGTACCGCGCCGCTGGCCCTTCTGCATGCCCCGTCTCTCTATGTCCTCATTTTCAGCCACCTCGAGCTTGTCCACTGCCACGGCGGCGCACAATTACTTCTACCCAGGGCCATGGCCAGGGGTGCCGCCGTTTCTACAGCAGGTCGATGTTATGCTGAAGGCAATTCCGAAAATAAAGGTCAACGGGAACGAGGAGGGCGTGTGGAGCGAGAGACATTTTCTCCAAACCTCAGCCAACCCTATGTTGTGCACTTCCTTCCAGCCCAACTAACACGTGCATGCGTGCGCGCTATTACTGATTACTCTGTCACCGCCGTAGTTGTCTTGTACGTACGTTGGAGTTTGTTAACTTGTAATTTGACATATCAACGATGGTTGCGACTAACTTTCCCTCTATCACCCCAGCCGGAGGGTGGAATGTTTTCATGTCATACTAAGATAGGCTCGGGCGTCGACTGGTCTCGTTCTGGGTCTGTGGTGTTGTCGAACTTGTCGAGGACCTGGGGCTATAGTAGTAGACGTTCATTGGATGCTCCTCATGTTTCGGAATGGACCCCCGAATTGGTGTTTTCTAATCACGGGGAATCACTTTCCTGGTTGGGTTGGCATGTGAATCTCTGGTTCCTTCCACGTCCTTTCCATTGTGATCGTCTGCTCTTCTTCTGGCCGCGCATCTCGTTCCTCAAAAAGGTAATACCGCAATCCCCGTCTGCGAACAAGAAAAGCCACATGAGATCGGAGATCCACAACATGCAAGAGCCATTCGATTGTGTGCACGCTAAAACGATGTCCACTTCATGGCCATCATATCGCAACGCCGGAACAGTGGGTCGGGGCCAAGCGCCGTGCTGCCTGCCCACCCGCAACTCTTGCCCTGCGATTTGCCCTCCTTCAACCCCGCAGGCAATTCCTCCGCTGACGGCGCCAGGGGACGGCAATCGTGAGGTCATACTGAGGGCCATGCCGAAGCAGAAGTCAAAAGGAATGAGGAGATCATATGGAACGAGATGCAGGGCTCCATGGCCTCGATCATCCCAACGTGGGTTCCATTTCCCGTCCCGTTTCTCGGCCATGTCCGCGCCCAGTCGTGCCATTGTTTGACTCCATGTTTGGTTGTCTTTCTGTACGTCAAATTCTACGAATGGTTCGAGTCGCGGACAAAATACTGCCTTGCTTTCGAGCTCGCTGTTGGCGGCGAACTTTGTGAGCTTCTCAGCCGGCGCGACCACTTTTCGGAACGAGATGTAGCAGTGCTTCAGTACGTCAATTGTTCTTCACCTAGTCATAGCAACGAGAGACTGACGGGGTTGCTTTTGTACGTTGCGTTTGACTCGACCTTTGATTTCTTGGTTTCTGGCTCTGCATGCCCTCTTCTCTACCGATGACCATGCATGCCGATGATGCCATGCATACTTGTCTTATCACCATGGCGTGCGACAACCGCCAGCCCAAGGTGCAATCTAGTGTGCGTGCAACTTCAGAAGCACTATGCCCACGCCCACCAGCATGGCCGGGTGGTTGGTAATCCGGTCTTACATTCTTACTGCAATATCGATCAATTGCCATTGAGCACTGGTGAGTCTAAAGCCAACTCGCGGGGCTGGCTGGTGTGACCCTGTGGTGGTGGGCGTTGCCTGTACGGTCATGGAAAGGGACGGAGACTTTAGCACACTTGTGATCATGTATGTCAATTCCGGCCTTGACTCACCTCCCTTCCGTCGCTTCAGACAAAGATAAGGTGTTTGTATTTCAGGTACAGACCTCTCTGTCGTATTTATACTGCACTGTGCTGTACTGAGCCCCTTAAAGTCGTTTGGTGTGTACAAGCACAAGCACAAGGTCAGCAGGCGATAAGCGCCGAGGGTGCCCAGGGCGGTTTGATCGAATTGGTGGCGGGCGAGAGACCATTGTGGCACCAAAAGCTCTCAGCTCGTTACCCTTCACCTTTCTCTTCTCCTCACCATTTCTGGCCCCGGCAGGTCATCACCGTCTGCGCATCTACGTTCTCTATTTCCTGCTCAACCGAAGAAACCACCGGAAATTCGAGTGTATATCGCAGGTGGAAAGTCCATGCTGCAAGTGAGTTTAAGGAGAGGTCAGGTCAGGTCCGAAGTGGGTCCGCGTTCCCGAGGGGAAGGCAAAGGCGCAAGGGAGAAAGAGAGAGGGAAAGAGGCCGTGTTCCCGAAAGGCCGGGAGCACGCGTGGGGAATCGTAACAGGCATAATGAGAGTCTCGAGGCGATGGCACGCGAACGGAAAGAAGGAAAAGAGAGGCTCTATTGCATGCGTTAGATTATGCTCTTCGCCGGGGCCAGGCGAGAGGGTTATATACAAGTACGCTAGGCGAGTAGAGGCGGGCGGTGTTGTCCTTTGTCTGATGCTAAGTTGAAAACGTAAACCTAAAGAGGGAGAGTGGGAGTTCTGAGATGAAGGAGAGACAAACATACGAAAGGAGAAAACTCGTCCTACAATCCATAAGATGCAACTCTGGTGATATATGGTCTCGAGTGAGGGCTCGACTGGGGAGGCGTCGCGTACGCTGTTGTCTTGACATTTCGAGGGGTGAGGGTGAATGATCCGCGTGGCGTCGGAATCAGGGTTTGAGGCGAGGCGAGAGGGAGCTTGGGCGAGAGGGAACTTGGGCGTGAGGGGAAGACGACGAGGAATACTGTAGAGGCGAGGTGGAACATGTTGGCTTTGCAGGCGCGCCGACGCCGTCATGTGGTCAAAAGTGCTCCGTTCCGAGGCCGGGGCTTGTGGTACTACTGTTGTGTATAGTCACAATTCGGATACCATCAGCACAAATGACAACAAGGTGCTCTCGTTTGTCTCCCAAGAGGTTATGGCACAGCCGCCATCAGCAAACAAGAATAAAGCAGTACGAGATCCCCAACGTCATCGGGACTGGCTCGTTTGGAGAAAAAATCATGGCGCGTGTGACGGTCTCTCGGGTGTACACACGCTAAAATGATACTATAGATATATCACCAACTCCATGTCATGATCATCGCATATGGCAGTGCGCGACATGGCGCGTACCCCCAGAAGTGTGGAGCGCTGTGCAGCCAGACTATTCACCCCTCCCACCGCCACATCTAACTCTCTCCCCGCTACCCTGCTCTCCTTCGCGGCCACGCAGAGTCCCCCCACCTCGATGGCGCCTGGTAATGTCATGCGCGAGGCTGTCCTGAAGGCAATTCCGAAGAAGAAAGTCAAGGGGAATGAAGAGAGCGTATGGAGCGAGATGCCAGTGCTCCAGGGTCTCGAGAATATCACGGGTCCCATTTCACCCATACCTCTTTTCTCCATGATGCGCCTGTGCACGCGCGTCCTCGTTTGTCCACTAACATGTTTAGTTATCTTTCTGTAGGTCAAATTCTACGAATGGTTCGAGTCTCGAACGAAATACTACCCCGCTTTCGAGCTTGCTGTCAGCGGCAGGCTCTTTGAGCGCCTCAGTCAGCGCAGCCATTTCAACGAGATGCTGTACCAGTGCTTCGGTATGTTCGATTGTCCTTTACCCGTAATAGCAACGAGAGACTGTTGTGTGTGTAGCGTGGAGTACTTGCACGACCACGGTATCGTCCACCAGGATCTCAAGTATGTTCCCCCTCCCCCTTATCATTCCCCTTCCCGATCTTCAACGACATCTTTGGATCTAACGCGCGGTTTGTGAACAGACCGGAGACCATTCTTTTCCACACCAAGGACCCATCATTAGATATTGGATATCGTTATCGCGGACTTTGGCATGTGCGTCGCCTGAGTTTTCTTGACAGAAACACGTCTCATACGTGTCATACGCCTCCCTATGTCTGTTGCAGGAAGTATAGGATATGTAGCTCCAGAGGTGCTGAACCGTAAGGGGCACGGCAAGCCTTTCGATCTTTGGTCAATAGGGTGGGTGGGGTTACTTGCCCTCCTTGCTAATCATTCATAATACGATGGAACACTGATTACGTGTTGCAGGATCATTACTTATGTGCTACTCTGCGGATACACACCGTTCAGGGCAGATGACATGAAGGAAGTGATACGGCAGATGACGGAGGCGAGGGTTGACTTCCATGATAGATACTGGAAAAACGTCTCCGACGAAGGTATGCCTGGGACCAATCGCAGCTTATGGGAATGGGCTTATCTGACTTTCGTACCCTCCATCACAGCAAAGAGCTTCATCTGTGCCCTTCTCCATCCCAACCCCGCACGTCGGCTCACCGCCGAGCAAGCCTGTCACATACATGGCTCATGAACTTCGCGGCTCCGACGGAACATGACCTCTGCGACCTGCGCGAAGACTTTGACCCGCGCGCACGCTGGCGCAACGCGATCGGGGCGGCGCGGGCCATGTCGTGCTTTGCGAAAGGCAATGGCGCGAACGACAACAACAACAACAAAAGGACCAGCTGGTACTCAGCTCTGACGATGAAGACGATATCGCGAGCGAAGTGGGTCACCATCGTCGAGAACCCGACTCCAAAAGACAACGGCAACACCTCTCTCCTCCATCGCCAGATGATCGCGCGCTGCGGGGCAGGCTGGCAGGACTTGTGGCAAAGGGGACTTCAAAGATGACAGTGTTGCCATCATCGTCATCTCCGATGTCATTTTCTGATGCCCTCAACAAGGCTAAGGCCAAGGCTGCTGCTGAGACCGAAGAGGCGCAGGAAGGGGATGCATCCGGTGCACAAACGGCGACAGCGTCCCTGCCACGCAACATGGAGGAGGAAGACGAAGACGAGGAGGAAGAGGAGCTTCGTATTCCCAGGTCTTTCGACTTTGGGGATCAGGGCGGTGGTGCTGGGCGTGAGACGCCGGGTGCGGGTACTGTCGATCCGTTCGATGCCGTCAGTATGCTCGCGAACCTGTGGCGGCGGATGCAGGTGAGATGACACCTTGCGCTCATATCCCCCCCAATTTAGACCTTTGATTTTTTCTACACCTACTGTTACGGTTACAACCCATTGCATAGCTTGGGTTTTTTTAGTTTTATTTTCCCCTCTGCTTGGTTTGGGTTCTGATTGTTCGGTCCGTATGGCTCGTTGTGCCCTTTGTATATGTTGTTGGCATCAGCGCGAATCTTACCATAAAGCAACATAGACTGATGCAAGTCCCCCGAAATTCCAAAGCACTGGCCTTCAGACATGAAGGGACACTTAAAGGCATGTATAATGGACTGTTACTAATGCCTGTACGGCTTTACAAAATACAGGATGGGTTCTTTATTTTGAACAGACCGTCGCTGCGGTAGAATGCAAACATAATCCATTTGTGCAGGCGGCGCAAGACCGCCACATGATGCTGACCCATCACAAAATGTAGCAAACTTGAAGCAGAGACTTACCGATCACCAACCTCCCGACACACCTACTCCTCCACACTTTTGGTGTCTTCGTAGTGGACAGTTACAGGGTGACCATCAAGTTGTCGTGTGGCAATGAACTGCTCAATGGCTTCCTTGAGAGGTCCCAACGGCGACGAGCCGGATGTTGTTAAGGAAAGATTTTGTAGAGCAGGTAACACTTCTGTTGCTCTTTCCCCAGAGAGCTCTCGAAGGGCAGGTACAACAAGTCGAACGGAGGCCTCGTCTTGTAGGGTCATTATCTTCACAGAGGTGAATGGGTGGAAAAATTCTTGCCATTGGATGACCTCGATTTCGCCTCGCCAATCTTTATGAGATACTGCGATATTGAGGCTTTCCAGGGTTGAAAGGGAAGGCAGGAATGAGTTTAGGACCTGCGGAAGAGCAGAAAGCTGCCAATCCAACGCTTTGCAAGAGATATGCAACTCTTGGGCTTCGTCATCATTATTGTCCATCCCTTCACATCCCGAAAGTGTGACTGCGACAGCCAAACTGGAAAACGCTACGTGTGCGGTGTAGAGCATGCACACGCTGTGGCCTCGGAATCAGCCATTTCCAACCACGTGATGGTTCCCGAGTTGCCCGAGCCAGACGACGCGACACAAGCAACGCAAAGTCAACTGTTTGCGTTTCTCACGCACTTCCACTCCTCCTCGTCCCCTCAATCCTCCCGTTTTCCCCACCTCCCGCCTTCGTTGTCAGCCAATCGGACCCAGGTCACATATAGTCAAGACCTTCCGCTTGCCACTCACCAAGCCTCTTCGGTTGAAGGGACTTGGATCGCCCAGATCGGACCGGCCAACGACAAACCCAAAGATGACACTGCCCCTCGTTGCACGCACAGTGTGCTGCCCTCGCCGACCGTCCCGAGGTCTGGACCGATAAGGAAGGATTTGGAGTAGAAGGAATCGGGTCTTTGTTGCGTATTTTCCCTCTTTCATTTTAGTTCACTTTTTCTACATTCTCGTTTTCTCCATTAGACTTAGAGGTCGGCGTCGAGTACCACCAAACCATTCCTCGCTCCTGCCGCCTTGTCTCAACGTCACACCCTTCGCGACAATATAGTAAAATTTCAACATCGTTTCCACTTCCATACAAGCCACGCAGCCTGTCGCCAGCTCAAACGTTTGTTTTATTTTCTCTTTCTTCTTACTTACTTCGCGCATAGAGTAGCCATTGTAGTATAAATACCCTGGTCTGGCCTTGTCAATATCAGATCAGGATAGAAGGCAACTGCGGCCTCATCCCCCTCATTTCCGTGTGTGATCCCTGACTGTGTAACGACTTGTGAGCCCGCTGCGCCGCGACTATCTTTCTCCGTTCTCCATTCTCTGTTCTCCTTGTCTCATCTCATGCCTGTACCCCTCGCCCTCGCTCGCCCTCGCCCTCGCTCGCCCTCGCCCTCGCTCGCCCTCGCCCTTGTCCATTCCTGCCTTCATCGCTCGCCCTCGCCCTTGTCCGTTCTTGTCCTCGCCGCTCACTCTCGCCCTCATCACTCGTCACCGCTATCACCTTCCGCCATCGTCGCCGCCTCATCACGTCAATGCGCCAACGCTCGACGCCAACACACCGGCATCTACGCTTCTCCCAGTCCCCATCTGCGCGTTCTCGAATCTTCGGGATCGCGGCCTCTCTCCCTCTCCCTCTCTCTCTGTCACCTGGGGCACATCCCCGAACTCAGCATGCAGGCACCGTTCTACATTACAGCGGTATGGGTTGTCATGAATGTTTCCGTGCGGCGGATGAAGTGCCCAAGTAGTGGAGTGTCGAATACTAGTTGATTGAAGAAACCGAATACGCTTTCGTTGAGGATGGGTGTTTTGATTTGAGACAGGATGTCCTCCAAGTACTCGACATTGCCTCCGAAGCATAAATAGGTGAGACTGGGGAAGACTACACAACTGAGCGGGGGCGGATGTCGGCTTGCTTGATGGGCCAGAGATCGGGGGTATCAGAATGTAAGTCCAAGTGATCCGAGCCTGGGCAACATGGACAGACAAGGGATGATCGTCTCAGGTGAAATATATCCAGAATGAGGAATACAGAGAAGGGAAAGCCGGACAAGGTTTGGTAGATGAAAGTAGTGTTCCAATTGACAGATAAGGAATGCCATAAAAGTAGAGTCTTCACAGACGTGGGGCAGATCCACCCAAAAACAAATCGGGAAGGACTGGCACGTTCTGTGCAGAAGAGATGAGCTCCAGACTTGTCAGTGCTGGGAATGGCTTGTCTATTTCTGCAAATTCTTCCAACAAGGAATCTTGGTATTGCTCGTAATAGATTTTACACACTCGATTGTGATGCCTGAGCACGGCATTGAGGTTATTTACTTCCTCTTTGGACTGCGTTCCCTCAGAAAATATGACAATAGGCAATTCTGGCCAGATACCCAGTGTCTTTGAGTTGACTGATCGTTGTCCAGTGCAGTAAAGTTTGAGATCCAGGCGACGTGGTGAAGTAAACATGATACATTGCCATCTGCGGCACACATGTACCAGTGTTTGCCACCCATCGTAATTGTGATCGTCATAAAGATAAGCAGGATTGTCTTTACCCAGACAGAACTCGAATGTTTCCAGGAGGACATCATCGGGGAGGGCGTCAATAGTCACCCGTGGGTAAAGCCGGTCTGCTCCGCGCAATTCAGTACAAGTCATCCTATGAAGGACCTGCTTTTCATCACTCACCATGGCCCTCTTCGACCCACAACATCTTCTGTCAATGTCCAACATGCTTTCCACCATTGAAAACATTGACGGCATTCATTAGCGATGTGTTGAGTGATGGGTAGTTGGCGATGGGACTGGGCCTCAGTTTGAAGTTTCGAGGAGGCAGGATAGAGACTGGTGAGTGGGGAATCAATCAGGAGACGATGGATACACTGTGAGGCCGTGTTTTACATGCGTCATTTGTCTTTGTGTATTCTGCACAGCCTCAACAAGCTCAACGTGTTGACTCGTGCTCCAACACACAGCCACGGGTAAGGCGCCAATGAAAATGCTAACCAAATTGCCAACTCTCATTGAGTTTAATATCCTCTCAACAGATAGGCAAGACAATCCCCTACTTGCGAAGCCCATGCCATTTCAAGTTCTCGATCGCTGCTGGCACTCAGACGCACTACTTGAGGTTTATAGGGATTGGCTCCTTCAGAAAGGCCGCAGTGTATGCGACAGCCTACAGGGTCCCTGTGCTTACACCCCAACTCTACATCCTCATTTATATCCCAGTGCGCAATGTCTGCACACCTCCGGAACAGCAGAAACTCGTTGAGTGCCCCACAGGCCATGGCCAGCCCTCCCCTCTCTCAGCCCTCAAATGGCCTCACAGGCCTCACCATCGTCTCTTGATCACACCATGAAAGATGGAAGGATGACTTGAGGTCACAGAACGTGTGAACGTCTCGCCTCCTCCATCTCATCTCTCTCTTGCTCCAAGAAAACGTCACTTAGAGTTAGCTACGGCCTTGTAGTAACAGTACAACATTTTATCGTCCAATTTTGTTTATTTTTTTCCCTTTACTGACCTGCTTGTCTGTGTTCATGGTATTGAGCAGACTGAAAATAAACCCACTTGTTGTGGGGTGTCGATATGAACTGCTCTCCAGAAGAATCAAGGCCTTGGAATTGTAACGGTACATGACACGAGCATAAGACATGTCTCCGACAAGGAAGTAAAACTAACGTTACACCATTGTCGGCAATGAAAAGGGAGCATGAGCACTTTGAGGATACAAGAAGGATGTAGTAGCCGACGGTGCCACGCTCAAGGACTTTGAGAAATATAACAACGGAAAAGTGACTATGTTCACACAGCGACTTACACGCTTGAGGTGGGCTTATATTCCTGAGGAATACATAAAGTGTGTTATCCAGGGAAGGGTCAGGACCATCCAGAAAGGGAAGTTGGAGGAAAGGCGACACAAGGTGTGAGACCATGAACACAGACAAGCGGGAGTCAGTAAGAGGAAAAAAGAAATGACATTGGACAATAAAATGTCATACTGTTACTACATGGCCGCAGCTAACTCTGAGCAATGTTTTCTTGGAGCGATAGGGACATGAGATGGGGGAGGCAAGACGTTCACATGTTCTGTGACCTCAAATCATCCTTCCGTCTCTCATGGTGTAATCAAGAGGTGATGGTGATGCCTGTGAGGCCATGTGAGGGCTGAGAGAGAGAGGGGGGGAGGACTGGCCATGGCCCATGGCCCATGGGGCATTCGACAAGTTTCCGCTATTCCGGAGGTGTGCAAACATTGCGCGCTGCGATATAACTGAAGATGTAGAATTGGGGTGTAAGCACAGGGTCCCTGTAGGCTGTCGCATGCACCACGGCATTTCTGAAGGAGCCAATCCCTAGAAACCTCAAGTAGCGTGTCTGAGTGCCAGCAGCGATTGAGAACTTGAAATGGCATGGGCTTTGCAAGTAGAGGGTCATCTTGCCTATCTGTTGAGAGGATATTAAACACAATGTCGCCTTACCTGTGGCTGTGTGTTGGAGCATGAGTCAACACGTTGAGCTTGTTGAGGCTGTGCAGAATACACAAAGACAAACGACGCATTTAAAACATGGCCTCACAGTGCATCCGTCGTCTCCTCATTGATTCCTCACTCACCAGTCTCTATCCTGCCTTCTCGAAGCTTCAAACTGAGCCCCAGTCCCATCATCAACTACCCATCACTCAACGCATCGCTAATGAATGCCATCAAGGTTTTCAATGGTAGAAAGCATGTTGCATGTCGACGAAAGATGTTGTGGGTCGAAGAAGGCCATGGTGAGTGACGAAAAGCAGGTCCTTCGTAGGATGACTTGTACTGAATTGGTCGGAGCAGATCGGCTTTACCCGTGGGTGACTATCGACGCACTCCCTGACAATGTCCTCCTAGAAACATTCAAGTTCTATCTAAGTAAAGATGATGCCAACACATTTGACTACCATCATAATTATGATGGATGGCAAACACTGGTACATGTGTGCTGCAGATGGCGATGGATCGTGTTTGCTTCACCACGTCGCCTGGATCTCAAACTTTACTGCACTGGACAACGATCGGTCAACTCAAAGACACTGGGTATCTGGCCAGAATTGCCTATTGTCATATATGCACACAAAATGGAGTCTGAAGAGGATATGAATAACGTCATTGCCGCGCTCAGGCATCACAATTGAGTGTGTAAAATTTATTACAAGCACTTTCAAGGTTCCTCGTTGGAAGAATTTGCGGCAATAGACAAGCCATTCCCAGCGCTGACAAGTCTGGATCTCTCCTCTTATGCACAGAACGTGCCAGTCCTTCCCAATTCGTTTTTGGGTGGATCTGCCCCACGTCTGTGATCACTCTTCTTGTTTGGCATTCCTTATCCGTCAATTGGAAAACTACTTTCATCTACTACTAACCTTGTCTGGCTTTGCCTTCGCCATATTCCTCATTCCGGATATATTTCACCCAAGATGATCGTCCCTTGTCTGTCCATGTTGCCCTGGCTCGGATCACTTGAGCTTGGATTCTGACACCCCCGATCTCTGGCCTGTCGAGCAAGCCGACATCCTCCCCCGCTCACTCATGTAATCTTCCCCAGTCTCACCTTTCTACACTTCTACGGCGATAGCGAGTACTTGGAGGACATCCTGTCTCAAATTGAAACACCCATGCTCAACCGAAGTCATTTCCGTTTCTTCAATCAACTAGTATTTGACACTCCACTACTCGGGCACTTCATCCATCACACGGAAACATTCATGACAATCCATACAGCACGGGTAGAATTTTACAGTTTGTTTGTCTGGGTCATATTTTCGGCACAAGAGATGGCTAATAACGACTCCCGAACCCTAACTCTATCGATCTCTTGCAAGCCATTGGATTGGCAGCTTTCTGCTCTTTCACAGGTCTTGAACTCATTCTTGCCTTCCCTTTCAACTTTGGAAAGCCTCGGGATCACAATAGATCATAAAGATTGGCAAGACAAAACCAAGGTCATCCAATGGTGAGAATTCTTACACCCATTCACCTCTGTGAAAAAAGTGACCCTAAAAGATGAGGCCTCCATTTGACTTGTCATACCTGCCCTTCAAGAGCTCACTGGGGAAAGAGCACCAGAAGTGTTACCTGCTCTACAAAACCTTTCCTTAACAACTTCCAGCTGGTTGCCATCGGGACTTCTCAAGGAAGCCAAGGAAGCCATTGGGGAGTTCATCGCCCCACAACAACTCAACGGCCACCCTGTAACCGTCCACTATGGAAGACACTGAAAACTACAAAGACAGCGAAAGTGAGGAGGAGTAGGTGTGTTGGGAGGTTGGTGATTGATAAGTGCTCTCTGCTTCAAGTTTGCTACACTCTGTGATGGATCAGCCATCAGGAAAAAGGTCCCAAGATAATTTGGGGTTATTAACGGTAATTATCAGTACTTTGGGGATAACTTAGATTATCACTTGCTAGCTTGCCGCCAGTATTCAACTTCAGATTATTGTTAGGTTACCATGTTTTCCATGTGATATGGTGGGATAATTTTTAGAATGTTCAATTCACACATTTTTGCAACAATATATGATATTATTGATATGACAACTTGTTGGCTACACTACTACAACAGTACACTACACAAGAGATAACTTAACAACTGGTATACAGGGAGCTGCACGGGTCTACCCGCAGAAACCCGTGGGCTTGCTAGAAAGCCCACAGGTTTCTGCGGGTAGACCTGTGCATTTCCCTGCTGGTATATGGGGAGGCAAGGGTCAAGCGTGCATCAGAAAGATGACATGCAGCTAGAGCAACTGGAACAACTGGAAATGCTAGGGTTTCTAGGAAACCAATCCTAGTGGTCCTAGTCCACATTTCCATCAATTCCAGCCATTCTAGTTTGACCCAATGTCCTAGTAACATGGTCTGGGTCCAGCTCTCCTAGAAATGAGGAAAATTCCTAGAACTGATGAAGTTTCCTAGAACTGATCAAAACTTCTAGAACTGATAACTTGGAAAGTTTCATCCCCAGGTGAAAGATAGAAAGTGAAAGATGAAGAAGAGGCCACGATCTTGACTAGTGAGAATGTGCAAGTAGGTAGAAATGTGAAGGACAAGGTCACTGATGTGTTGTTGCTGAGGCTAGCTAAGAACTTGAGATTTTGACAAGGCGATGGCGAAAGCGGTGGTGATGATAGAGAAAGTGGCAAAAAGTGGCAATGGCAGTGGTGAGCGATGACAAGGACAGACGATGGTAAGGGCAAGTGAGGGCAAGGACAGACACAGAATGAGAAGAGAAATCAGAATGGTGGTCACAGCACAGCAGGTATACAAGTCATCACACAGACAAAAGGCATGTGAAAAGGAAAGGGGGAATAGGCCACAGTTGCCTTTATTATGCCTCTTGACAAAGCCAGGCACTGGGGTATTTATACACAGAGTATGGTTGATACAAGTACTCTATGCACAAAAGTGAGTGAGAAAATGAACATCTATGCAGGCAACAGGCTGCATGGTGTTGTATGCAATATGTATGAAATGGTGTCCAAAGTTTTACTGAATGGTCACAAGGTGCATGACATCAAGTACAAACACAAAGAGAAGGGGGAATGTTGTGGCAAATGATGATGATAAAGTTCTAGGGCTAAAAGGGGAAATCAGGAGTGGGGAGCAGACAAGTCTAAAACAAAATAAGATAAAGGCATACACAATGGAAACCAACAATCCTATATGCATCCTACATTCCTTCCAAATTGAGGGGATTGGGACAGTTGGTGAGGGCAGTGCAAAGCACATACAGCATGGGGCGATGGTGCCTCTGGGTCTTGATGTCAGCTGACCCGATATGGGCAATCCAAGAGTTCTTTGGTAGTGGGTTTTGCTGTGCTATGAAGAAAACTGCTTGACTGCTTGAGGAATATTTGCAATCTCTGATGACAAGGGTGGAAAACAGGAGAGACAAGAGGGGCAAAGGCAAGACAAAGACAATGTGGACACATGGTGGGCTTGGGCGGCTCGGGAGGCATCACATGGTCAAAAATAACTGATTCTGAGGCTACAGCATGTGCATACCTTACATGTCCAATTCCAGGGGGTATGAGATTCAAAGAGAGCGACACCCAGGGACAATGCAAAGTGAAACAACAACAGTGCAGGAGAATGGTTGAGATATTGAATGAGTTTGAGGTGTGCAAAAGGGCCTGAGCATGAGAGCGAAGTGGCCAGCAGCAAATGTAGTCCATGAGTTGCTGGAGCCAAGTGTCCAATTCCAGGGGGTACAAGAATCAGAGAGAGCAACAACGACTGGTGAGTGAGGGGCAGGGAACCACAGAGGGAGGGACGATGGAAAAAAACCCAACAAAGTCAGGGTTGGTCACGTGTTGGTTTCAAACTAACTCACACACTTTTTCTTGCTTGTTGCTCACTTTCTTTCTGTCTCTCCAATGAGTGAGTTCTTGCTCATTGGCTCTATCTTTTTCAGTCTCCTGACCAGTCCCTGAACTCCCCTTCACTGGCTTCCTTTTTTCTCATGTCCTGAGCAGTCCTGAACACTGCCTGCCTGTTACATTCTTGGGGCTCCAATTTTCATTTTCCATCTGCTTACTAATACTTTCCCATCACATGACCTGTTCTAACCCCCTTTCCCATCACATGACCTTATCACCTGACCGCTTACCTATCATTCTTACCATGTGATTCCCTTTGGTTGTGCACGTGACTTATACTGACTCCAACCTAGTAGCATGTATCCTAGGACTCATGCATGAGTCAGTTCAACTTGGAATGACTCCATATCTTGTACAATGACTCTTTACTGGTACGGGTACTAGTAGTATTAGGCTCAAGTCATGGCAGCTGCCCAGATGTATATAAGTCGACCTTATATCCTAGAGTTGGGCCTTAAGCCTGACTTGGTTTAATGCCAAGTGTTGTAGCTTCCACAGTGCCTTCAGTTCTCGCCCACATCCCTTCTAAAAAGTCATCTTGAACATTGTCAAGACTCTGCTCTACATCTTTCATTATCACTACTAGTGTCTTGCACACATGCAGACCCATCATACCAGCGCATCCAAGGGCCAGTGTTTGCTACCTGCAATCCCTTGAAGTACAAGTCCCACCACCATTATACAAACCCGTGCATGTCGCACCTTAGGGTCCTTGGCCCTTAACACAAGTCAGGCTTCTCACCCAGGCTCCACGGAGCATCACAGACATCATCTACCCTGGCAGGTATACAACTCATTGGAGAATTAGACAAAGCCCACAAGCGCATACAAAGGAGACAAGCAGACAACCTCCCTAACCACGTTAAGGGACAGGCATATTTCGAATTGCATCCCAAACTCAGGGGAAGAGAAAACCCAGACACAGGCTATTACATCAACACAGGCACAGATAAACTTGCTGTAGAATTCATCACAGCAAATGGAGAAGACAGTTGGACACAACTTGGAAGAGAAACAAACGGCACCTGGTACACTACCAAAGAAGCTCTTGTTCCCAAAGAAAACACTTAGGCTGGTGGAATATTGACGATTCCCAGCACCCAGACTTCTTTGTACATCACCCAGAACATGCACCAGCACCCCCAGAAGAGACACTTGCAGAAGGTCTTCACCATGTTGTCACACTCCAGGGAGTGACTCCATTCACTCCACAGATACCTATCCTATCCCAGATCGAAACAGCAGCCACTCAGGGCATTGCTATCCCTGTTGATATCGCACCAATTGCATCCACACTCCCAGTCATGTCTACAAACGCACCAGTCATACCCCCAGTCACACCAAGTGCACCAGTAATCATTGCTACCTCAGGACCAAACACACTCACATACATCCCACCTACCATGTCAGGACAAGCAGGAGGATCAGGACAAGGCACAGGAGGTGCAGCAAGCATAGCAGCCACTACAGGTGGAACAGGACAAACTGTCACAGTCGCAGCTGTATCATCCAATGGTGGACTCAAAGGCACCCCACCTCCCCACTTCAGCAGAGACAGGGACACTACTCACAACTTCTTAGTCAACTTTGGCATCTTCAGGTTCACCAACAGAAATAACAATGCTATGAGCAACCCAGCCACATGTGTCACCACAGCACTCACCTACATGGGTGGAATTCTAGTCGACCCATGGAAGGAACAACAGATGACGGAACTTCAGACACGCATTGCTGGAGGAACTGCAGACACAGAAGAAGTCCACTGGACAACCTTTGAACAGGCGTTCAAAGACACATTCTATAACACCAATATCAAAGCAGAGGCCTACCAAAAACTGGAGAACCTCAAAATGAAAGACAACTTGGACGTCTTCATATCTGAGTTCAAGAGGGTTGTCACTGCCTCAGGCATAGACATCAATTCACATGGCATCATCCACTTGTTCAAAAAGGGGCTTGCCGGCGGTCTAACCACAGCTATAATAAACAGTCAGAACTACAACCCAAGGAACCCCTGGGCCACATTTCAGCCATGGGAAGATGCCACACGTGCCTGTAACCTCAGGTGGAAACACACCCAAGAATATAGAACTGGTTTACACCAAGGATACTATGCCACACTTGGCCTGAAACCTCGTGGACCACAGCAGCAGTCATGTGGAGGAGGAGGACAATGCCTCACCATATCCCAAGGAGGACACCATATAGATGTGGATACTACCATTGCTACCAATATTACCAGTAAAGGACCAGAACTTTCCGAAGCCAAGAAAGTGGAGTTACAAGCCAACAACTCCTGCTTCTACTGTTTCAAAAGAGGGCACTGTGCCAGAGATTGTCGCAAGAAACAAGCAGACCATGCCCAGAGCAGCAGAAGCACCACTAACACCAGTAACCAAACCTGCACCAGAGAAATCACCATAAATGACATCACCCCAAAGCTCGTCAACAAAATGATTAGGAGCAACACATTCAAAGCCATGGATGAAGAATTCAAACTCTCCTTCTTGGAGGACGCCATCCTAGGAAACACCTCATTGGGTTTTTAAAGGGCCCTAAACTAGCTGCTGTAGCTAGGGCCATCAGTCTCAATAGTGTGTACATTAGCCAACTCAATCACATTCAAATAAACTTCACTTTATCACACTATTGAGGACAAGCGGAAGAAACAGCACTACTTGACACTGGTGCTACAGAGAACTTCATTGACTACAAAACTGTTGCTAGGCTTAGGCTGGGAACTCAGAAACTAACCATTCCCAGACCTGTATTCAACATGGATGGAACTAATAACCGTCATGGCACCATCACTCATGCATGCGACCTCATGGTCAAACAAGGAAACTGGAAGGAATGACAATGCTTCTATGTCTCAAGTCTAGGCAAAGACAGATTTATCTTAGGCTATCCCTGGTTTTGTGCCTTCACTCCAGATATCAATTGGACTAATGCTCAGTTACATGGACCACAGATCAAGATGGAGCCACTTAAACTCGAAACCTTCCAGAAACTCAAAGAGTACAAAAACAAACTTCTGGAATGCATCACTATAGCTTGTGCGCAGTGCACTCCATGGTTGGGAGTCACCCCAGAAATGGGCAGCCCAGTGGAAATCAAACACATGCATAACGCAATCAAAATGGCCCATAAGTATGCAATGGAACATGGAAAGGAGGAAGTTACCCTCCCAGAGGAATTCAAACGTCACACACTACTATTTTCAGATAAAGAGGCCAACAAATTTCCGCCTTCGTGCAGAGAAGGAGACCACAAAATCAAACTAATGGACACTGCACCGGCCAGCTTTAATTGCAAAGTCTACCCCTTGTCCTGCAAAGAACAGGAAGCAGAGGACAAATTCCTGGATGAAAACTTGGCAAAAGGCTACATCGTACCATCCCACTCTCCCTACGGCTTTTCGACCTTCAGTGTCCCTAAAAAGGACTCGAAGGAAACCCAGTACATCATTAACTATAGGCCCCTCAACGCTGTTGCCCACAAAGATGTCACACCACTCCCAAACCTTGCACAGTGCATCCAAGACTTGCAGGGGATGGAGGTATTCAGCAAATTTGATATCAGATGGGGCTATAACAACATCTGGATCAAGGAAGGTGACAAGTGGAAGGGGGCATTCAAAACGTGCCACAGCCTTTATGAACCAAAGGTCATGTTCTTTGGCATGTCAAACTCCCTGGCCAGCTTCCAATGATTTATGAACAGTATCCTTGAAGAGCTCTACAAGCATTTCGAGAGGAAAGGCATACACAACATCAGGGAAATATTCAAGAACTATATGGATGACTGTGGCATTGGCACATTACTCAAAGACCTAGCACTACACATCGAAATCATCCACTTCCTATTCAATCTACTTGCAAAGCATGGACTCCACCTCAAATTGTCAAAATCAGTCTTCTTACAGCCACAAATGGACTTCCTCAGTGTTAGAATCTCAAAAGAAGGCATCACTATTGATCCAGCTAAAGTCGCAGGGCTACGTGACTACCCACATGACATACTCAATCTTAGGCAGGCTAGAGGATTCTTAGGCGTTGCTGGATACCACAGGATGTTCTGCAAAAACTTCTCAATCATCGCCACACCTATCACTAAACTCACAGGCAAGGATGTCCCATTTGAATGGGGAACAGCACAACATGAAGCACAAGACAAAATAATCATGCTCATAACCAGCTCACCAGTACTAGTCAAACCAGACCCTTCTAGGCAATTTGAGCTAGAAGTAGATGCCTCACAAATCAGCACAGGGGCGATCTTATACCAAAGAGATCTACCAACTATATGTGCAGATGGCACAGAAAAACCAGGACCACGCAGACCAGTGGGATTCCATTCCCAGAAATTCACCACAACTGAGCAAAACTATCCCATCTATGACCGCGAATTCCTAGCCATTATGAGAGGACTTTGCTGCTGGACGCACTTGCTCAAAGGAACTCATATCCCCATCCTGGTATTCACATACCATGCCAACTTACATTACTATAGAGACCCCCAGAAGATCGGCCCGCGCATCGCTGGTTACATACCTGAGCGTAAACAATACAACATCTTACTGGAATACAAACCTGGAGCAACAAACAGAGCAGATGCCTTATCTAGGCAACCAGATTATGAAGGACCAAACCCAGATAATGATAAAGTACTAGTATGGCCAGACCAATACTTCTGCAAGCAACACACCTCCATGGTTGGGAGTCACCCTAGAGACAGGCAGCCCAGTGGAGAAGAAATACACATCCGCGTCTTTGACATAGACAGTATCCATGACAATTGGGACAGCAAAGTCAAAACAGGGCAATATCTGTACCAATCAGAACTCAAGCAATGGGCACCATTACATAACCTCACCTTATTGGATGGGACCCACTGGCATCATGGGACCACCTTGGTTGTCGTGGCAGACAACGCGCTTAGGAGGGGGGTAATTTCCCTTTTTCATGATCACGTGACAGCCGGCCACCCCAGGATTACCAAGACACTGCAACTTCTCTTGCAGTACTATTGGTGGCCAAACATGAAAACATTTGTCACCAAATATATCAAAGGATGCGCTACCTGCCAGATGACAAAAGTTAACACCCATCCTGCCCATCCACCACTGTTTCCCATTACTCCCGCAGAGAACACTCATCCTTTTGAAACAGTCACAATGGATTTTATCACTAAACTCCCACAGTCAGGTGGATACGACACCATTCTCATAGTCACAGACACAGATTGCTTGAAAACATCTATCTTTATCCCTTGCAATGAGGCAATCGACTCAAAAGGAGTTGTACATAACCCCACACTATGGCATACCCCACAAAATCATATCGGACCGTGATGTTTGCTTCACATCAAAGTTTGCTGCGGAACTTTGTAAGCTTCTTCATATCAAGCAGAACATAAGTACAGCATACCACCCCCAAACTGACAGATCTAGTGAAAGAACCAATCAGACCCTAGAACAGTACCTCCGGGTCTTCTGTGGCACACAGCAGAACAACTGGCATGCATGGCTCCCACTTGCCCAATATACGAAGAATTCATGGCCTTCAGCAACCACGAAGAAAACACCTTTCGATCTCCTTATTGGATACACACCACAAATTCATCAGCCAACCAGATCATCAAACCTCCCCACATTCGAACAACGTTTGTCAGCAATTAAAGAAGCTAGGAACACTGCTCAAGAAGCCCAACGTAAAGTGCAAGAATCTTGGATCAAAGAACGTCCTTGGTTTACGCCATTTGAAGTAGGAACCAAAGTTTGGCTTGAAGGAACAAACCTCAGATTACCAAGCAATATCACCACGAAGCTAGCACCAAGGCAGTATGGACCATTTATGGTAGCTGCCAAAATATCAAATGTCGCTTACAAACTCAGCCTCCCGCCCACCTGGAAAATACACGATGTATTCCACACCTCCCTTCTTATGCCTTACAAAGAAACCGATCAGCACGGCCCCAATTTTATCGAACCACCACCTGATATCATTGAAGGCAAAGAAGAATGGGAAGTAGAACAGATAATCAAAGCGCGCACATATGGGCAGTGGAAGAAGAAACAATATCTTGTAAGATGGAAAGGGTACTCTCCCGCACATAACTCATGGGTCAATGCGGATGACTTGCACACCCCTGAACTCTTAGCTGAATTTAGAGGAACAAGCAGTATAAAGAGCATGCAAAACAGCAACCAAAACCTCACCACATGTCTCTCATTCCCCCAGATATCTTCCCCCCACTTGTCACAACCTATACTGAACAGAAAGATGACTACACCCTTGTCACCCAAGTCCACCAGAGTGGGAACGTCCTCACCTACTACACCGCCCTTCGATGAAGCAACCAACCCACCCAACCTTTATTGACACCACCTGCACCGTTAGTTGGGACGAGATCCACCTCTGATCCACAGTCTCCAATCACAAATTTCGCCAACCTCTCATTGATGTCACCATCCCCAATCCCTATTCCCCTGTGTACACTATCAGAGCATTTCTTGGCAGCACCTCAAGTACCTCCACCACCATCCCCAAGCACAATGGGTGAAGAGATACTTATAGAACTTCGCAACTGCCCCCTCGCTGACCATATTGGAGAACATGTACCCACCCCTTTCGAGTATACTGTCAGCATGCCGCCTAGCCAATATATTGAGGAACAAGAGGCTATTCTAGCTGACCAGAGGGCTGCTGAAGCTGACGCTAGAACCCACTCCACTCCTGAATCAGGACCACGTCCTGTTCTGTTAAGGCTTCAATGGGCCTTGATAGTACAACTTGTACTAAGAGGTGAACTGGTGGCGAGTACTTGAAGAGGTAGAAGTCTCTAGTATTGCTAGAGACGACTCTGAATGGCTTATGTAAGAAATGGGCAAAAGGGGAGGCACTAGGGAGGCTTTCAAGAATGTTGATATTGTTAATCAAGTCAAGCTTAGGGCTTGACTGTCGAAATACAGGGCGCTTATATACAGGCAGGGCCGCGCACGGGCCACAATCACTAAAGTAGGTACTTCTGGTCAAGAGGGGGCTATCTGTATTGTATGGTACTCTGCGGACAAGTGCTGCGGTCTGTATGAGTCGAACAATGGAGAAGCAGACGAGGATAATGGAGAATTGGACGAGTTGCCTAATTGGTCCTGAACAATGGCGGCGGGCGCTCTGAAAGAGAAGCGTCGTCATGATGCGATGACGACCACGAGTTTTGAGGTTGATCCAAGGAGATCTGATCTCCGCATGCCTGTTCTGGTCTAATGGGCGTCTAGCATAAGCAACTACCTTTTACAGTAGTCCGTATTGATGGAGACCCAATCAAGGGCCATGTCGCTAGCTGTGTTGTCTGTGGAGCTCTGCATAGATGAGGGATTGTCTGCGGATCCTTCTGATGATCCCGTTTGGTTGGTCTGGCTCTGGGGCAAGGTGCTGGCTATAGGTGATGAGGCAGTAGGGGTGATTGAATGGTAACTGCCTTCATGACTAGTGCGTTGTCGTCTGGATGCTGAGTCGGGACTTGTAGGTGACAGGGAGTGTTTGCGGGACACAGGGGGAGGCAGGTCCTCATGGTACTCTCTCCAGGTTCTGATAGGGGACTCTCCAGAAGGTATGGTAACCGTGCCGTCTTCAGTATTCAAGTACTGGGTTGGTTCTAGCTTTGGAGGTGGTACGTCCTCTATAGGACTGTCCTGGTCTTCCAGTGGGTTCTCCACTAGGGATGGCTCTTGGTACGACTCCATTGAGGAGTACTGTTGATGATGGGTGCTCCAGGGAATAGGGACAGGGGGTGGGACCGGTGGCAGGTCGAAGGATGGATAGATGGACATTGCAGGGGAAGGTGGTTGTGTTATAACGACTTGGGATGGGCTCATCCATTGGGGTGTGGCTGGTCTGGTCTGCTCTGGCATAGTTGGTCTGGTCCACTCTGGTTTAGGTGGCAGGTCCTCCAAGGGGGATAGGGATGGTGGGTTCAATGGTAGTGGTGCCTTTCCCATAAGCTCTGGTGGCATAGTACTAGGGAAGATGACTGGTGGTGCTGCTGGTTTGGTAATTGGCTTTAGATCAAAGGATATGAGTACTGGTGTGGGCAAGGAGGAGTAGGGTAAACAAGAAAAATGGGGTGGATCATAACATGTTCCCTCCTCTCCTAGCTCTTCTGAGTTCTGCCACCAGCTATGGCTTAGCAACGAACCCACTCAGCCTGAGATATGTTCCATCATCAAACTCTGTAAAGCTATAAAGAGATACAGACAAGCCAACCCCATCTTGAACGATGCTATGAGGACATGGATGGACAACATCATAGGGAACATTGACCTCTATGCCCAACACAACCCTGACTCCTCCCTCCTACCCACTACCAATGACATCTTCGACCAGATCACACACTTCACCTTCATCCCAGTATTTATGGAGATGGTAGGACCTTATCTCGAAGACAGTGACCAAGAAGTCGGACCACCTCCCACCCTCCTACAGCACATAATTTGGCAACATGTAGATAGTATATACGTGAAATCCCATGTGCAGTTTTACCTTTGCCTTTGTGAAAGCCCACATGGGCCAACTGAATAAAACCTGACATAGCCTGTGAGTGGGCCCATTGAATAAAAGGTGGCATGGTTTATGAGTGGGCCCACCATAAAGATCTACTGGCATATAGGGTCAATACAATATCTAGACAAATGGTTTGAAAGTTTTAGTGCCAAATGCCTTGAAAGTGGCCAAGCATTTTATTAAGAGATGCTGCTAATGGTTTCACTGACTTTGCCGACAAGCTCAAGCTGGCCCACAACAGCCTGAAAGCAATTGGGTGCAAGCACTCGTGTGGGCCCATTTCATGTACTGCGATATTTGCACAACTAGCTCACATTGGCCCATCAAGCACAAAATTAGGTGTCGCACGAGACTGCTGTGTGGGCCTTCACAATGTATGGTTAGTGGGGATAGCTGCTGACCAATGGGGCCGCATTGGCCTGCAATGCAGATGCCATGGCCTTGACGATGAGACCGAGCTGGCCCACAGCAGCCTGAAAGCTCTTGTGCTCGATGCCCTCCCATGGGCCCATTTCATTTGCTGTGATATTTGGACTATCAGCTTGCACTGGCCCACAGCAGCCTGAAAGTAATTAGGTGCAAGCACTCATGTGGGCCCATTTCATGCCCTGCAATATCTGCACAACAAGCTCACATTGGCCCATCAAGCACAAAATTAGGTGCCACACAAGACTGCTGTGTGGGCCTTCATAATGTGCAGTTAGCAGGGATAGCTACCAACCAATGTGGCCACATTGGCCTGCAATGCAGATGTCATGGCCTTGCCAATGAGACCGAGCTGGCCCATAGCAGCCTGGAAATAATTAGGCGCAAGCACTCGCATGGGCCCATTTCATGTACTGTGATATTTGCACAACTAGCTCACATTGGCCCATCAAGCACAAAATAGGTGCCGCACGAGACTGCCATGTAGGCCTTCACAATGTATGGTTAGTGGGGATAGCTGCTGACCAATGTGGCCACATTGGCCTGCAATACAGATGCCATGGCCTTGACAATGAGACAGAGCTGGCCCATAGCAGCCTGAAAGCTCTTGTGCTTGGTGCCCTCCCATGGGCCCATTTCATTTGCTGTGATATTTGGACTATCAGCTTGCACTGGCCCACAGCAGCCTGAAAGTAATTGGGTGCAAGCACTCATGTGGGCCCATTTCACATGCTGCGATATTTGCACAACTAGCTTGCATTGGCCCATCAAGCACAAAATTAGGTGCTGCACGAGACTGCCATGTGGGCCTTTATAATATGTGGTTAGCAGGGATAACTGCTGACTAATGTGGCCGCATTGGCCTGCAATGCAGATGTCATGGCCTTGCCGACGAGACTGCGGACTGGTTGAGACCAGTTGCGACCGCTCTCCAAACATGGTTGCTCAGCAAGCCTGTGAGCTGACACATGATTGCTTGTTGATTTGCGCTGGTCGAGGCATGCGCTGAGGTGGCGAGCATGCCAGAGTGCATCATCCAGGGTCTGTCGCATGCATACAGGTCACCGCGCCCAAGTCAAGAGGCGAGAGAAAGGGTGAGCATGGCCAAGAGTGCTGATGCCAATGCAGCCAGACCTGCTGACATTGGGATGAACTAACAAGTGGGAATGCTGTCAACCATAGACAGTGCACTTGTCCCCATCAAGGGCACCGCCAGCCTCGAACTCCCTGATGTGACCAAGAGTTTCCACCACCACTATCAAGGCATTAGAGCCCCACATAGAGGGCAAGGCCCTGTGTGTTAAGGCTTCAACAGGCCTTGATAGTATGACTTGTACTAAGAGGTGAACTGGTGGTGAGTACTTGAAGAGGTAGAAGTCTCTAGTATTGCTAGAGACAACTCTGAGTGGCTTATGTAAGAAATGGGCAAAAGGGGAGGCACTAGGGAGGCTTTCAAGAATGTTGATATTGTTAATCAAGTCAAGCTTAGGGCTTGACTGTCAAAATACAGGGCGCTTATATACAGGCATGGCCGTGCACGGACCATGGTCACTAAAGTAGGTACTTCTGGTCAAGAGGGAGCTGTCTGTATCGTATGGTAATCCGCGGACAAGTGCTGCGGTCTGTATGAGTCGAACAATAGAGAATGAGCAAGAGCAAATAGGGTGTAGACAAGTTGCCTGATCAATCCTTAATGTGAGAACAATGGCAGCAGGTCATTCCAAGAAGAGAAGCGTTGTCATGATGCAATGACGACCACAAGATCTGGTCTCCGCGTGCCCATTCTGGTTTAATGGGCGTCTAGAGTAAGCAGCTACCATTTAAGGTAGTCGGTATTGATGGTGACCCAATTGAGGGCCATGTTGCTATCTGCGTTGTCTGCGGAGCTCTGCATGGATGAGGGATTATCTGCGGATCCTCCAGGGGAGGTCGACTGGTAGCCCTGACTCTGGGGCGAGGTGCCAGCTATGGGCGACAAGGCTGAAGGGGTGATTGACTGATAACTGCCTTCATGACTGGTACGTTGTCGTATGGGCGCTGAAGAGGGACTTGTGGGTGACAGGGAGTGCTTGCGGGACACAGGACTGCTGGGCTGGGTGAGGTATTCCTCCCAGGCTGCGATAGGGGACTCTTCTTGGGATAGGGTGTGTGTCTGTCCTCCAGGAACGTCAGGTTCGTAGTGAGTGACTGGTTCTAGCTCTAGAGGCAGTGCATCCTCCATGGGGCTGTCTGGGTCTTCCAGTGGGTTCTCTACTGGGGGTGGCTCTTGGTACATTTCCTTTGAGGAGTAGTCCCAACAATGGATGTTCCAGGGGACAGGGACAAGGGGCAGGACTGGTGGCTGATCAAGGGGTAACAATGGTTTGGATGGTTCACTGGGTGGTAGCAGTGGCAACTCTGGTAGGGGTGATGGGTTCAATGGTAGTGGTCGCTTAGCTTTGAGTGATGGCTTGGGTATGGTGACAAGGAGGGGATCCGACGAGGATGAGAAAAATTGAGGTGGATCATAACACTGTGTGGGCCTGCCTTTTTGCTGTGAGAGAACCCGATCAAGTGAGCATAGAATTGGCTCACTTCGCGTGCTGCCGTGAAACCTGAAGGAGGGCAAGCATGATGATCTCAAGATGCCGCTGCAGGAGAATGAGTGCAGGATTGAGGTGCTGCTTCAAGAGGGCAGGCACGAGACCCAGGTGCTGCCATGGGGAGATCCAAAAGAGGGCACAAAAGATGCCTGGAAGAGTGCTGGTCTTGGGACAAATTGTCAGCCCAATGGCACCTCCGGCACCCTAATGTCTATGCACCATTTAGAATTCCTGTTACCCCAAACCACCAATATCTTCCCAAGTTGTTCCTGTCCTTGTCCCAGGACCAAGTGAGAGAGGACCATGTTGTGAGAGGATTGCAACCATGCAGTGAGTTGATGATGATGCCATGTAAGGTGGAAAGCGAGGTCAAGTTTGCACCGGTGTCGGGTGCCGGGAGATTGCCACAGGTCATGTATTGGGGAACCACTGGGGGTAGAGTGTCATGAGGTCCACTGGATGCGCGGCGAGCTCGCTGAGTCGCACTGTACCAGCTGGGAGGAACCGTTGGGGGTAGTCCGGTCCGGTCTTTTAGGAAAACTAACCGGGAGCCGGAAGAGAAAGAGAAGAGAAGCAAGGGCAGGCGGGCGGTTGGGCCCTTGCTAAGGTCTCTCTGTTCAGGAGGTATGCAAATGTTGCACGCTCGATATGCGTCGGATGGAATCAGCCGATCTTGACAACTTGAAGGTAGCACACCTAAGTCCCAGCAGCAATCAAGGACCCGCAATTGCACGGCCTTTGCTAGGGATGGCTTGCGTATATCATGATGTTGAGACAAATAAACATAATGAGAAGGAGATTTTGGTCAGAATATCATTGGGGCTGTGTTATGGAAGTTATGGAATGTGCCACGGCATACGTCAGGTGGGCTGTGGGCTGTGCAGAATACACAACGACCCATGGTTACCCATGACTCATACAAACACGGCCTCAAGCTTCAAGCTTCAAGCTTCAACTGCATTCGCTGCATCCGCCCTGTCTCCAGATTGATTCGTCACTCACCAGTTGCTATCCTGCTACCTCGAAACTTGAAATTGAACCCCAGCCCCATCACCAACCACCTATCTCACGCGCATCACTAATGCAGGCCGTCAAGGGTTCCAACAATGGAAAGTGTGTTGCACGTCAACGAAAGTTGTTGCGGTCAAAGGAGGCTGAGGTGAGTGCCAATATGGAGATCCTTCGAGGATGATTATCAATAAGGGCAGTCACAGGCAGACTCGCTCCCCGATAATGTCCTTCTTGAAACATTCGAGTTCTATCTGGGTAAAGGTGATGCTGTTGGAATCAACTATAATCACAATTATGATGGATGGCAAACGCTGGTACACGTGTGCCGTAGATGGCGATGTGTTGTGTTTGCCTCACCACGTCGCCTGGATCTGAAACTTTACTGGACTCGACATCGGTCGATCAGCTCGAGGACGCTGGATATCTGGCCATGCCTGCCATTGCCTACTGTCATAGATGTCCAGGACATGCAATCCAAAGAGGATGCGACTAATATCATTGCTGCACTCAGGGAGCACATCGAGTGTGTAAAATCTATTACTACCACTGGCAATTTCAGGACTTCTTGTTAGAAGAATTTTCAGCAATGAATGAGCCATTCCCTGTGCTAACAAGTCTGAAGCTCTTCTCTTCTGGACAAAACGTGCCAGTCCTTCCCGATTCGTTTTTGGGTGGAACTGCCCCACGTCTGCGATTACTCGACCTGAAGGGCATTCCTTATCCATCAATTGGAAAACTACTTTCATCTACTACTAACCTTGTCCGGCTGGCCCTCTGGGATATTCCTCATTCCGGATATATTGCACCAGAGTCGATTATCCCTTGTCTGTCCATGCTGCCTAGGCTCGAATCACTTGCTCTTGGATTCAAATACCCTCGTTTTCGGGCCCATCGAGCAAGCCAAAACTTGAACCCGCCCCCGCTCACTCGTGTAATCTTCCTCAATCTCACCTTTTTCGGCTTCAGGGGCAATATCGAGTACTTGGAGGACATCCTGTCCCAAATCGAAACACCCATACTTAATCGGAGTGATTTTTGTTTCCTCAATCAACTAGTATTCGACACTCCACTACTTGGGAACTTCATCCATCGCACGGAAACATTCATGACACTCCATACAGCACGCGTAGAATTTTTCAGTTGGGCTGTCGTGATCACACTTTGGGGACGAAAAGAGATGGCTAATAACGACTGGGATACCCTACGGTTGGAAATCACTTGCAAACCGTTGGACTGGCAGCTTTCGGCCCTTTCGCAGGTCTTGAACTCATTCTTGTCTTCCTTCCCAACTGTGGAAAACCTCAAGATCATAGTATCTCGTAAAGATTGGCAAGGCGAAATTGAGGTCATCCAATGGCAGGAATTTTTACACCCGTTCACCACCGTGAAAAACATGGCCCTAGCACACGAGGATTCGATTCGCCTTGTTGCACCTGCTCTTCAAGAGCTTTCTGGGGAAGGAGCGACCGAAGTGTTACCTGCTCTACAAAGTCCTTTCTTGATTACATATGGCTGGCAGCCAGTAGGCCC
>Ga0307510_10000252_pt1 | contig 48507 bp, 25 predicted proteins | sample 12_EM_MG_FD_207224 | JGI IMG/M metagenome (GOLD analysis project Ga0307510, IMG submission 207224) | Populus trichocarpa ectomycorrhiza microbial communities from riparian zone in the Pacific Northwest, United States - 12_EM | ecosystem: Host-associated > Plants > Roots > Unclassified | place... | reverse complement strand
TTCCAAAATTAGGCCCTCAACATTAGGGGACTCTAGGATAAGGAAACACTAGAGTACGACAATATCATTCAGCAGTCATTCCACAGCTTGTATCAGGTTTACAACATTAGGAGACTCTAGGATAGTTGATGAAAAGTGTATTGTGGTCAATGAAAAACAATGGGAAACAGAATGTCAGAAGAAAGATATCAAGAAAACAAGCAAAAACAATGAGATGGTAACCATTGTTTATATAGCATAATATCATTTTGTAGCACAGACTGCAACAAAGGTGATATAACTCTCAAAGGTGAATGAAAAGTCTAATTACTAAAGTTGTTTATCATTGTTTAAGATATATTTACCTTCTCTAGCAAAATGAGGAAGTAGGGTTCTGTTCAATCTCATTTAAGTGGTACATCAATATATGGTTTTGGATAGTGGCTTACTGAGGCGAAGAATCATATTCAGAGTCCTAATTCTTAAACCTTCACTGTCATAGAAAATCTGGTTAACTATGCTAGCATCTATGCACCCTCAATGGTGATCTAAGTACGCAATCTCATTGGTGATCTAAGTCCTAATTCTATAATGGTTTGCAGCATATTTACTGATGATCAAAAAGAGTTAACTGTCACACAAAACCAGTTCTTATGGTAACTACTTGCATAATTACCGAACCACATAGCAGTCCCAATCTCATCACATACAAGTCCAAAATATAGCAGTACCACTTGTTGATGAGACCAGGAGCCTGTTCCGTAAAGTTTTGCTTGGAATGTATTGTTAAACTAATAGAAACCAAAAGGTACCTTGACATATGCAAAACAGCTCATCGCCTCTGGTACATCACCAAGATAATAAGAATGAGGACGTCGCCATCCACCACATGGAATTTGCACAACCTGCTCCAAGCATCAGTAGAAATAAAACAAATGTTTAGTCATGAACACAGGATGGGATGAATACTTGAGAGAGAGAAACTACCTTTGCCTCACTTATTAAGTTCCAGATTATAAAATCTGTTGATGCAAAACCAATAGCATATCCACAATTAGCCAAATCATCGAGGCAGTTGTTATCGGCAGAGACAGATTGAACTAAACTCAATTCTTTTACTTGTTTCATCCCAATAAATTCCAAACCACGCTGGTCTGGGTCATATTCTAAATAGCATATGCAACCATCACCTCCAGTCTGAAAAGAATTGTAATGACAAAAATTTAATACATGAAAGTCCTTGCATACAAACTTGCACACTAGGAAACAGAAAACATGCAAGCACAATTCTCTCTCCATCACTAGAGAACCATAGCCATGCTTTAAAAAAATTTGGATGTTTCATGCCATGAAATGCTATTTTTGTTGCACTGTAAACAGGTGTGTATTATGAACTATTCCTCCAATTTGATTATGCACATACTTGTTTCCTAAAGGATTCAACTTTTTTCTTTCTTCCACACTGAACACAAGAGAAGTCCGTATAATGCATCATAGCAATCCATCATTACCAGCAAACACTCAAAAAGTGATTCGTATCATACCGAGCGTATTTCAATCGTGTCACTCAATTTAGCAACAGAAATGTTGGATACAGTTGATATTCCATGAGATCCTTTAAAATAACACAATGGTGAAATTTTTATTTCTGGAAGAGTAGGTTTGTCCAGCAGCAAGCCCTTTGACAAAGGGAAAAGAACCAGATTTCCACGCAAATCCCCACATACCAGCACCTACATTCAACCATAATGAACAAAGCAGCATATGAGATGCTATATGAATGTTTAGAAGTCACTGCGAGCTCACAAAGCAAATGAAGTTACATATTGGTTTCAAGCAATAAAAGATTCCAGATTTGTAATACCTTTTACTCTCATATTTAATAAACCACAAATCCCCTCAAGTATAAAATTAGAAGGAAAAAAAAGGCTTTACTTCATCTCTTTGTCAGAAGGAAATAGTTATCTCTTATTTTCTCATGCTCCAGAAGAATTGTGGTTATTTCACAAACATTTGAGAATAAAAGTATATACAGCAACATGCATGTACTCATGAGTGAAAACACGAGAGAGAGAATAAAAGTATATACAGCAACATGCAGATACCTCATCCTCAAATGATGCATCTAGACACATAATCCGAATTCCAAAACATGATGTGAATTCTGCTATAAGGGATGCATCAAAAGTTCTTCCATAAGTGAGAGAACCAGATGGTAAAGGATCGCTTAACCTCCATAGCTTCAAAATTCCTCTAGGATCAGCAGTAAAAATGAACCTGCATAGCAGAGATTGGTGATGGTTTGATCTGAATAATAAAGAAAGATGCAACCACAACAAAAGTAGCAAGGCAAGATGAGTGATCTCCAGATGATAATGCATAGGCATTCTGGCAAGCATTTCAGAATTGCATGGCACAAAGCATAATTTAATATGATACGAGGCATGGTATAATTTAAGAATCACCTGTTTTTTTTTTCTAAAAATATGACCTATATATTTGTGGCAGACAAATCACTCGAAAAATGATACTATGTAATAACAAAGCTTTTGAACCATTAGAAAAAAGATTAAAAAAAAATGTCTGTGGTTGATGTTTTAGTGATAGTAACATAGAAATAAATCCTGTCCCTCTTGCATGTTATCCATGTACTGCTCAGGGAAAGGATACAAAAGACAAATGAGACATTTTTAGCACTAGTGGCATCATTACCTACATCCCAATGCCTTGCACCAATAGGTTCCTAAGAGTTGTCTCTCTTTCCCGGCTGACCAGGTGACGGTGAAACCCACTTCAGGAGTGAAAACGTCACCCATAATTCTCACAATTGTCATGTTTCCTTTACCATCTCCTAAAGCAACCCAGTCATCAACTCCATTGGAATGTTTGGGGAGTTTTTTGGACAGCAAATCCATACAAACAATCGGCACCTCTTCACTGAGCTGAGCAAGCTTTGTCCATTTTACATCCACAGTTCCATGTAATCTAGCATGGTACAGATAACCATTGTTTGTCGCAACATAAAGAGTATCTTCGCATGTGAAATGCAAGCAACGTACATATTCACTTTTGCTGCAATAAAAAAAGCCAACATTTCGAGCACATATGAACATTATACAGGATGAAAAGAATAGCAAATAATGAAGACACCAGTAGACAATGATGAAGTCTATTGCACAAAGGAGTATGAAGTATGTGAGCCAACATTTGATGGGTTTGACATTGGAGATGAATGCATTTCCATCACTATCTACCTATTCCAATGCAATTCAATCAATTTTTTTAGGCCTAAAAGAACATCAAAATGAGATGGAAAGTCTCATGTCAGAATACCAATGCGTAAAAACCGTTCCCCAGCCTCTCAACTCGAGAGGAAAACCTGCATGTAAAAATATTGTGCAGGAAAAGCCTCGTTACCATCATTAGGTTGTAAATTACAGGTAAACAGTACTCCTGCCCACAAGATGCTGCAGGTGTATATTGTGATTTAACTGTAAATATAACTGGTGATACTTATCTATATGGATTTATTATAATTAAGTTATATTTAAATGATTATAATTAAAAAAAATCCAAGTCAGATTTAAACAGACAAATCTAAATCTTATCTTTATAGTTAATATTAGATGACTTCAAGAACATGCTTAGAAAAATCTTAGAAAAAGTGAAACAAAGGTCAAGGATCAATTAAAATTAAAATTTAGAAGAATACTGTAAGTAATAACATTTTTACTCAACGAACAGCCATAGTAGTGAGACAAAATGAATTATAGCAAAATACTTGTAAAATTTTAAGGCCCTTTATTAATGTATCTGCTATACAAAGGTCAAGGATCAATTAAAATTAAAATTTAGAAGAATACCATAAGTAATAACATTTTTACTCATGAACAGCCATAGTAGTGAGACAAAATGAATTATAGCAAAATACTTGTAAAATTTTAAGGCCCTTTATTAATGTATCTGCTATTGGCTGAATCTCGATCTCGTATCAACAGATTCTGAAAGAACTAACTGAAAAGGAGGAATCCCAATGTTGAGTAGGAACTGGAGTTTAAAAGCATAAAGCCATAAAGAGGTTTTTTTACAAGAGAGCAAGTACCTTAATAAAAAATAAGGAAACACAAATTAATTAGGTAAATTAATGAATATGGAAAGTTTATGAAGATGTTGGAAGTTTTGTTCCAAATGCGAAACCAGAGAAATTGGAGCCCAGAACCAGCACCAAAACCAAAATATCATAGCCAGTTATATCACTCTTGGTTTGCATACAAAAGTAGAGGACATTAAGAATTTTGCTCCCTAAACATGTAATGAACAAGAAAAACAAGGGCAAAACTGGTAAAAGAACCAAAGCACTCATTGGCAATTTAGACCAACAGCAGCTCAGGCCAGCTAATGACAAATAAATCTCGAATCAGCCCTACAACTGATTAACAAAAAGCCATAATAAGCAAAACAGATGGAGAAAACACGGTCTTAATACCGTGCCAAAACCAAATTAGCTAAGCTACAATGATCTATGGTGAACAGGCTCCTCCAATTCTAATATTGTTATTGTATTATATATATATATATATAACTATAAATTAATGAGTTGAAGAAGTTCTGATATTAAAGATAAATTACCTGTCCATGAGACCAATATATTCAGATGAATTAGGGATGCGACAGGTAAATATCTCCATTCTGTCAATGAATGGTTTTGATTCAATTTGTCCTTCCAAGCTCTGGGAAATAGAAGCAGAAACTTGATGCACTTTGATTGAAGAGTCAAATCCAGCAGTAATGAGGAGTGAAGATGTTGGATCATACAAACAACGCCATATACCTCTTCCTCTGTATATAAAAAAACCAAGAATTCACCAATTAGGCAGTGAACTTCTACAAGGTCAGTAAAAAACCTGTTCTTTGAGAGGTTAAGAATGAAAATTGTTTTTTTGTTATGGAATTATGACCATGGTGACTCCTACTTCACAATTCTGTGGAAGTAGGGCCCCCATATAATCGCTTACAATTTTGTAACTTCAAATCTATGCAACAAATAGGCTCCAATCTGAATTAAAAATAAAACGCGATTTACATGTGTTCCTTAATCATCTTGAGCTGTTTGCCATCCAATCTCCATACACGACATGTACAATCTTCACCAGCAGTGACAATTACCTAAGAGAATAAATGGAAGAAAGGGTCAGCATGTTCCAGGCAAGAAGAAAAGAAAACAAAGACATTAAATTGATTTACATGATCAGTAAACAAAGTATGTGGTAGGATGTGGTAGAGTAGTATCAGTAAACAGATGAAAGACGCATTATAATTAAACGGAAATGAATCAGGCAAAAAATAAACATTTATCTAAATCTACTTGTAGGATTCTGCTTTCTGAAAATTGAAGGGCTGCATTTCTAACTAGGATTGAATTTCAAAACAATGATAGATGATGCTACTGATACATTCACCAATGCATATGAACGACGATGGAAGAATTTATCAACCGGGAATTAATGAAGGATGTATTAAAAATACTTGTTTCCCCTGACATTCATGCTTAATTGCTCTAATCATGAGCTTGACCATTGAAGGAAATTAATTATTGATTGCAGCCATAATAGTTTATCAACTTCATTCATTCAAAGTCACCCTTTGGGCATGGCATAGAACTCTATGCACAAGCTAACTGACAGCATCCTTTTAACTGATGGATACACTGGAAAAGTAGAGCAAGATGGATTCAAGAAAATAAATACTAAAAATGCAGCGCACATGAATTGCTTTCTGACAGAAAGAATGGGACGAGAATCAGCAATCTACTTATAATGAAATTCTTAGGAATTTTGAATTGAAGTCAGAATGTGCATTCCTTTCATTTAAATATTCTTTTAACCAGAAACGTTATCATATAAAAAAAATAGGTAAACCAGGATCTTATAGGACTTACAGAATCACAGATACAGCAGTCCCAAACTCTAGCATTATGACCAAACAGAACAGGGCCTGCAACCTCCTCCTCTCTGTTATCTGAATCTTTCAGCTCATCCCTAACAGCCCAGATACGAGCACTGTAACAATCAGAAAATTGCATTATTGAAACCACTTCATAGAATAGAAATAAGGAGTGTAAGAATTAAAAAAATTCTTCACCTGCGATCATCAGAGACGGAAACCAGTTTGGATCCATCTGAGGACCATGCTATGCGAAAAATTGAGCCTTCATGTCCAATAAGTCTGCACATATGAGCAGATTTATGCTGCTGAAAACGAAGCTGGGAAGAGTCGGGTAATGAACAGCTCAAATACATATCATCTTCCAAGAGACTTGTTGAAGGCAGCCCACCAAGTCGATGTTCTACAGGAACCACTTTCCAAACGATGATCTACCCTAACCCAATCAAAGAAAAATTATAGCTCTATGAATGAAGTAGAAGGAGCCATATCAATCTCAACTATCGATAACCAGTGTCATTACAGAATAAACATAAATCAAGTAAAGATGAAAGCAGACATGAGGAAACGTTAGGCACCTCATTGAATATGGTACCGGAAGCAATTCTTAAAGTTTCTAAACTGTCACCCCATAACCGCATGGAATACAAAAGGCATCTCTCTACAAGTCCACAAAATATCGAAATACATAAGGGCAAGTGAAATAAGAAGGGCAACCACACAGGCAATAAATTTTGGTAAAACTAACCTGGAGATTGAACTTGAAGAACTACACTGGACACCGACATATCCCAGAGATGGACAGAGTTATCACTACATCCAATTGCAAGACATTGTCTCTCTTCCTGACTTGAAGAGACTGCAGAGTTCTATCGCCAATTCCAAAGAAAAAAATAGACAAGGAACAACACTATTTTAAGATAAAAGTAATGAATTGAACGCTAAAACAGAAGAAAAGAGAAGTGAGTTACCTTGAAGAAGGAAACATCCAAGACCCAATGAGTGAACTTGGGCAAGCAATGAATCAAAGCTAAATCTGCATTCACTTGCGAAGGAGTTTGAATGTGTAAGTTGAAAAGTTTGAGTCTTTTTTCACCGAAGACAGCAATTTTGAAAGAAACAGTTAAAGAAGGAAAGTTCGATGACTCTTCTTCACTGGAGCTGCAAGTAATTCCATGGACACGAATTCCATCAAAAACTTCAAAGGATTTTATTATTTTTCCTGATTCTAAATTATATAGCAGCAGTTGCGATCCTGTGCCTGTTTTAAATTCAAAGAAGAAACAATGCTAAGAGCACAGAAAATATAAACTGAATTGAAACTGTAAGTAATGAGGCGAGCACGAGAGTTAATAACGAGGAAACAAGAAAAAAAAAAAAGTACCAGCGAGGAGGAAAGGGAGAGAAGAGAGGTTAGAAGGAGGGTGGAGGAAACAGAGAGCTGATATTTCTCCTAGGTAATGCCCTCTCTCTAGTTTCCACCTGCTCTGTTTCTGCTGCTGCTCTTCCATGGCTGCTGCCTGCTGAGCTTGAGTAGTGTTTGCTTAAAAGGTGTATAAATCGTAAACAAGACTTCGTTTTAAAGAGAGAAACAGAGGGAGACTATTGTGGGCCGGGCTTAAACTTTAACTAGCGCATAAAATTATGTCCAAAATAAATTAAAAAGAAAAAAAGAAAAATGCGGTGAGCGTGGATCGAACACGCGACCTTCAGATCTTCAGTCTGACGCTCTCCCAACTGAGCTATCCCCGCCGGTTGGCATTTTCTATCATATTATATACTAAATATACAATACTTTTCTTGGTCAATAGATTGGCGTTGACTAGTTCTTTCTGGGGCTTCTCCTGGACCATATAATAGTTATCATCCCAGCTGCTTTGTGCTCATCATCTTTTTTTTTTTTTTTTATCTCTCTGTGTAATCGAGTGAGAAACGAGACAACAGCAATGGGAAAGTCTTTCAAGGATGAGTTCACTTTCGGTTCGTTTGTTTCTATATTGCTATTCCATCTTTTCAATGTTGTTGTTTTCTTTTTCTAGGTAATATCTATACTCTTAATTATTTACAGAGCAAAGGCTGGAAGAATCACAAGATATTATTGCCAAGTACCCCCTTCGAGTTCCCGTGAGTTCCTAGAATCTTCTGTGGAGTCTTTGATCTTTTCTTCTTCTTTTTTCTGCGCAATTATGATTAATTTTTTCATACTATATCTAAACGTTTTGAATTTTAAGTAATTTTTAATCGTTCTGCAGGTTGTCGTTGAAAGATACTGCAAAACTGACCTTCCTGAGATGGAAAAGAAGAAGTAAGTCTTAATTTCGTTTTCAGCTTTGGCTAATCTTTATTTTATGTATGTTTCTTACTGTTTGATGATTCAAACTATTTTTTATTATTATTATTATTATTATTATTTTGTGGGTCATTGTCCAAGCTTAAATCCGTGTGTTATTGACCAGACCTGGTTGAGATGATATGCTCTTTTTCTTTTCTCAAGTATTGAAATGATAGCATGGATTCTCGTCTTCGTCAGCGGTTTTTTTAGTTAAATTATTGTTTAATCCGTACTTCCAGCATGTTAATAACCTATCGGCATGATTGGGATTGATGGACATAATGGGGGGGTAGATCTGCACTCTTACCTACAACCCGAAGAGCGGGGTTCCATGTATTGATTGTGTGCTTATCAGCCTATCAGCAGAGGGTTCCATCTCTTGATTTTGAGGCTCGACGACAGGTTTGTCTCGGTCGTTTAAGTGGCCTAATCGAAGGTGTAAAAGGAAGGGAAGGCAGAAGAAAACCCTCTTTGTTAGGCTTCCACACATTAGAAACCCTAGATTAAATACCATGGGCCAACTATTAGAAGTGCTATTTAGAGTTGCTTTCAGAATCAGTGGGACAAAGTTAGATGGCAAGAGCCTCCCCTGTGCACACCACATGTGAGACTTGGGTGTATGACATTAATTAGTCTTCTGATTGAGGAGAAAAAAGGATGATTAGATGGGCTGGTAGCTTTACAAGGGGATTGCTGCCTTTAAAATGAGTATAGAATGGATGTATCCTACGAATATCTAGAGTTTAAACACTGTTACAAGTAACAAGGTCAATCATACTAAAACTAGGTGACATGTTTCTGTTATATTTTCGTCCTCTGATCTCTCCAATATTAGGATGAAATGCTATCTTTTGGCATCCATGGGAAGCAATGATCGCTTGCTGAGATAGGTTTTCAGTTTGTGCTTGTTTTCTCTTCGGATGGGGAAATGGGTTTTTGGAATAGGCAGGAGGAGATGGATAAATCAGAGGAGATCCCTCCTTATTGTAACAGGCATCGGGCACATTGCAGCGTTTCTAGGGAGAAATCCAATTTGAAAGAATCTGCTACGGCCGATTATTGCATCTTTATAGATGAGCAATAGATGAGCAATCCTCCTATATGAAATCAACTCGGAGTCAATCCTATACAGGCTACCGTAGGCTTTGCAGCATTTCATTGAATCTAAGCTTTCCTTGTTATCATGGGGATGGAGGTGTTGTGAATGCTGATAAATGTTGCATGCACATAGTACTTTCTCACTCATAAGTAATAATGAACAACTTGGTTTATACATCTCATTTATTTCTCTCATTCTTTCGTATAGATATCTGGTTCCTCGAGACATGTCTGTTGGGCAATTCATTCACATTTTAAGCAGTAGGCTTCGTTTGACACCTGGGAAAGCCCTCTTTGTGTTTGTCAAGGATACCTTACCTCAAACAGGTCAACTCACAATTTGCTACCATTCATCTTCTTTAAAATTCTGTTGCATGGTGTTTTCTCCATGATAAATAGCTAATATCTGGTACCCATCACTTCTTCCTGCAGCTGCTTTAATGGACTCCGTTTATGAATCCCTGAAGGACGAAGATGGATTTCTATACATGTGTTATAGCAGTGAAAAAACCTTTGGTCATACTGTTCCGATTAGTTAGCAATTGAATGTCACTGTCTCCATTGTGGATCAGTGTTTAAAGTCCCCCTTACTGCTACATGAACTTGTTCCTCTGATATCTGTAAATCCTATAAAACAAAACAAAACATCAATGTTATCTGTTGTGTTTTCTGGCAAAGGAAAAAAAAAACTGCATCATGCGAACCTGGGAAACTATTCTATTTCTTCATCCTCGTTCATGGAATGTTAATGAGCCAAGTGTAGATTGGCCTTCATGAGTGACTACTATTGCAGCATTGGAACCATGTCCAAATTCAACCTTCATGTCATCAAAAATATTTTAATCGCTGTGAAACAATTCAAAAATGGTAGGGACTGTCGGCTGCTGTGTGGAAGAGATCAGTGGTTAGGTCTTGGTGATTTATGATTGGATTTGGGAGTGATAGCGTGTAAGGGAAAGGCTGACGATGTGGGTCTGCTGCTACCTGTCATTGGATTCCAGCATGGAAGGTTGCGGGTAGAGTTTTGGTTTATGGGAGAGAGTGCTGAGAGAGGGGTTTGGTTTCTGCTCCTTCTATGGACACTACTGGTTGCTCCAAGAAACCAATGGCAGATCTGGACTCGAAGAAGAATGTCTCGTGAGCCTCTTGGGCAAACATTGTGAAATCGGACAAGGGCCTTTCTAGTATGCAACTTGAGTTTTTCAAACCAGCAAAGCAAGGGGGATGAATTTTGATTGCGCGAAATGGCAGCCACTGGTCAAGCCCAACGGAAATGTTCACTGGTAGATCACTTTGTTGATTGCAAACTTCCATTCTCACTTGTTAACAACATTACTCGCAGGCTATGGAGCAAACTCAGTTTGATTGATGTTGTGGCTAATGGACAATGCGTGAGAACAAGGGAGATAAACCTCAACCCTAATTTTAATTTCTATCTAATATATTGTCTAAAGAAACCTCAAGATGTTATGTAGAAATCAACATGCGAACATTTTACGAAGAAAGCAGTCGTAATAGAAATATGAGCATCTTTATGGACTAATGGGCTTTCCGGGAAACGAAATGTGATAGTCAGGTGGTCGGAGAATTTGAGGGGAAGGAGCCAAGGAGGATTGAGGCGACAAACCGGAGGACAATATTTGGGAATTTAGATTTAAAGTTCGAGTTAGAGTTTACAAATTAGGGATGAGAGTTTGTGGGTAAGTTGTGTTATGCCCCGGGTTGGTAACTGTGCTACGCAGTAAAATATTTAAATGTTGTAAGTATTTAAAAAAAAAATTAATAATTCTGAATCAACTATATAAATTGAATTTATTTGAATCACATAAAAAAAACACATGCAGACTGATAAATAAGGATCAAAATTATATAAAAAAAAACAATACACTAACAATTTGGATTAAAAAGTAGAATTAAAAACAATAAAACTTTTATAAAAAAAGTTAAGGAAACAAATAAGATATTATAAGAATAAAGATCAAAATAAAAACACCAACATATGATGAAAAACACCTAAACATGTAGAATTTTTCAATGCATTTTTTTAGATAAAAAAAATCAAAATGTAAATAAAAAATCTTATGCACGCATTCAATCAAATAAATCACGAATCATTGTGTAAATAAATAAATAAAATAATTAACGATAAAAAAAGATAACTGAAAAAATTAAAATACCACTGTAAATCAAGATGTTTAATATCTTAATACAGACTATTTATCAAATTGTGTTTAATGAATTTGTTTATGAAAATTAATTTATAATAGAGATTTACACACATAAAATTTATTGAATAAAATAAAAGAACAAATATTATTCAAGGTTACACATATTAAAAATATTGTAAAAAATAAATATATATATATATATATATATATATAAAATTAGAGATGAATTGTACTAACTCTGAAAAAAATTAAACACACTCAATATAATTAAAAAATGATATAAAAAATTAGAGATGAATTGTACTAACTCTGAAAAAAATTAAACACACTCAATATAATTAAAAAATGATTGCTTTTCAACAAAGAATAAAAAAACCCAAAAAATCATAAAGAAAGGGTATTAATTAAATTTTAAATTTTAAAATTATTTTATAAAACACGCACACAAAAGGCCATTAATAAAAAAATAATTGAAAAAATAGATGAGGCGAAGCACTGCTGGGTCTAGCAAGCTAGACCAAGCGCCTAACCTAGTAAATAAAAGGCTCGCGTGTGGACCTTTAATTTTTAAAAGTTTAATGAGGTGAATGAAGCGTTGTCTGTTAATCCTAGAATCTAACCACTGGTTTGGCTAGGAAAACAGGGTCCCTTTTTTTTATGAAAAAATTGATTTTCTACTGATTTTTGACCCAAAGCACCTAAGAATCTTGTTAAAACCAATTAATGACCTCTAAAACACAAAAAAACAAAAAGGTCCAAAACTTGAAATCACCTTAGAACCATAAATCTTTCCGAACTTAGATTTTTTTTAGGTGTTTTAAAGGTAAAAAAAAACACCTAATAAAATTTCCTTTATCACTTGGAACCATTTGACACAAAAATCAACTGTTCTGGTTGCTTGAATCTTCCTCAACAACAACTTTTTTTTCTAAGCTGGAATCCGGCGATTCCCTCTCTTTCCTTCACCAAAAAAGGATTAAAATTGAGGATAATGAAGTTTTAAAATATGGAGGATGATAATGAACTTTCTAAGAAAATTATAAAGAACCATCTATGTTATACGTGTGTTTCACTTTAGTCCCTTGTCTTTTAATTAAACTCTCACATAAACAAAAACATGCAATTGAGTCTCAATTTAAACTAAAAAAGGTTTAAATGTGCAAAATAAAATATCAATAACCAAATTGAATTTTTCCAAAAATCGAAATATTAAGTCCAAATTGAAATATGAGAGAGTGTACAGTAACATTATCTACATTAAAAGAGCCACACGCTGTATATGCTCTCAAAATAATGGGAATAAATTAAATTAAAAAATTATGTTGATGTAAATTATAATTTTTAAAAGAATATTTAAAAAGAAAAGAAAAGAAAAGGAAAGGAAAGCAAAAAGAAACCGGTCCACCGCGTGCCGAACAAGAACTAAAGGTGGCTAACGGGCCTATACTTGGAGACCCAATCCAATTCAAATACCTGGGAAATAAATTTTGCCCTTCCACCATCTTTTTAGCGATCCATATTTTTTTAAAAAAATACATTTACAAAATTACCCTTATTAAATCAGAAGGACTCGTGCGGTGCCCTGAATTTCACAAGATTCTAAAAAAATCCGAATTCTTTCCCAGCATCAAATATCAAACCGCTTCATTTTCTAAACAGGCATAAAAAAAAATTATACACACACACACATATATACGGACGTAAATACACAGAAAGGCTGGTGCCTAATTCCTAACGATCCTCTGTTAATCTTGATTCCAAATCCCTAGATCTATCGTCGCCAATCGACCTCCAATTTCTCAGTCTCCGATCAATTGTTTGAAAGAGAGAGATGGATGATAGCTGTGCGGTGTGTGCGGAGGCTCTAGAATGGGTTGCATACGGCGCGTGTGGCCATCTTGACGTTTGCTCCACGTGCGTGTCTCGGCTCCGTTTCATATGCGACGATCGCCGCTGCTGTATCTGCAAGACCGAGTCATCTGTGGTTTTTGTCACCAAGGTTAGGCCTGCCTTTTTCAAGTTTTAACTTTTTTTTTTATTGCTAATGCTTTTTAGTTATGATGATGGATGTGCTTGATTGTTCATCGATAAATCGAATTTGTAGTTAGGTAATGCAATTTTTCTGCTTTTCAATAACCAAGTACGAAATCTTCTAAGGGCTAATTTTCATCTGTTGGCAAAAATAGAGGTCTGACTGATTTCTGGTTTTGAGTATTTACCAAGCCATGTGAAGCTTCTTTGTTTTTTATAGACCCTCTTAGGACGTGGTAATAGTGAAGCAGCTAATTTTTGAACATACGAGTCTTTTCCTTTATCAAAGAAGAATTTATAACCAAATCGACTAGTTTAAGGACTGTTGGAAGCATTTTTGCTATGTGGCAGCGAATGCTATATGTAAAGAATAACGATGAAAGAATTGCAAATCGGTATATTAATGCCAGAACATATATGCACCTTGAAAGGTAATATGTAATTGCTGGGAAACTGGACCTTGATGGTAGTTTTTCCATGGATATTTTGCAGAAAACAAGCATTTTGCAGATACAGCATTTACTGTAGGAATGTAGAGTCAGTGGAATCAAAATCTAATACAATCAAGACAAAGGGCTCATCACTCAGGATTTTTTGGGCACGGTTTCTTAGAGACTATAATAAATGGTTAAGATAGCCCTTATTGTATTTTGCGCTTAATATGAATGATATTTGTTTTTTAGTTTCCTTTTGAAGTTATCTTTTTATTGTAGTTGCAAATCAATACATTTAAGGTGTATTCATGGGAAGTAAGTAATATATACATGTAGTTGTATGCTTAGTTTTTCGATTTCCTTCACTGCTTTTGTTCATATTTGTGATTTCTACTGTTCATCACATGGATTTAATGACACAAAAAGCTTTATATTTTGCTGTTCTTGCAGGCTTTAGGGGATTATACAAGGATGATTAATGACTTTTTGCTCTTGCCATCTGAACCAAAGGAGGGTCGAATGGGATCTTACTGGTACCATGAGGACACACAAGCATTTTTTGACGATGTTGACCATTATAAAATGATAAAGGCTATGTGCAGATTGTCATGTAGTGTATGTGACAAGGAGGAATCAAATGATGGATCCAAGCGTCGGGGGAAGTTTAGAAATATTAATCAGCTGAAGGGTCATTTATTTCATCAACATAAATTGCATATGTGTAGCCTATGCTTAGAAGGACGAAAGGTAAGATCCTCATGCATATGATCATGTACGACATATGTTTTCTTGTTTGAAATGATTGGATATTAAAAGTCATTTTTAGGTATAATCAAGTTGAGATTATTTAGAATTTGTGCACACGTCTTTCTTTTTGTAACTTTTATTTTATTTTTCAGGCATCTTATTTAAGGCAACTGTCAAAGTGATTTACATAGATTACTAATGTTATCTTAAAGAAATCTATCCTTTTTGTTTTTTTGGGGGGTTTTGTAACAACTTTTGGATTCTTTTGAATTTGACAGGTTTTTATTTGTGAGCAAAAGCTATACACTAGAGCACAATTGAATCAGCATATAAGCACGGGTGATTCTGATGTTGACGGAAGTGAAAGTGAAAGAGGTGGCTTTATGGGACATCCCATGTGTGAATTCTGTAAAAAACCATTCTATGGAGATAATGAGTTGTATAAACATATGTCAACCGAACACTACACCTGTCATCTATGCCAGAGGTGATGCATACTATAGTTTGTACACATGATACCATAAGTTAAGTACATTTTTAGATAATCTCAAATAACTTTCTGCTATGTACAATGCAGGCAGCATCCAGGACAATATGAATATTACAAGAATTATGATGACCTAGAGGTGAGACTGCTCATCTGCATTTCTTTCTTTCTGTTAATGAGGTTATGGTGCTGACACTTCTTTATGAGTGTTCTTTAACTAAGAATATTTTTCTAAACAAGTGAAAGTTGTCTGTCACAGATTCACTTCCGTCGAGACCATTTTCTATGTGATGATGAGGGCTGTCTTGCCAAGAAGTTTATTGTCTTTCAAACTGAAGCAGAGTTGAAGGTGATTGAGAAAGCTCCATTGACTTTCATTCTTTGTGAATACTGTTCAAGCTCCAATTTCTTTGTGTGTGCCCCCAAGCTGCACAGGGGGGCAGAATTGGGGTTGGGGATCTCTGTTGGTTTAGTTTTCTTTCTTATTGCTTGTTGGCCAGTTCAACTCATTTAAGATTGTTTTTAAATTTCAGAGACATAATACAATTGAACATGCTGGTCATATGTCTCGTTCTCAGCGAAATGCTGCTCTCCAGGTACATATTATTTTCTACTTACAGAACTGCTCCTTAATGGATTTGGTTTTTTCTTGATGATATCTGATCACCTTCTTACTTCTTTTTTGGTTCTCTCATTTATGTACACCTTTTGTGGCTATTTTTGTCTTATTCGTTTGCTGATTTCCATGAATCAGATACCAACTAGCTTTCGATATCGTCGAAGTAATGAACAAGATAATCGTCATGGAAGGGGACGAACATTCCGTCGTGATCAATCAGATAACCAACTCTCCATAGCCATTCAGGCTAGCCTGGAGGCAGCATATTCAGAAAGCACATCTCGTGATCGATCATCCAGTGCACAAGCGATCTCTGATCATGTAGATTTAAGTGATATTGATCCAATAGTTCAGCCATTTGAATCATTATCTGCTACTGATCCTGAAACAACATTGAGATATCTTCAAGCCTTGGGGCCTTCTTCTAGGAATGCACCTTTGCAAGAATCTTCCTTTCCTCCTCTCTTTACGACTACAAGCAGTGGTCAACAAAAGGCCAAAGATGAATCAGAAAGTTTGCCTAATAATACAATGGCGACGCATCTTCGGCGCCAGAACAACAGAAATGCAACAGTAGTCAACTCACCCCAGCAGTGGCCGGCAGCAAGCCGCGGGCATGTATCAAGTAGTCCAGCACTATATAGGCCTACAGTAGATACATCACCTTTGAGTTCAAGGAGTTCTGCTAGTGGACCTGGTCTCTCTAGTTATGCAAGTTCTATTCAGTCCCATGCTCAGACTCGACCTGCAGCAGTCCGTGGGCATCCCTCAGCTGGTTCAGTGGGGATCTCAGGTACTACAAGTAGGATAAGCAGCACTGCATCAGCCTCAAATCTTGCTGACTCTGGATCATTGAAGCCCTCTGTCTCAGATTTTCCTCCAGTTTCTGCAGTGCCGATGCACAAGATGCCTACTAGTAGCCAGGTTGTGCTGAATATGGAAGAATTTCAAACTGCAAACAAGTCATTGGTGGAAAAGATACGTGCTGCTCTTGAAAATGATGAAGATAGATATACTCTTTTTAAAGACATATCTGGACAGTATCGTCAGGGTTCAATTGACACAGGAGAGTACCTGGACTATGTCCAGCAATTTGGCTTATCACGTCTCATTCCTGAGCTGGCTAGACTTTGTCCTGATGCTCAGAAACAGAAAGAGCTTGTTGAAACCTACAATGCTAGTTTGAGAAGCAGTGGGAAGAAAGAGAATGGCTGGGGCCGTGGTAGTGCCCAGTTAAAAGGCACTAATGGATCCAAGGAAGGCAAGGGAATAGCTGAAAATGATAGCAGTTCAAAGGATAGATTGACAGATAGCTTTATTAATACTGTTCGAGCACTGCAGTCAAATTACATGCCTGTGGAAGATGAGGCGCAGCTGCTGTCAAAGGATGGATATCGGGCTGCCAAAGGTAAGTCGAATGTCATGCTTGATGAGCGGCAAATGGAACCAAGAATCCAAAATGGCTCTTTATCTGCCGGTGATGGATCTAGTAAAAACCTAAAAGACGGGGGTACCGAGAAGCAACGGAAGAAAACCTCCAAGGTTCATAGAGCAAGGCTTGGTGATGGCTCAATGGCGGCCCTGTTGGATCTCCAAAACTACGAACCTGATCCTCGCGAAACAGTGGAGAACAGGATAGACGATAGCAGTAACTCAGTAGGAGGGTTACCTGTGCGTGGAGTCTGGAGAAAAGGTGGGGGGCAAAAACTCTTTCCATGAACAGTATATCATCATGGTAAAGAAATGGGGCCAATTATTAAACAATAGAGATGGAATAGATTCCAGCAAATTCCTTCGAATTGCTGCGGTTTTGCAACGTGACACTCTTTTTGAGCTTAGTTCACCATTTAGGTGATGAATGCTATTCGATGTTGGTTTTTGTACTGTTAATGTAATTGAGGTGATGGGGTTGTCCATCATCGCATGGCTATCTTTTTTTTTTTATATCAGAAAGTGTTCATAGACATCACGAATGAAGAAAGCAGATATGATTAATAGATGCTGTGTGATCTGTCTCTTACAGGTGAAGTAGCTATTGGGAATTGTGTTTCTTATATTTTTCTTTATTTTAATCAAGTGTCTTTGATTGACAAGCAGAAAGAATCATAGTTTCTATCATGAATTAATTGGAGGACACGTATAAACTTCCTGACGCCGTGATTGTTCAACGTTTGGACCATTTAATTAAATAAATAAAAATCTAAAAGAGGTTGTAATTTCTTTGTATTTATAAATCAGTAAATACTGTTTTAGTTATTGAAAATACAAATTCAATTCAATTTCATTCTCTCGAATTGTTTTGATTAAAAATTAAATTTAATAGTTTATTTTGATTATTTTTTATGAAATTGTTGCAGTGTCAAAGTGTAAAAAAGATTATGATATTAGATTGGATCTTGATTTATTTAAAAAAATAAAATGATCAAAATTGACAATAAGACAAACAAAAACATTATTCATTCAACGCTGGTTTTTTTAATTTCAGTTTTGGTCTCTTTAGTTTGACAATTATATATTTTGGTAGAATTTTATTTTAATCACATTTTAATCCTAAATTTGAGAGGAGAGAGAAATAGTATTTAAAAAAAGATAGAGAGATAAAACAATTGATCAGATTTCATGAACAAAAACAATCAAATTTGATGTAAATATATTTTTCTTGATGCGAGTATAGTCATTTAAGTATTTTTAAGCTTTTATATTGTCGAAAAAAAGTAAATTGGGATTGAGAGTTTATTTTTTGTTTAATTTTATGTTTATGAACCGATTTAGATTGTGTTTGAAGCTGAGAAATTAATCTATTGAGGTTCTAAGGATATTTATTAGGTTTTTTAAAATTAAAATAAGTTTAAGAAATAGTTGTTTGGATCCAAAAAAACAACAACTTGATTTTCCAACACCTTTTCTAATAGCTAAAATCTTGAAAAGAAAACGGCTCATTATTTGCTTTAATTCTTTTTGAGAAAAATAAAAGGGCATACAACTTTTTATTTGTCCTTGAACAAAAAAAAAAGTCAAGCACACGTGCCCTATCTCTTTGGCCTGAGCATTTGGCTCTTTTCTAATTTTTTCTAATACTTTTTTTATTTTTATTGAAATACACTATAAAAAAATACTTGACGTGATATTTAAATTACTATTCAATTTTGTCATAGTTCTTAAATAATATCATGTACAATATTATTTCCTTGTTAATGCGTCCGATTTCAATTGTAATTAACAAGGAAATGAAGTTTAGATTGAAAAAAATATCTCTCCTTAATAATTTTATTTGTGATCCTTTATGTAAATGTCTTTTTTTTTTATTATTTAATTAAATAAATAATGAGTTACAAAAAATAAGGTTATTAAACCCGTTAAAGACCATGATCTATATCATATGTTAAACGGGTTAATCCAGTTTGACACAGGTCTATTCAAAACATCATCATTTCAATATATTTTTTTTTATTAAGAAAACATTAAACCAACATTGTTTTTCATTTTTTCTTTTTTTGTAAAAGAGCAAACTAAGTTTTTGTTGAGTCAACTTAGTCATAAATGCACTCGTTTAGTCGGATTAGCCATACCAGGTCAATTCCCCACATGATTTACTTTGAAACCAAACCCAATTTAAAAACCAAGTCAATAGGTTACCATACTGATTCGATGAGATTACTTGGGTTTAATAACATTGCTAAAAAAACTTTGTATGATAGCTAACTAGTTGGTTCTTTTTTATACTAAAACAACTAGGTGTAATGCACTTGTTTGTATTTCTCATTACCTGTAATCTAAATAGTGTGGTATTTTCATTGTATGTTGCCTCCATTGTTCATCCTCTCACATTTTACTGTGGATGGATTGCGCAAAATTTTATATTTTTTCAGTTTGATCCTTAAACTTTGTTTGGGCGATTTAGTCCTAATTAAAAAATAATTGAGTTTGAAATCTTATGAATGGGTGTGATTGGTAGAGGGGCAGCCAAAATAAAAACCAAGTCAATAAGTTACCATACTGATTCGGTGAGATTGCTTAGGTTTAATAACATTGCTAAAAAAATTTGTATGATAGCTCAACTAGTGGTTCTTTTTTATACTAAAACAACTAGGTGTAATGCACTTGTTTGTATTGCTCATTACCTATAATTTAAATGGTGTGGTGTTTTCATTGTACATTGCTTCTACTATTCATCCTCTCACATTTTATTGTGGATGGACTGCGCAAAATTTTGTATTTTTTTAGTTTGGTTCTCAAACTTTTTTTTTGGCGATTTAGTCCTAATTAAAGAGTAATTGATTTCGAATTCTTATGAAAGGGTGTGATTGGAAGAGGGGGGACTGAAATGAAAAACACGGCAAACATGAGTGGCGTGCCATAAGTTTAAAAAAAGATGCACTTTGGTACTCCAACTTAAACAACCACGTAAATTATATAATTTTGGTCCCATAGCATTTTACCAATTATATTTTGGTACGAAAGTTTATTTTTTTTATTTGTTGGTCCTTGGTTGAGCAAGGAGAGAGAGAGAGATCGTCGAATTCCAGCGATAGAGAGAGAAACATATCACTGACATTGATTTAGACTATCGAAGTGGAAGATATTTGTATCAAATTGTTTCATTTGATGAGGGAAGTTCATATTAGGTGTTTTTGTTCCTTAAAAGTTCGTGAAAAAACATATATGAGCTCGAGTTGATTTTTGGTTTGGGGATGAGTTTGGTTTTTAGGGTGGTTTTTTGAGGTCATTGATAGGTTTATCATGGTTTCTATGGTGTTTGAAAGGTGTTTTGTGTCAAAAACGAGTTTTTGAGTCAAAAGAACCTTATGCTTGATTTTCCGGTCACCGTAGAGGCCGAAATCTTGGCAAAACAGACGACGAATCTTCTGCTTTTTTTTTTTCAAAACAATAGGTTGGGCGACATGTTGTCTACCCTAGGTGCAGTTAAAAAAAGGGCCAAGTCATGTGGACCCTGATGAAATGAGCCAAGCGGACTGGACTGGCTTGCTAGGCCCAACAACGTCTGACCCTTTTTTTTCCTAATTTTTTTATTTCAATTAATGCTTATTTTTTATTTTTAAAAAAACTTAATTATATTTACATTAATACCTCTTCTCTCTTTTATTTTGTTTAGAGAGACTATTTTAAATGATAGTGATTTTTTGGTTGTGTTTAATTTTCGAAGAGATTTTTCCTATTCATCTATAATCTTCTTTTTTTTATCTGTTGTATAGATGAAATATATTTTTAAAAATAAAAAAATATGTATTTTCAGATGATATTTATAATGTGTAGCCTTGCGTATTTTTTTTTATTCAATCAATTTAATGTTTGTCTATTTCTATTTTTATTTGATTAAATAAAAAATATTTTAATAAAAACAATTAGCAAACATGATTGGAAAAATATCCCGTATTTCAATATTAAATATCTTGATCTATATCTATCCCTAAAAAATATCCCGACTCTTAATGATTTTTTATTTATTTATCAGCGCTCATAATTCTCAGTTTATTTGATTACATATGTGCATAAACTTTTTTATTTGCATTTAAATTTTTTGAAGTACAATAATGCGCTGAAAAAACCTGTATATACGATCCTTTTATAAAAAATAAAAATATTTGACCCGCAGTGGAACGCGAGTCACATAACTAGTATGAACAATAAAGCATGTGCCTCACTTTTTTTTTCTCCTTTTCATTTCTTTTTCTCCTTTTCATTTCCTTTTTATTTTTTAATTTCATCTTCATATTTTTTTAACTGTCATTCAAGTTATTTTAAATCGATAAAGTTGATTGGATCACATCAAACCAACTCTCGGATTGTTTAATTTTAAATCCAAACTAAACAATGAATCAAGCAGAAAGTTTTTTATTGTGTCAGTTTCATTTTTTATTTTTTACTTTTATCCTTAAATTTTTTTGATCAATTAATTTCCTTTATAAATAGGGAAGTTAACTAAATCATTGTGAAATTTTTTTAACACAATTTAATTTAAACACAGGCAAAGAGTTGAATAAAAAAAAAATTGTAAATTTCTCGATTTTATCCTTAATTTTTTTTTTTTTTTTTGGTTAGCCGGGTTGCCTTCTCGACAATGAAGGGGAATGATCCGTTTAATCTAAGCAACCGTAAATCCTTGACCGGAGACAACACGGGGTCGAGATGTGGAATCCACGACTCACCCCGAGTAGACTCACCTCTAAACCGATGATACCCAAGAAACATAGAATCCGAAGAGACAAACAGGTTATAAGGATGCAAACTCGGGTACTTTACCAACGCAGTGACAGGATAAAACGTCTGACTCAACATCAAAAATCTCAACGTGCCTGTAACTATTACCCTTCCGCCGTGTAGCGACAGCTATTCTTTTGCCGTCCTGAAAGGCAGCTGGAGTGAAGCAGTGGACACCTGGTGGAGTGACCCGGACAGGAGCAGCTTTTGGAAGCTCAGAATCTTCGAAATTTTCTGGTAAAGTAACTTGGAAAACGCTCCACCAGCCATCATCAGCTTGGCGGTGAAAGTAAATTGAGGAGTCACCACACCAAGTGAGCCATCCACCATGGTCAGACACAACAATCCGAGTACTCGGGTTGGATTCTTTAAAAACAACAATATCTGTGTGCATGTCATGGAACTCACCACCCCAAGAGCGAGATCCATAAGATGCAACAGCTATGAAATTGGCAGAGAGAGAAATTGCAGGACTGTAGTCAACAGCACCGTGAGGGGTCAAACGTATAAATTTGCTAGTACTGTTGTGAATTGTGATCGATAATGGTTGAGTAAAGAGTGGACCAGCTTTTGAAAGGCTGATCGGGTTTTTCATGAGCAGAAATAGAAACCTAATTTTATAAAATAACTTATTTTTATTAATAAAAACCTATTTTATTTATTTATTTTATATATAAAAATTCATTTCATAATTATATTAATCAAACATATATTTTTAAACTTAACCATAAAAATTACCATAATATCAAAAAATATACATATTCGGGTTATCAATATCAGTATGATCCGAGAAGAAAGTTAGGAATCGGTTCCTCTTCAAAAAGCGTGTTCACGGTACCCCACTTGTAACCTGCATTAGGTAACTCGGATGTTTATATTATTTATTATTTTGTAAGTGGATTCAATCTCAAATGGGGATGTAGCTCAAATGGTAGAGCGCTCGCTTTGCATGCGAGAGGCACGGGGTTCGATCCCCCGCATCTCCACTTTTGCATGCTTACGAGTGGATAAGTTATTTATTTAGAAAATAGATCAACACACTTCTTCCGCCATAGAAACATAGATCAGCACGGGCAATTCTCTCGACCCCTCCTATTTATTATTTTCTGATTATGCGAATTCGATGCTTGCCTCTCCTTTTGCTAAGTAGTTTTCTTTTCTCGGAATTCCCATGCAACAATGATGGTTTCGGAAGATATTCTGCACTAATTCTAAACGATAGGGTGTGTTTTTCACTCTTCATAGTGCCAATCCTCTCTGGTTTTGGTACTGGTCAAGCAAGCAAATGATGTGGAGCCTCGAAGGGTCATAATGTTTAACGGCATATGCCAGCTCAAAAACAGTGTGCTTTGCAAATACTACCGCATAAACATTCCAACAAGCTCACATACTGTAATATGAAACAGCAATCACAGGCATCCAATCAAATAAGGAGCATACGAAACTACAGCATCAGACAAGAAAAATGGAAGAACAAGAGAAGGAGATGATGGAAGAGAAGAAAAGAGATCCCCCTCAAATGAATCTAAATTTACGATCTGCAAATCATGTGCGTGAAGATTTCCAATCCCCAGCCAAATATGGATATAACACGGGCACATGCTATCTGCCCCTTTGAACCACAGATGCCAATAAAAGCCAAGCAAACTGCTAGTCGCACCAGTTAAAAATTTGTGTAACATTCCTTCGCACGTCCATCTAGATGGAAATAGAGATGGCTATGCATATAATGGGCATGAATTTTAATGGTTACAACCTAAATCTGAAGTAAATGATGTGTCTTACAAGCACTTGGCATGTCTGGCAAGCAATAAATGGTTTTCTGGAGAGATGCCTGAAGGGACATACTTCACAAGCTGTGTGTCTAATCCATGTTCTTTTGCCCACATCATCCTTCCTACGTCGATGATCTGCTTACACTTAAAACCCAACACAGCCCTTTCAACTGGTTTCATATTCCTCACAACATCTTCAACCCCATGCATGTCCCCAAAGCATTGTTTCTCCTCACTGTAATAACTGAGAAAAATTAAGATCCAAAATACTAAAATATGTGAACAGAAGAGAGGAATGAAAAAACCATTTGTGTGAACAGAAGATAGGAAAAGGAAGGATATATATAACATAAACAAAAAGTTCAAATGATTACATGGATTGTAACTGCAAACTGCAGTCAGTAATATCAGGAAGATCTGAACTATGGTCAGCATCTACTGCCCAGGAGGTAAACCATGTCATTGAATGAAATTGTCCCTTGGTGATCCCCAAATCGGACATGAACTTCCTGTCTGCAAGGAAGTAAAAGTTACATTGAAAACTCGTAAATAGAAGAGCATACGTGTTCTTGTACTTCGAGAATATGCAGGGTAAGATGTGTTGATTACTTGTGTAATGTTTCCACTGACAAAGATGATGGCAGCATGTTGCTATAGCAAGGCCTTTAAGGTTAGCATTGCTCCTGCAATCTTGCACACTGCCTTGATTACATTGCTCAGACAAGCAACATCTCAGTGTCAAATCTGCAGCGCAAGTATTAAAACAAAACAATGGAGGAAAATATTCAATGGAACAATCTGCCAGAACTGAGAAATAATGATATAAAATGCAAAAAAATTACTTCAGAGCCCTATCTAATGTTCAGGAAAAAGTTATTTTAAAACATATTGCTCACCAGTTGCTGGCCCACAGAGATGTTTACCAATAGCCAAATAAGGGATTCCCCTTAAAGACTCAACAGCATTCAAGTTTAAGTCCTCAACTGAAAAGGTGGAATTTGGTAATGTCAGAACTCAAAAGTTTGCAGAGCTTTTTTCTAGCAGAGAGATCAGATGGAAGGTAGTGTTAATACCAATTTTTCACTTATACCTTACAGGGGGCAAGCATGCCAACAAACTGAAAAATAAAAGGCAAACAAGAACAGACATCATGTATGAATATAAATATTCTGTTGTTACTACTTGAGACTGCCGTTGATATCACCCAAAATTAAGAGGAAATAAATGGTAAAATTTATTAAGTTGACCCCTGTATTGGAAGTTGGGACAAACCTGTTTATTCACTTAGTTGAGAGAAATAAGCTCACTATAAAGTTGTAGAAAATTAATGCTGTGGCATGGAATGTTAGAAGTTATGACTTAATATAATATGCACAATAAAATAAAGCCGAAAACTGCAAGACCTTGTTTAACTGCAACTTCGAAGAGTACAGAAACAGAGCAATAAAAGGCAACAATAATTTGTTAGGTTATGTCACTTAAAATCACCACTCATAAGCACACTATGAAGGCAAAGTCAAGGAAAAACAATGCACTCAAGAGAGCTCCAAAATTGAGCCACCTACCAGCATCTAATCTTAACTTTGGAGGACTGGGGGAGGAAAAAAAGGCATGAAAACTATGCCAAGTCCTTTATAAGAGGTTAACTGAATGCTCCAGCAAGAGAGAGTATTTGAGGTTATGTTTAGCACCAGCTCCAGACTTAAGTTAGAGAAAGAGAGAGAGATAGAACTAAAGATATAATTATGGAAATGCAAATGCAAATGCCATTCCAAAGAACAGGATTCTGAAAAACCTTACTATCAATCCTCAAACGCTCCAATATCAAGCTCTCCTTCTGTCGCAAAGATCGATCAGCCTAGAAGTAGCCACAGCATATAAACACAAACAAAACATAAATTACAGATCAATTAAGGCGGAAAGAGTACATAACATCTCCAACTTGAATTTCATTCTATTGCAGTAGATATTCCTTCTCATAAACAATGCAATGCAGAATTCAACAAAACTAACCTTAAGTTTGTACGACTTGCGCTCAACCAGAAAGACTCTGTCAAATCCATAACAGTCTGCCAGCATCTGTGTCAAGTACCCTCTCCCTGCTCCAAATTCAACGACTGCGTGAACAAAATTGCTATCATCACTACAAAACCCCTGACTATCAGCCTCTTTACTTCCTACTGAACTCTTTATCACCCCAAAGTCCTCCAAATTCCCAAGAATTGACGCTTGTTGTGCTACATGTTTCTCTTGAAATGGTAATTTCCTGCTCAACAAGAAACTCATTTTACAAAACCAACCGATTATCATCAAATTAAACAACAATCTTCATCTTAGCATCACGTATTTACCTGTCTACTTCTCTTTTAATCCACATATTACAAGCTTCTGGAACTTTATATGATTCCCAGATATCCTTACATGTAGAAGCATGAACAGATTCAATCTTGTTAATAAGTTTGCAAAATTGAGTCACAGTCATGCTATAAACAGCACTCCTCTTCATCTCAGAGCTAACATTATCTTCTTCTTCTTCTTCTTCGCCAGCATTGATGCCCTTTTGATAAAATGGTTGAAGAGACAAGGATTGAGCTTGTTTCAATAAAGGGCATCTCTTAACATGGCTTTCAAGATTTTCTTTTAGAACAGAACTATCAAAAACAAGAAAAGCCATAAAAAATGTAATCCCAAAATAAATAAATAAAATGATAGCGCAAAGATCAAAGATGGGAAATTACTGAGAAGGGTCGATGGGGCATGGAATCCACTGTTCAGTGGACCTCGGTTTGTGGTTGCCGCAGAACCTTACGAACAGTTCAATAGATATAACGCATTAAAAAATTAGACATAGGACGGAAAAAAAAAAAAAACAGAAAAGAGAGGAGGATGAGAGTGAGCTTACTGGGAATCGTTTAGAGGGGAGTTGGCACAAAATCGGTTCTTTTTGGGAAGCCAGAACTTGCAGCGGTTCTCCTCCATTGTTGCTGCTGCCGCGCCTCTGAGTTCAGACTTCGCTTTTTAGAGAATTTGGATTTTTTTATATATATATATAAATTAATCTCTCAAGTCTTATATACTAAACTAGTTATTTGACCCTCTCCACTGCGGATCATAAAATTATTTTTTCAAAAACAATATCGGAAATGTAGACAATTTTTGAAGTTTTATTATATAAAAAAATGAAAGTATAAATTTAAAATTATATATAAACATCTAATTAAATAAATTAATAAAGATTTATATAAATAAATAAATCATTAGTAATAACTAAAAGAAAAATTAAGAGATAAAAATAAATCAAAATATTTTATCTCAAAAAATAAGACATTTACCCTTTGCGTTTATTAAATTTATTTATTTAAATCAATAAAAAAACAATAGAAATAGAAACATGAATGAAAATAATTGAATAAAAAAAATATTACGCAAGACCGAACATATTAAAAATATTATTTAAAAATAATTTTTTTATTTTAAAAAATATATTTCATCTGTTTAAAACAAAAAAAATATAAATGAATCTTAATAATATCTCTAAATATTAAACACAAAGAAGACAATTTAAAAAAAAAAAAACTCTATTAAAAAAAGCCTTGCCAAACTCATGACCTAAGTTATGAGACCGAGATAAACTTATAGAAAAGAAATTGAAGATAATCACAAAATAAATTAAAAAAAAATTAATGCAGAACAATAAGATTGTAAAAAAAAATAAGTAAAAAAAAAAGTTGAACTATATTAACTTTTCAAATTCATGACCCGAGTCATTAGAACGAAAGCACTATAAATAAATAAATAAAAACATGAAGGTCAATATCCAACAAATCAAATATCAAAGGTTGAACCATGAAAAAAAATTAATTACATAAAAGGATCTAAAATAATTTAATTAAAGGAATGAGAGTGAAAATTAAAATAAAAAATAAATTAGAGGGTAATCAAAAATTTTCAAATTGAGGGTTAAATTGAAATGAAAAATAACTTTAACAAAAGGAAAAAAATATAAAAAATAAGGATCAAATTGAAAAAAATAAAACAACATGAACTTTGATTGAAAGATAAAATTGAAAACAATAAAACTTTAACAAAAGGGTCAAGAAAAAAAATTAGAAATCAAAAGAATAAAGACCGAAATGAAACAAATAACATATGACAAGTTGTAATTGACGGACTAAATTGAAAACACAAAACTTTTATAAAATGAATAAGGATGAAAATAAAAAATCAAAAGAATAAGGATTGAAATTGAAATACAAAAAAAGAATAATCATGCACTTTTTCGGGTACGAAAGAAAAGAAGAAAAAAAAAACGATCACCAATAAAAAATCATCCATCATCTTCCATCACACACCGCACCAAGAGAAAATAGACATAGTGGTGCTTCCAACAACATGGTGAAAAGGCACGATAAACCATCGGGTAGCGTCATACATGCCGTCCAAATAACATGGACACCACCCACTCATTAGCGTGTAATGAGCACGTTCCACCAACTTTAAAATAAAAAATTAATAATACAATGTAAAAATACCAAAATGTTCGTCATGACTTTGTAAATCATTAAAAAAAAACTTGTGTGAAAGGACAAAAATGCTCTTAGATGTATGCCCTTTTTTTTGTCTTTTTAAGGGTAAAAATACATTTTTACTATATTTTAAGAAGCGAAAAAACTAGAAAACCCCTTGTCAATAACTCATTTATATATATATATATATATATATATATACACCCTGGGGTAAATAAGCAATTCGATTGTTTTAAAGTTTTTGAAAACACAAAAAAACCTATGGTCAATAGTTCAAAATTTTGTTGACATTGGCATAAATATATCATTTTACTGTATAATGTTTTTGGAAAAGACTAGCATACCCCCAATAATTTTTTAATCACCAATGTATCATTGAAAAAGACCAAATTACCCTCACAAGTAAGGCTTACATTTTTTCCACTCAAGGGTAGAAAAGATAATTTCATTGTAACAATCTATAATACATTGTGTCTAGTGTTACAGTGAAATACTTACGCTTTATATATTTTGTTCAATTAAATAATTACTTTAGTTTAAAAAATAAATAAATAATTTCTTGATTAGTATTGAATATGCTCAATTTATTATTTTTTATTTGATAAAATATCTTTTTTCTTATCAATACTTTCATATTATTTTTTTAAATAAAAATAAAATAAATTAAAGAATAAAATAAAATGGAATAAACAAAAAGAATCAAGTTACAAACAATTGTAATAATATAGAGATTAATTAATTATTTTTAAAATTAGAGAAATTATTTAATTTATTTTGTAAAACTATAATTACTAATTCATAGCTTACTTTTTTTTAAAAAAAAAAATCTTTTGTTTGTTAAAAACTTCTTTCCCTTATTTCTTTTATTTTTCCTTTTATTTTTTCAGGTTCAATAAATATGTTATTGTATCAATCAAATATTTCTCTCTCTAACTACCATCTACAAGATTATTAATATGGCTAGAAGTTATTTAATTTATTTTTCTCCCTCGACGCATTTAAGATTCACTTTCTTTCCTTTCTTTCTTTTCTCTTTACTCTTTAGTTTTTTTTTTTTTTTTTTGATGTTTATACTAGCTTTTCAAGTGGTATTTTCTATTTAAAAATTGTTTAATATTATAATAACTTCTGTTTTTCGCCCAATCATATAAAAAAAATTGTTTAATTAGTCAAATAACTCTTATTTTTTATATCAAACAACGCACATAATTATGTCTCAAATCTTGATTTGTAAAATCTAAAATAACATATTTTTTTATTTTTAGTTGCGACAACCTAGTCAATCATGTAGAAAAATCTCATGCCCGGTTTACAAAGAACACCAAATTTTAGAGAATTTTACCCTAATCCTGAATTTGCGACCATCCTATTAAGTTGTGACAGCCTCAAAAATTACAAAGAAAAAGGCTATGCTTGGTTTGCAAAGAATACCAAATTTTAGTTATCTTATCTTCATTTTTATTTTTTCTCCGTTAAACAAGAAAGAAAAAAATTTGCCTATCAAATAGAAGTTTCTTTCAGTAGTGATAAGAGTATTTTCAATCATTTTTTTAATAAAAAAATGTTATATTAATAATTCTTTAATTGATTTTTAAACAGATCATTCATATCTAAGTTAATATTCATAAAAAAAAAATTATGATCTCTTGATATTTGAATATTCTGCTGTAGAACAATGCTAATTTCTATGTAGGTTGGTCCTTGGATAATGTTATGCAAGATAAAAGGTTTGATGAAAAATATACTTCATAAATAATATATATATTGAAGAGAACAATAACAAATATATCAAAAGCAATATTGTTATGTACTCGGGCAAACTGAAAGAACAACTATATTATTGAATAGAAACTTTGGTTATTATATAGCCTTACAGAAGTAATAAAAAACTAAAAAACAGTCCACGATCCACGCAATGGAAAGTGGTAATGTGCACAAGGAATTAGTCTAACATAGAAAAAGTATTCCTACATAGTAGAAACTTATTAGCAACACAAACAAAATTAATTGATTTAGACTAGTCTTATCAATCCCTCCCTGAAACTCACTGTCATCAAACAACATCACACAACCCCCCATTATACTTCGAAGCCTCTGGAAAACATCAACCTTTAATGGTTTGGTCATTATGTCTGCCACCTGATCTTTGCTTTTATAATGAATTAAAGCAATCGAACCTTCCTTTGTGAAATTTCTTAGAAAATGATACCTTACATCGATATGCTTACTTCAACCATACATCACAGGATTCTTTGACACCTTAATGGTTGAATTGTTATCACATCTAATTAGAGTACAAGCCTCGTTATTGTACTTAAACTCCCTCAACACTCTCTTTATCCATATTGCTTGACACGCACATACTGCAGCTGCTACAAATTCTACTTCTGTAGTGGATAGTGTAACAATAGGCTGCTTCTTTAAACTCCATGTTACAGCACCCGAACTCAGCAAGAACACATAACCATTTGTGCTCTTCCTATACTCCACATCTCCTGCATAATCACTATATGTGAAAGCAAATAGTCCATCATCTCCATCTTTTTTGTAATGAATACCATAGTTCACTGTGCCCTTTAAATATCGAAGAGCTCTCTTTGCAGCCTGTACGTGAAGCTCGGTTGGTTTTGCCATAAATCTACGTATGAGACTGGTGACAAACATCATGTCTGGTCTTGTGGCAGTGAGATACATTAAGATTCCCACTAATTGCTTAAAGTATGTCTCATCCACAGTAATTCCATCCTCATCTTTATTGACCTTAAAACCTGGGACAATCGAACTACTCACCTCATTACTTTCCAACATCTCAAATCTCTTCAGAATCTCCAGAGCATACTTTTTTTGGTATATGAAAATATCATCTATTCTTTGAAGTACTTCGATGCCAAGGAAAAACCTCATGCTTCCCAAATATGTCATATCAAATTCTCTCAACATGGACCTTTTAAAATCACACATCATATCTTTATCATCACCAGTAAAAATTAGATCATCAATGTAAATACTTACAATGATGATTTTTCCTGCTCCATTCTTCTTTGTGAACAAGGTTTGCTCACTGTCACACTTCTGAAAACCCTTCTTGATAAAATGTGCCTCAATTCGACTAAACCAGGCTCGTGGAGCCTGTTTTAATCCATACAATGCTTTGTGTAGCTTTTAGACCAAGTGCTCCCTACCTTTCATCTCGTAACCCCTTGGTTGCTCAATGCAAACCTCTTCACTCAACTCTCCATAAAGAAATGCTGACTTGACATCTAACTGGAAAATCCTTCACCCGTTTTGTGCTGCCAAGGCAATGATCATCCTCACAGTGTCCATCCTTGCCATTGGTTCAAAAACCTCTGTGTAGTCTATACCGTGCTTCGGTGAGTAGCCTTTGGCTATTAGACGTGCTTTGTGTCTGTCAATCTCTCCACGTTCGTTATATTTTGTCTTGTATACCCATTTGATGCTAATTTTGTTTTAGCTCCAGTAGGCAACTCACTTAAAGACCATGTTTTATTCTTCTCAATGGAACTAATCTCATTATCCATAGCTTGCCTCCAATTCTCGTCTTTCACTGCTTCTTCAAAATAGAGAGGATCTCTTATTGGAACATTTTGAACCATGTGTGCCTCGTCTTCTGTTAGCTCATCTCTAGTGACATAGTCACTCAAGTAAGAAGGTGGACGTCTTACTCTTCTTTCATAAACCCTCCCTTCATCCTTACTAAAGTCATTAGAAATTCTTTCTTCACAGCCCCGTGTTTCATTACTCTCACCTATATCTTCACAGCCCTGTGTTTCACTGCTCTCACCCGCATTTCTTTCTCCATTAGCCCCACTGTCATTTTCATCTGCATTTTCACTCACCCTTTCTTCTCTCTCACTCTTGTTTTCGTCATTTTCTCCCCACTCCAAATCTAACAAGATTTATCCCTCATAACACACATCCCAATCCCACTGTTTGTCTTCCTAAAAAATAACATCCTTGCTCACAATAATTTTCTTAGCTATAGGATCAAACAATCTATATCCCTTGGACTCCTCACTAACTCCCAATAAAACATAAGGAAAACTTTTATCATCTAATTTACCTCTCTTAACATTTGGAACATGAACATGAGTTAAGCATCCAAAGACACAGAAATGCTCAACTGAGGGTTTTACTCCACTCCACACCTCTTATGGTGTGATATTCTTCACTATCAATGTGGGACATCTATTTAGAACATAGAAGGTCCAGTTCACTGTCTCTGGCCAGAATGTTTTTAGGAGCTTCTTATCAGACAGCATAGAACGAACCATATTCATTACAGTTCGATTTTTCCTTTCAGCCACCCCGTTTTGTTTTAGCGTGTAGGCAGTGGTTAATTACCTCTTGATTCCATTTTCTTTGCAAAAATCAGTGAATTCACCCCCTCTATCTGTCCGTAAACATTTGACACTTGACCCTTTCTCCTTTTCTACCAATTTTTGAAAAACTGGAAGCAAATTAGTGCCTCACTCTTTGCTGTTAACAAGTATACCCATTATTTACGACTAAAATCATCAATAAAGTATAAAGTATACCTCTTTCCACTATTTGAAATAGGAGAAATTGGCCCACAGATGTCTACATGAATAAGTTCCAAAGGCTGACTTGCTCTCCACGTACTCGTTGGCATGTCACCACGATGTTGTTTGCCATGAATGCAGTTTGTACATGTAGTATTTGAGACTTGAAGCTGAGAAAGTCCACGAACCATCCCTTTGTGTTGCAAAGTTCTCAATCCCTTGTAGCTCAGGAGACCGTATCTTCGATGCTAAAGATAAAAGAGATCATGTGAGCTTGTATAAAAACACCTTTCTGGTGGAGCATTTGGAGAAACTGAGGTATAAGATAGCAGTATAAACATTTTGTTTATACTCATCTCAGTCTAAATAATCAAACTCTTAATCGGATGATAGATTTTGCAAACTCCTCCTTGAATTAATATAGCCAAGCCTCTTTCTTGAAGTTGTCTTATGCTCAAGAGATTGTTTTTGAGCTCTATAACATAATACACCTCATGGACAACATGGTTGATTCCATTTAAAAACAGCTTGATACTTCCCTTTCTAATCACATTCATCCTACTATTGTTTCCCAATTTAACTGAATGAACAAAGCTCTCATCCAGTTTTGTGAACATACCTCTATTGTCACGCATATGGTTGGAACATCCTGAGTCAAGAAACCAAGCATCAATCTGTTTTGTTTCATGTGACTCAACATATGACATCAATAACATATCATATTCTTCATTTACTTCTACGTAATTAGCCTCTTTATCCCATTTTGGACATTCATACTGGAAATTTCCAAGATTATGACACTTGTAGCATTCCACCGCATCCATGTTGAATGGTAGACCTCCTCTTCTAGGTCCTCGTCCTCTGTAATAACTTCTTCCACGCCTTTTGTCCTAAGTTTTGTCATCAGTTGTCACCTTCAGAGTTTGCTCCACACCGCTGCTTTTGTGGAAAAAAAATTTCGTGTACAGTGAGTGAGCTCTGAAGCTTGTCAACGGTAATTGCATCCAAGTTCCTAGATTCCTCAATCGAACAAACTATATAATTAAATTTGTCCGTGAGAGATCGTAGGATTTTTTCATAGATCGTGACATCAGTCATGATCTCCCCATATACTCTCATCTTATTTGCTACTGTCATCACTCTAGCAAAATAGTTAGTGATTATTTCAACAATTTTCATCTCAAGAATCTCAAAGTCTCTTCGTAGGGCTTGAAGAGTTGAGCGCTTTACTCGAGCATTCCCTTCATATTTTATCTTCATAGAATCCCAGATCTTCTTGGAGGTATCCTTTTCCAAAATTATCTCTAGGAAACTCCTATCGATTGCTTGGAAAAGATAGTTTTTATCTTTGAGATCCTTGAGTTTCACTGCATCTAGCTCTCTCTATCTTCCTTCTGATAAGGGTTGTTCCCTGTGTGCTGGTTCTTCATAACCAATTTCAATTAAACCCCAATACTCTTTGCTTCGAAGGAAATTTTCCATGAGCATACTCCAAAGGTCATAATGACCATCAAAACGTGGAATGAATGGTTGCACAAAGTGTCCTTCAGAAGTCATCTTCCTCTTTCTATCTCTCTCTGTTTGAAAGTCATTCAAAAGCTGCGGCTTTTTATTTTCTCAATCCTAGTGGGGGCTCTGATACCAGTTTGAAAAGAACAATAACAAATATATCCAAAGCAATACTGCTATGTACTTAGGCAAATTGAAAGAACAACTATATTATTGAATAGAAATTTGGCTATTATATAGCCTTACAGAAGTAACAGAAAGCTAAAAAACAGCCCACGATTCACGCAACGAAAAGTGGTAACGTGCACAAAGAATTAGTCTAACATAGAAAAAGTCTTCCTACATAGTAGGAACTTATTAGCAACACAAACAAACTTAATTGATTTAGACCAGTCTTATCATATATATGACTGAATTTAGATACTTCGGAGGATTAAAAGCATATTCTGGACTTTCATCACTACTTATTTATTCAAAGAAGAAAAAACATTTTTTACTAAAACATAAAAAATAAATCCCAGCAAGTGTTTGTAGACATTTGTTGATATCTTAAAAATCTATTGTATTAATTAAAGATATTAGATTAATCCTATTTAATATGATATTTTTTTACTAACAAAAATAAAATTTGATTGTCAATTTAAATGATTTTTAGCAAGTTTACTAAGAAAAACACAACCAAGTTTCTGATTTTTATTAAGAAAAGTTTTAGGTTCTGTTTCCTTCCCGGGGATTTTAGGTACCCATCTTATATGATGTGAATGCTATATTAAAAGTAGCATCAGCAAATGACCAAGTGCTTGCTGGACAAGTCTGCGCTGTTGTTTTTGGCTGGGAAGGTGTATGGCAATTCGGTTAAAATATTATTTGTTTAAAATTTAAAAATAATTTTTTAATATTTTTAAATTATTTTAATGTGTTGATATTAAAAATAAATTTTTAAAAAATAAAAAATATATCTTAATATATTTCCGAGTAAAAATTACTTTGAAACACAACTTCTATTACATTTTTAAACATGTTTTATCAGTGTTTAATTTCTTGATGTTTACCTAACTCTTGAAATGATCGGATTTTGGCCTATTTAAATGAGATGAATTTGATTTTTAAACTTTTTTATTCATAAATATATTTGATTAAAAATAAATTTTAACTTGAATTAAAATTTTATTGCAAAACTCAGTAATCAGATTTTTTAGTTTTTAATTTATAAACTCTTACTTTATTAAATACATTCCTTAATCTTGAGTCATTTTTATAGAATATATTTTTAATTAAAAATAACTTTTAACTTATTTTTGTCACAATTATTTATTAAAAAAAATAAATTTTGAATTATAACTTAAAGTTAAAATAAAAAAACACTATAAATTTATCAGTAAATGCAACAGCATATTTTTCTGTTAATATTATTTTAATATATTTTTAAATAAAAAATACTTTAAAAAAAACAGTAATCACATTTCTAAACAAGCTTATATTAAAAACAAATACCTGCAACGTCTTCAAGATAATTTTTTTTTTCTCTTTCATATTGTTTTTTTTTTTTTTGAAATTGCCTTTTGCTTTGGACAAGAGGAAACAAGCTGAACGGAAAGCTGGTGCGATATTTTTTCAGGCTGTATACGCGACCTTTAGATAAGAATTGTAAGACTTTTAATTTCTTGACTAAAATGTTCCTATTGACACATATATCCTTACTTTTTATATATAATAACAAAAGTGCTTTAGTCTTAGTATGAAAGTCTTCGGTATAATGTACCTGCTATTTTTTTTGTAAAGTAATTGTTATGTAATTTGTTACTAAATAAATTATTTTATTTTATAGCTAAAATTAATATAATATGCATCTCTTATGGGAAAAATTATTATAAAAAAGCATGACATCATATGGCCAATCAAACACTTTAATCCTTAGTTTTGCAATAGTGAATTTGTTCAAAATCCTTATGAATTTCTTAATATAAACCAAATATAATAAATATACACTATCATAAATTTTTATTTTCAACTAGACATAAAATTCAAATTATCAATATTTATATTATTAGTAATCATATTTTAGATGAAAATCTAAAAATTTCTATGTGGAATGTTATTTAAAAGTAGAAATGTCAATTTAATTAGAATCCGATAAATACCAACTTGATTCGAATGAGTGAGTTTTTTTTATGGATAGTACCCTCCCCCCCCCCTCTCTCTCTCTCTCACTCACACACACACATATTATTTTTGTTGAAGAATAAATAATAGTTGTAAAATGGATATTCATACGAATACTTGAAACCCGATGAATAGGATATGAATATCTAATTTTTTATCAAACAGATAATATATAAGATATAAATATAAAGAAACCCAATTAATAGGTATCCATTACAATCCCTATTTTATTCTGCGTGATGCAACACATTTTTTTTATTGGGACAAATAACAAATTTGACTTATTGAAGATTAACTGGCTTCGTAACATATTCCTTATACTTCTCGTTCACGAATTAATATTTATAGGGTGGAGGTGCTTATTTCAATAATACTAGTATCTTAGAACATGTTTTCATTGTGTTACACTCCTATCGGTTTTGATTGTGCTTATTACAATTTTTTTAAAAAAATTACATTTATGTTTGCATATGACTTATCCCTATAGAATTTCAAATTCCTTAACATTAGTTGGAAGGCCAAGAATACATATTGTTTGTAGGTAGCAACCAAAATAGAAAATAGAGAGTTGTAGAAGGAGGTAAAATTTTATGATGTTTAAGCTGTGAGTTTCTATTAGTTATTTTATAGGATGTATTTTGAAGAAACAAGCAAATACAAGGAAGAGAGAAAAAATAAAATTCATATCCCATTAAAAATGATAATAATATATTTATTTAAAATTTCTCTTTCTTACTTGTTTCTATTTCTTTTTTAAAAATGAATCTTAATGAGTAATTAAGAAGTTGTCATTAATTACACCTTGAACATTAAATAATTCCTCCTAAAAATAGCAGCCTTTATCCCCCGTGAAATAAATAAAAATAAAGAGATGAGACTTAATATTATAGTTATTAAACCTGACTTGATGTCAACCCGATGCAAGACCTGATTTATATATTAGATGAGTTAACCAAAATTAATCAATTATTTTAAAAATTCAAAACAAAATTGTTTTGAAAACAAAATTAAATCAAGTTTTGACCGGATTTACTATTTTAAAAGTGATCTAGATCAAATCAAATCGATTGACTCGGCCCAAGTCAACCAGATCTTGATTCAATATACCAGTCCAAGCCAGCGGTTAACACGAAAATGGGGTCGGTCAATACACTGGCTGCACGATTGCCAAACAAGAAAAGGAAAGACCGCAATCTTTCCAAACTTCGTTCCTTGGTGACCACACGAGTTAATACATTAAATCAACCAGAAAGCCTTGGCCCTTAATTATGATGGTAAGAGATTCCATCAGATTCTATGTAAATGTCAAAATAATCATGGTCCTAAATAATGGGCAACCCCACGAGCTCTGCCATGCATCCTAAAACCATCTCTCTTGACTTTTTATATCAGTGCTGTCTAATAAGAAATCACCTAGACAACACCATGGATAATCAGTGGTTTGAACTTTGAAGGACCCAATCATTTTGACTTTGGCCTGGTAAGTGATGTTCAGTCTTTCTGGGCTAATGGCATAATTCTCACCATTATTGGCATTGATCTCTCTTGAAGTTTTAATTTTCAGTTCCTTCTTTCTTTTTTGCGACATGGGGATTAAACAGTGACAGAATAATTAATGCAGGTTTCTAGCTGACAACATACCAGTAGGAGAGTTTGCGTACAGCAGTTCTTACCCTTTTGCGTATCCATCGAAGCCCATTTATCTTTCCGCAACTTAGTTTTCGAAACTCTAAATTACACTTATTGAATGGTGTTTTTCACAATAACAGAACTGCTAGGACAAATGCCTCCATGAACTCTCTTGTTTCTTTCCCGCCAAACATGGTAGATAAAAACTACACCAAGCAAGCCTCGTGACAACAGCTTTAAAACTCGTGTGTGGCCTCATGGCATAGGATAAAGTTAATTGAATTTTGAATATCAAACATTTAATTTAATTCAGTAAATATTTGAACTTTTCATTTTTATTAAAATTAAAACAGTTTATTAAGTATTAATAAAATAAAACATTCAATATACAAGAGCAGCAAATTTGCGAGGCACAAAATATGAACTGCTGACGGACAGCTATGTAGCACGTTGGAAGCTCGTTAACGAAGGAGCAGATAGAATAGGAGCATAGATGGTAGCGGCATGAAATAGCATAGAACTGGGCGAAGCTATTGGCAAGGAAGAGCGTTGATAATGGTTCTGACAAGTGACAACTACGAAGTAGCCTCTGCACTAGCTGGCCTACTTAACAAAAGCTTTGCAAAATAGGATGCAAATGTGCTGTATAAGTTAATCTGCAACTGTCATCTGTCTTTTGCCCAGCGACTTTCGGTATAGCTGTGAGTTAAATCTCAGCATTTTTCAAACATCGCCCCATCAATAATGCAAAATGTTCCTTTAAGTTGAAACTTTAACAAATAAAGAAAAAAGGAACGGCAATATTATCAAGTGAAATGAAGGTTTCATCTTAAAGAAGCAAATGGAACGCGAAAAGAGAGAACTGTATTCTATTTTCTCCAAAACAAGAGACCATTTTATCATCATTATCATCATATCATTTGTCACCATAATCAAGATAATCTCACAATTTACGCAGACTGTGATTTATTATTTAGAAAGAACCAGGCAAAAGAAGTACTTGAAAAGGGTTAAGAGGACCTATAGCCAGGCTGGATTCTTGAGTGAGGTAACGACAGCCTTCACTTGCAAGTAGTTGTTAAGACTGTAAATTCCCTTTTCTCTACCATTTCCACTCATCTTGTATCCACCAAAAGGAATGGCAGCATCGAAGACATCATAGCAATTTATCCATACTGTTCCAACCTTCAATGCACGTGAAAGGGTGTTGGCGGTGTCTAAGTTATGTGTGAAAATCCCGGCAGCAAGTCCGTAGCGACTGTTGTTGGACCTTTGTATGACTTCATCCAGGTCCCTGCAATTGTTTTAAAGATTAATGCTACTAAAAGATAACTCCCTTAATATAAAGCTAAAGAAGAGGATGGTTGCTCACTTGAATTTAAAGATGGACTGAACTGGCCCAAATATCTCCTCCTTTGCTATCAGCATGTCATCCTGTTATATTTAGCGATCGTGTTCTTCAGATTCAATTTCCAATATTCTACATAAAATGGTTGCCAGACGAGAAATATACCTGAACATCTGAGAAAACAGTGGGCTGGATATAATATCCAGTTGTGCCAAATCTGTCGCCTCCAGCTTTAAGGTTCGCTCCACTCTCAACACCAGATCTTATGATCCTCAAAATCTTCTCAAATTGGTCTGAATCAACCTGTAGCATTCAAGTAGATCACTTTCAGCACAACCATAGAAGGTAGTAGCACCAGAAGCACTTGACAGAAAACCAGTAGAAGGCTGTTAAGGTGAATGGCAAAATTTCTTTTCATGCATTTTGATTTGTTCTTTGTAGTTTTAAGGAAATTATATAGACTGGCCATACTTGCAAAACTATACCAGGGAATGCTAGTGCATATAATGGATTCGACAAGTTTCAACGGTGAAGTTAGTGGATTAGTCACGGTATGAAAACCACCTCGTGTGTGGATTCTTAAATGATGAGTTGCTAATTTACCTGAGGGCCTTGCTCAATTCCCTCTTTGAATGGATCACCAACAGCACGCTGGTTGGCACGTGCCTTTGCTTTCTCCACAAACTCATCGTACACACGCTCGTGCACAAATGTACGAGAACCAGCACAGCAGCATTGGCCCTGCAAAGTGCACACAAGTGTGATCAATGAAGTGATTGAACTACCATGAAAACCACCTGGTTTTTTTTTATACTCTTTAATACAATTTTAATCAATTCGATTTGATTTAACTATTTTTAGAAGCCATGCTGTTTTAAGAAAAAATTTCCTGGGCATACCTGATTAAAGAATACAGCAGAGTGAGAAAGCTCTACAGCCTGATCAACATCAGCATCCTCACAGACAATGAAAGGTGATTTCCCTCCAAGCTCCAAAGTTACTGGTTTAAGATTGCTTTTTGATGCCAACTCAAGTACTATTTTCCCGGTATCAGTTGATCCTGTGAATGCAAGCTGGAAAGAGATTGCAGATTAGAAATGGAAATCATGTTTCAAATATAAGCTTCTAAATAAGTGCCTCCTACTACTGATACTTCAAATAGGACAGTGCACTAGCATCCTTTTACAAACTTTGCAAAAGTTGCATCCTCTATCTTCAGAGGCATGTCCATCAACGATAATAACAACTAATGTATTTCAAATTTCTAAAAGCAAATTTTAAACATCAAGCATGTTTAAGCTAAATATCTTTTGAAGTGATTTTCCACCTTAGCCTCTACCAATTCAACTAACTACTATAATTAATATTTTTTCTACTAATGACAAATGACTACCAAGCAGAAACAACCGCTCTAGAACTCCTTCGTAAGCAGCCCTGGACAATAAAATCAGAATCACAGCTATTTACCACAGCTAAAATTCAAAAGTTCTTCGTGAAACCAAAAATCCCCAAGCATTATGTTTAAGGACCTGCTGAACCAAATATTAGCGTGCATTCACCATACAGTTCTAAAATCATTGATCAATAATGGAGATGATCCACGGGAATATATTTATACTATTTGAAATAATCGGTGCCTACACTAGATCTCAAGTCATGACTGCTTAAAGAACTAATAGACAATAAATTTTAAACCTTTAGGTTCAAATTCTGCAAGTTCAAAACATGTCTAAAGTGAGGATGCTTATCACCGTAAAGGAAAAGGTAAAGATGTTTAAGGCTGCATATACCTTATCCACATCCATATGGCTAGCAAGAGCAGCACCAGCGGTTGGACCGAAACCAGAAACCACATTCAGAACACCATCTGGAAGTCCAGCCTATCAGAAGGATTAGCTGATCAGAACCACAGATAGAAATCACATGTGCATAAAAAATTGCCACCCAAATTTTACATAATGCACAAGTGAGAAAGCGCATATGTAGCATAGATGGCCGGCATGGATTGTAGTAAAACTCTCAATCATTTGGAATAATGTCAACACTAAGAAAACTATTTATCAAGAATTGTGCAGAGATTTAGTAATGCAAGAAGTGAGCAAATATTATATTCAAAACTACCTCATGAAATAGCTTGGCTGCATATACAGCAGACAATGGGGTCTGCTCTGCTGTCTTTATAACAACGGTGTTGCCACATGCTAATGCTGGCCCAACCTTCCAAGAAAACATGAGCATTGGAAAATTCCATGGAATAATCTGACCTGCTACACCAATTGGTTCATGCAAGGTTTGTACATGATATGGCCCATCAGCAGGAACTGTGAGGCCATGGATTTTATCTGCCCAACCTGGTAAATTTGGAGAAAAGAAAAATATTTGATTAGGAATTCCAAAAGAAAAGGAAAGAAAGAAAGAAAGAATATGTCTGTGCGCAGAATGTGAGAAAAGTTTAAAGCATATTGTAGTACTAAAATAGAATCTCTGCATATCTACTTCACCCACCAGCATAGTATCTAAATATACGCACAGTCATTGGTATTTCAATTTTAGCAGATTGCTCATATGGTTTGCCATTATCCCACGTTTCAAGAGCTGCAATTTCATCAGTATGCTTTTCAAGCAAATCAGCAAAACGCCAAATGATCCTTGACCTTTCCTGAAACACAGCAAAGAAAATTCTCAACCCAAAGATCCTTTTCCCCTCTATTTTACATAAACAGCAAAACAACTACTCCGGTAAAAGTTAACAAGTAAGAGGAGCAGTGGTTACATAAGCTGTCATCCGTGGCCATGGTCCTTCATCAAAAGCCTTGCGGGCAGCAGAGACCGCTCTGTTTACATCTTCAACATCACCTTCAGCAACATGAGCAATCACTTCCCCTGTCCTCGGATCCAATGTTGGAAACGTCTTTCCTGTAGGCAAAGGATATCCCATGTAGAAGGTTTAATAAATGCTCTTAAGTCAAATAAAACAAAACAAAAAGGATATCCCATGTAGAAGGTTTAATAAATTTATGAACAGATAAACAACAAAGTCCTCAAGGAGACCCCAACAGTTAAAACTTGGAATTTCCATTAGGAGGCCACAAATGTTCTAATTCCGGGAGGACTACCTCAACTGTCAAATCTAAGAATCGTTGGATCCCCTACCTCAACTGTCAAATCCAAGAATCGTGGGATCCCCTTAGAAAAACAAAAAACCATGCTCTCAGAAAACTACTCCACGGGTCCCTCTGAGATTTCTACCTCAATGTGTCCCTCAAAATGGGTGCTAGATAACTTCGTTGGAAGGAAAAAAAGTTTGGTCGCACTGAGGCTGCCTCTACCTCAGAGTGAAACTCAGTGGTCCACACCCAAAGAAAAAAAAGAAGGGAGAAAAGGTGTACAACGACAACCAATGCTCTTAAAACGGAAATCATAGTACTCCTAGCAATAATTGAACAATTGTGACTGTACGGAAATGAATGTAGAGCAACTGATCTTTAATTAAAAATTCTAGGGAAAAAATGAGAGAAGAAAAAAAGTTCATACCTGATGCTGCATCCACGAATTGTCCATTAATTAAGAGTTGATTGTATTTGACAGAGACAGGGGGAGTAATCGGGTCCTCAACAGCAGCCAAAGTAGTATTATATCTAGAGATTAATCTGCTCTGACCACCACCACCCCTCACTGAAATAATTTAGCGGTTTGGTACAATATAGAATGAAAAAAAGGGTGATGGTTAATATCAAAAAAGCATGTAGATAACGAAAACAAAGTGTCATAACTCAAGGGAAAAAAAATAAAAATAAAAAAAGGCTGAGTCTTTAGATCGCGATCAAATCACCTCTCGAAAAGAAACATGGAGGAGCAGCAGCAGAAGAGAAAGAGCGAGAGAGCACAGTTGATATCTTCTTGGCAGCCATGGATACAGATTTGAAACGGAAGGAGGATGATCAGTGCTTTGGAGCTGTATGCAGCTTTATAGAGAAGCAGAAAGGGTGAATCGGACGAATTTTGTTGTATATTCAGTAATAATTGTAATAATAAAGTTCTATTCTTGGAAGTTGAGGTGGCTGTCTTTTTTCAAAGTTATCCTTTTCCTTCTTAGATCAGATGATGACGCAAGGAAAGAAAGCATTTTTACAATTTCATTGTTTTGTAATAATAATATATTTTACTTTTTAATTCCTTGATTCTAAATTACTTGTTCAAAGATTGTTTCTAATACGTCAGTTCATGTATTCTTAATTTAATATCTTTGTAGCAAATTATAGGCAAGAAAATAACTGTTTTTTTTTCTTTTTTCCGGGAGAAAAACCCAGCCCATGAGCAACCAAACAACCATGTGGGGCCTACTGAGCAAGCACACAAGATGGCTAGAAAGAAAAGTAGAAAAATACAAACGGCGTGGAAGCAAGGGGATATTTTTTTAAAAAAATTTCTTTCCAAGAACATGTAAGATTAAAGGTGGAGGAGCGGTTACTTTCTCTTTCTATAATTAAAAAGAAGAGATGGTCAATAAAATACAGTAATCCATGCAGGTAGAGCGCTTAGCTGGATTGGATAGCATGTGAAATATTTGCTACATTCCAAATTACCGGGAGGTAAGGATATTATAGACGTATAAGTGCTAGACACGTGCACAGGTAATGATTTTTACATTGCCGGATGTGAACTCGATTTAAATCAGAGTTAACTATTATTGGTTCCCCTGCTTCGCCGCGGCACAGGCTATTTTTTCTTTAAAACAAATGTTTGGTTATTAAAATAGAATAATAAAAATATAAAAACACATGCTATCATAAATGTTTAATAAAGCAGGTGAATACTTTAGTTTTTAAGTGGTTGTGTTTAGTGCTCCAATGTAGATACTATAAATTAAAATAAAATTCATATATTTTATAATGTATGAATCATAAAATTGATATGTATTTAGCTTATTCAAGATTTATCGAGTTTAAAACTATCAAATTTAAATTTTAAGTTAAATTGGTCGATCACTATCGCTACAATTATTATTATTATTTTTATTGTTATTAATAGTAGTATTATTACTACTACTATCACTACCATTATTATTATCATTATCATCATCAGTGTTGTTATTACAACCACCACTACTATTATTAGAAAAATAAAAACTATAAAATTTTATTTGAATAATAGAATTGAAAACTATAAAAAAAAAAAATTAACAATATATCTAAGCAAAAAAATAAGAAAGCAAAAGAAGAGAAAGCAAATTAAAATCATTATTATCATTGGAAAAAACAAAAATCATAAACTTGATTCGAAGGATAAAACTAAAAGTCATAAATTTTTTGACAAAAGGATAAAGGAAAAAAAAATTAAAAATTAAAAGTAGAAGGCGAAATAAAAAAATTATATACACAAATTAAAAACCAAGGTTTAAATTGAAAAACAAAATAGAACTTTAATAAAAAGAAAATGAAAAAAATATAGAAATAAAAACTAAAAGAACAAAATCTGAAATACCAATAACAATGAAAAACATAATATATTATCAAGGTAGGAGAGAGAAATAAGAGGAAAAAAAAGGGGGGCCATCAACAATAAACCAGTCATGTATGGCCGACATGCACCACTCCTAGTAGAAGAGGAGATGACGGGGAATAATATGACATGGTAGAAACCTATTTTTACCATTGGGAGCCGTTGCACACTCTATCCAAACAAGTTGACATGTGTACAATATGTGCCAACAACTTTTCCAAATAAAAATTAATTATTTGAATTTTAAGTTACAATATTATCATTAACTAAACTAACAATTAACAAAATAAATTGAGGCTAAAAGACCTTAGTACCCTTGACTCAGATGAATTAAATTTCTTATATCCAATGGTACATGTGTAACTCTACTGTGAGTAAGAAACAAAAATACATAAACATCGTTACCTAATACTCTTTATTTTATTTTTTTACTCTTAGGGGTATTTTTGTTGTTTTACTATTTATTAAAATAGTGAATAGGAAAAAAAAACCCTAAAAAAATTAATAATGACCAATATTGTATGAAAATACCAAAATACCCTCGATTCAAAGACAAGCAATTCTGGTTAGGAAGGACAAAATGGTCATTACACTAATTTTGCCTTCAGTTTTATTGTTCTTATTACTAGAACAGAACCACACGGCACTTCTCGAGGTTGTTTTTCCTTTCAAAATAACATGATAAGAAAAAAAATTGTTAACCAACTCATTTGGGAAACAAATTAGGAAAATAATACTCTTTTATTGATTACATTACTGGACATACTTTGTTGGTTGTGCTTTATGGATTTTGAAAGAACAATTAAAGGGTTGCAGTGATTGAAAGAGCACAAACCTTTAAAAACAATAATAATAAAAAATTCTCAAATAAATACTAAATTAAATAGAAAAATAATAAATTGACAAAAATAGCCTAATTTGAAGGCATTCTTTATGTTTATTAGTTATAATAGTTGACCCCTATAAAACAAGTATTGTAGATTTTGTTTTGGTAAATTTTGATTCGATCTAACAGTTGGATCTAAAATTATGAATATTTTTATTAGACAAGTTGTTAGGCACGATTAGATATCTTCTTGAACTTAAACTTATTTATTTGGTCCAAAAATATATCCATTATACTTTTATATAATCCGTAATGTTTTTCTAAGATTGCCCTACTCTTAGCAATATAACCCTTTAAATATTGATTTTTCAAAATTTCTATCAATTGTGCTCCTAAGAGTAACACAACCAATTAAATCGTGCTACTTTCAATAACACAACTTTGTTACGTTATTGAAAGTAGTTATACTATTCCCAGTAACACAATCAACAAAAGTACGATATTTCTCCAATTATTTCTTTAACTATGCTATTTTAAAAGGGCAAAAGTATAAATCAATCTAAGAATTCATTGAAAATCTATATCAAAAGAATACGAGCACAAAATCAACAAAGTAATTCTTCACTAACTCTCCAATGTCAAAAGGTTACCTATACATATGTTTAGTTAGTGACATCATTGGTTGTCCCACCTATGTATTTCTTAACTCCAAACTGATGGATCAGTTCATTTCATATTGAAATCCATTTTCTCTTAAGGCCCATGACTAAAGGGACTAAAAGAAAAAAGACCCAACATAAAGGTTTAACATAAGTCAAAAACCCGTGAAAAGAAGGTTTGGCAAGATGCAAAACCCAACTCCCTTGAATTCAGCTACGTGGCAGGCCCACACACCTAAGGGTCTAGTAAGATATATGCATTAGGCCTAAACATCTGTGGGTCTGGTAAGATGTCGGACCCAACTTTCTAGGCTCGGTTACATACTATACCCAAACATTTATGGGTCTTGCAAGATGCTAGATCCAACATCTTTGGGCCTAGGATTATTTTGGATCCAAGCACTCAATATGGAAAGGATCATCATACACCTTAGCATAAAAGTCCTCTAAGAGTCATTTATACATCAATCAATAAAAATATTAATTATAAAGGTTGATCCCAACGATATTAATATCATATGCATAATGATATAGGATTGCCTTCTATAGGCACGTGGTATTCTCACCAACATTAATGTTGTGTAAGGAGACACTTACATCATCATTAATGTTGATGTAAAGGTATCCCTCCTTATTTGGATGTGAAGAACAAGAAGACTTATGACCTCTCGTTTAAGTTATAAAAGTTACAAATACTCTCTGAACAACTAGGGTAAAAGGTTCATAATATTCACTTTCTTACAATATATTATCAACATTTATCATACATGAACTAAGAACAAAAATTCTTGTTATTAGAATTTAATGCTCATTTACTACAACTCTTCACAAAAAAATCATTGACTTATCATTATAAGGTCCCTAAATCCTACCAAAAAACTATTTTACAAGAATCCAGACCTTTGTTACCAACCCTCTACACCCTCAGTTATGGAGAATAGAAGATTAGCATGAACTTATGATCATCCATTATCCAGACACTCAAAACTCAAGTTCCTTGGCATACCTAGAGCATCTTCACAAACCATTCACATGAAACCAAATGATGCCTTTATCATTTCCCTAACTGATTTAGCATCCACTAGATCATTTGTTCAAGTTAAACTTTGTATTGGATTAAATTTTATTTTAACATAAAAATTATCTAGGCATTACTAATATTTTTTCTAGTAGGACTCTTTTTAAACCATTTAAAGATTAACTCAATGTGACCCAGTTAACTTGACAAATCCAAAGACGACTCGAATGACCGGTAAAAATATAGTTTGACTCAAAATAAATATTTGAAGATGATATTTTTTATATATAATTTTTGATACAATAATATATTGGATCAATTTAGGTCAACTCGAGTTAACTTGTCAATCCAATGTTAGGTCATAAGACCATTCTAACATATAAAGCAAATCAAAACAAATTATGTAGTCCGGTTTTCAATAAACTCAATGTTAAAGGATAAAATTGAAAAAAAAACCTAATTTCTAATCAACCCAGTATTGAAGGATAAAATTGAAAAAAAAATTAATTGAAAAAAGAAGGAAAAAAACTTGAGTTAACTCGTTAAAATCATGATTTGGGTCATGAGATTAGGAAAATATTATAAAAAGTAAATTGAAAAAATTACAAAGTTGAATCCCTAATAAATCTAATATTGAAGGATGGAATTGAAATTGAAAAATAAAAAGCATAGATTAGAAAGAAAAAAATAAAGGGAAAAAAAACTATTATAATGAATAGTGTTTTGTGACGAGGGATATAGTGAACTCCCCTTTCTCTTTTAGTTTAAACTAGCTATTTAACTCATATTATGTCGTAGGTCTAATATTTTTTTTCCTATAAGAAAATTATATATGCAAGCTTTTCTGATGTGTATTTGTATATAAAAAAGTTATAAGTGTAAATTGAAAAGTTTGTGCATATCTATAATCAAATAAATCGAGAACTATATGTGTTAATATATATATATATATAT
>Ga0307510_10000251_pt1 | contig 48654 bp, 56 predicted proteins | sample 12_EM_MG_FD_207224 | JGI IMG/M metagenome (GOLD analysis project Ga0307510, IMG submission 207224) | Populus trichocarpa ectomycorrhiza microbial communities from riparian zone in the Pacific Northwest, United States - 12_EM | ecosystem: Host-associated > Plants > Roots > Unclassified | place... | reverse complement strand
GCAGATTCGAGTGCCCTGAAATGCTTGGGCACCCAGATTGTCTTGTCGGTGGTGGATCTGGCACGCAGATGTGCAATAAGGTGGGGAAATGAGGTGACTTCTGCATCAGGGGAAAGTGCTTCTGGAATGCCTTCTTCGGTGACACCAAGTTCCTTTGCGCGGATCGCCATAAGAGCTGCCAAAATCCCAGTCATTTCACCGCGATGCCAGTCGACGTCGTCGGTGGGGAGTGTTCTGAGAAATTCGCGATGGCGGTAGATCGCCTCTTCTACACACTCTGGGGTCCTATACTTGTGGAGTCGGTGACATGCAAGTTTGGCGGAGTGAAACCGGGCACGCCTCACGTATGGTGCTGGAGAATCTCTATTGGTGATGATCTTGTCAAAAAGAGCCATCGCCTCCTTGTGATCATCAATTGAATCAGTTCCTTGGAAGCGAATTGTGAGAAGCACGGCAAGGTTGTCGGCAAACTCGGGAGCGTAGTGGCAGCTATTCGCCTCCCGGAGGCATTCAATCACTTGGTCCATGTATTCCCATACAAGAGGTTGCCCTTGATAAACATCACTAGATCTTATAAGTTCTGTAATGGCTAATTTTAACATTGGCTGTGGGATATTGGAGGCAAGGAAGTGGCGGCAGCGGACCACGATCTCCTGAATATTCCGTGCCGCATCGCCAATGCGTAGCTTCACCCGAGAAGCCAGGGCCGACACCAATTTTATTTTGACTGCATCTGATGAGACACCGAACGCTTCCAGTGGCAGGGATTCGAGATAACGGAAGTACTCAATACAGTACTGGGCGTCGCTGGGTTGGCCGAATAGCTCCAGGCGATTAATAAGCAAGGTCGCAAGGTTATAGAAACCCTGAACGGTATCTTGACCGACTCTATGTGAATGAGATGCGAGTAATACCGCTTCGGTATTGTAGAGGATCGACATGCCCAAGTCCTCTTTCTGACCCGATAGTATATGGCGATCGTTGTATAAACTGGCCAAAACTCGGAGATGTGAATAGCGCAAAGGCCCGGGATAAGAGCGAGGTGATGACAAGAGAATGCGTTGATGATGGGATATTTTGTCATCGATTTCAGATATTGATTCGCTAACTGTCAATATAGATGATTAGCCACTTGTGTGAGTACTCGGAAAGGACAGGATCCAGGTCATAACGTACCGTGTTCATTGGCCACCGGGACCCCCAGCTCTGATATCACTTGAAAACGCGGATAGTGGACCATAGGACCTCATAAAAATGGCCTTGAGTATTTGCTGTGGGAAGGTGGGTATCGCCAAGGGGGTGTAAGTTCCTTCAAGTACTGTATTGCGATAGGGCTTTAAACACCGCGGAGCAGGGTAAAGCCCACGCCTTCAACACGCCTTCATGGAAACAGCCATATCGAAGGTGGCATAACTGCTATCAGGTCCGCAATTTCACCGAGACATGTGAACTGTCGCAAATATGGCGATCGGCCCCGAGATCTTAGGATACATAGAATCTTTAGTTTACCACATGGACACACTGGACAGCACATACAACGCTTGGATTACCCGTAGGCAGCTTGCACAGACTAATTTAGTACCTTACCCTCATTTTTGATTCTGTCAAGTACCCCTTTTCATGCTCTCAGACACTTGTTATATACTCATAGTTACTGCTCAAACCTCCCTCAGTTTGTGTGCACGTTTGGCACCCTTACTGAGATCTGTCCGCGTTTGCATAGCTCCCGCGTCATTCCCTTTCTTCTCGCGCTCGTTCCCTCTCGCACCGGCTGCACACCCCTTTCAACCTTCTTACTTACGACATGAACTTCATCGCAAGGCAGGTCTTCACACTGAGTCACACAGCTAAAGCTGAGGCAATACGTATTACATACTGTTTCGGAACTCGCGATTTATGGCACATGTGCGTCTCCTCGTGTCATAGAATTCGTGCTGCCCGGAACAGAGTGGTAGATGTCAAGGGTAGAAGGCGCAGAAAACATCCGTGTTTGCAACGTGTTCGTGATACTGAGGCTTCGGAGAGGCGATCGTCACCCACCAGGTCCACGTGATCTCCGAAATGACAGTCCGTCGATTTGCATTATCAACATATATCGTCCAGTGCTGCTTACGATTTAATACGCCAGTATTGATAATGGCAGATTAGAAGTGTCCTATGGATACCACCAGCTGTCCCAGTATCATGATATATCTGCGCCAGCAACCCAAGCATGCCCCTGTCCGCACCAGGTCACACCTCCCCCTGTATTGACCGTCTGACGCCAGTGACACGCGGATGCCTCCACGCGCCATTGACATATGACTCGCCCACCGCGCTTTCGTACATCGCCCTCCGGGCTCACCACTACCTCTCGGAATCGGCATTGGTGTCGCCTTCGCCGATGAAGATATGGTAGAGGAATACCGCGGGGGATACTGCTGCTGTGGGGTGGCGAGCACGACGGACCCATCCGAGTCGCCCAGCGCGACACTCTGCGCCATCCCAGGCTGGTACACCGTTCCCGTCGACTGTCCGAGCATTGTCGACGTCGCCCCAAATACGAGGCTCCCGCCAATGGCCCCACCGCGCCGCCGCACAGCCACAGTCTGCGACTCGTGCGGCGCCTGTTCGTACTCCCATTCGCGGTCTGTGGTGGCACCCGCGACAGTTATGTCCGGTGGGCGGGGCGTGTGGTCGTCTGCGGTGCGCCGAGCAGAGAGGTCCGCGATGCGCGAGAGGTACAGCGAGCCAATTAGATCTGCGGAATCCATTCTGGGTGCATTGCTTTGATAGACACGAAAGATATTTCCATCTTTCCGTCGTTCGGCATTGGCCGCGCGTCCGGTACTTTCGTCGGCGTACCAAACTGCGCATGTACACGTAGAGGTGAGAGTCTGCAAGCGGAAGTAGGATAGAGAGCATGACGGACCTTGACGTCGCCGTGTCGCTGGAAGTCAAACACGGCAAAGCTACTGTACAAACATACCCCAGTCCGTCGTGGACGGTGAACTTGCGGGAAAATTCGGCGATTGCCTGCGCGCATGGAGGCAGCGAAAACCAGACGATGAACGGCGTCAGCACGACGCTCGCGAGTTCCGTCGCGAAGGCGATCGCTTTCATAGCGAAAAGCTCTCCGAATTGCATGTGCACTGTCTTGGAGTGTGATAGTTCCCATCATTCGTCTGGGAGGAAATGCGAGTGCTGAATGATCGTCACGAGCACTTCCAAATCGAGAACCCTGTTCTTATCAGGGATCATGCCACGCGCAGCCGCCAGAATATTACCAAACATTGAAAGGTAGAAGACGGATCGATGAGGCATAATCTCGAGGTGGATGAATAGATCGGGGTCAATGACCGTGGCGAGGAGGACGGTAGCAAAAAGAACTAGCTAAGGAAGTTGTAAATCTGGTTATTGCGTGAACTCGAATATCGAACAAAAATGTCACAGGATCTCACCGCCAGCTTTTCGTTGGGAAACTGATCCATGTATATAGCCGCAACAAGATATGCTTCCTTGAGATGTCGTTCAAACAGGTGTGGAAGCTCGTTGAATTCCCGGAACTTCCACCGGGCAAAGGGTGTTTATGCGCGACCGCTGATTAAAAGACGGGTTCTGGTAAAACTCCTGTTCTTCGCAATGAGAATTGCCACATCATGTGAAGAGAATGCCGTACTTTGAAAGATCGGAAGAACCAATACATGAGCAGATACACCAAGATGAACGGCGCGAAAATGGTCAAGATACTCATGAATATGAAACGTCTTCTGAGTGTGAAAATCCTCATCAACCAACGCCGTTCGGTTCTTGCTCTTCAGGATCACCTTCCTCACCCGTCACCTTCTATCAACCAGGTATTCCATCAGAGAAAATTGGAGATTCCGCTCCAGGGCACGCGTAATTGTTCGGCCATTACATTCCTCTGCAGGCAACCCGCGATGGAGTGAGACACGCAAGTCAATGTGCCCTTTGTTAAAAAGGGCGATCAGGAAGTTTTTTTTATTGTAAGACCCGATTCGCGATATCGTGCGCGTCCCATTTAGCGCCCTTGCTGGCACGTGGGTGCGGACGCGACGAGGAGAGTCCCGTGAGTCGATTGGAATTACAGCTAGTTCCGAGCCGTGGAACGAATCCGGGCCAAGAAATGACCTGGTTATCTTCCTGGTAAATGTTTGAGAAATGAGCAGTGGTATATGGGTGAGAGGCGTACGTCAGGTATTTGAAGGAGATATGCATGAAAGTGGTACATGTCCACCAGCCGCATGATGCTCAAGACGAATAGAACGGTTTGCCACACGTAAAAGGCGCAGAATAAGAGAAAGAAGAGGGGCGTGAAGCCCGAAAATCTGCAGAACAAGACCGATGAGAAATATGATCTGCACAGTCAGAATGAGAGAACTCACTGGGAAATACAGCGCCCAACGACGATGTGGGATAGTTGTGTAACTTGATCAGGGTGTATGCGCGAATAATCGACGCAGCGGACGAATGTTGAGAAGGTGATGAGAAACTTGGCTTTGCTAGGCTAGGTATTGGCGAACCTCTCTAACATACAAAGAGGACACCCACAGGAGGCTTAGTACCCGTTTAAGGGCAATGAAATATATCGCCTTCCCCGGTAGTACGTGTATACCTCCGGGGGAAAGGCATCGCGGATGTCCAGCTTCCCCCGCACGCTCGCACGCACCTAGGCCGCGCTTCGGATTGGGGTTGCGCGGACACGGATGGGGACCGAGAGGGTAGATGGTCTGTATTAGTCTCGGAAGGACGTGGGGACAGATATATCCGGGGAGGATCGATTGGCATGGCGCGTGTCGCGTAAGTGACCCTTGCGGGACATAGCGGTGCGTAGCGGGAGACTCGATCAGGAAGGTCTGCGGAACCTCACCGCCGAATTATAACTCCTCCTGTATGCGATGGTCCTCGCGACCGTTAGGTCGAACGACACCAGGCTCGGTGGTGCCCCGGGAGAGGCGCTGTGGTGGTGTAGAAATCGCGAAGGAGTGCCTGGATTTAATGTGGGGACGGCCTTTGCCTTGGGGTCGATATCATCATGCTCGGCGCCGTCGGTGTCCCCTTCATCCTCTTTGAGAACTAATTACCGTAGTTGGCGGCTGAATCTTGGGCTGAATAGCCCTGGTAGGCGTGGCGAGTGAGTTGAGCATGTTGAGAAACGGACTGGAGGGGGCACTGGCCCGGTGGGTGGGTAGATGGACTGGGAAACAGAGCGTGAGGCAGACAATGAGGGAGGGGTGAGGAGGAAAACGGGCAATATTTGGTAGAGAGGAGGTCACCGTGCCTGGCGGGGGTTGTGGTGGTGTCGTTTGCCAATGCGGTCTGGCGCGCGTCTAAACTTGACATGGTCAAGCTTGTCAACAGCCCTCCTCTTCCTTTCGCGATTTCGTGCTCCGGGAAACAAACAGGGGATGATATTGAAGAGTAAATCGCATGCCAGTACGTCAATGTATGTACACTATTAACATCCTCAGGGAAAAGGGCAGAAAATCGTACGAGAAAAGGGTTCCGGGAGGTGCTCGATACATGGAGCTGGGCGAGTACGACCCGAATTCGCAACACTTCCCCCTCCTGTCTCGACCGTCCGACGCTGGTACCATGCATCTACCTCCTCGCACTATCGACATACGACTCGCCCAGCCTGCTGCACACATCGCCCTCCGAGTCTGCCACAAGCTCGCTACTCACGCTCAGTATCCGCATAGGCGCAGCTTTCGCCTTCGCTGCCAACCGCACAGCCGCGCTCTGGGATTCATCCAGCGCGTGTTCATGCTCCCATTCACGGTCCGTGGTGGGCCCCGCAACGCTTATACCAGGGGGCGCGGCGTGTGATCGTCTGCGGCGCGTTGCGCAGAAAGGTCCGCAATGCGTGAGGGGTACAGAGAGCCCGTCGAGTCCGTCGGCATCGAGTCTGGGGGCATCGCTGTTAACGACACGAAGGACTTCTTTTCCGTCGTCGTGCATCAGCCGTGCATCCGACACTTCCTCGGCGCACCACACTTTGCATGAGGGATGGACCTTGACGTTAGCCGTGTCGTTGGAAGTCAAACACAGCAAAGCTACACACATATCCCAGTCCGTTTACGTGGACAGCGAACTTGTGGAAAAAGTCGACGATCACCGGTGCGCACGGCAAGCCAGAGGACGAATGTGTTCAACACCACGTTCGCGAGCTCTGTCGCGAAAGTGACCGCTTTCATGGCGAGAAGTTCACCGAGTTGAGTTTACATCGTCTTGGCCTGCCCCTCCTCCGGAAAGTAATGTGTGTATTGAACGATCGCTTTCATAGGAACTTCCGAGTCGAACACCATGTCCTCTTCGGGGATCATGCCACGCGCAATCGCAAGAATACTAGCAAAGCCGGGAAGTGAGATGATGTGGCACTGAGGGATATTCCCGAGGTGGATGACAAGGTCGGTGTCAATGACGGTGGCACGAAGGACGGCAGCAAAAGAACCAGACATGGATGTTGCGAATCTGGCCATTATTGGCCCATGGCATCAACTTGAACATCGGATAAATGTTACAGGGTCTCATTGTACGACGATTCATTTACATATTCGCGACGATTAATCATTGATTGACATCACTCAAAAGAATGAGGAAGCTCAGAGGATGTCCGCGCGACCGCCGATCGAAGACGGGTTCCATATTTCAAAATTAGGATTTCTACTTAAAGAAAAGAGAAAGAAGTACTTCGAGCAACTGAATGGCAAAGAATGGCGTTTAATCAACCCATAACAACGAAACGACTTCTGAGTCTGTCCCCTTGTACTATCATGCAGATATTCAAACGAGACAAAGCTGGAGGTCGTCGGAGGCTGACCGTGGTGGAGTACCACGTGCCTTTTTATAATGCACGACGATTTCTTGTAGCACGTCACGGTCAGTTCATATCATGTGTGGAGTGAAGGCGAGTGATGAGTGAATCCGAGTTCAGCCATTGATGGCTCCGATTAGTCGAAGCGGCTTCCAGCTATCTTTATAGAAATGGTTGGGAAGGGAGAAGCAGCATTTAGGTGATACTCTAAGGAGATAGGTATAACAGTTCCGCTGAAGCACAAAACAGGAGAGATGAGGTACTACTGTCGTACTGGCTCGCACACAGGCTGTGACAGTACAATTAGCCATTCCTCAGACTATTTGATATTCTGGACTCGTTGTACCCTGAAATCCCGTGCCTGGAACTCATCTCTTAGCTTTCACAGTTTTCTCAACGAGTTCGCAGCGCTGTGTCGGGAGGTTCCGATGCCGGACCACGCGACGACAAGGCCGTCCTGATGGAATTCAGTGCCCATCCCTCCAGCAGTACCCACAACACATTCTCCCTCCGCAACCCCCTCACTCCGACATAAATCCTCTCTAATAGACCTCAAAGGTTGATTCCCAGCTATGGCACGGCCACGATGATCCTCACCGGTTACTGCGCCCTCCAAACAATAAAACCACTATCGTACGAAAGCGCACTTCTAATCGGCTTCGAGGCCTCTCCAAGCTCCCCCTCTGCCTCCGCGCAAGCTGTCGTTCAACTCTCGTTCCGTTTCCGTTTCCGCGTCCGCAACCCCCTCGACTACAAAGACTATACTCATACCTCCAGCACTACCTACCCACACTCATCGACCTCTTCACGACTGACGGCACACGATGTGCCCAAGGGCACGCCGCCTCCGTTTCTTCCTTCCCTTCCGTCTCGCTCACCTCCGATGGGGACGACTCCGCACCAGTTGGGGGCGCCGGTGCACTGACCGCATTCCCCATAGAACGAGATTGGACAGGCACGGGAATAGAAGACGGCGAAAGCCTATGCGAGTCCTTCGAAATCGTCTCTGCGCCCTCCTCCTTCCCCCCCCATCATCCTCCCGCCTCGTCCTCAAAAGCCACCACCACCTAGAAAGCCCGCGCTCGCCGTGGCAACCAAGCAGCCACCACCCCAACCTCCGCTCCCAGCGCATCCGCCCAGGCTGTCCCAGCATCCGATCTCCCAACCCCGAGGCTCCATGCAGTGAACAGTTCCGCCTCTCAGGGTTCCACGCCCTCCCCCGTCTCCGGCGTAAACTCTCCGGTCCTCACACGCAAGCCCTCTGCAAGCAGGTCTTCCCGCTCTTTGACAAACACGCGACGGGTCCCTCCCCCACTCCGTCCCACCCTCCGCCGCTGCCGTTGCCACCCCGCATCCATACCCACCGCGGCCACGCTCGCGCTCTCCCTCAGCGCGTACCTCCGTCCCAGACCGATCTTCTATCCTTTCACAAGGCACAACGACCTCCCGCACATCTATACCCTCCCGTGCCTTCCTCTCGGCTACAACAACGTCGACGTCAACGTTGCTGGGAGCGAAGCAGCAGACGTTAGCAGCGCACGCGCGGTACGACACGCTCTTCGTCGTAAACATGCGCGTGCAAGCACCGAAGACGCCGAAGCCACCACCGTCGACGCCGACGCCTGTGAAACGCCGGAACGCAGGATGGCGCGGCCTGTTCATTGACATCGACACGATCGTGGGAGCATCCCCTGCGTCCACGCAGACAGAGCCTTGGCCAGAGCCCGGGCCTGATGCCAGACTGGACGGACGGGTCGTGGGTGGGATATGGCCCAAGTTGAACTTCAAGTCCGGGCGTCTGGCTGACATCTGGTGCGCATATTGGTCATCGCCTCACGGAATTGAAGCCATTTCCCCCCGTTAATTCTTTATTCTGTGTTGGTAGGAATGAGTGCGATCCGGATGGTACGGATTCGCCTGATCTCGACGCGTTTGGGTGCGGGATGGTGCGGATTGACGAGGAGCTCCGGAAGGCTCAGTTGCTTGGTCGTGCAGCGCTGGCTGGAACGCTGCGAATGCCGCCCTGGCACTGCGGCCGGTTCCTTTTCGTCCGATCCTCACTGAGTTTGATGGCGGACACAATTACTGTGATTATGCCCTCCCCTCAATCGCCCCGTCTCCGCTCTCACTGTAATCGTGTTTGTTCAGACATGTATCATAGTCCTCCGCCCATCACGTTCTTGTACAAGGAAGGTCTTGGAAATCAGGGACAACATAGTTACTGCAGTACAGTGTTACCATGATGTAGCATCCGAAAAGCGCGCCCGATAGCGTGTTCAGGACACAACTGCATGACAGGAGGGCCGAGATTGCAATCTTATAGCGTTGACCAAAACCCAAACCCCTACGCGGATGCTGGTCCATTGGGAACCTTCCGTCCCGGGCACTCACGCACATCTATGCCTCTCTTCCCCTCTCCCTCCCCCCTCCTTCCTTCTTCGAACTCACAAGGTGTGACGTTCCTCGCTCTATTTACCCATTGAATATCAGAGGCCAGAGAGATCCGTAGCAAAAAGGCGCATTCATTCATTTGGTCGATCCCGTCTCCGCATATCACCTGTCGTAACGTACACGCAATATAAATAGAAAGTGTATGGACCACCTTAGTGGAGCAATGATGTACCAACTACGTGCAATATAACATGACATTGTGATGTAGCGGGCTGAATCTCGTTTCAAATTATCATTCCTTCGACTAAAACCCCTGTGTTTTCCGTGCTGCAGTTAGCGCCGCAGACTAGTTTGTGCAAAGACAACACATGTTCAAAACCAACTCGATGACTCACAGATATTATGGTTCCGGTCACGCGCCGTAGTGAACAAAATTCACCCATTGTTCAAGAGGAAGCCGTTTCTCCTTCCTAATAGATCGCACAGCATCCCGAAGTGCCCGTGCAGATCTCTCGTGATACGGAACTCCTGCTTCATCGCTCGAGAACATCGATTTGTAGAAATGTGTCGTCAGATCACCTCCATCTTGATCCGCCATTGCCCACATTGTCCCGACTACGCTCCGGAATCCACAGTATTGAACTGCTGCAGCAAGGTGGAGTCCCTCGTCTGCGATGCTCCCTTCTGTCAACTCTGCTGTGTGACAAGCTGAGAGGAACGCAAACTCTGCATTGGGGGGTCGAGATTTCATGATGTCGCGCAGAGTTAGGCGATTGGTCTCGTGACGGGTCTCGTAAAGTCGGAATGATGCGTCGAATGGCATCTCCGGTACCAGATCTCCATGGCATATGAAATGGCAAAACTGATGATCCTGAAGCTCATCAAGCACGACAGAAGCCTTTGCCCTTTTACCCAAAAGAGTTCTCACTCTTTTCACGGTATTGAGGCGCTGTACCGACCAGATCTCTGGCCACGAGTCTTGCAGGGAATCATCGGGGGTTGCCACAAGTAGTACAGAGGGTTTCTCGAAAGACGTTTTGCTAGGTCTGCGGGACTCAATGAGTGCCGATAACGTTGGTGTATATGAAGGGATGTAGAGGTCCGAAAAGTAACGTGAGACACCGCCTTTTGATGAAATCGGACCCATTGCATGAAGGGGAAGTGAACAAAAGACAGATGTCGGACACCACCAAATTCGGGATTGTGGTGGTATTTCCAGCCTCTGGAGTTCTTTGATCACTGGTCGTCCCACGAGTTCATGAAGGCTCTCGAGTACGAATCGTAACACCCGCTGGTATCGCCTTGATTCGAGCACGTATTTGATTCGCGTGTGCACTAGCCGATCCCTCAGTTCGATTGCACGGTCGTAGAAATCATCAGATGTAGTGATGAGGGAAGGGTCGGTGTTGTGGAGAACGATCAGGATATCGCAGCGCCACTCGGAATGATTGACGATGATAACTGGACCACCAACGGCAGCAGAACGGAGAGTGTCGAATGATGGTTTCTTCAAGAAGCCCTCGAGACCCGGCAGCGCCTGTATTTGCAAGACAAGCTCTTCACGCTTCGCCAAAAGTTTGCGATGCCGCACCACGAGACGACCAAATTTGTCCATTCCTTCGCCGTCTTCATGTCCATTATTGTTATTCATTGTGATATCTGGAGAGACGGACGTTGTCAACATCTCGAGTTCCCGATTGACCGCGGTGAGCTCCTTAGCCAAGTGCGGGGCGAATGCAAGTCTATGGACTGAGGTGCGAAAGCCTCGCATCTCAGACCAAATTAGGGCTCTTCCCCGATCTAGAGCCTCGATTGCATGCGTTAAATCGCCTCTGCTGACCTCATATGATGCCATGTTCTTGGGAAGCACCTCGTAAACACTGCGCCGCGAGACAAGATGATGATGCTGTACTTCGAGGGTTGGGGAGAATAACAGAGCGTCCTCCATCAATGAAAGGGCGCTCTCATACGCTTTTGAGGTGGTGGGATGTCCTTTGTGCCGTGCATTTGCCGCCCATGCACATGAGAATCCGAGTCGGTCCGGTACATTCACACATATGTCTTTGGAAACCATGGAACACAGTTGTATAGTTTCGTCGAAGTCCTTCTCATCTCCAGAAAGGTTAATACGGACTGATAGGACACCAAGAAGATTGGAGATGACGTTGACGCGGGGCCCTGTTGCAATTGGCATTTCGAGGATGTTGCGGAAAGTGGTAATTGATTCGTTGAGGTACTCTATGTTATCTGTGCATTCGAATGCCTGAAAGAGGAAGCGCCCCAAGGCATAAGTAGGAAAATATCTGATACTATCACTTGGGGGAGTTGGTGCAAGGAGAAGGTGACAGTACTCGATAGCGTCTGGAATCCCCGCTATATCTTTGGTGGGACACATGGTTTCGAGTGCAATAAGATGTTTCACCCTCTCTTCTGGCACCGACCACCAGTTAGTCTTGTCAATGGTAGGTCTGGCGCGAAGAGATTCAACAAGGTGTTGGAATGAGGTGACCCCTGGATCAGGAAGATGTGTTTCTGGGATGCCTTCTCTGGTGGTACCAAAGCGATCGGACCGCACGCTTGTAAGACTTGCCAACCCCCGAGTGATCGCTATACGGTGGAGGTCGTTGATGGAAGGATTTCTGAGACTTTTGCGAAGCCGAGAGATCGCCTCTTCCAAGTTCTCTGGGTTCTCGTATATGCTTTCTCGCATCGACGCAAGCATCGCAGAGTGAAACCGGGCATTGGTCACGTGTCGTCCTGGACGATCTATGGGACCCGAAGTGATGATCTTGTCGAAAAGAGCCATCGCCTCCTTGTAATCACCCATTGAATGCATTTCCTGGAAGCGACTAGAGAGGTATTGGGCGAGCGGCATGGCCACGTAAGGGTCATGAGAGCCGAGGCGTCTATTTGCCTCCCTGAGGTGATCAATCAATATCTGTGAATATTCCGATGCAAGGGAGTTGTCGGAATAGACATTATTGGCCCTAACCAAGGCTGTAATGGCTGGTTTTAAGAGTGGCTGTGGGATATTGGAGGCAAGGAGGTCGCGGTAGCGGTCCATCATTTCGTCCATGCTCCGTGCCGCATCGCCAATACCCAGCTCCACCTGAGAGGCCAGGACCTCCAGCAAGCATACGTTGACTTTATCTGATGAGACACCGAACGCTTCCAGCCTGAGGGGCCGGGATTCGAGATAACGAAAGTACTCAATACATTGCTGGGCGTCATCGGGCCGCTTGAATAGCCGCAGGCGATTCAGAAGCCGAATCGCAAGGAAATAGAAACACGGAACGGTATCTTGACCGGCTCTATTCGAATGGGATGCGACGAATACCGCTTCTGTACTGTAGAGAACGGACATGTCCATATCCTCTTTCTTTCCCGATTGTGGACAGCGGTTGTTGAATAAATCGGCCAAAACTTGGAGATGTGAAGAGCGCAAAGGATAAGAGTGAGGCGATGACCAGAGAATGCGTCGATAATGAGATATTTTGTCATCGATTTCAGATATTGATCCGGCAACTGTCAATATGGATAATTGGGCACTTTTGTGAGTACTCGATGAGGACAGGAACCGGGTCATAACTTACTGTGTTCAGCGGCCTCAGGTTCCGCCAGCTCTGTTCTCACATTAAAACGTCGATCCTTGTCCATAGGGCGTTAGAAAAATGGCCTTGACTGTTTGCCGTGGGAAGGTGCATATACCCAGAAGGGTGCGAGTTCGTTCAAGTACTGTTCTGCAATAGAATTTAAACACCCACGCCTTCAACACGCCTTCAAGCTTCACGGACGGAAACGGCCGTATTGGACGGACATGCTATAACTGGTACTATGGGTGACAAGCGTTTCGGCACTCACAAGCATTTCGGCAGTCACATTCGTCACGAATCGTCACAGGTCGTCACGGTGCCTGGATTCAAACTCCAGTAGGGTGCAGAGACGTGCTGTGCAATGATACAGTAGTATGTGTGCATGATACTTAACTAAAAGCATTTGTCCTGTATGATGACCATTTCTTCATGATTCAAGGCATGAATGCATGAGTAGGTGTGATAGGGTAAGTATGGTGCGAAAACAGCAGCTGTTGGTCATATATTGTTAAAGGGGAAGTAATAGTAAGACTGAATAGTGTAGTGGTTACTATGTTTTGCTTACATGATTGAGCAGGGTCGGGCTGCCGGTTCAATTCCGCTGTGGTGTAATATTTTGTTTTGTCATCCACATTGGTTTATTCACATTTTATAGCATTTTTTGCCAGTGGGTCACATCATGACATCTATTTAAAAATTTCTGCCATTTTGCGGAGCCCCTACACATCATATCAGAGGTTGGGTGCAGAACACGCAAGGGGGGCACAGCCTGCAAATCCCAGATAGGGGGGTAGGTAGTTAGTTCAACCCCCAGCAGCAGTATGAAAAAAAATGACCACTCACATATAAGGAAATTCAGGGTCAAAAGTGTTGATTTGGACCACATCTTTGCCATATCTGTTCAGGCACATGAAAAAACAAGGGTGAGAGCTAAGCGCTAAGTGCTAAGTGATGGGGGAAAGAATGGAGAGATGGTAGCAATGGCAGGTAGTGGGGGGAGAAATGGAGATGCGGCAGCGATCCCAGAAAGAGTGGAGACATCGCAACAAGCACAGCAGACTGACTGGCAGGGCCTAATGGGGGATATGGAGCAGAATGGAAAGACAGCAGTGACACAGCAGGTAGTGGGGGAGAAATGGAGACACAGCAGTGAACCCAGAATGACTGGAGACATTGCAACGAGCATGGCATGCTGTCTGGCAGGACCTAATGAGGGATGGAGAGGAATGGAGAGCACCATGGGCCCTCCCTAGTATGGTATGGGACCTATGGGTATGTACTTGCTGTCAGGATTGCCGGGTGAGAGGGGGCGGAGATTGGGGACCAGACAACAAGGGAAATAAAGGTGCTGAGCCTGTTCCAGTCCCAGCGTGCACACTCACCTTTTGTTAAGGTCCAAGGGCCTTAAAGACGCGACGTGCGTGGGTTGGTTTGGTGACGACTGGGATTGCTCAGTGGGTTGTCCTCCTAAGGCAATGATCATGTGAGTAGTGTGGTACTGGTTGGCTACACAGTATAACAAGTAAGTCCCCAATGATAAGGGCGACTCCTGAGTGTTCTGATAGAAGTAGGGAAGGGAGAGCTTCAAAGGGAGGTTTGAAGCAACTGAGGGTTTAGGCTGTTTGACTCTGAGAGTCCTGGGTGGAAGCTACAAGTCTTGGATTGAAAACCAAGTTAGGCTTAGGGCCTAACTGCTAAAAGTACAAGTGCTTATATACAAATGAGAAGTAACAGGTCACAGGAGTCACAAAGAAATATGGAAATATTTAGTAAGGTGTATCATGACGTGGCAGTTCTAAGTATAGCTCCATCATGAGTTGGCAGTTTAAGAATAGCGCATCATGAGCTGGCAATCCATAAAGGGTTAAATGGTGATGCTGCGGAGTGCTGCGGACTGCGGAGTGATGGCATGTGATAGTTGACTGTGGAATGGTCAAGTAATCCATCAGGTGACTTGTCAGGTGATTCGGTGGCGGTCCGAGCGGCGCGTGAGGGAACGAGTGGGGAACGAGTGACTGAGAGCACAAAATAAATGGCGGAAAATAAGAGAAAATTAGTGGTAGGGCCCAGGATCATAACATGACGCCCTTCCTAGAGTGGTCGTTACCACATGACCTAGGGTGAAGATGGTTGCAACCAATTGGAGGGTACACAAGGTATCCCTATGTCCATGCTATCAGGGGTAGACTGTTTTGTGTCTGCAATTTGTCCTTCTTCCATTGATGAGTCTGAGTCAGTTGTTTCTCCTTCCTCCATGAGTTCATCTTTGTCCTCAATGATTGTTTGAACTGGTATCCTATAAAGATCGGCAAGTCCAAAACTAGAGGGTGTTGATAGAGCAGTACTCTTGGGTGAATCGGGAGGGGTAGGTTGCTCTTCAGGACTCATTGACCTTCCTGTTTCTGGGTTGCTACGTTCACGTTTAAGTGGCATTGCAACATGTCGTGGTGACTCTTGTCGCTTTCCAGTAATTGGTGATGGTTGTTTCTTAGACCAACTAGGTGGTTCTTCCCTATTGACCAATGGTTCATCCTCCGTAAGAGGGTGTTTGGGTAATGGGGTGGTACGAATGGGTGGAATCCGTGGTAACCGAGATGATGAGGCTACTGGTGGTGAGGATTCCGTCTTGGGTGATAATTCCTTTCGCTTTCCTGTAACTGGTAGCAATTGGACTTGTTTCCATTCTGGAGGTGTTGGTCTATTGGATGACGGTTCACTTTCCATGAGGGGGTTCTTTGGGAGTAAAGGGGTGGTACGACTAGGAGTCATTGAAACAATAAGGGGGAATTCTGGCAAGGGTGCGACTGGAGGTAATGTTTGTGATTCAGGAAGGGGTTGCGATGACGATGCAACTGGAGGCGATGGCTGTGGAGTGGTTCTTGGGAATGGTGGTACATCCCATGGAAGGGGAATGAGGTCGAGCGAGGAGGGTGCGGTCCATTTGGTTGGTGGTAAAGGGATTTCTTCTGGTGTCGGTGATCTATTCCATGGAGCTGGAATAATGGGTGTTGCTTCCCTTAGCGGTGGTGATGGAGTGAGTGACTGAGGTAACGGGATATCAATGGGGTTGTCAACGATCATGGGTGATGGTTCGTATTGTTCCATTGACGAGTATTGCTGTCGATGTAATCCCCAGGGAACTAAGGGGAGTGGTGGTGATGCGACTCAGGGTGATTCCATGATTGGTGGACTAAGGTAGGTAGGTGCTTGGACGAATGGCGACGAATCCACAAGAGGTGGTGATGGTACTCTTGGTGCAGCTGGTGGTAATGGTATGTCCCCCTTTGGTAGGGATGATGATGGGTGAATGAATGGTCGGATAACTGGTATTGGTCTGACATGAGGTGGTGGTGCGATGACTGGGGCTGATGACGGTGGTTCTGGGATAACCGTGGTAGTTGGTCCTCTTATTCCTCCTGAGGGACCTGGATCAGGTATGAAAACAGGTGATGGCGACTTGCTTCTCATAGTCCTCTTACGTCCTTTGAGGAGGTTTCGAAGTCCTTCAAGGAATGTTTGATCCTTTAGGATGTGATAATGAGGGGACAATGTGCCGAAGGGGAGGATAGTTCTCTTTTGAAGGTTTCTTTCTTTTGTGATGTTTAAGAGGATTTCTTTTGTAATCATGTTGTAGAGTTGTCGGTGGAAGTGATAGAGGTAGAGGGTGGCGTTGCTATCTTTCTTTCTGAACATCCTAGCGACTGAGGTATTCTTGAACCAGTTGTTAAGGAGGGTCCACTTGTTGCTGAGTCGGACCATATCCTTGATGCATTCCTTACGCTTCTTCTTGAGCAAGGTGGAGGAGGTGGTCTGAAGGGAGGAGTCCGGTGTCGGTGTACTGCTTGGACTGATTGTTGTCTTCTGTTTCTTCGATAGGGGTAATGGGGTCGGGATTGGTGATGTGCAGTGGAACATTTTCCGTTTCTTGGGTGGTAATGGCTGTTTCGTTGCTGCTACTCTCGCTAGTAACGCTAGCAGAGATGACAATGTTGAAAGGAGTTGTGGGTCAGGGTTGATATCAAGGGGGATGGGGAGCAAATTGATTCCTTTCAAAGTTGATGTGGGTCCTGAGGACAGGGTCTTCGTTATTAACTGGGACCATGATTGCTTCATGGTCGATGTCAATGGCGTCGAGGTCTTCTCTGGGTCGCCAAGTGGTCCAGTGGTAACCAATGTCAAAGTGTCCTCGACGAACAAAGGTTCCAAAGAAGTGGAGTTGATTGTTGTCGGTATGCATGCGGATGAGGATGATTCTATCATCAGTGCCCAAGGTAAAGATAGTAGAGGTGGCGAATCCTGAGCTGGGGAGTTCGTGGTGGACGGAAGACATGGGAGTTGGGAATAGAGGGATTCATCTGAGGTTTCAAGGGTTCTTATACTGCTTGGTTGACTTTCAAAGTCCGCTAGTAGATCCGAGGCATGGAGATCCTTGGAGTTAACCCAGGAATCATGAGCTGGTGAGTATCCTTTCCAGCGTACAAGATATTGCTTCTTCTTCCATCGACCGAATAGTCGTTCTTTGAGTATCTGCTCGACTTCCCATTCTGGTTTGCCTTCTAGAATGTCTGGTGGTGGTTCCAGGAAATTGGGGCCATGTTGATCGGTTTCTTTATATGGTGTGAGTAGTGATGCGTGGAAGACGTCATGGATCTTCCAGGTAGGGGGTAACTTGATTTTGTATGTGACTTTGGATATTTGGGAGACTACCTCGAAAGGTCCGTATCTCCTTGGTGATAACTTGGGTGTAATGTTACTTGGGAGTCGTAGGTTTGTTCCTTCTAACCAGACTTTGGATTTGACGGGAAATGGTGAATGGCGTGGACGTTCTTTGATCCAGGATTCTTGCGCTTTACATTGTGCCTCTTGGGCGGCTTTCCTGGCTTTGTCAATAGCTGAGAGTCGTTGTTCAAGGGATGGGATGTCTGTCTTTCTGGTTGGTTGATGTATTTGTGGGGTGTAGCCGATGAGTAAGTCGAATGGTGTTTTCTTGGTTGTAGCAGAGGGCCAAGAGTTCTTAGTGTACTGAGCGAGTGGTAACCAAGCGTGCCAGTTATTTTGCTGAGTGCCATAGAATACGCGAAGGTATTGTTCAAGGGTTTGGTTAGTTCGTTCACTGGCTCTGTCTGTCTGAGGGTGATAGGCCGTGCTGATGTTTTGGCGGATGTTCAGGATGTGACATAGTTCTGTTGAGAACTTGGATACAAAGCGGACGTCACGGTCTGAGATTATCTTGTGAGGTATGCCGTAGTGAGGGATGACGTTGTTCAGGTAGAGTAGAGCGACTCCTTCAGAGTTGATTACTTCATTACAGGGGATGAAGACGGATGCTTTTGAGCAATCTGTATCGGTGATGGTGAGGATGGTATCGTATCCTCCTGATAAGGGTAGCTTGGTGATAAAGTCCATGGCGACAGTTTCGAAAGGATGAGTGTTTTCAGTTGGGGTGATAGGGAACATAGGGGGATGAGCAGGATGAGTGTTGACTTTAGTCATTTGGCAAGTAGCGCAGCCTTTGATGTATTCAGTTACGAAGATTTTCATTCTGGGCCACCAGTAGTAGGGTGCTATGAGTTGGAGGGTTTTGGTAATTCTGGCGTGTCCAGCGGTTTCGTGGTCGTGAAAAAGGGATGTTACTCCCCTCCTAAGGTCATTGTCTGCCACGACAACAAGTGCCGTTCCGTGGTACCAGTGAGTGCCGTCAAGTAAGGATAGGTTGTGAGTTGGTGCCCATTGTTTGAGTGTCTTCTGGTGTTGATATTGCGCTAGCTTGATTCTTGAGTCCAAATTGTCTCCTATGCTGTCCATGTTGAATACGCGGATTGAAGTATGCTGGTCACAGAAATATTGGTCCGGCCATACAGTGACGTCTTCGTTGATTTCGTTTGGTCCTTTATAGTCGGGTCGCCTAGATAGTGTGTCTGCTTGGTTAGTAGCCCCAGGTTTGTACTCCAGTAGGATGTTATATTGCTTGCGTTCTGGTAAGTAACCAGCAATGCGTGGCCCAATTTTGCGGGGCTCCCTGTAATACCTAAGGTTTGCATGGTCAGTATACACCAGGATGGGGATTGTTGTTCCTTTGAGAAAGTGGGACCAGCAGCGAAGTCCTCTCATGACTCCAAGGAATTCACGGTCATAAATGGGGTAGTTTTGCTTGGTTTGTGTGAACTTTTGGGAGTGGAATCCCACCGGTCGTCGTGGTCCTGGTTTCTGGGTGCTGTCTGGTTTGGTGATAGGGGGATCCCGTTGGTAAAGTATTGCTCCTGTTCTGACTTGTGAAGCGTTGGTTTCGAGCTCGAATTGTTTGTCTGGGTTGGGTCTGGCTAGGATGGGTGCACTGGTGATTAGGGTGATAAGTTTGTCTTGGGCCTCGATTTGCTTGGGCCCCCATTTGAATGGTACGTCTTTTCCGGTAAGTGCTGTAAGAGGTGCGGCAATGATACTGAAGTTGGGGCAGAACATGCGGTGGTATCCAGCAACTCCTAGGAATCCGCGAACTTGTCATTTGTCTTTGAGTACGCGTGGGTAGTCCCTAAGTCTGGCGACTTTAGCTGGGTCAACAGTTGCTCCTTCCTTTGAGATCCGGACACCTAAGAAGTCCATTTGTGGCTGCATGAAGACGGATTTTGATAGTTTGAGGTGTAGGCCATGACGTGCAAGTAAGTCAAATAGGAAGTGAATAATTTTGACATGTAATGTAAAGTCTTTGAGGAGGGTGCCTATACCACAGTCATCCATGTAGTTCTGGAGGATGCGCTGTATGTCGTGTATGCCTTTCTTCTCGAAGTGTTTGTATAGTTCCTTGAGAATACCGTTCATGAATCGCTGGAAGCTGGCTGGTGAGTTACTCATCCCAAAGAACATGACTTTGGGTTCGAATAGTCCCTGACATGTTTTGAATGCAGCCTTCCATTGATCGCCTTCCTGTATGCGGATGTTGTTGTAACCCCAGCGGATGTCAAACTTGCTAAATAGTTCCATTCCTTGCAAGTTTTCGATACATTGTTTGAGATTGGGGAGTGGGGTGATGTCCTTTCAGGTAACTGCATTGAGGGGGCAATAGTTGATAATATACTGTATCTCTTCTCCTTCGAGTCTTTCTTAGGGACCATGAAGGTGGAGAAGCCGTAGGGGGAGTCTGATGGTGCGATGTAGCCTTTTTCCAGATTTTCGTCAATGAATTTGTTCTCCGCTTCCTGCTCATCTCTTGAGAGCAGATAGACTTTGCAGTTAAAGCGAGTAGGGGCGGTGTCCATGAGTACAATTTTGTGGTCTCCGTCTCTGCAAGCTGGCAGGAACTTGTTTGCCTCTTCGTCCGAAAATAATGCCATATGACGTTTGAATTCTTCCAGGAGGGTGACTTCCTCCTTCCCATGTTCTGATGTGTACTTATGGGCCATTTCAACTGCTGTGTGGGTGCGACTGATCTCTACTGGGCCTTCCCTCATTTCTGAAGGAGTAACTCCCGACCATAGAGCACATGTCTGTGCCTCTAGAATGAGGTCTTCGTTTTCTTGATTCTTCTTTTTGAGCCATGTTTTTGCATGTTGAAGGGTGCCGTGGAGTAGGGTTTTGATTTGGACTTTTGGTCCCTTGAGTTTGCTTTTCTCCCAATCGATATCCAGATTGAATTTCTTGAACCAGGGGTAGCCAAAGAGCATTTGATCACGACCTAGATTCGTGACATAGAATCTTGTTCGTTCTTTCTTGTTTCCCTGAGTGACAAGTAGATCGCAAGCCCTAGTAATAGTCCCAGCTTGGTTCATGGTTCCATCGACGTTATATACTGCCCGCAAGTAAGGGAGTCTCTTGGTTCCTAAGCGAAGTTTGTCGATAGTAGTCTGGTCGATAAAGTTTTCTGTTGCTCCAGTGTCAAGCAATATTGTTTCTTCTGCTGTCCCTCGATAGTGTGTAATTGGAACTTTGAGTTGTATTGAATTTGATTTATTTACAAACACACTATCAAGTTGGAAAGCCCTAACTAAGGCAGTTAGTTTCGGGCCTCGGGAAAATCCTTTGGCATGAGTTTCCTGATGAAGTCCAGCTTAGTCTCTTCATTGAAGGAGTCCATGTTTTCCTTCAAATAGTCAGCAAGACTGTCAAGATTTTTGATATCTGGCATAATGGGTGTGGCATGAACCCTAGTGGATTCCCTGGTATTGTTGGAGCAACCGCTGAAGTTACCGCAGTCAGCTTGTTTCTTGCGACAATCCTTGGCTTGGTGCCCCTTGATTTTGCAGTAGAAGCACAAATTGCTTCTCATGAGTTCCACTTTCTTGGCTTCAGAGTGCTGTTGTCCTCTGCCAGTGGTGGTGTTGATGTCTGAGGTGACTGTAGCATCGATGTCCATATGATATCCTCCTTGAGAGGTGGTGCGTCGGTCGTTCTTGTTCCTCCAGTTATTCCTTCTGTAACCACTTCTTCCTGGGTTGTTGACCTGCCTAGGGGCCAGTTTGAATGCTTGGAAGAGTCCCTGACGTCTCTGGGTGAACTCGGCTGCCGCCTTCCATTTGAGATGGGATTTGTGGGCCTGTTCTTCCCATTGTTTGAAAGTCCAAGGGTCTTTAGCAGTGGGGTCGAAGGTGGGGGAATTAATAATGGTGCTAGTGAGTCCTTGAGTCATAGTGTGTTTGAGGGTTTCTATGGTTCCCTTGTCATCTAGGGGAACATCTGCTTCATGAGCGAGTTGCTTGAATTTGGCGAAGAAGTCATCAAGACTGTCTCCTTGCTTGAGTTTGCATAACTCCTGGTAAGCCTCGGATCGGCAGTTCTGGTTTGTGAAGGCATTGTTGAACCTTTCCATAAAACGGTCCCAAAGGCCTTCATCTGTTTCTAAGGTTCTGTCATCCTTTTCCTCATTGAGTTTGTCAAGTTGTTCTTCCTTCCAGGCATCTACACGGACTCCATCCATGTAGCTGAGCATAGTGACGATTCTGGAAAGGTAGTTCTTTATGGCGTCGTCGTTCCTGTTGACTGATGCCCATAGGTGCCAACTGAGAAGGAACTTGTGGGTTTTGTTTCTATCTCCATCGAATATGGGTGGAGGGTTTCCTTTGAGAGCGCCGTTAGAGGTATTTGTGATAACATTGATCCTCTGCGCCTCCTGCTGGGCTTGGCCAGTAGCAACATTAATTTCTTCCTGTTGTCCTTCCATAGCGGTTGGATGATCTGGGGTGTTGGGGCGAGTAGGAAGCTGCTGAAGTGCTGTGGTAACTGCTGCAATAGTGAGAGGGACACTGGCCTCTTGTTGGTAAATGCTGTGGTTGGGATGCTGAGGGTCTGATATGATCCACCAGCCAACTTCTGGGCCTGTGTATATGCCTCTTTGATTGGTTTCCCACTGGTTGTTTGTTTGGCGGAGTCTGACCCAATGGTAGGTACCATTGGCCTTGATGAATTCGATAGGCGCGTGTTGTTTTCTTTGGGTATCAAGGTAGTATCTGGTATTGGGATGTCCTGGTCCTTGATTGTCGAAGTATACGTTAACTTTAACGTGCTCTGGGAGATTGTCCTGTTGTCTCCTGAAGATTTGTGTAAACTCGTTGCTGAGTGTGTATGTCTGGGTGGTCGCCATGATGGTAACAGCTCTGTGTTTCAAGAGCTCGTAGGAAAGCCTAACTTGTGTTAAGGTCCAAGGGCCTTAAAGACGCGACATGCATGGGTTGGTTTGGCGACGACTGGGATTGCTCAGTGGGTTGTCCTCCTGAGGCAATGATCACATGAGTAGCGCAGTACTGGTTGGCTACACAGTATAACAAGTAAGTCCCCGATGATAAGGGCGACTCCTGAGTGTTCTGATAGAAGTAGAGAAGGGAGAGCTTCAAAGGGAGGTTTGAAGCGACTGAGGGTTCGGGCTGTTTGACTCTGAGAGTCCTGGGTGGAAGCTACAAGTCTTGGATTGAAAACCAAGTTAGGCTTAGGGCCTAACTGCTAAAAGTACAAGCGCTTATATACAAATGAGAAGTAACAGGTCACAGGAGTCACAAAGAAATAAGGAAATATTTAGTAAGGTGTATCATGACGTGGCAGTTCTAAGTATAGCTCCATCATGAGCAGTTTAAGAATAGCGCATCATGAGCTGGCAATCCATAAAGGGTTAAATGGTAATGCTGTGGAGTGTTGCGGACTGCGGAGTGATGGCATGTGATAGTTGACTGCGGAATGGTCAAGTAATCCATCAGGTGACTTGTCAGGTGATTTGGTGGTGGTCCAAGTGGTGTGTGAGGGAATGAGTAGGGAACGAGTGACCAAGAGCGCAAAATAAATGGCAGAAAATAAGAGAAAATTAGTGGTAGGGCCCAGGATCGTAACACCTTTACTCATTAAACTTGTGTTGTTGTCATCAAAATCATGTCAAGTACTTTGGAGCATTTGCCAGAACCTGGAGATGGAGCTAGCGGTGATAACGCAATGGTAAGTCTACAATGGGCTTGGAAATGGATGGTGCTTACTGGCCATTAGGACCCCTACTGCAACATTGTTGTCACTGATGGAAAAGTACTATGCCCAGATTGTGGCCAACTCATCAAGGTCAGAAATGGTGGCAAACAGAACTTCATGAAACAACACAACCCTGGATGCAGCAAAATATGTCAAGCTAATCTCAGGAAGAAAAACAAAGCAAGTGCACACCAGAAATCTCAGCCAGTCATTCCATCCTTCTTCGCAAAGCAATCCAAAGACTTTATCCCTCCAACCGTTCCTACACCAGCACCTGTGATCACATATGCGATTGATCCAGCCTCAGAGATCACTGGGACCCAGATGATGGGAATCATAGCAAGGCCAACACCACCGGCACCTAATAGACATGCTGTTAATGTCCTCATGGCACTGGAGAAGGCAATGAGAAACTTACCAGCCCTTCCTGATGCAAGTAATTCTGATGAAATTGCTGCATTTTCTGGCAATGTCCCCACTGATTTAGTCAAAGAGGAAGCTTGGGAATACCTCAACCCAATGCTCAATCGCTTCCTAGGCTTCAATAGGACAGCAGAGAGCCTATTCAATGCATTGTGGGGTGGAGAGAGGGGACTGTCGGCGATGGTGCAATATCTGAAAGAATTTGTTGGCCTGTATGACATCGATGGTGCCCTTCTGGAGGGAAAAGTACAAAGACTTGTGAATGTAATTCAGTCACAGTGTGTAACTTTAACTAGGTCGAATAATACTCACTCTTGACATATGTTGGACTTGTACAGCATGTGTGTGAACCACCCTGACATCACCATCATCTCAGATGATGACAATTTACCTTCTGAGATGCACAAAAGAGTTGTCAGCATCAGGAAACAGCAACCTTCCAATGCACCCACAAAGCCATGCCCTGGATACAAGCTCCACTTCCCTCCAGGTCAGCAGGCTCATACATCATACCCATTCGCCCTCCATACTGTCCTTCCATTGCCCTGGGACTACAGTGGGTGCTGCGATGGGTTTTTCCTTGTCTCACACTCATGCAGCGGTGTCATGGAAGTGAATGGTTGGTGTAAGCAATGTAATGATCTGGATAAGAACGAATATCTTCAGAAGATCGTCGCAAGGTTTACAAAGGGCATACACAAGAATACAACACTCATCTTCCATGGCATTGGTGGTCTTATTGATATCATACACCAGAAGACACATACAATCGATCAACTCTGTCTTCATCGTCTCAATGACTTCTGAAAATTGGTTGGAAGAGAAGGTACCCTTGATATATACAAGCAGTTCTTGCTGGCCATCTCATCACTGCGCATCCCTCATGTGGGCCATGTTTTGCATGTAGGATTCCATTGTGGTACTGGAATCCGCCCAATGCTCGAATTGATCAAGAAAGCTGCGGAGGGGTCATTCCACCCAAAAGGATTCAATGAAGAGGAGGAGTTACAAGCACTCCTCTTCTTATGTCTAGGTGGCACACGAGTAGCAGATGCTGCTCACTATATCTTTGGGACGCCCGCAGTTAGTACAATCCGGAGACACACAATTATACCTCAAATCATTGCATCACCTTCTTTCCTGACGTCTCATGAGATTGGAAGTAATATTGCTGCAAGTTTCAAGCCCCTTTGCGATATTCTTGGGGCATCTATGGAAACGATGCTTCACGCTGTGATAATGTTTGATGAGATTTCAATTGAGCAACGCCCACATTGGGATGACAAGACAAATAAGATTCTTGGAGTGTGCCACAAGTGTTAAGGCCTATTGAACCTTAAGGCGCAATGTGTGCAAAGGTGAAATATGCAGCAGTGACGAAGTTATAAGGGTCGTAATTCCCTTAATAACCTAAGTGCTTTGGAAGGTGATAAACGCGAGAAGGTCACTAAGACCAATGTCTGGGTGAAGATAAAGAGGAAAGGGAAGTAACTTCAAGGATTTGAAGATTACTTCAAAGAAAGATAAAAGAGAAATGTTTGTTCAAGCAACAAGGACAGAGAACGCAATAGATTGCAAACTAAGTCAGGCTTAAGGCCCAACTCTAGGATATAAGTCCAGCTTATATACAAAAGGGCAGCTACCTGACTAAGCGTACAAGTAAAGAGAACAATGGGGTCACAAACAATAAGGGTCACAGAACAATAGAGTCACGAACAATGGTGGTCACAGACTACCATAAGGAGAGAACAATGAAAGGCGTACAAAAGGAGGGAACAATGGAGTTCCCGACGAGATGGCCCTATTGTACAGGTAAGCGGTCATGTGAGTCGAGGTCATGTGATCGTATAAGTACATATCGGTTAAGAAAAGAAAGAAAAATGTGGGCCAAGTGCCCAGGAGCGTAACAGCGAGCATGGCCAGGACACTAGCTTGGAGTTCACAAGTGAAGATGACCTCCAGACATTGTGGGAGGAATTACAACATGAGAAGATTCATTTGGCACATGAGGTGCATGTTGATACATGTGGCCCTCTGTTCATTGATGACCTAATATGACATGGTTCTTGTTTAATAGGCAACAGTCAGTGTGATAGGGATTCTAAACCCAGCACTATGCCTTTACAGTGCACATCCGATTCTTATCTCCAGAAGTTGTAAGCATGAGACAGCAGAGGATCACACTGCATTGCTCCAGGCCGTTGTGAATGCCACAAATGACAATAAAAACTTGACCAAGCTTCAAGTTATCTCATTGGCATCAGATGGGGAGTCTCGTCACGGAAAGGCCTTGGCAAACTTGACTTATGTTGCACCCCTTGCCCCATCCTCCCCTATCTACGATCAGCTTGTGCATCTCAATCTAATGGACTACTTTGTTGGGCTAGATGACATTACTGCAGATAAAGACTACAAACACATATTCAAACGGCTCTGCAATGCAATTATTCGTAAGAATGGCTGTGTTGTTCGCAGTGTCCACCTCACACAGGCTGTTATCCGCAAGCATTTTAAGGATAGTGGGCTCACTGATACCCATATCAACCATGTTCTTGATCCCACAGATAAGCAAGATGTTGTGCTCACATACAACCTTCTAAGAGATCTTTGGTCCCTTCCTCCAGTGGATCCTGTTTCAAGCTCTCCAACATACACTGCAGTGCGTGAGGCTCTATGCATCTATGGCGAGCTGTCATATCATCTCATATTTCCATATATATGTGTTGAGCTTTCACTGTCTGAACAACTTGAACATCTCAGCACGGCAGTGCATCTAATCTTGGCACTCTATGTTGATAATGATGCACAGTCCCACTTCATCCCAACTTTGCTCTTTGTTGATATTGGTATCATGGTTAAAAACATGTTTTTCTGCATTGCAAAAGCGAAGGTGGACCACCTGAACAATCCTTTCTTCTTGGTATTGCTAGGAACCGATTGACTGGAGTCCCTCTTCGGGATTCTTCACACAATGGTAGGAAACGATGCAAACCTTGATGTACTACAACTTGCACTTCGAATCACTTCAACTACAGAGGTGTCAACTATTCTGGCTAAGCACCTAGAATGGGACAGGAGTCTGCATCGACTCTACCTTCCTACAGTCTCAAAAACATTGAATGAGCTCTCCAACTCTCTTGACCATGTCAGACCAAGGGCATACCTGTGTCCTGACAAGCTCCTTCCATCTGGTTTAACACTGGCGACACCATGGAAGTGTGGACGGCACCTCCTGGAGGATAAGTACCCATGGATTGGGTCTATCCTCCAATCTGTCTCATCAATTGAAAACACGTCCATTCTCACACCATATGGATCAAGTCTTGTAGCTTCTTCTCTCAAAGGTGGGGTGCACGACATCAGCACAGAGGAAGATGCTGTCGTGGACGAAGTCCACGCCATCTAGAAACCCAGTCCAAACCCCCACAAGTCCCCCAAGAACCACCCTCAAACCAAGCTATAGCCAAATGGCTATCCGACGTCCCCCGGAGCCCACAATAAAGCCTGGTCAACAACCAACAACCAAAGAGAATCTTCGACCACATGACCCTGGGAAATCCCCACCCCATGACCTAACACATGACCTACCAAGGGATTGGTCATCTACATGATCACCTGATTGTGCGCGCTTTCTATGCACGTCTCATCTGTTGACCAGCACGTGGAAGACCATGGGAACGATCAACGGTTGATCAAGAATCAATGAAGTCACAAGACTTACTGCAGAACTGCAGCACAGTCCGCAGTTCATCTATTATTAGTTCATGTCTATTCTTAGCTCAAGTCTCACCCATCCCTTGTATTACTACTTGCCCTAAAGGGGCATGTGTCCACCCATCTCTCAATATTATGCCTACCCTTAACTACGCACAGACCCCCCTGTATTAGTATATAAGACCTGCGAATTTATATGAACAGTCCTCAGACTGTTCTCTTGTCACCCTTACATAATAACTGCCAATAAGTGATTACAAAACTATAATCACTGTTTCCCCTTTTCCTCTTTCCCTCTTCAAGATCTAAGCTCTGTCTCCTTCAAGTTTGACATTGTCAACCTTTGCGGATCAGTCACCTTCAAACCCCTGTCGTCATCGTGTCCCACTACATCCACATAGTGTGTTCCCGACACTAGAACAGTCTCTAATTGAAGCTGACTGTCGTTGGAAGTGTTCTTGCCCACTTCCTTCATCAACTCAAGTCTTGAGTCACCGTTGTCCTCGTCCTTTAGTACATACCACTTCCCTTCACCATGGCCCATCGTCCCACCCCACTACCACCCAGGGCACAACCCATGGCACAAGCTAACACGTCCTGCCTTATTGGCACTGCCCCTGAATTCTATGATGGACAAGGAAATAAGGCGTTAGCCTTCTGGAACATCCTTGAAAATTATTTCACAGTAAACAAGGACACGTTCAACACAGATCATAAGAAGGTAGCGTCAGCCTTGACCTACTTTAAACGAGACACCCAAGCCAGCGAATGGGCTAGCAATCGAATGGCTACAGCCATTGCAGCCCAACCTACCAACTATGGAATGTGGCAAGCCTTTAAAGATGCCTTCAAAGCGCAATTCATTCCACCTCAAACGGAGTTGGAAGCACTAGCCAAATTACATGCCACTCCACAAGGAAATAGAGAGTTCAATGAATGGTACCAAGAATGGAGCCAACATGCACACCGCGCCAACGTGGGACAAAACACCCTGATGTTTACCTTCCGAAATGCTCTAAATGGAGCAATAAATAATCGGATTGCTTCCCAATCACCCCAACCAGCCACACTAGTTGAACTGGTGGAACGTGCTCGCGACTTGGATAGGTACTGGTGCATGTATGCCAAACTGCCAGACAACCAAGGAAACCTCAATATTAGTGAATTATCTGTGAAAAACAGTTATACAGAAATTAACGCGACCCAACCTTCAGTCTATGAACTACCTGTTAGACGGGCGAAACTTACCCAGGAACAACGTCAATACTGCATAGACAACCATCTTTGTTTCTACTGCGGACAGGAAGGACATTCTATCTTTGGATGTAACCACCCAGACAAAAAGCCGCCCCGTCAACCCATGATATGACAAGTGTTCCCCATCGAAGAAAATGATGATGAGATGGACCAATATGAAGGTTTATCTTTTCCCGATTCTCCTCTATAAAGGCATCTTATAGGGGAGAAGTGCAACTATCCCGGTGCACTTCATGAAAGATTGGTCTCACCCAATCTCCTAAGCTATGCCACATACCCCCCCACACAATTCGGAATATAAGATCCCCAAGTTTCCAACTCAAGATCTGAATTGACCTCAACAGGACCCTCATTGATGCCCACGCATTACTTGACAGTAGAGCCGAAGGAATCTACTGTAATACAAGCTTTATCAAGAAACACTTGATACCTACACATGCTATCGATCGCCCCATATACCCATTCAACGTGGATGGAACAATTAATAAAGACGGGGCGATGTGCCATGCCCCCAGCTTGCGAATGGGGATGCGCGTTGATCAAGATCACTGGGAAACTGTTGAAGCAGCCATAACTAATCTTGGCCAAACCAAGATAATCTTGGGAACTGACTGGCTACAAGCCCACAACCCAAGCATAGACTGGGGCGCGAAAACAATCAAATATGATCGCTGTCCCCCTCATTGTCATCCCAGTGCGGTCGAAGAACAAGATCATCATGATCGCAACCTGGCCTTGTGACAACTATTGCCCTACGATGAATGGGAAACCCAAGATGATGATACCCTGGATATTACAAGTAAGGGTCTAGATGTGACGCAACACATTAGAACCCATCTGGAACATTTCCTTCCAGACCTTGATGTTACTGTGTCACACCACAGAATAGTCAAGGAACAAGTTGGTCACAGTCCAACTACCCAAGCCATATCCAGGTTGAAAGAACAAGTTGGTCACAGTCCAACTACTACTTGAGATCAAGTGGGTCACAGCCCCACTACAAGTCAAGTGGGTCATGGTCCCACTACAAGTCGTCCCAATCTGTCACTATGGTTGGTAGACCAACAAGACAACCCTATGGTTGCGAGAACTATGACGTCAACACACCTTGCTCAACAGAAGCAAGCTAAACCTGAGGAAATCCCTCCGGAATTTTGGAAATATGCGAAAGTCTTCTTGGATGAAGAAGCACAACTGCCAAAGCACCAACCATGGGACCACAAGATTGACCTCCTTCCAGGTCAAACAATGAAGAAAACTTCGGTGTACAGATTGACACCACCCAAGAAAATCACCCTACAAGAATACATTACCAATGGCCTAAAACAAGGCACTCTCTGGCAATCCGAGGCACCTGATGCTTGCTCTTTCTTTTTCATTGACAAGAAAGATGGGAAATTATGCCCTGTCCAAGACTATCGACCCCTAAACGCGATAACTAAGAAGAATGCAGCTCCCATCCCGCTCATCCCAGAGTTGGTCGATAAACTCCTGGGAGCACGATTCTTTACCAAACTTGACATACAATGGGGATACAATAATGTTCGCATACGCGAAGGCGACGAATACAAAACGGCTTTCAAAACACCCATGGGCCTTTTTGAATCTCTAGTTATGACATTTGGTCTATGCAATGCTCCGGCCACTTTTCAAACCTTCATGGACACCGAACTTGCAGATCTAATTGATACAGGTCACGTTGTTGTCTATCTTGACAACATTTTGATCTTTGTGCATACCATTGCTGAAGTCACCAAATTCACGCACATGGTATTACAGCACCTTTTGGACTTGGATCTTTATCTGCAACTTGTGAAATGCTCTTTTAACCAAACATCCGTGGAATATTTGGGTTTGATCATTTCCAAAGGAGAATTACGCATGGACCCTGTCAAAATCAATGCTGTTGCAGATTGGCCTACACCAACCAAAGTCAAGGACATACAAGGATTCCTAGGATTTTGTAACTTCTATCATCGTTTCGTCCAAAACTACTCTGCCCTTGCCCATCCTTTGTTCAATCTTACTAAAACGGACACACCATTTCTATGGGAACCCACTCAAGCGGACACTTTCCAAAAGTTACAAACAGCCATCACCATGTCTCCTGTGCTCCTCCTGCCTGATTATGGCAAACCATTTATGCTCATCACCGACACCAGTGATTATGCTACAGGAGCAATTCTGGAACAGGAAGATGCTTTGGGATGGTCTCACCCTGTGGCTTACTACTCCAAGTCCTTACAGCCCACTGAACGCAACTACAAGATCCATGACAAAGAACTCTTGGCTATTGTTCATGCTTTGACCCATTTTCGCCATTACCTCCAAGGCAATGTTCACCAAACAAAAAAAAATTCTGACCATGCGAATCTCAAATACTTCACGACGAAGCAGACCCTCACTTGTCGCCAAGCACGCTGGTCCATTTTGTTGGGAACCTTTGACTACGTCATCATTCCAAAGCCTGGCAAGCTCAATCAAGCAGACGCTCTGTCCAGGCATCCAGACCATAAAGAGGGGATAGCATCCGATAATACTGAACGTGTTCTGCTTGATTCTAGCAAATTCTTGCTAAAACCAGAACAATTTCACATACAAGCCCTACATAATATGGCAATCCCCACTGGAATAGATGAAGAATTACAAGCAGCACTTATGGAAGCTATCAAAATTGATAACTCCATAGGAATGGGAGAAAAGCTTAAAAAGCTCATCACTAGCAGACCTAGACAAGTCACCAAGGGATTACAAGATTGGAACTACGAAAACAGATTGTTCCTCTACAAGGGTTTGGTTTTCGTACCAGACAATGAGAATGTATGATGCAAAGTTGTGCAACAGTTCCATGACAATATAATGGGACACCTGGGACAGTGGAAAACCGTCGAACTCATCACATGTGAATATTGGTGGCCTGGAATCACAGAATTTGTGAAATCATACATCAAAGGATGTGCTATTTGTCAAACCACCAAAATCAAGCCTCCAGTCAAAGTTCCACTGAAACCAAATGAAATCCCCTCAGGAATATGGGAAACAATCACCATGGATTTCATCGTCAATCTCCCACTTTCGAATGGATATGATAGTATCCTTACAGTCGTCGACCGCCATAGCAAGGCTATCATCCTAGCCCCTTGTCACAAGACAATCACAGCCAAGCAAACAAGTCAACTATTAATTGACTATATGTGGAAATGCACGGGTTTCCCCTTGACGATCATCTCAGACCAAGGACCACAATTCGCAGCACAAGTCACACAAGAACTTTGGAGAAAACTGGGAATTAAGCAGAAATTGTCGACTGCATTTCACCTGCAGACAGATGGAGAATCTGAACAAGTTAACCACGAAATCGAACAATACCTTCGTATTTGTGGAAACTTCCAACAGAATGATTGGGCCACATTACTCCCCATCATTGAATTTGCACATAACGCACGACCACACCAAAGCACACATAAATCACCCTTTGAAGTCTGGTATGGGATACACCCAACCTTTAAACCCCCATTACAACTACAAACCAGACTACAAAGCACGGATGAACGTGTTCAATACCTCAAAGAAATGCGCAAAGAAGTGACTGCAGCATTACATCTGGCAGCATAAGAAATGAAGAGTGGAGGCCCCGCTAAACCGTCACACACATTCCACAAAAACAACCTTGTACTCTTGGAAGCCACCAACCTACAGACCACCCACCCAAAGGCAAAACTTGCACCACGTCGCTATGGACCTTTCAAGGTCATTTGGGCTTCACCAACCAACTGCAAACTTGAGTTACCACCACAGATGAGGATACACCCAGTATTCCATAACTCTCTGTTGAAACCCTACATGGAGACCACTGCACATGGACCTAACTTTACACATCCCCCTCCGGAAATAATTGGAGAAGATGAAGGTCACTACAAAATCAAGAAGATCCTCCAATCATGTCCTACGAGGAATCACAAAAGCACACAGTACCTAGTCCACTAGAAAGGCTACACCGATGCCGACCATACCTGGATCCCAGCCAAGGAGCTGACACATGCCAAAGAACTTGTCAAACAATTTGAAGCTACGCAGAAAGCGGCGCAACAAGCCAAAGAGGGGATACAAGCCTTGCAGGAGCAAGGGAAACCTAAAGAGGGGATACTGTTGTGGACGAAGTCCACGCCATCTAGAAACCCAGTCCAAACCCCCACAAGTCCCCCAAGAACCGCCCCTAAACCAAGCTATAGCCAAATGGCTATCCGACATCCCCCAGAGCCCGCGATAAAGCCCAGTCAATGACCAACAACCAAAGGGAATCTTCAACCACGTGACCCTGGGAAATCCCCACCCTGTGACCTAACACATGACCTACCAAGGGATTGGTCATCTACACAATCACCTGATCGTGCGCGCTTTCTATGCGTGTCTTATCCATTGACCAGCACATGGAAGACTGTGGGAATGATCAATGGTTGATCAAGAATCAACGAAGTCACAAGACTTACTGCAGAACTGTGGCACAGTCCACAGTTCATCTATTATTAGTTCGTGTCTATTCTTAGCTCAAGTCTCACCCATCCCTTGTATTACTACTTGCCCTAAAGGGGCACGTGTCCACCCATCTCTCGATATTATGCCTACCCTTAACTACGCACAGACCCCCCTGTATTAGTATATAAGACCTGCGAATTTATACAAACAGTCCTCAGACTGTTCTCTTGTCACCCTTACATAATAACTGCCAATAAGTGATTACAAAACTATAATCACTGTTTTCCCTTTTCCTCTTTCCCTCTTCAAGATCTAAGCTCTGTCTCCTTCAAGTTGACGTTGTCAACCTTTGCGGATCAGTCACCTTCAAACCCCCATCGTCATCATGTCCCACTACGTCCATGTAGTGTGTTCCTGACAGATGCTCCCTCCCACCAATCCAATAGCTCTGTGTGTTCTTCTGTGGGACTGGACGCAACCTTAGGCATGCAAGAATTGGAGGACACTGTGGCTGAGGATCAATGGCAAAGCAGTGAAAATTGGCAGCATACTTTCTCACATTCAATAACGATTGGAGGAGCAACAATAAAGAAGTCCCGCACCATCGCCCAGCAATTCCGATATATGACATCAACAAGCTCAACCAATTGACTTTGTTGTGTAGCTCAAGAGAGTCGATTCAAGCCTACTGGTGGTCTTGCGGTTTCTCACTCTCAGGCTGGAGGTACACACACCGACAGTGCCGCACTTTTTGCCCTTCAGCCCATTGTTACAGTCATTGCCTGCGAAGGGGAATCGTTCCTCTGTATTGCTGAGGTCAATGGCATCTTCCTTAACCATCAACCCATCAACGAGATTCCGATTTCCGTTCTCTCTAAGAAGGTTGCTCAGGTGTCATACCAGGGCTTGTGTGTGGTACCAGCCACTTCATCAGATGACCATGATGGTCTCCATGATTGGAGATCCTTGGGCTTGTTTCGATTCTCCGCAATGGTCCCTGGTGCACTTGTTCTTCCCATAAATCCAGATGTTGCATCCCACAATCCTTGCGATGCTTACTTTCTATTTGAGTCTTCTGAGCTCATGGCATTAGCAGCTATTTTGCAAGATAATATTTGCCCCATTCATCGCAAATCCATCCCACAAATCAATCGCTCTGACAATTTTCTGTACCGAGAACAGGATGGTAAGCCCTTGCGCTACTAGTGCTAAAGTATTAAAGTGTTAATATGTACCAGGGAAACCATGTTTTTTGGGGCATGCTGATCCGGACACTGGAATTGTTGATTTGGGTCAAATCGGGCTGACATGTCCAAATTGTCACCCCATTGTGACTTTCAATCCAGCCCACTGACAACGCATTGTGGAGCACATCAGTGCTTATATCCTTTACGACCCCTCAGTCAACCACCTCTCTGAGCCATGCAGGCTGTGTCTCTGGCCTGCACCACTTTGCAGGATCATTTTGAAGAAGGCGAAAGGGCAATCAGGTAACCTTTCCATTGACATGGAGGCGAGCTCATGTGTCAATCTTGTGAAGTTTTCCATTGCCATCGCAACAGCATGTTCTGACGCATCACCCTATACGAACCACCCCCTTGTCTGCCCATATTGTGACGATTCAGAGTTGGGTCAGGTCATTTGGTCTTACAATTTCCAACAGCATCTGCTTTACAAACATCCTGGAATATCCTTGGACAATCAAGGTAATATATTGAGACTGACAAAGCTCAAGAAGAAAGGAATGAAGCACATTTGGAAATCGTGCAAAAAGCAGCAGAAAGTGTGTCAGAAGGCACAGCGTGCACCGCTTGTGATCTTAGAAACACATCGCTTGCGGCTTGTGTTAAGGTATGAGTTTCTGCAGTATTTTATCAATGATTCAACTGATGCACAACCTCAAAGTAGTGATGCGGCACTGGAATTACAAATATCTGATGAAGACAGCACCAGTGCCAGCAACTCTGGCAGTGATTATAAGGAGGGGGGGGGAGAATCGGGTGGCAATGGAGGTACCCTGATCGTAATGGAGACAGATCTTGACCAAGTGGTACAGGACTTGGAACATGGTAGTAAGTGATATTCAAAGCCAAGATCGGATTCTCTGTTGATCTCCAGGTTCTTGTAGCATCTCTCACAAGTGCAGACCCTGCTCCAATCACTACACCTAAGCCATCAGGTTCTATTCTACTCAACGTCCCCCTCAACTCTAAGATAATACATGTGGGTAAAGCGCAAATACTATCCAATGCTATCACTGAACAGTCTGGGACTGGGTTACTTGACTCAAATCTTCAATTTTTTGACTCTGAGCCAACATGTGTAGGCCGCAAGCAGAGGTGCAGGGATATAAGTGGTTTGTCTGTATGCCTGTGTGGAGAGAGGGTACGAGAAGGTGATGTAGATTCGATAAAATGCCATAGGAATGGATGTGAGACCATTTGGGTGAGTTGTTGCATCGATTTTTCATGCTCCAGGCTGAAACGACTTAGTATCATCTTCGATGCATTGAGTATGATGATGTAGTGACAAGGAATTGGACCTGCAATGCATGCACACTGACAAAAAAAGCACGTCAATAGTAGTAAATGTAGATTTATTGTAAGGAGAACCTCTAAGTACATATAGAATACCCTAACAATGCGAGCATTCAAACATATGTTCAAAAGTATATAGTGTCATCCAAATATGGAAAGGCCATTACCATATATAGGTAGGCGCCCACTTACATACCTAGTTAGTCCAAGCCCAAAGGTCACTTCAAAAAAAATCAACCCCCAGTCTTTTTTTTTTGGGTAGCACCCCCCTTGAGAACACACCTATGATACACATGTCGTGTTGGACTGTGTGCCTGGTGTCATATTTGAAACTCCGATTTGGCACATGTTTTGGGAGTGACCATCTGTGTGAGTTGGCATGACAAAGGCCAATTTCAAGATCTCAGCAACTACTGCACCGTTTTCATTCGTTCAACTTTGTAGACAAAGGTATGGTGCAAGAGATTCAATGTGTCAAGTAAAATAGTGAAAATTTTGTTGTCTTTGGTGGAATGCCAAAATGCTTGTGAGTGCTGAAACACTTGTCACCCATAGTAAGGTAGGGCTCATTTGGTTTCAACAAACGTCATGTGAGTGTGACACTGCGTTACCTCCCATGCTGCGACCAGCACCTGACAGGCCTGACCTCCCACACCAAGAGCCTAATAATAGTGAGGCATCACATGTCTGACCCACTATGATTACTGTAGGCTCGAAATTGTACATGCCCAACACCAGCATTAAAATGTCCCCCAAGTGGGCTGATTATTATATAAGTTTTTATTTTATTTTCTAAGTAAAACATGTGTGTGGCTGTTCCTAGGCCTTCTGCACAACTTCCCAAACATTCCTGTGTTGCTGACAACATCCAATGATGTACTGTCTTGTCACTGCCACAAAGTGAGGGCAACACTGATTCAGTGTTGGTTTGAGTAGTATCCTAGCTTGGTGGTATGTTGCATGGATAGCTTAGTGCCAAGCTGTAGTCAATAGATAATGAAGTGGTTCCCACACTAAAGTACATCTTAGTGCCTACTTATGAGAGAGGTTATGAGATGAGAAGGGAGTTGAATTGACAGGAGATTCAACTTGCCATCTTAGGGACAGCAGTGAGCCTCATTTATACTAGAGGTACAAGTATGACAAAATGGTATGTAGTAAGCCAGATACAAGCTATGACTAAGTACTACTGTAATACCATCAGTAAGCGACTTACTAACAATCAGTAAGCATATCACAAAGCATCAGTCAGATGATCACCAATCACTACTACATGACTAAGGGCTGGTTCCCACAACTTACAAAGACTGATTGCATGAATAATCATGATCACCTAAGGCCAGTCACATTACCTCCTGCTCTAGCTATGCACAACCTTGTGTGGACTTCTTCCATCCTCCACATACTGCAAGTTGTTCTTGCCACTGCCAAACAAATGGCATTGCCAAACAAATGGCATTGCCAAACACTCCATGTGTGCCAATTGCTTGGGGGCACAAGCCAACTCTAATTGCCCCTTACATACTGTTTGTTTTAGAGATCCTAATGGCATAGTGTTGCCATGACTCAAGCCGATGTTTTTGAGAAATCAGTGATAGAAAATCGAATAAAATAGCGAAAGATATGAAAATAAAGAGGGAGATAGATTAGATCAAAATCCATGGGGTCACTTAAGACGACTTTGTAATCTGACCAGCCATTCAAGCAGGACTCACTTCGACTTGATTTGGCAAAAAAAAAAGTGAAATCAAGTCAAAGTGAGTCCTGCTTGAATGGCTGGTCAGATTACAAAGTCATCTTAAGTGACCCCATGGCTTTTGATCTAATCTATCTCCCTCTTTATTTTCATATCTTTCGCTATTTTATTCGATTTTCTATCACTGATTTCTCAAAAACATCGGCTTGAGTTGTGGCAACACTATAATGGCATCCACCTCTGTGTTGAGTTGCTCCAACTCTGCATTAATACAGGACAGGTTGTCATCTAGTTTCTGGTAGCACACAGTATCTGCAGTGATGCCCCAGTCATTAACACTGTAAAGATGAAACCCCTGGAATTTCCCACCATTTGGCATGCAAATGTGGAAATAACACAGTTTATCTGGAAAATTCCTTGCAAATGTTTTCACAAGAAAATCTGCTGAAACTTCTGACTGAAAAATCGCACAAAAATCACTGTCGCGAGCAGTACTCGCGCCCCCCAGTCTCAGCTACAAACCTGTAACTTCAGCACCACGTGACTGTGGGAACATATCACATGACCCTACACGTGACTCATCATGTGACCCCTTTGCCACTCGTACATCACATGACTTATCAGCATGTGACCCTGGGAACCTATGACCCCGTGACCCTGGGAAGATAACACATGACCTATCAAGGAAATGGTCATCAACAATGTCACCTGACCAGACGTGCTTTGGACGCGCGTCTAACCCATTGATCAACACGTGGCAGATTGTGGGAACGATCAACAAGACGCGTCCACTAAACAATCAACGAACACGCGACGTGACTCAATCAACAAAGACACGACTCATTAGGGCTAGACCCTAATCGAGATGTATAATATAATCTGCAGTTACTGCGCATCGACTGTGCAGTCCCCCGTTACCTGTAATTGTACCTACCCTAAACTGCACACAGACCACCCTGTATTAGTATATAAGACCTACGAATTTAGGTGAACAGTCCTTAGACTGTTCTCTTGTCAAACCCCTACACTGGAGCCTTTCAAAGCTCCCTCATTGTCAGCAGCACTCTGTCTGTCATCTTCAACAGTCTACTCCATCCCACCTCTCTTAGCTTTCTGCCTCTTCCTCCTCAATGTCTCTTTGCTGCTCCTTTGGATCAGTCACCTTCAACTCCGCGCTGTTGTCGAGTCTTGCTACCCATAAAGTAGTGAGTTCCCGACAATCACTGAAATTAGGTCATTTGATAAAAAGTCAAACCCTACTGAATTTAATAGGTTTTATGTGTGAAATATTAAGAGAAAAGATGGTGAAATTTCATGACAACATTTGACTTAGAAATCACACAAGTTCAACTCAAAAATCACACAAAAAGTCATAAATCAAAACTGAGAATTTCCGATCCTGAGTGGTATGGAATATATGTATAGATGTCTGGGCCCCAACATTGCCACTGCTGCCACCACTGCTGCCACTGCCCACATGTCACTCGCTGCTGCCGCTGCCCATGTGTCACTCACCACTGCTGTTGTTGTTGCACACGCATCGCTGTTGTCGCCCATGTGTCACTTGCCACTGCCGTCGTTGTCGCACATGTGTTGCCATTGTCGCCGTTGCTGTTGTTGCTGCTTGCAGGTCCTTGTTGGGGGGTCACTGTTGTCATCATTGTTGTTGTTGTCATTGTTGTTGTTGTCATTGTTGTTGTTGTCATCATTGTCAGCACTGCTGCTGTTGCCATGTGGGGCAATTCTGTCATCACCTAAGTGTGCACATTTGGGGCTAAAGCAACATGCTACGTAGCACACAGTCAGCGAAGGATTTAAGGAAAAAAAAAAACATACCACATATTTTAGAACACAAATCACGATGCTGAGGGTGACAATCTTACCAAAGATCAAAACAAGACGCATGAATATGTCTCCCACATGGCAGAATTCCATGGTGTTGGGGTCTGTAGGGATCCTGGTAGTGATGACAACCAGTTCTGCATTTGCCCTGGGGAGAGTCAGTGGAGAAAGAAAAAAAAAAAAGGGGGGGGGGCGTACCTTGCAATCCCTTCGATGGTGACCTGGTGGGCCAGCTTGATGACCTCCTTGATGACCTCCACTATGGCCTCAACTACAATTGTGTGGGCCCAGGCGCCTATGCGCATTTTGAAAATGTAGGCTGCAATCCAAAATGTGATTAGGAAGAAAAAAAAAATGGTAGGAACAAGCATTGTTGGTGGTGTCAGAAGATGGTGGGACATTGTTTGAAAGGTGGCACGCAGGCGCTTGACGTTGATGGTAATGCTTGGCAGGACCAAATAATGCATGATGCACCAACACAGGCAAAAACATGGTACAATTCTCAGAGTGAGTGCATTCATGCAAAGCACTTGCTTGGTCATATTTCTGTCAACTAATCTGTATCTGTGAATACTACATGTGCTAGCAGACCACTGCAGTTGACCAACCCCCATCTCCCCCAGTCTTCAATGCGGCTGACAACGCACTGGATACATTTTTAATGTCAACAAGGTCCAAGGCCCCAGTCTGTGAGTAAAACGGAATGGGCGGCATTCCATGAGTGTTGGGGAAATCAGTATCAACGCTCTGAATAACTGCAAGACAAAGACTTTTGGGCTTCTTTGTTTGAAGTTCATTGCTTTCAGGAATGGGAATGATGATGATGTACTGGAGTTGCCTGTAAAACGTTTGTAACTTGAGAACTTCAGGAAGGTTTCGACAGTGCTGGTTTTGATCAACAAGTTGCTCATACTATTTATTGGGCAAAAGATAGAAATTGAGTATTTTCCAGAAAAAAAAAATCACACACACAGACAAATGATGCATCTTGGCCGTCCCTGCATCAGGAAACAATCTTATGCATGTGCATGATATCTCCACCTTCAAGATGACGAAGTTTGCCCCACTGCTCGATGACTTCTGGAATGATTTTCTTGGCAACCTGTGACAAGACATCAAACTGGGTTGCCAAACCACTTGCAAGGACTTTGCGAACGGTGCCATCAATGGAACTCATTAGCTTCAGGGCCACAAGTTCATATTGCGGGTCTGCAATGAATGGCCTTTAGATTAGGGTAAAGATACTGAGACGCAACTTACAATCTTCAAGCACTTTCATCTGCAAAGAGGGGTACTTTGGAGGTTTTCCAAGCTGCTCATCAGTAAGATTGTACAAAAGCTTGGTTTGCCAGAGCTGCGACAGATCAGTCAGGTGTTTGTCCATGCTCATGTATGGGTTTCGTCAACTCTGGATTCTACGTTGAAAGTACCTGCATTGCCTCTCAATGGGGAAAGCCCATGTTGTCCAGCATGGTCCCATCCATCTGATCTGGTCAGGAATGTGGAGCAGGGCATGTATGGTGAGTGGGCACACTGGGAGTCGTTCAGGGATGTATTGGTAGTAGAGGCTGGATGCATGAATCGACTTAGCCTTTGATGTTCCAGAAACAAAAGGGGGGAACACACCGCTCATAATCTACCACCCAGCTACGAATTCCCAACTCGATTTCATCGATATCCTTCTTGCTGATTTTGAACTGGAGACACAGATTGAAGATTCTAACAAGGGAGCAGAAATGTTTGTAATACTGCGCTTTGGGAAAGCGATCTCAAAGCATGGTGGGGGCGATGAACAGAGACCACACAGACCATGTCGAAGATGTGAAATATGAACAATCTTTTGCTGGGTCGGGGATGGATGCACCAAATGATGAAGGTATCGTCTTTGTAGCTTCTGTGGATGTAGCACCAACAACCTGCCAAATATGTGGCTCTAGGACATAGGGCTGACTGTTATCCATTTCCTTGTAGTGACCAGACCAGAAGAGGACAAGGTTCAGGATGAGATTTTCCCAGATCAGATGCATAAAGTCGTATGGAAATGACTGGGGAAACCTCAGGGACCAGAGATCACTGAGAAGTGGGACCCCTTTGATACCAGATGCCTTTGCAAGCTCCTCTTGTTGTGTTTCCGTGGGTGCAGACTCCACTGCTTTGGCCTGCACCATAAATCTGTTGTGCAAGTGCAGCAGTAACTCCTCTGGGCAATACTCAATAACATCAGTTGCTCAAGGATGACCGTGGTGGGACAGCAGCACATAGAGTGTTCTGTTTCACAAGTCCAGGATGCCAATACCTTTTATCTCACACATTTGACAGGGACTTGCACCATTGTGTCCCTTCATGTTCATGAGCATGGAAATGGCAGGAATGTCACCAAAGGCTGTGATAAGATAAGCGTGGAGGGCAAAGACGCTGTGAGAGAGGGCATCATATGCAGACACACCAACTGCAAGCTCAAGAAGTTCTTACACAAGAGGATAGATGAACGAGTCTGCATCCCATGGCTTCTTTGGACCAGGTATGATCCCAACACAAAGAATGTTGTCTTGCTAGAAGCATTGGTCCAGAGGGAGATTGTAATTGAAGACAAGGAGGATCCATGCAGTCTGCTTCCGCTTTTTAAAGGGAGCGAAGCTGTCGGTGGTGAAGCCGAGCGCAATGTCACAATGATCCAAGAAGTAATGGTGGGCTAGATGTTGGTCTCCAGCAACAACACGCTCTCCAAGAAGCAAGCGATAATGAAGTCTGTCGAAAATATCCATTGTCATTCCATTTTGGTGGGTCTTGGCATGTTTATCAGCATGGTACTGGAGACAAGTGGTGTAGGCACGATTTGACATGAACATGCAGAGATGAGGGATGAAGGGCATATAAGAGAATGTTCACCTTGCTTCGCCAGACTTGTTCAGACGCAACATTTTGCACCTTGGGCATTCATTAAGGCCAGCATGCGGACCAGTAAAGCATACATATGAATTGACGCAACACTCAAGTTTAATGGGCTCGAAGTGGGAGAGATACTGGGCATGGGATCGCGTCTTGGCAAGAGTCTCCATGCCTGCATTGGAAAAGATATACAACATTTCGTCAAAGGACAAGGCGGTTAGATTGTTCCTGAGCATTATCACAAATGGACACAGGATATCTAGATCGTGGTCCAAGATAGAAGACCTTGCTAGAGCACAAAAACACTGGTGACTCATGGAGTATGCAATAAATAATATTTGGACTTACCAAGTTCCTCGGCCTCCACAAGAAACTCTTCAACCAAAATATCCAAATCTGGGATGATGCCCTCATGCAGGTCCACCTCATCTTCCATGTCAACGTCCTCTCCATTCCAGAGGCCATCAGTTCCAGGACCAGTGGGGTCAGTAGCCTTAGCTGCATCCCCATCAAGAGCATCTTCAGATTCGTTATCGCATTCATTGATAGCTTGGCGTGTCCTAGTATGGAGATTTAGAGGGACATTGTTGACGAATTGACCGGACAGTATAGAATGTGCATACCCTGGCGATTGAGATAGATTTGTCAAAGCCGCTGGTGGATCAAAAAATGGCAGGGAGGGATTGAACTTGGATGAGGGTGCGTGGAATTGGGGATGGCCGCTAGAGGAAGAGCTGGCATCTGCCTGAAGAGGGGCAATGTGACGCTGCTTGGGAGGTAGACAGGATTCAGATTCACCCCATGTCATAGTGGCAATGATGTGATCCCACATCATCTTGGGAAACACTAGACGATTGCATCTGCAATCACACAGGACTTTCTTTGGCTTTTGCCTTTGGTGTTTCTGTGACACTGGCATCAACAGGATGATCTAAGAGTCAGAGTGGGCCAAGACGAAGTCAGACTATGTGGATGTCCAGTTGGTGCAGAATGCACAAAACTTACATGAAAAAAGAAAATCCAGCACAAGAGGGTTGTCAAAGACTTGAAATTGATGAAGACGATCATCAGGGGAGGTGTGATGAAGTTGGGCAGCAGAATGCCAGTACTACCACCATCTCAAGTTGGATGGCTCATAACCAGCAGCCCAAAGAAATTACATAGAAACCCAAAAACCCACAATGGCATCAAGAATGTACTGGAGTTGTTCTGGCAGCTGGTAGCTTATTGTGTGACATGAAGGGTCGACATCAGCTCAGCATAAAAGGGTAGCGGTACCATGGGTCACATGATTTTTTCTGCATTTTTTGGGCAACCAAACAAAGTTCAACTCACTTCAACGTGTTCTTCCATCCTTAAGCTTGTGATCGATTGTCGATTTTCCATCCTCCCATCAAAAGTTCAACTCAATGCAGCAGCAATTTGGATATTGTCAACAAGACAGCACACATATCCTAAGAGCGGAATTTTTCATCCACTAGCTGGTGAGATAGGGGCTATATAAGGTCAGGCATTGGTGTGTCATGGGTACCCATCTCATCATCATGCATTGCACTCATCAGTGTGTTTTCCCCTCTTTCTCCATTCTGGCTTATGGTCTGACTGTTCAATAGAACATCTAATGCCTTGTGATACTGGAACCAGGTTGAAAAAACCTATGGAGAAGGCTCTTTTTGCTGAGCAGCAATTGGCCTGGAAGTTGTCATCTGCCACCTCTAGGAACCACACCACTTCAGGTAAGAAGAACCCCCCTCCAGCAACAACATCAGCAAGTCCCTTGTCCCCCACACCTGCCTCAACCTCAGCAAGATGTGTGCCTACAGGTGCCCCGCCCATTGTCACCACCCTAGAAAATGGTATGCCCACTTGGTTACTACCACTCATGACTAATGCTCCAATAGATAATGGTGCCCCTGCAGCCACAGTTTCTGTGGCCCCTCAGGATCCAAGCCCTGCAAGGCCTGTTGTGGATCCTAATGTTGTTTCCAAAATGGTAAACTTGCGTCATGAGTACCTGTTTCCTTGTTTTGTGCACATGTCAAAAATCTTATTTTAATTTTAATTTTTTAGTTCAGCTTGCTGTTGCAAAGTGGGAGCTTGAACAAGCTAAACTGGCAGTAGCAGTTGGTGCTGGTTTGGTTCCCACTAAAGATCTTCAAATCAAACATCCAGCCAAGATTGGCAACCTCCAACATGCAATGGGCCTTGAACATAACCATGGGAGGTACCTCAACTTTCATGTAAGGGGGGTTTTTTTTTTCTTGAAAAGCATACCATAACTGAAGCATGATTGTTATAGAACAATATCAGACACTATGCAGGAGTTGTACACATCAAGGCCAGTGTTATGATCCACCCCAATTTTTCTCATCCTCGTCAGACCCCCTCCTTGTCACCCTATCCATGCCTAAGCGACCACTACCATTAAACCCATCATCCTTACCAGACCTGCCACCGCTACCACCCAGTGAACCACCCAAACCATCGTCACCCCTTGATCAGCCCCCAGTCGAGCCCCTCGTCCCCGTCCCATGGAACATCCATCATTGGGAATACTCCTCAATGGAGATGTACCAAGAGCCACCCCTAGTAGAGAGTCTACTGGAAGACCCAGAAAGTCCCATGGAGGACGTGCCGCCCTTAGAGCCAGAACCATTCATTCCATATGAACCTGATGTCCCTGGAGGCAACACGCACGCCTTGTCCCCAGAAGAGTCCCCCATTGTACCATGGCAAGAGTACCTTGCCCTGGATAGTCCTGTGTCCTGCAAGCACTCCCTGTCACCCACAAGTCCCTCCTCAGCACCCATACGCCAACACACCAGTAGAGAAGGCAGTTACCAGTCAATCACCCCTTCTGCCTTGTCGCCTATAGCTGGCACCTCGCCCCAGAGTCAGGGCTACCAGTCGACCTCCCCCGGAGGTTCCGCAGACAAACCCTCATCGACGCAGAGCTCCGCAGATGACGCGGATAGTGACATGGCCCTTAATTGGGTCACCATCAATACGGACTACCTTAAAGGGTAGTTGCTTATGCTAGGCGCCCATTAGACCAGAATGGGCACGCGGAGATCAGATCTCCTCGGATCAGCCTCAAACCTCGTGGTCATCATCGCATCATGACGACGCTTCTCTTCTTGGAATGACCCGCCGCCATTGTTCGACCCTTAAGGATGGATTAGGCAACTTGTCACTTTATCATTCGCTCTTGCTCATTCTCTATTGTTCGACTCATACAGACCGCAGCACTTGTCCGCGGAGTACCATACGATACAGACAGCCCCCACTTGACCAGAAGTACCTACCTTAGTGACCATGGCTCGTGCGCGGTCGTGCCAGTATATAAGCGCCCTGTATTTTGACAGTCAAGCCCTAAGCTTGACTTGATTCTCAATATCAACGTTCTTGAAAGCTCCCCTAGTGCCTCCCCTTTCCCTCATCTCTTACATAAGCCACTCAGAGTCGTCTCTAGCAATACTAGAGACTTCTACCTCTTCAAGTACTTGCCACCAGTTAACTCTTAGTACAAGTCGTACTATCAAGGCCTGTTGAAGCCTTAACAGCCAGCACCCCTTGGCCATGTCAAGACACAGCCAAGATTGCTTGTCTCTGTAACTTGGTGAGTAGTTTTCCTATCTGATTCTTGCAATGCTGACACATATTTTGTAGATGAGGTCAAAGTACTCGTATCTTAAGCCATTTGTAGGTGACTGGGCCACCAAGGAATGTCTTAGAGAGATTATCTTAGTAGCAAGCAGAGCTATAGACGCCGTAATGGTGCAGTTGAAGAGGATGACTCAAGTGACTTTGGCAATATAATAATAGGAAGTGAACCTGATGATGATGATAAAGGTGATAAGGGTGGGGAGGGGGATGAGGATGGCAACAGCAATGGCAACAGCAACAGCAATGAGGAGATTGAGTATAATTGATCTGTATCCGTTCCCCTTCCCAATTAGGCAGACTTACCCTACTTGACTGAAATTCATAATTGTGATTGTCAAAATTTTCTGCTTGACAGAGTGCCAGACTGCCCCCATTCCCATTGCCACACTGCACAAGTGGCCATTTTTTTGCTTCTAACCACAAGCATTGCCCAGTGAGTGCTGCCACACTCACTCGCTTTCCCAGCTTGCGACCAGGTCAAATCACAACCTTTTGCTGCCCCCATCCCCGATGCCATACTCGGCAGCTTACATGTTCTCCGGGTGCCATTCGAGCTTGTGTTGAGTCGCCCTCTTCGATTTTGAACAAGTGACAACTCACTTTTTTTTTTTGCTGACTAGCCACTCCACCCCATGGCAATGCACTCAACCTGCCCCATTCAGCCAGCACACCACCAGACAAAAATTCGTTTCTGTCCTGACCTCACATGTGACATCACTCTCCCTGGGCTGTTCTCTCTTGCACAGCCAGAATTCTTGCTTTCTGCCTGTATGTGCTGAGCCCCCTCTCACTTTTGCAGGCCTGTCCTTGCTGTTGTGGTCAGTGACCTAAATTCTTGCTTTCTGTCTCTGTGTGCTGACGTCCCTCCCAGGGGATTTTTTTTTTTCCCTTTCAGGTTGCCCCTGCCTGTTGTGTGCAGAGCCACCTCTCACTCTTGCAGGCCTGTCCTTGCCGTTGCAGTCAGTGACCTAAGTTCTCACTTTCTGTCTCTGTGTTGATGTCCCTCCCAGGGGATTTTTTTTTTTTTCCCTTTCAGCTCCAGGTCACCCTGTGCCCGCTCTTTCCCCCAGTGCCCTCTCTTGATCATCCCTGTACAGTCTTGTGTTATTTCTCACTGTTATGTTATTGTCAAATTTTGCTGTGTGTGCGGCCACTCCTTCCCTTGATGTTGGCTCCCTCACATGTTGAATCTGGACCATCACAGCCGTGCCCATCCCCATTGCTCCCTCCCTGTTGGTAGGGGACCCATATTTCTTGCAGTTGTGTCAGTACTTTGTCACTGCATTCTGGTAAGTGCCTCTCTTTTCGTCCCTGTCCCCACCTATTGCTGACAATCAATGATCTCTGGCTCAATTTGCTCGATTCCCAGCTGTCCTGCCCCTCCACCTCACCTTGCGACATTCTCTCGCGCACTACCCGCATCGCCTCTCCATCCTTGGGCCTCTTTCACATGTTCTTTCGTGCTCGATCTCAGTATTTCGTCACCATGAAAGCATATGTTGGGTCCCTCACAGGTTGAATCTTACCTTTATACCTGTGCCCATCCCTATTGGTTCTGTTGGGAACTCACTACTTTATGGGCAGTGAGACTCAACTACGGTGCGGAGTTGAAGGTGACTGATCCAAAGGAGCAGCAGAGAGACGTTGAGGAGAAAGAGGCAGAAGGCAAGGAGAGGTGGGACGGAGTAGACTGTTGACAAGGGGCGGGCTGCTGATGATAAGGGAGCTTTGAAAGGCTCTAGTGTGGGGGATTGACAAGAGAACAGTCTAAGGACTGTTCACCTAAATTCGTAGGTCTTATATACTAATACAGGGTGGTCTGTGCGCAGTTTAGGGTAGGTACATTTACAGGTAACGGGGGACTGTGCAGTCAATGCGCAGTAACTGCGGATTACATTATACATCTTGATTAGGGTCTAGCCCTAATGAGTTGCATCTTCATTGATTGAGTTGCGTCACATCTTTGTTAATTGTTTAGTGGACGCGTCTTGTTGATTGTTCCCACAATCTGCCATGTGTTGATCAATGGGTTAGACGCGCATCCAAAGCGCGTCTGGTCATGTGACTTTGTTGATGACCAGTTCCTTGATAGGTCATGTGTTATCTTCCCAGGGTCACAGGGTCGTAGGTTCCCAGGGTCACATGCTAGTAAGTCATGTGATACATGAATGGTGGAGGGGTCACGTGATGAGTTACATGTAGGGTCATGTGATATGTTCCCACAGTCACGTGATGCTGAAGTTACAGTTTTGTAGCTGAGACTGGGGGGCACGAGTACCACTTGCAACAGTATCCCCTCTTTAGGATCTCCTTGCGCCTGCAAGGCTTGTATGTATATCCCCTCTTTAGGGCGATTATGGGCATGGAATTTGGCGACTAATTCTTTGGTGTGTGTTAGTTCTCCAGCTGGGATCCAGGAGTTGTCTGCATCTGTGTAGCCTTTCTAGTGGATGAAGTACTGTGTGCTCTTGCAATTTCTTGTGGGACATGCTGCTAGGATTTTGTCGATTTCATAATGTCCTTCTTCTCCTCCAACAATTTCTGGAGGGGGTCGTTCGAAATTGGGTCCATGTGCTTGTGTTTCGTGGTAGGGTTTCAACAATGAGTTGTGGAATATGGGGTGAACCCTCATGGTCTTGGGTAATTGCAATTTGCAATTCATAGGTGAAGCCCATATGACTTTGAAAGGTCCATATCTTCATGGAGCAAGTTTCACTTTAGGGTGTGTCATTTGTAAATTTGTGGCTTCCAAGAGTACTAGGTCATCTTTGTGGAATGTGTAGGATAGTCATCAGCAAAAGTTCCAAAAGTAGGTAGTGTATGCAAGGGTATTTTAGCCCTTGCATTGCAAATACAAGATTACTGTCCATCTTATAAGGTCTTGCAAGGTTTGCTCAGACCTTGTGAGGATTGCAA
>Ga0307510_10000250_pt1 | contig 48709 bp, 42 predicted proteins | sample 12_EM_MG_FD_207224 | JGI IMG/M metagenome (GOLD analysis project Ga0307510, IMG submission 207224) | Populus trichocarpa ectomycorrhiza microbial communities from riparian zone in the Pacific Northwest, United States - 12_EM | ecosystem: Host-associated > Plants > Roots > Unclassified | place... | reverse complement strand
CCTAGAAGCCCCTCACCCTAACCCTCCCGAAACGTCGGACCGCCCAGAGGGAGAGGGGACTGACCGAGGTGCTTGGGCGAGGTACGCCGACCTGAAACATCGAGCCAAACGTAGGTTTTGAAAAGCATGAAAATCGGCTCCCTTTCCCCCTCGCCCCTTTGGGGAGAGGGCTGGGGTGAGGGGGGGATCTTGCTGACCCAACCCAATCTGCGAACTCGCGACAGCATAAGGTCGAACACCCCGCTCAATGCCCATAAAAAAAGGCGCCCCAATCAGGGCGCCAAACTGTCTTCTTCCGGGCCAGAGCGGAGCCACGGAAGGTCCATCGGTTGCTCGGTCAATCTCAGTCGCGATAGGACTCGGTCACTTGCGCCGTCTGGTCGGCGGGAACGCGAATTTCTTTCGCGTTGGCGTCGCTCTGCTGCGCGCTCTGGGCGTGGTGAACCGGGAAGTTATCGTAGTAATAACGCATACGCTCAGCGCCGCCCTCGGCAAAGACGCTGGCAGAACCCAGGGCAAACAGCCCGGCAAGGATTACGGTAGTGATTTTCATGGTGCCTCCTACTGAACAAGTGGGAGCCGTTCGTCCATGAAGCAGATCTCGGAAGAGAGTCTGGGTGGCGTGAATTAACACCGGGTTAACGCCCGTTCAGTGTAGGTTTTGCAGCATGTTGCGGGGCGGTATCAGACAGACGCGGCGCACATCAAGCGTAGGTGCGCTGCGCCCGATAGGCGGGGGTCAGAGCTTCCAGTCGAGACTCAGGGTGACGGTGCGCGGGTCACCCCAGTACACACCGTTATAGAAGCCGACGTTGTCGTAATACTTCTTGTCGAACAGGTTGTTGACGTTCAGCGACGCCGACAGGTGTCGATCAAACGCATAGCGCGACATCAGGTTGACCACGGTGTAGGCGCTCTGGTTGATGCGTGCCTCCTGAGTGTCGCCGCCGACCGGTCGGCTCGACGTGCCATACACATCGCTCTGCCAGTTCACCGCACCGCCTACGGTCAGCGCCTGCCATTCGCCCGGTAAACGGTACGCGGTGGAGACGCGCAGCAGATTCATCGGCTCACTGGTGTTGGTGCGCTCGCTGTCGCCGTCGACCGAGTGGGTATAGGTGTAACCGGCGGTCATGTTCCAGCCCTGAAGGATTTCCCCGGACACTTCAGCTTCAAAGCCGTTGACCTTGTTGCCCTTGCCGCCGGATTTGTAGAACTGCTCACGGGTCACCGGATCTGCCGGGGCCGAGTTGTCGAGTTCGGCGACGTTGTCCTGCTTGCTCCAGAACAGCGCCGTGGACAGGTTCAGGCGTTCCTCGAGCAAACTGCCTTTAACGCCCACTTCATAGTTTTTGCCGACCACGGGGTCGATATATTTGCGGTTCTTGTCGCGGTTGCCCTGGGGTTTGAAGATGTCGGTGTAACTCACGTATGCCGTGTACTCCGGGGTCAAGTCGTACAGCAGGCCGGCGTAAGGCGTCCAGACGTCGTTCTGTTTTTGGCTGGTGTAATCGACCTTGGTCAGTTGCTGGCTGGCGTCGTAACGGTTGCTGGTGCTGGACGCCTGCCAACTGCCGTAGCGACTGCCGAGCACTGCGTGCAGCTCATCGGTCAGGCTCAGGCGTGTGGCGATGTAGCCGGCTTTCTGTCGGGTATTGTCCTTGGAGCCGGTGAGGTCGGTGACGGTGTCGCTGAATTTGGCGATATCGCCCATGTACTTCCAGTCGCGGATTTTTCCGTAATCGCTGGGTTGTGCGCCGGCAATGGTGTACGGCGAGTTCGAGCGGCGTTCGGCCTCGCCATAGCCGAACATCATTTCGTGCTCACGGCCCAGCAGCGAGTAGGGGCCGGAGACATTGAAGTCATACGCCTGCATTTTCTGCGTGCCGATCATGTGCGAGGTGTAAGCGAGCATGCCGCTGCGGTCGGCCTCGGGGAAACCGCCACCGCCGTAATACACCTTGCCGTCGCTCGCGCTGTCGCGGTGGGTGTACGCAGCTTTCAGGCGCCAGCCGCCGGCCAGTTGCTGATCGAGGGTGGCAAACGCGGTTTTGTCCTGCAGCGGCCAGGAACTCCACGACGTCGCCATGTTGGTCGAACGGCCGAGACCGGCCTTGCTGCCATCGGCATTCCAGTAAGGCACGGTGCCCCAGGACGAGCCTTGCACATGTTTGTTCTGATAGTCGTAACCGACCGCCAGCACGGTAGAGTCGGTCAGGTCGGCTTCGAGCACGCCATAACCGACCTCCCGCTGTAGCGCGTATTTGTCCTTGATCGATTGGTTGTCGCGATAGGCCAACACCGTGCGCCCGCGCAAGCGTCCGTCGAACGCCAGCGGCCCGCCGACATCGACGTAGCTGTAATAATTGTCATAGCTGCCACCACTGACCCCGGCCAGCGCCTGCCACTGCGCGGTCGGACGCTTGCGCACCATGTTGATGGTCGCCGATGGATCACCGGCCCCCGTGGTCAGGCCCGTGGCACCGCGCACCACCTCGATACGGTCGTAGATGATGGTGTCGGAATCGGACTTCATGCGATCAAAGGTGTTGAGCATCCCGTCGATCTGGAAATTATTGATCGCATAACCGCGCGACGAATAACTGACCCGATCCGAATCCAGATGTTGCACCACAATGCCCGTGGTCTGGCGCATGGCCTCGGACAATGTACCGAGTTTGAAATCATCCATCTGCTGACGGGTGATCACCGACACCGATTGCGGGGTTTCCTTGATCGACAGGTTCAGGCGCGTCGCCGTGCTCATGGCGCCGGTGGTATAGGACTCGGTGTTCTCGGTGGTGGTGCCCAGGCCTTGCGCACTGACATTCGTCGCGGCCAGTTCAAGCGCTGCGTCAGTGGGCTGCGGCGGTTTTTCGGCATCGGTTTCAGCCAGCAAATCAGCGCTGAACGCAGCGCTGCACAGGCCAAGGGTGAGGGTCATGGAACGGGTAATGGGCGCGAACATCGCAGCCGACTCCTTGTCTTCGAGGGAAAAATTCCGTTTGTTCAGAGACGAAGGGTGGGGCCGGGATTTAGTATCAAACGAGAAATATTGTTATTTGAAAAGTGTTTCAGAGGTTTGACTCGACCTCGCTGAAAAAGCACATGATCGCAGCCTTCGGCAGCTCCTGCACCGATCTCAGTAGGAGCTGCCGAAGGCTGCGATCATTTGATCTTGCCGTTATCAGACGCGCAAACGAATCTGCCGGCCCAACACATCCATCACGTCACAGCCATCACGCAGCAACATCGCCGCCGCATGGGCCAGTTGCTGCACATCAGCACCTTTGGCGGACGAGATATCCAGGCTGGCCAGACTTTCCATCATCTGCGTCACTGCCAAAAAACGGCTGGCTGCGCTGCTGTGCAAAACATCCAGCGGCGCTTCGCTGGAGACCAGCAAGACTGGAATGCTGTGTTCGTTGTGAGTCATCGAAATGTGCGAACTCATGCCTCACCTCCGGCCTGCGCGGCGTTTAGACCGGCGACGGATGCAAGGACCAACGCGCGGGCGGTGCCAAGCATTTGCTGGCTGGCCCATTGGAGTGATCCGCTGTGTTCCGGGCGAGTGGCGGTGGGGGCTTGATGGGCGAGGGCTTCGGCGCAATTGAGGTAAACGGAAGCGTGTTCGAGGGCGTCGAGGAGGGGGATATCGGGTTGGACGGTGAAGAGGTGATGGGCGACGTGGTCGCAGGGGGCGAAGGGGGTGGATTTTGTGGTTGGATCGGTCATGTGTCACTCCCAGGAAATGAAGTCGCCACGTGATCGCCGTCAAACGATTTGGGTGGCAACTGTACGCGGGTTGACGGACCGGTCCTAGGAACCCGGCGCACTCGAAAGCGCCCCACGCACAGCTGCCATAGAAGCTATGCAAGGACCTAGGAATACTTCGGGCCGTCAAACCCGATCACGAATGAGTCGTGACAGGCGCGAGGATAGGGAGTGAGGGCAGGGCAGTCAACCGCTGCAGTCTCCGGGAGTTTTCCGAGAACTCTTGTAGGTGCGAAGCTATGGGAGTTGCCAATCCGCTGACTTTCTACAACGCCAAAGATTGCGACGTGTAGACGCTCATACACTGTTCGACAGTGAGTTACCGACGGCTGCGATATATTGATCAGAAAATGCAGGAAACGTAGTCTGGCCCCGTTGAATTCTCCGACAAAAAAAGATCGCAACCTATGGTAGGTCACACTGTTAGTGTGAGATTTACCATAGGCTGCGCAGTTTCTATAAAGATACAGAAAACATAGTTTGGCTCCGTGTGGTCCTCAGTTATTTTTTGACCGTTAGAAACGGTGCGATGTTTGGAAAAGGTCTGAACTGGATACTAAAATCCGGATTCATTATCTCTTCGGTAGTAGAAATGCGTAGCTTGGATACGTGATGCCATTTGGCATTTTTTTGGCGATACAAAGTTCCGAGAGTATGTCCTAAAAAATTGGGAGGGATCAGGCTCCCCCCGACTTTTCCCGCCCACACAACAAATTCCTCTTGAGTGCCAGGGTTAGGAGAATACAACAGAGTGTAGTGCTCATTTACTACTGTAACCTCAAGCGTTTTAGTCTGGCCTGCACTGTCTTGCAGCGTAATGATGGTTTTTCCTTTGCCTGTAGCCTTGATAGCGCCAGGCGAAACTGTGGCGACGCTTTCATTTGCTGATTTGTATGTGTAAGGAGGAACTCCTCCTCCTGCGGCGCTCCGGTATAAGGGATATGAATAAAAATCTGCCATGATATCCCAGTCTGGTCTGACCCCTTCAAATGAAGCGGTGTGGACTGTCAGTGTCACCGGACGATCATCCCAGACGAGAGGTGGTGGGAGCTTGACGTTATAAACACGCTCCTTAAAAGTCGTCGCGTATTTTTCATCGGAACTTCCCCCAAATGCTGTCTTGATTTCTAATGCTAGTTCACTATCGTTTTTCAGGTTTCTCAGATCACTAATTGGAATAGCATGTGCGTTAAAGCCTTGCTTGATCCACTCTTCATCTGTTTTTGAAGCTGGCGGTTGCCAAAAAATTTTGGAATACGTGGTGTTATCTTTATTGGTGCCCTTCAATCGCGACCATACATACTGATCCGGAAAAATCAACGGCCAGTTGTTGAGTCGCATGGTTGCGTCAGCGGTCAGCGCGTTAATATTTAACTCAGGGCCAGCGCCGTTGTTCGCGGCTTCGGTGATAAATGGGATACCCAACTCGGGATCACCATCAACAATTGGCGCTACCTTCAAGGTCATTTCTTTCGAGCCCTGCGGCGTTCCATTACGAGTAACGGTGTAAATGACCATCACGTCATCGTTGCCCAGGTTGAACGCAACCAGCGAATTGGGCAGCGGCACCTCTAAATCCTGCTGTGCGGTCACGTCTATCGGGCCTTCCGTCTTGCTGCCCTCCCCCGGCGTACCAGTCCACGTCACGCTCACCTGTGTACCAATCATGTTCGGGTAAGCCCGGACAACAGCAGTCAGGGTGTCTTTGGCGGCGATGGGTTGCAGGATGTTGTTAGGTGCCTCTTTGATCTCAGGCTCTTTTAGGTCCAGCACCACCCCGATCCGCAGTTTCAACTCCCGCGAATGCCCCAACGTTTCTCCCCCCCGCTCAATCCTGTAATCCGCCACCACCGTGCCGTTGCGGTTGGCCGTGACGTACTGTTTCGGCACGGTCACCCGCACCGGCTTGCCAGCAGTGGCGGGGATCAGGTCGATATGGTCACTGAAGCTGCCGCCGCTGACCGAGCCTTTCCAGTAGAAGTAAAACCGGTCTTTGTCCCGGGTACCGGTGTGGGTCAAGACCATGGTTGCGCCGGTCGGCGGCACCTTGTCCGGATCCAGCACGTCATTGGCGTCTGCTCCTTCGACTTCCGGGCGATCAAAGATTGGCTTCGCCACGCCGACCTGCATGATGAACGGCAGCGATTCGCGCACGCTGAGCAGCAGGTTGTCTCTGTTGGTGACGACGTAGTAGACCTTGACGCTCAAACCATCGAAACGCTGGATATCGCTCTGGGCAACAGCGCGCAAGACGGGCTCGCCATCCGCGATGTTGCCGACCGGGCGCGGGTCCTCGTAGTAAACAGGGTCGCCGTTGGGCGCCCTTGCGTCCCAGATCACGTTCAGCAGATCACTGCCGTTGCGACCGACGTACCACGGAGCACTCACCGTTGCCCACGGCGTATCGATTGGCAACGTCCCGCCCGGTGCCTCGACGACGCTAGGCGCGGGCAGTTGGCTGATGTCGCCGACGATGCTGACGCTGGCGTTTTTCGAGGGGCGGTCGGACGCATTCTCGCGGCGCCGGACAAAACCCACCGACGCACTGCCCTTGGCGATGGCGCGTACGGCTTCGTTGGGGATGATAAAGTCGAGCTGAAAGGGCACGAACTCCACGGTTTTCGATAACGGGCCGACGATGATTTGCGGGCCTTGCGCGGGGGTGCCGGTCCAGGTCAGGACGACTTCATCGTTCACGGCAAAGTCTTTAGCCGTCGTGTACACGCGAACGATGACGTCGTCGTCACCCAGTGTTTCAAGGTCCACGCGATCGGTCGGCTGGCCTTTGACCAGCACCAGTGGCGAGTCCAGTCGATCACCGTTCATGTCCACCAGCACCGACTGCAGGGCTGACCATGGCGCGCGCTCGTCCGGATAGTTGCCGCAGCGGTCGACCACCTGAAACGCCACCGCCACCGCAGGGCCATCGCCGGCGGCCTTGATCAGCTTGTAATCGAAAGTGATGTAGATGGGGTTTTTCACCGGATCCGCCGCTTGTTCCGGGGTGACCAGATGCATCACTTGCTGGCTGCCCCAGCGGGCGTGGATGCGGTCGTAGCGGGTCAGGTGGCGGTAGAGAACGATGCGCATCGTCACCACGTCGGTTTCCGAAAATTTCTGGTCGACTTCGTAGCGGTCGAGGGAAAAATTCAGGTCGGAGTGGCCGTCATCACCGGGGATGTCGTCATATCCGCCGGGGCGGGTCAGTTTGACCAGCAGCTTCAAGCGGGGTCTGGATTCTTCGCCGGGATGGTTCTTGCCGGAAATCTTGTAGTAAACGTTGGTGGCGTCACCGTCGAGCACAGAATCCTTGGTCAGGGTGAAGATCACATCGCGATTGAGTTCGGAAGCATGTTGAATGGTCTTGCTCCACACCTCCTGCGTAGCGTTGTTCCAAAAAACATCGACCCGGTCTCCGATATCCATGGAGAGCCAGGCAGGCACAGTGCCTTGCAAGCCGTTTTCCACCGCACGAATGGGGATGCCGCCATCGTAATCTTCCGCTGGGGCGAGCGGGTTCAGGGCGGGGAAGTAGAGGGGCTTCAGGGCATCCGGTGTTGGGTTGGACATGGTGGCGAGCTCCGTTCGGTGAGGTAACGGAGTGATTGAAAGCGCATTGCTGGGGTTGCGCACCTGTCAGATCTGACAGGTGCGGGCTGGAATCCGACGGATGGCAATGTTGGGAACTGAAAAAACCTTAGAGATTGATCGTTCCCACGCACAGCAAAGGAATGCAGCCCGGGACGCTCCGCGTCCATCCCAAAGCCGAACGCGGAGCGTCCGTTGAGGCATTCCCACGCGGGAGCGTGGGAACGATCATAGAGGCCCGCTACTGCGGCACATCCAGATTATCCATCACCCGATTCACCGCCAGCTCACCGAGCATGATCAACTGCGCGATCCCCAAAGCGCACAAGCCGGCGGATTCTGGCGTAGCTGTAGGCAATGGCGCAAGGATGTGTAGCCTCAAAGACGTGTCTGCAGGTGTCTTTTAAACAGCGGAATTTTAAAAGGCATAGGATCGGGCAACCGGCTGGGTGCAAACATGGTTTTTCCCTGTAAACCCAGTGTGTGACCGACACTCACACAATTGAATCATTCCATGAAGATTGACGTGTTGAGTCAGAAGCCCAGCGGGTACTGGATTACGACATAGATCCGGTCGATATCATCACCCGCCTGCGCCTCGTTGGCCCGGTGCGAGACATGCGATACCTGCACCGACAGATCCTTTGCCGCGCCCGACTGCACGACGTACTTCAAATCGATATCGCGCTCCCAATGCTTGCCGCCATCGCCTTGCTGCGGCTGGTAGTTTCCGCCGTCAGGGTCGAACGGATTGTAGGAGCCGCCCTTTGGCGCGTGGGTGCCATCGATGTGGCTGCCGCTGACGTAGCGGGTCATGAAGTTCAGGCCGGGGATGCCGAAGGCGCCGAGGTCGAGGTCGTAGCGCGCCTGCCAGGAGCGTTCGTTGGCGCCGTTGAAGTCGGCGTATTTGATCGAGTTGGCGAGGTAGATCGAGTCGCCACCGACGAAGTCGAACGGCGTGTCGCCATTGATCTTTTGCCAGCCAAGCATCACCGCGTGCGGGCCGAAGATGTATTTGCCGGACAGGCTGAACGCGGTGTTGTCAATCGCGCCGGCCAGTGCTCGGCCGGTGTCACGAGTGTGGTAGAGGTTGGCGTCGAGGAGTACGCCCGATTGCTTGAAGTGCAGATTGCCGTAGTACTGGTGCCAGGTGTCGCTGAGGTCTGAGGCGTACAGCGCGCCGCCGACGGGGCTATCGCTGAACAGATCAGCACCGAGAAAACTGATCCCGCCAGCCTCGGTATTGGCGCCATAGCCGTAGAAATCGCCTTTGCCGGATGAACTGTCCTGATTCTTGAACGCGGTGAAATGCCCGGCCACCAGATTGAGGTGATCGAACTCGGCGCTGTTGAGCAGAAAACCGGTGGCGTACTCCGGTTGCAAGCGTTTGTCGGAAGTGTCGAACACCGGGGTTTCGACGGTCATTTCACCGAAGGCGAGGGTGGTGCGCGAGGTTTTCAGCTTGAGTGCGCCGCCCGCGCTGGAATAGTCATTTTCGCTGCGACCTTCGCTGTCGACCGGCAGCAGACCGGTCCCGGAATGCCCTTTGCCACCGTCCAGTTTCAGCCCGGCGAAGGCGTGGGCATCGATGCCGAAACCGATCGTTCCAGGTGTGAAACCGGATGAGAAAGTGCCGATAAAGCCTTGAGCCCATTCCTGTTTGTAGTTTTTGCCGGAGGGTGAGGGCGAGCGATAGTCGTTGCTCAGGTAGAAGTTACGGGTGAGCACTTCGCTTTTGGCATCGTCGAAAAAACCGCTGGCGTGGGCGGTTGAGTTCAGACCGCAGAGCAGCGCGAGGAGGGTGAGGCGTGAAGGGGCGCGGTCGATCATGGTCGGTGGCCAGCGGCAATTAAGATGGCTGGGATGATCGCGGGAATGCAGGGCAGGGGATTGAGCGGATGTGCTGAATTGCTGTGGCTGTCAGGTCATCAGGTTGTGAATGCGCTGACGCCATCGCTGGCAAGCCAGCTCCCACAGGGATCTATGGTGTACCCACCGATCTTGGCATCACACAAAAAAATGTGGGATGAATGAGGATTTTGTGACTGGAGCTCAAATCTGTGGGAGCTGGCTTGCCAGCGATGGCGGCGTGTCAGTCAAGTTTATCCAGGCTGACACACCGCTATCGCGAGCAGGCTCGCTCCTACAGTTTTAAGCGCGTTACGACAATGGCGGCGTACGTGGCGGGATCTGGCGTTTGCTGCCGGTCGATTCAAACGCTGCAGCCAGGCGCAGCAGGTTCGAGTCGTCGTAGGCGCGGCCGGCGAAGGTCAGGCCGACCGGCATGCCGATGTCGGCCATCACGCCCATCGGCACGGTCACGGTCGGTACGCCGAGATGGCGGATTGCAAGGTTGCCGTTGGCCACCCAGATACCGTTGCTCCAGGCGATATCGGCCGACTCAGGGTTTACATCGGCGTCCGCCGGGCCGACATCAGCAACCGTCGGGAACAGCACGGCGTCGAGGCCCAGTGTGTCCATCCAGTCTTCGAGGTCGATGCGCCGAGTCTGTTCCAGGCCGCGCAGGCCGTCGGGTACGGTGGGGATTGCATTCCACGGCGTGATGCCGCGCTCGGCCATGCGCACGTATTCGTCCATGCCGGCAGCCAGATCGCCTTCACGGTTGGGCAGGGTGCCCGGGTCGTGCGGGAAGATTTTCGGCCCGTCGACGTCAACCAGACGATTGAGTTTCGGGTCGCCGTTGGCTTGCAGGAAGTCGTCGAACGCCCATGCAGTCAGGTCCCACAACTCATGGTGAAGGAACTCCTTGGAGACCAGACCACGGGTGAACACGGTTGGCGCGCCGGGACGATCGCCTTCGCAGTTGGAGACCAGCGGGAAATCGGTTTCGATGACTTCGGCACCGGCAGCTTCGAGTGCCTGACGCGCCTGTTTCCACAACTCGATCACCGACTCACGGGTATTGATGCGCTGGCCGGTCGGGCCGCCGATGCCCGGTGCTTCGCTGGTGCCGGCTTCAGGGTCGGCATTGATGAACATGCGCGGTACCGCGAAACGTTTGCCGGCCAGCGCTTTGGCGTCGGCGGCCAGATCGGCGTAAGCGGCGGGGCGCACCTCGCTGACGCTGGGGATCGGCACCCACGGTTGCAGGCGCCAGAGGTCGCCACGGGTGTCTGGGTCTTCGGCGACGACTATGTCGAGGACTTCGAGCAGGTCGGCCATGGTCCGCGCGTAAGGCACGACCACGTCCATGGTCGGCGTCAGCGGCCAGTTGCCGCGCACCGAGATCACCCCGCGCGACGGCGTGTAGGCGCACAAGCCATTGTTCGACGCCGGGCCACGCCCGCTCGACCAGGTTTCTTCCGCCAGACCGAATGCAGCGAAACTCGCAGCAGTGGCGGTGCCGGCACCGTTCGACGAGCCGGAGGCAAACGGCGCGGTCAGGTAATCGGCGTTGTAAGGACTTTCAGCGCGACCGTAGACGCCGCGTTGCATGCCGCCATTGGCCATCGGTGGCATGTTGGTCTTGCCCAGGCAAATCGCCCCGGCCGCACGCAGGCGTTCGATGGTGAAGGCATCGCGATAGGCAACCAGATCAGCGAAGGCCGGGCTGCCGGACGCGGCGGTCAGGCCCTTGACCAGATAGCTGTCCTTGGCGGTGTAAGGAATGCCGTCCAGCGGGCCGAGGGTTTCGCCTTTGGCGCGACGGGCATCGGAGGCCTGTGCTTCGTTCAACGCTTCAGGGTTGCGCACGACTACGGCATTCAGCGCCGTTGCTGTGTCGGCACCGTCGTAGGCGTCGATACGGGCCAGATAGGCCTGGACCAGCTCGACTGCGGTGGTCTGCCCGGACTCAAGGGCGGCACGCAGTTGGGCAATGGAAACCTCGGTGACTTCGATCATGCGCTCACCGCTGTTTGAGTTTGGGTGTTTTTCCTGGAATGGGTGTTCATATCGGTTCTCGTTGCACAGCTATAAGCGACAAGGTTAAGACTGGCGCCTATTTAACACCAAGCAGCGTGCGGAGTAATCGGCGGGATTGATCTCTTGCCTGTTTTCAACCCGACCGACGCCATCGCGAGCAGGCTCACTCCTACAGGGGGCTGCGGGGTATGCAGAATTCGTGTCTGCTGTAGATCCATGTGGGAGCTGGCTTGCCAGCGATGGGGCCAGCCCATTCGATAATGAAGTGTCTGAACTATCGCCATCGCTGGCAAGCCAGCTCCCACAGGGATTTGTTGCGTTCCCAGAAGACAGGTACGTCCTCAGACGATCACAGCACCCCGTACTCCCGCGCCGTCCGATCCACCGCAATCCGCGTCTTGTCGATCAGCTCATCCAGCTCCGCACGCGTGGCGACCAGCGCCGGCGCCATGATCATCCGCCCCAGTGTCGACCGAATGATCAGCCCTTCCTCAAAACCAATCGTGCGGCAACGCCAGGCGATATCGTTTTCATTGGCAAAGCGCTTGCGCGTGGTCTTGTCCTCAGCGAATTGCAACGCCGCCACCAGACCAACCCCCTGAATCTCACCCACCAACGGGTGATTGCCAAACACTTCGCGCAGGCAGTTTTGCAGGTACGGGCCGGTGTCGGTTTTCACCTGAGTCACCACGCCTTCATCACGCAAGGCCTTGAGGTTGGCAATCGCCACGGCGGCCGCGACCGGGTGGCCGGAGTAGGTCAGGCCGTGGGCAAACACGCCGCCTTTCTCGACCAATGCTTCGGCCATGCGCCGCGACAGAATCAGGCCACCCATGGGGATGTAGCCGGAGGTCAGGCCTTTGGCGATCGACAGGGTGTCGGGCTCGAACCCGAATGTCTGATGCGCGAACCATTCACCGGTGCGGCCGAAACCGCCAATCACTTCGTCCGCACACAGCAACACGTCATATTGGCGGCAGATACGCTGGATCTCCGGCCAGTACGTCGCCGGCGGAATGATCATGCCGCCCGCACCCTGAAACGGTTCGGCGACGAACGCCGCCACCTTGTCGGCGCCCAGTTCGAGAATCTTCTCTTCCAGTTGCCGCGCCGCGCGCAAGCCAAATTCTTCCGGGCTGAGGTTGCCTTCATGGGCGAACCAGTACGGCTCATCGATGTGCGCGACATCGGGAATGCTGCCGCCCATTTCGTGCATGAATTTCATCCCGCCCAGCGCCGTCGCAGCCAGGGTCGAGCCGTGGTAGCCATTCCAGCGGCCGATCATGATTTTCTTCTCGGGTTGGCCCATCACCTGCCAGAACTTGCGCACGGTGCGGATCAGCACTTCGTTGGCTTCGGAGCCGGAGTTGGTGTAGATCGCGTGGCTGTAGTGCTTGGGCAGCAGGCTGAAGAGCAGTTCGGAGAGCTCGATCACCGCCGGGTGAGTGGTGTGGAAGAACATGTTGTAGTAGGGCAGTTGTTCCAGCTGCGCGGTGGCGGCAGCGGCGAGATCCTTGCGCCCGTAACCGAGGTTGGTGCACCACAGGCCGGACATGCCGTCCAGGTAACGCTTGCCGTCGTTGTCCCACAACGCCAGCCGATCGCCGCTGACCATCACCCGCGGGCCTTCCTCGTTGAGGGCCTTCTGATCGACGAACGCGTGGATGTGGTGGGCGGCGTCAGCGGCTTGGTAATCGCGGGTACTGCGGGTCGAATCGAATTCGGCGGACATGGCGGATCTCCAGAGCAAAGGGTAAGTGAGTGCGTTCGTCGCAGCGCTGCACGGACAAAGTTTTGTCATCTAAAAATATTTTTGTAAAGAAAATATTTGTCGGTGAAAAAATATCTCCGTAGGCTGAGAGCCATTGGCAAGGATCATCAGAGGCAACATGAGCGGACTCAGAGAGCGGCAGAAGGAACAGCGCCGGCAGGTGATTGCCGAGGCGGCGCTTGAGCTGTTCAAAAGCAATGGCTTTGCGGCGACCACGCTGGAGCAGATCGCGGTGCAGGCGGGCGTTTCCGCACCCACAGTGGTGAATTATTTCGGCGGCAAGCAGGAGATTCTGCTGGCCTTGCTCAAGCAACCCGACGAGCAAGCCATGCGCGAAGCGCGGGCCAATCTGGACGAGGACAGCGATCCCCTGGAGGCGCTGTGCGAGTTCGAAGGGTTGATGACCGATTACCAGCTACAGGCAATGCCGGCTTCGTTGTGGCGGGAACTGGCGCCGTTTCTACTGACCGGTGAGCTGGCCGAGGCGATGAGTCCATGGAACGCGGCCGTGATCGAAGAGACCAAAGCGCTGCTTTTGCATTTCCAGCAAGCGGGAAAAGTGCGCGAATCGATCGATCTTGACGTGGTGGCAACCCTGTTCAACCAATACGCGAACATGGCGTTCATTCGGTTGGCAACGCAGGAAATCCCGGACAGGGCCGCGCATGCCTTGCACATGCGCGGGGTTTTGAACCTGTTGTGTCACGGCATGCTGGAGCGCTGAGCGCCCCGATCAAAATCGCCACGTCACGCCACCGCCAACAATGTGCAGCGCGCTATTGGGATAACTCCCCGACAGCGTCTGCCCATTGCGTTTGGTCTGTTGCACATCCATGTCGCCCAGCCAGACCAGCGTGTAATTGAGGTTGAGGTCGGTGTCTTCGGCCAGTTTGTAGCTCAGCCCGGTCGCCAGCCGCCAGGTCTCGTTCATCGGGTTGTCGACGGTGCGATCCTTGTCCTTCACGGCGGAGCTGTCGTAACCCACGCCCATGTTCCAGCGCAGTTTCGGGCTGATCTGGTTCTGTGCGCCGATCGACAGGTGCCAGGTGTCCTGATACTTGCGGTCGACCGAACGTGAAACGTCGCCTGCCGCCGTATCCACCGACACGCCGATGTCGGCAAAGTCGCTCCAGTCCTGCCAGTTCACCGAACTCAACAGCGTCCACTGTTCGTTCAACTGATGGGCAATGCTCAGGGTCGCGGTCTGCGGGATGTTCATGTCGATTTCCAGGTCGTCGACGTCCAGCCGAGACAGCGCCAGATTGAGCAGCGGATTGCGAATGCCATGCACGGAAGGTGAGTCCTTGAACTCAAGTTTGACCTTGCTGGTGTAAGCCAGGCCGACAGTGGTGCGTTCATTTAACTGATAGCGCAGGCCGAGGTTGATCCCGGTGCCGATGTCGGTGTCCTTGTACTGCAACTTGCCATCCTCCTGAAACGGCGTGCCCGGCAGGAAGGCGTTATTGTCGATGGCCATTTTTGTGTAGTAGTAGCCATAGACCAGACGCGGTCCGATGCCCATCGAAAGATCGTCGGTGATCTTGTAGGCGAAGGTCGGCTGCATCGAAATACCGATCAATGTCGATTCCTGGCTGAAGTAGCGGCCGGCCCAGTCATCGTCGTATTTCACGCTCAGGCCGAAGTTGCCGTACATACCGACGCCGATACTGGCGCGATCATTGAGCTCATGGCTGATAAAGAAACTGGTGCCCGGCAGGAGCGGCAGCGGATTGCCGCCCTCGTTGCCGGAAAAGTCGTTGTCACTGTCGCGATCAAAACCCAGGCCGCCAAATATGGCCTGACCGGTCAAGCTGATTTGCGTGCCCTTGAGTGCAGCAATGCCGGCCGGGTTACTCATCAACACGCTCGGGTCAGTGGCCAGCGCCGCCGAGCCGGCATTCGCCAGTCCCGCGCCTTCCTGACCCGCTTCATACAGATCAATACCGCCCGCAAGTGCCTGACCGCCAGTGCCGGCCAGCGCAAGAATGATCAGTGAGTGCGTCGACTTCATCGCGAATTCCTTATCAATGCAGATCAGCCTTCAGGTTTAGTCGCGATTCGGGCAGGGCACCAGTCGAGACGATGTACCGGATGTGAACTAGGCTCACAGCGGTTCATTGATGGCCCACTCAGGAGCGCCGACATGGAAGACAAACCGCTGATCACCTTTCACAGTTCCAGAGCACTGCTGGACGTACTGATACGCGCGGGTCTGATCACCATTCTGGTGTTGTTCTGCTACGACATCTTTCATCCGTTTCTGAATGTCATGCTGTGGGCGCTGATCCTCGCGATCACCCTGTATCCACTCAATCAGAAGCTCGGCGCAAAGCTAGGCAACCGCTACGGTTGGGCGGCGATCTTGCTGGTGCTGCTGGGGTTGCTGATTTTGATGGTGCCGCTGAGCCTGCTCGGGGCTTCCGTTGCCGATTCGGTGAAAGTCGGCATGCACACGATGGAGGCAGGCCAGTTCGAGATCCCGCCACCACCGGCCAGCGTCGAGAACTGGCCGCTGATCGGTGCGCCGGTCTACGGCATCTGGCAACACGCCTCGCAAGACTTGAGCTGGGCGTTCAAGGAGCTGGCACCGCACCTGTCCAATTGGGGCAAAGTGTTATTGCATCAAGCCGCTGGCGTCGGTGCCGGGATCGTGGTGTTTGTGATTGCGCTGATCATCGCCGGTTTGGTCATGACCCACGGCGAGCGCGGGCATCGCACGGCAGTGGCCATCACCACACGCATTTCCGGTCCGGTGCGTGGCCCGCAAATCGCCGAACTCTGCACGGCAACCATCCGCGCCGTGGCGCAGGGCGTGGTCGGCATCGCGTTTATTCAGATGCTGCTGGTGGGCGTGGCGCTGGTGGTCATGGGTGTACCCGCTGCCGGTATTCTCGCGTTGATGGTGTTGCTGTTGGGCATCACCCAATTGCCGGTGCTGCTGATCACGCTGCCCATCGTGATTTATGTCTTCGCGCAGGACGGGGTCAGCGCCAGCACGATTATCTTTGCGGTGTGGATGGCGATTGCCGGGCTTTCCGACAATGTGCTCAAGCCGATGTTGCTGGGACGCGGCGTTGCGGTGCCGATGCCGGTGGTGCTGATCGGTGCGCTCGGGGGCATGGTCACCAGCGGTATTATTGGTCTGTTCATCGGCCCGGTGATTTTGGCGGTCGGTTATGAGTTGTTCATCGGCTGGGTGTATCAACCGGCCGATGTCACCGAGCTTCTGGAGAGCCAGCGCAAAGAAAATCTGCCATGACATTCTCTGCTCTCGCTGACGCATTGGCGTCCCCCCACACTGAGGTCTAGGCTGGTCAGTCAGTCGCCCATGCGGCGCAACGCCCACGCAGGGACAGGAGCGCAACCGATGAAAGCCCCAGCCAGTATTGTCTGCCTGATGTTCACGCTGGTGCTCGCGCCGGGAGCCCGCGCTGAAGACCCGTCGGCTGCGCCCGCTGCCGAGGCCACGGACGATGCGCCGTTGATCAATCCGCAAGTGGTCGACAAGTTGATCGATATGGGCAATTACCTGCGCAGCCTGCCGAAATTTCAGGTCGATGCCCAAGTCTCGCGCGACACGGTTCTGGAGTCCGGGCAGAAGATCAAGACCGAATCCGCCAACACCCTGAAAGTAGTCGGCCACGATCGTTTGTATGCGAAAAGCGAAGGCGATGTACGCACCCGCGAGTTTTTCTATAACGGCAAAAAACTCACCCAGTATTCGCCGTACCTGAAGTACTACACCACCGTCGATGCGCCGGCCACCGTCGCGGAAACCCTGCACAAGGTCGAGAGCTACTACGGTGTGCAGGTGCCGATGGAGGACCTGTTTCTGTTCGGCAGTGATCAGGCGCAGATCGATGCCTTGAAAGCCGCGCTGTACGTAGGGCCGTCGGTCATCAAGGGCCAGCTCTGCGACCATTTGGCGTTTCGCCAGGAAGGTATTGACTGGCAGTTGTGGCTGACCCGCTCCGACAAACCCTTGCCGTGCAAACTGGTGATCACCACCACCGACGATAAGAGCTTCCCCGAGTACAGCGCGGTGTATCAGTGGAACCTCAAGCCGACCATTCCGGACACGCAATTCACCTTCAAACCGGGCAAAGGCGATGTGGCGATTGCGTTTAAAAAAGCCAGCGATCAGGGAGGGCAGTGACATGAACAAGTCGATAACGTGGAGTCTGTTGTTATCGCTGGCCGCTGCCACGCTGCTGACCGCCGGTTATGTCGCCGAAGCCGATGCCCGGGGGCAACGCGCTCAGGGCCATGCCCGCGCCAACGTCAACCGCGCGCCGGCGCCGAACGCGCAACGGGCGCAGCGGATCAATGCGCCGCAACGCGCCAATCATCTGAATGCCGGCAATCGGGTCAATTCGGGCAATCGGGTCAACGCCGGCAACAACGTCGGCAATCGCAGGTACGTCAACAACGGCAACCGCAACGTCAACATCGACAACAGTCGCGATGTCGATATTGATGTCGACGGCCATGGCCGTTATGGCTACGACGATCACTACCATCCGGTAGCGACGGCGGCGGCAGTGACAGCTACCGTGGCGGTCACGGCAGCGGTGGTGGGAGCGATCTTTACCCCGGCGCAAATGCCCAGCAGTTGTGTGCAGGTGATTCGCTACAACGTCGCCTACATGCAGTGCGGCTCGACCTGGTACCAGCCGCAGTATCAGGGCAGTGATGTGACGTATGTGGTGGTCAACGCGCCGTGATCAGGCTTTCGGCACCCACGGCTGCATCTGCGCGAGCATGCCACGACCGCCACGGCGCAACCCGGTGGCCAGGGTCAGCCACGACAGGTCGGTGCTAATGACGTGTGCGGCCGGGACCAGCCGCACTTCACCGGCGGTGCCGCCGGCCGGACCTCCGTCGGGCATGAAAATCGTCAGCCAGTCGTCCACGCTTTCGACGATCAGACACAGCCGAAAACCTTCGCCTTCGGCAATTATCCCAACCTTGGAACCGTCCTCGTTTTCCAGCCCGGCAAAGCGTGCCGTGGTGTCCTTGAACAACTGGTAACCCGGCAAGTTGCTGAGCAGCTTGTTTTCAGTGGCTTCCATCGCCCGCGCTGCCGCTGAGGTGCGTGCGAGCAGCCCGGCGAGAAAACACAGCACGATCAGACCCAACAACGTCGCCACACTCACCAATGTCACGCCCGCGACGTCATAGCCTTTGAACATCGGCAACAACTTCTCGACCGGCCCGCGCAGCAGGTGGATGGCTTTTTCGATCAGCACGACGATCAGCACCAGCGGCAGGATGAACAACAGCCCGCCGATCACGGTGGTCTTGATGAACTTGAACATGACGGCTCCTTGAATGACGTGCGACCGGATTCAAGGCTAGCTGATAAACAAGGGATGAGCGCCGCGGCGCCCGTGCTGCAGATGGCACAAACCCGGCCAGTGCCGGGTTTGCGGTGGTTGCGCGGAATCAGTTAATCCGCGGGTGCTGCTGCACCAGTTCCTTGCGCTTGGCTTCCAGCGCGGCGATCTCGGCGTCGATGTCTTCGATTTTCTGCTCGATGTTGTCGTGGTGTTCTTGCAGCAGTTCCTTCGCTTCTTCAAGGTCGGAGGCGGCCGGCGCAGCGCCACGCAACGGCTTGTTGGCGGTTTCCTTCATCGTCACGCCGGTAGCCAGACCGACCACGGCGATGACCATCAGGTAATACGCCGGCATGTACAGATCGTTGGTGCTCTCGACCAGCCAGGCGACCACGGTCGGCGTCAGACCGGCAATCAGCACTGAAACGTTGAAGGCCGCTGCCAGCGCGCTGTAGCGAATGTGCGTGGGGAACATCGCCGGTAGGGTCGAGGCCATGACGCCGATAAAGAAGTTCAGCAGCACGGCCAGCATCAGCAGGCCGGCGAAGATCAGCCCGATCTTGCCGCTGTTGATCAACATGAACGCCGGGATCGCCAGAATGAACAGGCCGATGCTGCCGACAACGATGAAGGGTTTGCGGCCAATCTTGTCGCTGATAAAGCCAATTGCCGGCTGCACGAAGAGCATGCCGACCATGATCGCGATGATGATCAACACGCCCCGGTTTTCGCTGTAGTGCAGGTTGTGCGACAGGTAACTCGGCATGTAGGTGAGCAGCATGTAGTAAGTAACGTTGGTCACCGCCACCACGCCGATGCAGGTCATCAGGCTGCGCCAGTGCTTGGTCGCGACCTCCTTGAACGAGACTTTCGGGCCGCCGGCGAGGCCTTCGCGATCGCCTTGCTCAAGCTTTTCGACGTGCTGCTGGAATGCCGGGGTTTCTTCCAGGGCGTGACGCAGGTAGAGGCCGATCATGCCCAGCGGCAGGGCGAGGAAGAACGGCAGGCGCCAGCCCCATTCCTCGAACTTGGCTTCGCCCAGCGTCGTCGAGATCAACACCACCACGCCGGCACCGAGGACGAAACCGGCAATCGAGCCGAAATCCAGCCAGCTGCCGAGGAAGCCGCGTTTGCGGTCTGGTGCATATTCAGCGACGAAGATTGAGGCGCCGGTGTATTCGCCACCGACCGAGAAGCCCTGAGCCATTTTCGCCAGCAACAGCAGGATCGGTGCCCAGATGCCGATCGAGGCATAGGACGGAATCAGGCCGATGGCAAAGGTGCTGAGCGACATGATCACGATGGTCGCGGCGAGGACTTTCTGTCGTCCGTACTTGTCGCCCAGAGCGCCAAAGAACAAGCCACCCAGCGGCCGGATCAGGAAGGGCACCGAGAAGGTCGCCAGCGCGGCAATCATTTGCGTGCCGGGGTCGGCGCCGGGGAAGAACACTTTGCCGAGCACATAGGCGACGAAGCCATAGACACCAAAGTCGAACCATTCCATGGCATTGCCCAGTGCGGCGGCGGTGATCGCCTTGCGCATCTTGGCGTCGTCGACAATGGTGATGTCGTTCAGGCCGATCGGCTTGACGGTTTTCTTGCGTGATTTCATCCGGGTCTTCTCTTTGCTGATCCATCGTGCCGCGTAGATGCCATCTTTTTGATGGCGCGTACTCTTTGGCTCAGATACATGAGGACACGAAATAATTCACTGCTCGGCGCTTTTTTTCCTGACGCACCTGTGTAGGAGCTGCCGAAGGCTGCGATTGATCGTTCCCACGCTCTGCGTGGGAATGCAGCCGGGGACGCTCCGCGTCCCAACAAGATCGCAGCCTTCGGCAGCTCCTACAGGGGAATGTGGTTACCGGCGCAGGGTTGCGTAGGATTTACCGAGGTCGTTGGCCCAGCCATCCAGCACCACTTTGATGTCGTCGGCAGTCAGCACCTGTTTGTCGTTCTCCAGCGGCACACCAGTGCCTTTGCGTATAACTTCGGCAATCACTTCGCCGGTCGAACCGTCCTCGAAAGACACCTCGGTGGCAACTTCACTGTCCTGATCACGGATGCCGGTCGCCGTGCTTACGCCCGCAGCGACGAGGGTGACCGGCAGCCACTCATAAAAGCGCAAACCCTGAGTGCTGGTCGCCACTTGGGTGATGGCGGGGCGCACCACCAGCGTATTCGGCCCCGGTTGATTGACCAGATGCATGACCTTGCCCAACTCCAGCCTGAGCGCGGCGTCGTAGTAGTCGGTGACCCCAGACAGTGTGCTCAGCGGAATCCGCAGAGTCGGCTCGGCGCTCGGGTAAAATTGACTCGGCGCCAGATAAACCTGCGTGTATCGACCCCGGGCGAGGGCCGGGCTGACCCACGCCAATACAGGCTGACCGGACGGTGACTGGCGCTCGCTCAACACGCTGTAGTCATGCAGAAAACCGCTGTGTTCGACCTTGTTACTGCTGCAGGCCGACAGGCTCAGGGTGGTGGCGAGGGCCAGCGACAGCGAATGCGTGCGGGTCATTAACGGGTTTCCTTGCGAGGTTGCGTGGCGATGCTATCCGAGCATTCGATGTGCAACTGGCCGTGGCTCATGATCCATTGGATCAGGTCGGCGGCGGCAATGCTGTGGACGTATTCGACCCAGTGCGCATTGGTCGGGCTGAATTGCTCGAAGTAGCGGCGCAGGACGATCCGGCTCTGATCGCTGGACACGCTCAGGCACGACTCCTGAAACACGATCGGCGTATCAGGGCCGAGCGCCGCGGTGCGCTGGCTGAGGATCAAGGGACGATTGCTGTTGTGCCCCCCGGCGCAATGGTTGTCGTTCAATAGCTTCATGCGAACCCCCTGGATTGGAATGGCCGCAGAATGCCCGCGAGGTTTTGCCAGAGAATGTCCGCTTGATGTCTGGCGGGTAGAAATGTTGCTCGATTGAAATAAATGACCCGGGCGGCGAAATGGCTTTAGATTGGCTTTTTTTGGTGCATGGATTCTGTAACTGTGAGCAGACTGCTGTTCGTCGACGACGACGTGGAAATTCTCGCGCTGCTGAAGAAGTTCTTCGTGCAGCACGCCTATGAAGTCGACGTGGCGCCGCACGGCGAGGCCATGTGGGCGGCGATCGCGCAGAACCGTCCGGACACGATCATTCTTGACCTGATGATGCCCGGCGAAAGCGGCCTGAGTCTGTGCCAAAAGGTGCGCGCGCAGCTGGGCATTCCGATCATCATGCTCACGGCCATGGCCGAGCTGAGCGATCGCATTGTCGGTCTGGAGTTGGGCGCCGACGATTACCTGACCAAGCCTTTCGCCCCGCAGGAATTGCTCGCTCGCATACGTGCCTTGCAGCGCCGCGCTGGCGAACAGCGCAGCCCGGTCGAGCCTTCACGCCCGGTGATCGGTTTCGCCGGTTGGCATCTGGACATCACCTGTCGCGAATTGCGCTCGCCGGAAAACGTGATGATTCCGCTGTCCGGCGGCGAGTTCGATTTACTCGTGGTCTTCCTCGATCACCCGCAGCGCATTCTCACCCGCGAACAGTTGATCGACCTGACCCACGGCCACGGCCATGACGCCTTTGATCGCAGCATCGATGTGCAAGTCAGTCGCCTGCGCCGCAAGATCGAACCGGACAGCAAGCGCCCGGACCTGATTCGTACGGTGCGCAACGGCGGTTATCTGTTCACCGCCAAGGTCAGCCGCTGATGATCCGCCGACTGTTGCGCGGCGACACCCTGCGCCGGCACATCGCCCTGACCATCGTGGCGGCGATGGTCGCGTCACTGGCGTTGAATGCGCTGTTCGTGCAAGTCGCCGGCATCTGGGCGCGGCCACCGATTGAACGCACCGGCCTGCTGGAACAGATTGCCGCGACCTCGCGGGTGATCGAAGCGGCCCCGGCCAACCTGCGCCCGCAACTGGCCGCCGCCGCGAGCAGCGCCATGCTGCACGTGTCGTGGCAAGCACAGCGCGCGGACTTCGACCTGCCCAATGACGGCCTTCGCCTGCCAGCGAGCAGGGTGCCGGTGCTGCAGCAACTGCTGGGCAATGATCGAAAAATCGAGGTGTTCAGCCCAGGCGACTGGCCGAACGGCAGTCCCCAGGCGCATTACGCCGCCGTCGTGCAATTGGTCGATGGCAGTTGGTTGTCATTTATCCCGCCGGAGCGCAGTTGGGGTCTGGAGTTTGGCGTGCGTATCGTGATCGTCATCGCGTTGGGACTGATTGCCACATTGCTCGTCGCCTGGGTCGCCACCCGGCAACTGGCCAATCCGTTGCAGCGTTTCACGCGTGCCGCCAGACGCTTCGGCACTGACCTGCGCGCACCGCCGATCAAACTCGAAGGCCCCGACGAAATTCGTCAGGCGATCATCGCCTTCAACACCATGCAGGCACAGATCCAGCACTTCATCGCCGAGCGCACGCACATGCTCGCGTCAATTTCCCACGACCTGCGCGCACCGCTGACACGCATGCGTTTGCGCAGTGAGTTCATGGAAGACCTCGATCATCAGGGCAAATTGATTCGCGACGTTGAAGAGATGCAGTCGATGATCAACGCCGCGCTGGCGTTCTTCCGCGAAGACACGCACCGCGAGCAGACCACGGCATTCGATCTGTCGGAGCTGCTGCAAACCATCGTCGACGACTACCGCGATCAGCACATCAATGTCGATTTCGATGGCCCGGCGCATCTGGTGTACGAAGGGCGACCGCTGGGGATCAAACGGGTGATCGTCAATCTGCTGGAGAATGCGCTGAAGTATGCGCAGCGTCCGGGCATCGCATTGAAGTGTGATGAGTATTCGATCTGTATCGAGGTCAGCGACGAAGGCCCCGGTATCCCCGAAGCGGCGTTGGAGCAGGTGTTCGATCCGTTCTTTCGCCTGGAGGCTTCGCGCAACCGCGACACCGGAGGCGTAGGCTTGGGGCTGTCGGCGGCGCGGGCGATTGTGCGCGAGCAGGGCGGAGAACTGACGTTGAGCAACCGTAGCGGCCAAGGATTGCTGGCGCGGGTTGAGTTGCCGCGTAACGGATAGTTGCTGGCGTGAAATTTATTCTATAGATTTTCATGAAATTATAAAAAGATAATTTCATGAGGTCGCGCATGTTTCAGCAATCCAGCCAGCACGTCGACAGCTATTACGCCCACAGTTGCGCGGATATTCTGAGCAACCGCGCTGTGCTGGAAGACCAGCATGACGCTGACGTGGTGATCATCGGTGCCGGTTTCAGTGGCTTGCACACGGCGTTGCGTCTGGCGTTGGCCGGCAAACGCGTGGTGGTGCTCGAAGCCAGTCGCGTGGCGTGGGCCGCGTCGGGGCGTAACGGCGGGCAGGCGATTCTTGGTTGGTCATGTGACATGCCGCCGCTGGAAGCTGCGTTGGGGCATGAACGGGCCAGACGGCTTTGGGATGGCATGCGCTGGGCCGCCGGGGAATTACGCGACTTGCCCGGGCGGCATGGTTTCGATTGCGACTATCGTCCCGGGCATTTGTGGACGTCGGTGATGCCACGGCGGGTCAGTCTGCTCAGCGAATGGCAACACGAGGCCAGCCACAAATGGGGCCACGATGGGTTGCAGTTCATTCCCCGTGAACAACTGCCGGAATGGGTGGCCACCGATCGCTATCAGGCCGGGCTTTACGACCCTGAGGGCGCGCACCTCAATCCATTGAAACTGGCGCTGGGCCTGGCGGACGCTATCGAGCGAGCCGGCGGGCGTATCCATGAACAAAGCAAAGCGTTGAGTTATCAGGAGCAGCGCGACGGTTTCCGCGTCAACACCGAGCGCGGTGCGGTGCGCGCCGATGTGCTGGTGCTGGCGTGCAACGCTTACCTCGATGAACTCGACCCGCAACTGTACAGTTGCATTCTGCCGGTGGGCACCTACCAAGTGGCCACCGCACCACTGACATCCGAGCAGGCCACCGCGCTGTTGCCGCGCAATGTCTGCGTGACCGACAACCAGTTCGTCCTCGATTACTTCAGGCGCACGCCGGATAACCGTTTGTTGTTCGGTGGCGGCTGCACTTATCTCGGTGGCATGCCCAAGGACATCGCGGCAGCGACCCGACCGTTTCTTGAGCGGGTATTCCCGCAGCTCAAGGGCGTCGGCATCGAGTTTGCCTGGGGTGGGCATATCGACCTGACGATGAACCGCACACCCGATGTCGGCGGCGCGGGCAATCGATATTGGCTGCAAGGCTACTCGGGCCACGGCGTTCTGCCGACATTGGCCGCCGCGCGTGCGGTGTCCGATGCGATTCTCGGTGATGCCGATGAACTGGCGTTGTACCAGGGCCTGAGTAATGGCCGTTTCCCCGGTGGCAAACATTTCGCGGCACCGCTGGAGGCGATTGGCAAAGCCTGGTATCGCCTGCGCGACAGTATTTGATGAGACCTTTTTCGGAATCCATGGCATGAACAAGCAAGAAGAAATCGCCGCGCTGGCGATCCTCATCCACGACCTGCGCAAGCACAAGAAATGGACCCTGAAGGAACTGGCCGACAAGATCGGCCGTTCGGTGGGTTTCCTCTCGCAGGTCGAGCGCGGCTTGTCGCGGCCAACCGTGGCGGATCTCACCGCGATCAGTGAAACCTTCGGCGTGCCGACCACTTACTTCTACAGCCTGCCCAAGCCTAAAGAGTTGCCGTGGGTCACGCGCCCGGACGAGCGCCGCACGTTGTATTACGCCAACGGCATCACCGACATTCTGGTGTCCCCGCAGATTCGCGCCTCGTTTTCCATGCTCGAAAGCCATCTCGAAGCCGGCGCCAGCAGCGGTGATCGCCATCTGACAGACAGCTCGGAGCAGGGCGGTTACGTCCTCGAAGGCGAACTGACGTTGTGGCTGGGCGACGACGAAGAACCCGTCACATTGAAGGCCGGCGACAGCTTTCAATTCGACAGTCATACCCGTTGCCGTTACGGCAACCTCACCGAGCAGCTGACTCGCGTGCTCTGGGTCTACACCTGATCACAACAAAGGATGAACACGATGGACGCTGTCTGCGCTGACCTGCTCGCCGAAGTGCGTGCCTTTCGCCAACGCTACCCCGAGGTGCGTTATGTCGACCTGATTTGCCTGGACATTCCGGGGCACTTTTATGGCAAACGCTATCCGGTCGACATGCTCGAAAAAGTCGCCGCCGGCAGTGTGCTGAAACTGCCGCAGAATTGCGTACTGTTGGGCGTGCAGGGTGGTTTGTTCCCGATTGGCGATTACTGCTTCAACGACGGCGACCCGGATGCCGTGCGCCGTCTGGTGCCGGGCACACTGAAACCGGTGACATGGGAAGCGCAGCCGCTGGGGCAGATGCTGATCACGTCGGACGGCACCGAAAAGCCGATCGAGTTCGAACCCCGTGAAGTCCTCGCGCAAGTGCTCAAGCGCCTGGCGCGTAAAGGCATTCATCCGGTGGTGGCCTTCGAGCTGGAGTTCTACCTGTTCGATAAAAAGCTGCGCGACGGTCTGCCGCAATTCCCCCGCGACGACCTGACTGACGACGCCGATGATCAACCGAACCTGCACATCGAGCGACTCTCACGCTTCGCACCGGTGCTGGACGACATGGTCGAAGCCACCCGGGCGCAAGGTATCGACGCCACGGTGATCACCGCAGAACTTGGCCCCGGTCAGTTTGAAATCAACTTCGGCCATCTCGATGACGGCTTGCGTGCGGCGGATTGGGCGGCCTTGTTCTGCCGCAGCACGCGCGGGGTTGCGCTTAAACACGGCTACCGCGCCAGTTTCATGGCCAAGCCGTACTTGCAGCATCCGGGCAGTGGCACGCATGTGCATGTCAGTTTGTACGACGCAGCCGGGAATAATCTGTTGGCGGCCAATGAACAGCAGCCGCTACGCCATGCGATCGCCGGTTGTCTGGAATTGCTGCCGCACAGCATGCCGATCTTCGCCCCGAACCAGAACTCGTTGCGCCGATTGGGCGGCACGGTGAACACCGCGACCAAAGCCAGTTGGGGCTTTGAGGATCGCGATGCGTGCCTGCGCATTCCGGAGTCGGACGCGAAGAATTTGCGGGTTGAATATCGCTTGGCGGGGGCGGATGCCAATCCGTATCTGGTACTGGCGGCAATTCTGGTGGGATTGGAGCATGGGTTGGAGTCCGGCAAAGAACCGATTGCGCCGCTGAATGAAGATCGCAGCAGCGGGATTGATTTTCCCAAGGAAATGTTTGAAGCCGTGCGTGCGATGCAGCATCAGCCGCAGTTGCGTGAGGGCTTGGGCGCTGAGTTTGTGGATGTATATTGCGAGAACAAGCGCCAGGATCATCTGGCGTTCATGCAGGAAATCAGTGCGCGGGAGTATCGCTGGTATTTGTGAAGCGGCAGGGCTCAAGAGCCATAGCTCTTCAGCCCTGAAAAAAGAAGTAGAGCCATCGGGATGCTTTCACGCAGGACGCCGAATCCGGCTGGCGTCTCTGGAGGGCGGGCACCCGAACTGACGGCTGTACTCTCGGCTGAATTGCGATGGGCTTTCGTAGCCCACTCGATAACAGGCACTCGCCACATCCAGGCCTTCACCCAGCATCAGGCGGCGGGCTTCCTGTAGGCGAAGTTGCTTTTGATATTGCAGCGGACTCATCGCGGTTACAGCCTTGAAGCGATGATGCAGCGTCGAGCTGCCCAGATTGGCGACCCGGGCAAGCTCTTCGATGCGCAAGGGTTGGGTGTAATGGTTATTCAACCAGTCGATTGCCCGCGTGACGCGTCGTGTTTGCGAATCACCCAGGGCTAGCTCGTACAGCCGACGTCCGTGCACGCCTCGCAGGAGGCGGTAGTACAACTCTCGAAGAGCGAGCGGCGCCAGCATGCCGATGTCTTTCGGTGTTTCCAGCAGCCGTACCAGCCGCAGCATTGTTTCGAGCAGGGGCACATCGACTTTCTCAAGAAAAAGACCCAGCTCCGGTTCGTCGGGGACGCCCGTCGCAGGCGCATCGGCGATGACCTGGGCGATATCCGTGGCCTCGAAATCAAAACGGATACACAGGTAGGGCGCCGCCGGGCTGGCGACCAGCACGCGCCCGGCAACCGGGAGCGTCACCGAGACCACCAGGTAACTCAGCGGGTCGTACAGGTATTGGTCGTCGCCCAGGCCGATTTCCTTTTGTCCTTGGACGATCAGGCACAGTGCCGGCTTGTGCACGGTATGGATAAGCTCCGAAGGCGAGTCGAAACGGATGACATGCAGGGACGCAATGGCGGTCTCATAGATCCCGGGCGTGGTAAAGCGTTGCGTCAGCAGGCGAACCAGTTCGTCACGGTAGATGGCCGTGTTTTGCAGGATGAAAGCATCGCTTTGTTCCATTTCAAGGCTCTCACAAGTGTTCATGAGCGTCGGCCCGCAATTGTCCAGGCAGACGATATTCACCCGACGTCATAAAAGTACTCATTGCCGATAGAGGATCATGCCGGCGTGATACAGCACGTCGTCATGAAAATGCCCGTCAGCGGTGAAGCCGGTGTCGTCCCAGTACTGGATGTAGTCACCGACGATTTCGTAGCGGCCTTGCCAGGCACTGTTATTTTTACCACGGGCCTCGTCGTAACGCCCAGTGGTCAGAAGCTCGTGACGGATGAAGCCATCAGCGGTGACCCACATGCCTGCGTAACGATGATCAGGTTTGGCTTGTGTGGCATTTTTCATCTGCTTTTCTCCTCAGTCCTCATTGAATCCGAGCGGCCTGCCTTGGCCTGTGCTGCATCCATTGCGTGCTTTCAGATTACGTAGCCGAGCGCAGCGGTGTCAGGACAAAACTGCCGCAGATTTGCCTGATCCTCTCGGGCTTGCCGGCGGTTCCTCCAGGCAGTGGCTCACCCGGCCGTGACAGTCATGCCGCCGTCAGCCATGACCACCGAACCGACCATGAAGCTGGCACGGTCGGAGGCGATGAACGCGACCACTTCGGCGATTTCTTCTGGTTGTGCGGCGCGGCCGATTGGCGCGGCTTCGCCATGTTGGGCAAGAAATGCAGGGCCATCGTCGACCACATGGTTGAGGATGTTGGTCACCACATCCCCGACGCCGACCGCATTAACGCGGATGCCGTGGCCAATGACCTCAAGCGCCAGCGTGCGCGTCAGTTGCGCGAGTGCGCCTTTGGAGGCGGTGTAGGCGGCAATGGTGGGGAAGGCGAAGTAGGAGGCGTAGGACGCGATGTTGACGATCGAGCCGGATTTATTGGGCATCATCGCTTTGACCGCTTCGCGGCTGTGCAGGAATGCCGCCGTAGCATTGACCGCCTGAATGCGTTCCCAGTCCTCGCGAGTCATGTCGATGACCAGCTTGTTGATGATGATGCCGGCGTTATTGACCAGGATGTCCAGCCGACCGAAGTGCTCGACAGCCAACGCGACCGCGCGCTCGGCGGCGCCGTCCTGAGTGATGTCGGCCACCAGTGGTACCAGACCAGGGCGGGCCAGCGCTGCCACCTCGGGGTTTATATCTTCGGCAATCACTTTGGCGCCGCGGTCATGCAGCAGCAGTGCGATGGCTTTGCCAATACCGCTGGCCGCGCCAGTGACCAGGGCGACTTTACCTGCCACTTCGTTCGGGGTGCAGTTGTTGATAGCGGTCATGATGTTCTCCAGCGTTGTGATCCAGTAGGGGGATAAGCCGTGTCTTTCAACGGCGACGGGCCTACTGTCTCGCAGCGCGGCGAAGTCGGCTTTCGCGGGATTGCCCACGCTGTCGGGGTTTTGCGCCGAAGATCAATGAGGACGGTTCGCCGCTCGGTTCAGCTCGCGGAAAAAGCCCGATATCATCAATCCGGCCTCCCTTATGAAAAGGACCTGTTCATGGCAACTAACGGGCGAACGTCCCAGGCGCCACTGTCGACATCCCGCCAGGACTTGCGCATCACTGGGGAGTCGATGCGTGAATATCTGCCAGGCGATGCGCAGACGCTTCCACCGCGCCTGGAAATCAAGGACGTTGTGATTCAGCTGTTCACCCATCGCAGCGTCATCGAGCCCATTCTCGTGCCTGCGGTGGTGGAACCGCTGCTCGTGTTGGTACTGGCGGGGGCGGCGAGGGTGGAGGAACGTATGCCGGGTGGGGAGTGGGAGGCGATAGAGGTCAGTGCCGGCGATTTTTTCCTGACCAGTTCTGAAGAACCCTATGAAATGCGCTGGCAGACGCACGGCGGCGATACTTTCGAAGTCATGCATCTTTATCTGGGGTTGCCGCTGATCGAGCAAGCGTCACGGGAGCTGTTGGGTGAGCATGCCGGGGCTGTTCGATTTCGCGATGTTTCCGGTGCACGGGACGCGCGCGTCGCGTATGTCATGGAGCAGCTGCGCACCGAACTGGTCGTGGAGCGCTCGCCCAGTGCGCTGTTCGTTCGGTCTCTGGCACAGGCGCTGGCCGTACATCTGCTGCGCAGCTATCTCGCTGAAAACCAGGCCGGGCGTCGGTTCAACGCCTTGCAAGCCTATAAGCTGCGCAAAGTCACTGACGCCATGAGTGCGGATCTGAGCGCTGAGTTCAGCCTGGCAAAGCTGGCCAGGCTTGCCGAATTGAGCGAGTACCACTTCAGCCGCCTGTTCAAGCGTGCGACGGGGCTATCGCCGTCGCAGTACTTCATTCGCTTGCGCATGGTTCGTGCACGGCACTTGTTGCTGGAGACCCGGCTTAGCGTTATCGACGTCGGGCTGGAGGTTGGCTACTCCAGCCCCAGTCACTTTTCCCAAGTATTTCGTCGCGAAGTGGGCGTAACGCCCAGCGAGTTCCGTGGTGCTTGAGTGCCGGTTCGCCACAAAATTTGCGGGTGATGCACACAGACACGAATAGGCAAAAGTTGCGCAGGTTTTGGCACGCGCCGGGCTGTCCGGTGCCTTTAATCTTTTCGACGTACCCCGCAGCAACGCCCGTGTCTTCAGCGGTCGATGCTGAACTTCAACACAGACAGCAGGAGCTACGGATATGTCGAACATTCAAAACAAAGTCGTCCTGATCACCGGTGCAAGCAGTGGTATTGGCGAAGCGGCGGCCAGATTGATCGCCGCCAAGGGTGCCCACGTGGTACTCGGCGCCCGCCGTACCGAGCGTCTGGACAAACTGGTCGCCGAGATCCACGCCGAAGGTGGGTCGGCAAGCGCCTGCGCACTGGACGTGACGGATCTGCAATCCATGCACGCCTTCGTGACATTCGCCAAGACGCAACATGGCAAGGTCGATGTGATCATCAACAATGCAGGCGTGATGCCCCTGTCGCCTTTGACTTCGTTGAAGGTCGATGAGTGGAACCAGATGCTCGATGTCAACGTTCGCGGCGTGCTGCACGGTATCGCCGCCGTCTTGCCGGACATGGAGGCGCAAGGTTTCGGCCAGGTCATCAATATCTCGTCGATTGGCGGTCTCGCGGTATCTCCGACGGCCGCGGTGTACTGCGCGACCAAATTTGCGGTCAGGGCGATCTCGGATGGCCTGCGTCAGGAAACGGACAAGATCCGCGTCACCGTGGTGTGCCCGGGGGTCGTCGAGTCCGAACTGGCCGATACGATTTCCGATGAAGTTGCCCGCGAGGAAATGAAAGCCTTTCGGCGAGTAGCGCTCAACGCCGACGCGATTGCGCGAGCGCTCGCCTATGCCATCGACCAGCCCGACGATGTCGATGTGAGTGAAATTGTGGTTCGTCCGACGGCCAGCCCACACTGATTAATCCTGACAGCAAGGTGCGTATAGGTTCGAAGGTGGTCGTTGATTAACGGCCGCTTCCGGACCCGTTGCTGTCGGGGTGATGGGGCGCCAAATCGTAGCGGATACGAAAATGAGTTGCGGTGTCATTTTCATCAGCTTTGCCAGTTGTGTTTTTTTCTGGCCGCTGGCTGTTGATACGCGCTTTTCCACCTTGGGCAATTCCCGCAATTGACAGCGGATGAACTACGCTCCAGAAACAACCCCGCAGATCGAAGAAGCGGTGCGCAAGGTCGAGACGACCAAAGTGATGGAGGGAACCAGCAGGCCGTTCTTCGGGATCCGGCATCCCTGATCGTCACCCTCGGAGTGCGCTCCGTGAAAATCCGACAGCCGCTGTTTACGCTCGTCTTGCTTGTTGCCGGTTGTGCGACCGTCAATGTTTCTCATGAACCCAGTCAGGCAATGCCAGCGCGCGATTCGGCGTTTGGCCGTTCTATCCAGGCCCAGGCCGCTCCTCATCAGGGCCGATCGGGCTTTCGTTTGTTATCCGAGAGCGCCGAGGCTTTTGCGGCCCGCGCCGAGCTGATTCGCAACGCGCAAAGCAGCCTCGACTTGCAGTACTACATCGTCCACGACGGCATCAGCACGCGAATACTGGTGAGCGAACTGCTGAACGCCGCCGACCGTGGCGTGCGCGTGAGGATTTTGCTCGATGACACCACCAGCGATGACCTCGACCGGATTATCGCGACGCTCGCTGCGCACCCGCGGATTCAAGTTCGCGTGTTCAACCCGCTGCACCTGGGCCGCAGCACCGTCGTAACGCGGACGATGGGCCGGCTGTTCGACCTGTCGCAGCAACACCGACGCATGCACAACAAACTGTGGGTGGTAGACAACTGCGTAGCCATCGTTGGTGGGCGCAATCTGGGCGATGAGTATTTTGATGCGCAGCCCGACAAGAACTTCCGAGACATCGACCTGCTCAGTGTCGGCCCGGTTGCAGAGCATCTGGGGCATAGTTTTGACCAGTATTGGAACAGTGCTCTGAGCAAGCCCATCGAGCAGTTTCTCTCGATCAGACCGTCGATCACGGATCTGAAAAACAGCCGCACCCGGCTGGATGAATCCCTGGAGGAAACGCGCAAGCAGAATCATGCGCTTTACCAGCAACTGATGACTTACACCACGCATCCACGCCTGCAGGTCTGGCGGCAGGAACTGATCTGGGCCTGGAACACAGCGATGTGGGATGCACCGAGCAAGGTCTTGGCGAAGGGTGAACCCGCTCCGCACTTGCTGTTGGCCACCCAGTTGGCACCCGAGCTGAACGGGGTTACCCAGGAACTGATCATGATCTCGGCCTACATGGTGCCGGGCCAACCGGGAGTGGTGTACTTGACCGACCGTGCCGACGCCGGCGTGTCGATCAGCTTGCTGACCAACTCACTGGAGGCCACCGATGTGCCCGCCGCGCATGGTGCTTACGCGCCTTATCGGCAAACCTTGCTGGAGCATGGTGTGCAGTTGTTCGAGTTGCGACGTCAGGCCGGTGACAATGGCGGCAGCGGCGGCGGACCACGTCTGTTTCACAGCGGATCCTCCAATAGTTCCGACTCCAGCCTGCACAGCAAGGCGATGATTTTCGACCAGCAGAAAGCGTTTATCGGTTCGTTCAATTTCGACTCGCGCTCACTCTTGTGGAACACCGAAGTCGGGGTGCTGGTCGATAATCCGCAACTCGCCGGAAGGGTGCGTGAACTGGCCCTGGAAGGTATGGCGCCGGCGCTCAGTTACCACACCGTGCTGGAAAACAATCAGATGGTCTGGGTCACTGAGGATGACGGCAAACAGCATACGTTGACCAAGGAACCGGGAAGTTGGTGGCGGCATTTCAATGCGTGGCTGAGCAGCACGATCGGGTTGGAGCGGATGTTATAGAGGCTATGCCCACTGTGCTCCGTGGCAGTGGCTGGCGGTTATTCTGATGCGTTTACTGTCAGAAAGAGGGTAGGGGGATGAGCAACATAATGCGGCTTTTCAGTCTGTTGCTAGTGGTTGCGGGCAGCGGCCTTATTGCCATCGTTCCGGAGGCGCTGAGTCAAACCACCCCTCAAGCCGCCCAAGAGATAAAGGCCTTGCTGGACTTTGTCGAACACAGCCCGTGTCAGTTTGTGCGCAACGGACTTGAATACCCAGGACCCCGTGCTCGGGCGCATCTGCAGCAGAAGCTGGATTATCTGGAAGGCAAAAACAGGGTGAGCAGTGCGGAAGATTTCATCGATGTCGCCGCCACCAAAAGCAGTCTGAGTGGCCGTGCCTATGAGGTGCGGTGCCAAGAGAGCGTAGAGCCGGCGGGCACCTGGTTGAAGAGGGAATTGCAGAGGCAGCGGCACCTGCAGTGATCTTGTCTGCCGTCCAATAACAGCCCGAGTGAAGGATTCCGGCATGACTTAACGCATGAACCGGCTATCGACCCTGTAGGCAATGATGGCAATATGGCCACTTCAGGAGAAATAGCATCCGGCGCGAGGTGAAGCCGGATGTCATGCATTCAGGGATGAGGAATATGGCTTCGATTCAGGTGGATGGTGAAGACAAGACCGCAAAGATCAGCGACTGGGCGATTCGCTGGAGCGACAAGGACGAATTTCTGGAGCTGACCTGTCACTACCCCTCCAGGAAAAAATACACCCGCCCACTCAGTAATTGTCTGGTTTCGCCCACCCGCGAGTTGACCAATGCCTTGCTGCACAAGCGCGGCAGCACCAAGCCCATTGCCAACGCTACGATTTACGGCGAGCGCTATGCCGTCGTGCACTACCCGGGCAGCAAAAAGCCCTATGTCTACAAAATGGACGGCATCGGCTTTACCGCTCCGACAGCGATGAAGGACACGGCGGTCTTCCGCTATCTCACTACCGTGGCGAAAGCCCGACAGAATCACGCCAAGTCGCAGGGTGATCGTGACATTGCCGACAATGTGCTGCGCCAGCTCGAAAAACTGCCTGCCCTCGCGGGCACTGCCTTGCAAGCCTACTGTACGGGACGCAACGGCACGCTGGTGCCGGGGCAGGGGCTCATCTATCCGTTCGGGGTGAACGAGAGTCAGCTTAAGGCAGTCGAGCAAGCGTTCAGCGCGCAAATCAGCGTGATCGAAGGCCCGCCAGGGACCGGCAAGACCCAGACGATCCTCAACATCCTCGCCAATATTCTGTTACGCGGGCAGACAGTCGCGGTGTTGTCCAACAACAATGCTGCCGTGGAAAACGTCTACGAAAAACTGGAGAAATACGGCTTGGGCCACCTGGTCGCCAAGCTTGGCAACCAGGACAAACGCAAGGCCTTTTTCGCCGAGTTGCCTGCATGGCCTTCAAGCCCGCCCGAGCCGGCACCGTCGCTGGATGAGATCCAGACGTTGCTGGCCCGCTTGAAGCGGCACCTGCAAGACCACAACAGGGCGGCGCAACTGCAAATCGAGCTGGACGAGTTGGTCATCGAACGGCGCTACCTGCAGCAGTGGCAGGCAGAAAGCGATGTGCAGGCCACGGGCTCGCTCGACAAATACGGCCTGACACCACGCAAGACTGCGGACCTCATGGCCTACCTGGCTTACCTGGGCGAGCAGCGCATTCATCTCAAAGACCGTGTCGAGCTACTGTTCAAATTCAGGATCTTTCGCACCAGACCATTCGCCGACGGCGAGGCGCGCATGGCCGTTTTCCATGCACTGCAAATGCATTACTACGACAAGTCGCTACGAGACAAGGAGGCGCAGTTGCGTGCGTGCCGTGATTCGTTGGCGCGCGCGAATTTCACGGCCCTGCTCAAAGAACTGATAGCCGCATCGATGCAGCATCTCAAACGCCATCTGCAACTTCAGGTGCCGCCGTCGGACAGCTTTGATGTCAAAACCTACTGCGAGCGTTTCGATACCTTTATGCAGCGTTTCCCTGTTCTGGGCAGCGGCACGCACTCCATCGTCAATTCGATCGCGCCGGGAGCGGTCCTCGACTACGTGATCATCGACGAAGCCTCGTTGCAGGACATCGTGCCGGGTATCCTGCCACTGGGCTGCGCCAAGAATCTGATCGTCGTGGGTGACAACCGCCAGTTGCCGCATATCCCCGTGAAACTGGGGCTACAAGCGCCCGCCGAGGCCTACGATTGCGAGCGCTACAGCTTGCTGGACTCGTGCATTGCCGTGTTCCAGGACGCGCTGCCCAGAACCCTGCTGAAAGAACATTACCGCTGCCACCCCCGGATCATTCAGTTCTGCAACCAGCAGTTTTACGACAATGCACTGGTGCCGATGACCGAGGACAACGGCGAAGAGCCCCTGCGCCTAGTGGTGACCGCCAAAGGCAACCATGCCAGGAAGAACACCAACCTTCGGGAACTGGACTCTCTGCTGAAGGTGCTTGAAGAGGAGGGGCAACCCGTCGGTGTGGACGGCGAAGGGCGCGGTTACATTGCCCCGTTCCGGGCACAAGTCAACCTGTCCGGCACGCACTTGCCGTCGGATTTCGTCAAGGACACCGTGCACAAGTTTCAGGGGCGTGAGTGCGACGAGATCGTGTTCTCCACCGTGCTCGATAAGAAGCGCTACAACCAGGCGCGAACACGCCTGGATTTTGTTGACGACCCCCGCATGATCAACGTGGCCGTTTCGCGAGCCAAACATCGCTTCACCCTGGTGACCGGCGATGAGGTATTCACGGACAACAATGGCCACATCGCGGCTTTGATCCGCTACATCAGCTATTACGCGCAGGATGAACAGATCGTACGTGCGCCGGTGGTGTCGGCATTCGACTTGCTGTACCGCGAGTACGACCAGTCCCTCGCGCGCCTGGACGCCCGTCTGCGGCCCGAAGATTCACGCTACAAGTCCGAACAGATCGCGGCCCAGTTGCTGCGCGACGCGCTGTCCGCCCCGGCGTGCCAGGCACTGAAGTACCACACACAGATCCAACTGGATAAGCTTGCATCGCCGGCTGGCCTCGACTGGACGGAGGCCCAGCGGGCGTTCATGCGGCGCGCCAGTTGCGATTTCGTGATCTATTTCAAAGTCGGCAAGCAACCGATAGGGGTGATCGAAGTCGACGGCGGGTACCACGACCAACCTGTGCAGGCTGCTCGGGACGCCATGAAAAATGAGATTCTGGCTAGATGTGGCATTCCCATTCTGCGGCTGCGGACAGTTGAGAGTGATATTCAGCGCAGAATTGGCGACTTTATCGGGCAGTGGGCCAGTCTTGCGCAGAATGTATAAGCGCTGGGGCAGAGGCCGTCAGTCCCTGAAATTCTTCTCTAACTCAAATGAAATTTTGAAAAAATATTCAAGCTATTTACATGGCAGAGCATACATAGATGAAACTCAGCTCACCTGAGAAAAAATCGAAAAGAATAGTCGTTAAAATGATAGTGACTTTGCTTTTTGGTGCATGGCTTAGTTATGCATTTTGGGTGGTCGGCATTTCAGCGCGAACAGTTTTAATGCCTGAAGTTCCCGAGTGGCAGACGTATTTGCTGGTCAGCGCTACTGCTGGACTTGTTGCGGCGGGTCGAACAATCCACAGGCGCCCTGACGGTAACATCGCAAGAAAAGTTTTAGATTCTTTTGTTGGTTGGTTTTGCTTAGGTTTGATTTTATCTGTGAATAGTTATGATGCCGCCGCCTACCTTTTGCCTGGCGAGATCATTGAATATGAATCCGCCTATGAAATAACCTATCCTGGCCCTTCCTCTTCAAGGTTCGGCCATTGCGAGGCAGGTTTATGGATCGAAGATTCACGCACGCACCGCAAAATTGTGCTTTGCACGAATAAAGCGGACTTAAATGGAAGAATAAAGCAAGGCACGAATGCTGTGTGGGTGAGGGCCCGATCAAACAAAATAGGTAGCTACATCGTCGGCTATACATTTTTTCATAAGTAAAGCCACTATAGGGATAACGCTTTCCATCAGCCGCTTCGATAATGCGCAGAGAACGCCTAAGCAATGGTTTCGGCCAGAAGCCGACGTTCACTCTACAGCGAGTGGAAGCAAGAAGATTAGGAGTTAAACAGTGCATTGTACCTGCAGTGGCAGAAGCGACCTGGTAGAGATTGGTCAGCATTACACGGCGTTTGTCGCAGGAATGCGCTGCCTTGAAACGGCGGACTGGGTCAAACTATTGCAATGCCCCGAGTGTGGGCAGCTTTGGCGCACCGATGAGTGGGATAAGTACCAAACCCTGTACGCCCGCAAGTTGGACTCGCCCGAAGGCTGGGATTCAGCTGACATGGAATCCTTGATAAAGCTTCGGATTGTTGAGAATCATGGCGGTCTGGATACATCTTCTTGCCTGGCGAAGGGCTGCGAGCAATATGCACTCAAGGGAAGAGCCTATTGCGTTGACCATTTTTATGAAACCGGAACAAAAGCGTGAACCGCTGAAACTGTTCAGTTGAGGCCGGATTAAAGCACCGATCACGTTTTTCTGAATGTGCTCTGTCTTTGACATTTTTCCCAGCCAATCAACCCTTCAACGACATCGGCCTGTCCCCGCCCGGAGGCAAGCCAAACAGCCTCCGTACCCCATTAAGAAACGCCCCATAAGGCCGCCCCAGAACCAGCATCATCACGGCCGCGCCAAGTGTGCCGCGCACCAAACCTTCTCCCGATGCACCACTAAAGGCAATGATCGCTGCATAAATCGGCACTTGAAAACTGACCAGGGCGATGCTGTCCCAGAGCAACCTCGACACTCGACCCTGACCTGCGCGCGTCATCACCCAATCGCGCCAGACACCGTAAGGTCGTGCGACCGGAATCATCAGCGCCGCGCCCAGAAGGCGCGCGTGCAGGACCTGATCCCAGGTCATGCCGGCAATCAAACGTTCATTGATGATGCCGGTGGTGGTGAAAAACAGGATCAGCGCTGTGGTGTCTGCGATAAATGCAGTCCGACGCGTTGGCTGTTGCAGGCGTTGCGGCACCTCAATTCTCCTTTCATGGCTTCAGCTTTCTTCAGTTAAACGCCGGCGCTTCATCGTGATGTGACAGCGGCTGCACCGCGAGGTGCGGAGATTCGCCGAAGTACTCGATCAGCAGTTCGGTGAGCACGCGGATCTTGCGCGCGGGATGCGGGCCTGGCGCGCGGAGGAGGTAGGCTCCGGCAGGGGGCGGTGGATGGTTGGTCATGATCGGCACGAGTGCACCCGTGGCGATGTGCTCGTGGGTGAGGCAGTCGGGCAAGTAGGCGACGCCGAGGCCGGCAGTCGCGGCCGCGGCGAGGGCAGTGCCGTTGTCAGCCTTGAAGCGTCCTTGCGGGCGGACTGTGATGACCTTGTCAGCCGCCATGAATTGCCAGGCTTCGGTGCCTTGCATGAGCGCCTGATGGGCGTGCAGTTCGTCCGGGGTTTCGGGGGCGCCGTGCGCTTTGATGTAGTCCGGGCTGGCGACGAGTTTGGTGTAGACCGGGCCGATACGCCTCGCGATCAAATTGGAGTCCTGCAGATAACCCACGCGAATGGCGCAATCGTAGCCCTCGGTAATCAGGTCAACGAAGCGATCGCTGTAGCAGGTTTGCATGTGCAATTGCGGGTGACGGCGAGCCATTTCCGCCAGCACCGGGGCGAAGTGCGTCGGCCCGAACGACAACGGTACTGCTACGCGCAAGCGACCGCGGAGGGCGCCGGCGGGCAGGATGGTTTCTTTGGCGATATCGATTTCGCTGCAGACTCGGGCGGCGTAATCGCGGAACGTCGCGCCGGCCTCGGTGAGCGATGCGCCGCGCGTCGAGCGTGCCAGCAGTTGCACGCCCAGTTCTGCTTCAAGCCGGGCCAGCCGGCGGCTGACGATTGATTTCGAGACCCCGAGCCGCAGCGCAGCCTGTGAAATACCTCCGGCATCCGCTACTTCGACGAAGGTTTGCAGTTCTTCGATATCCATTTTTGCGTTCCCCTTGGCGCGACACAGTTCGCCTCGGGATGCTACTACTGCCGCGAATAGGGGAACAGCACAATGGGTTTTCCAGGCACGGCGTCACTCGCGTGCGTTCTGGAATCACAAACCGCACGGGCTCCGGCCGATTCACCCACGTGTGTTACCCAGACAAAAGGACCTGCAAATGGCAAGCGAAGCAATCCGCAACCCCCACACCGATCAACTCCTGACGCCCGAGAATTCAGCATTGATCGTCATCGACCATCAACCGGTTCAGGTGTCCTCGATCCGCTCGATGCCACGCGATGAACTGGTGTTCAACATCACCAGCGTCGCGAAGGCGGCGGTCAACTACAACCTGCCGATCATCCACTCGACCGTCAATGTCGCGACCGGCCGCAACAAACCACCGATTCAAGAGTTGCAAGCGGTGCTCGGCCATCTGCCCACCTATGACCGCACGTCGATCAACAGTTGGGAGGACACCGAGTTCAAGCAGGCAGTCAAAGCGCTCGGGCGCAAGAAACTGATCATGACCGCGCTGTGGACTGAAGCCTGTCTGACCTTCCCGGTGCTCGACGCGATCCAGGAAGGCTATGAGGTTTATGTGCCGATCGATGCGGTGGGCGGCACGTCGCTGGCCGCGCACGAGGCGGCGTTGCGCAGAATGGAACAGGCAGGTGCGAAGCTGATCAGCCGGGTGCAGATGTACTGCGAACTGCAGCGCGACTGGGCGCGAGAGGTGACCGTGCCGGGCTTTATGGGCGTGTTCGAAAACTTCGACGGATTCAATGCTGAAAAGGCGCTGCAAGAGGCTGGCAACAAGGCCTGAGTAACGGGCCGTTGTTAAAGGTGGCGCTGGCAATCGCCGGCGCTGCCTTCATTTGGCCTGTTTCGAACGCCTGAAAATAATCTGAACCGCTGTAGGACCTGCTCGCCTAATGATTAGCTTGTGGTCAATCGCACAGGCGATGTGCCAATTCCGGCACACTCCGAGAGGTGGTCAACGTGGCTAAAGACGAAAAGAAAAGCAAGGACAAAGCTGACGCTTCGAAAGCCAGCAAGGATTTGAAGGACAAAAAGTCGTCACCTGCGAAGAAATCAGCAGCGGCTTCGGCGCTTTCAAAGTCCTCCGACAAGGACAAGAAAGACAAGAAGAAAGACGCCGAGCCGAAGAAATCTGCCAAGAAAGCCGATAGCAAGCCTGAGAAGGCCAAGGATTCGAAGAAGGCTGACAAGCCGGCTAAAAAGAAAAAGTGATCTTGAAGACAATAAAAAACCCGGCATTCGAACCGGGTTTTTTATCGCCTGTAATCGGAAAGTCAGAGCGCCGCTTTCACCTGCAAGCCAAACACCAATGCATTGTCGATGTCCTGCCCGGAGAACGCGCCCGGCTCGATGATGTACTGCACATTCGGGCGCAGGGTCAGCCAAGGCGTTGCCTGATATCCGTAGCCGAGTTCGATCAATTGCTCGGCGCTGTCCAGGTTCGGGAACGCTGTGCCGTTGTTCAATGCAGCGTCTTGCAGCACGTCACGGCTGCGCGGGTTTGGCACGGCGCGTCCGTAACCCAGGGCGACGGTGTCACGCGGGCGACCTTCGAATGGTTTGTACAAAACCACCCCGGTGCCATACCACTTGCTGAACGGCGAAGCCGCTTCGCTGGCCGCCGAGTATTGGCCGAATGCATGCAGGCTGCGGCCTTCGGAGGTCGGCGAGCGCCACACGGCTTGATCGACCAGCAGGTAATGACCGCCACGACCGGACACTTCGTCGTCGCTGCCAATGCGTTTTACATCAGAGCTGTCGTAGTAGTAGCCGAGCTTGTATTCGCCAGGCAGATCACCCGCGTGCTTGTACACCAACTCGATCGGCACCACGGTGCCGGTGGTGTGTTTTGGCCCAAGGTGCCAGGCGCGACTGGAGTTGCCGTTACTTTCCGGATCGACGTTGAACGCGGCCACGCGCAGTTGCCACGAGGACGACAGGTCGTATTTCACCCGCACACCGAGGTGGGCGTTGGGGTAGTTGGTCCAGCCGCTACCGCCGGACATGTTCAGCGGATGGCCGCAGAAACCGGCGTTCATGAAGTTGCACAGAATGCCGCTGTCGAGGCCGCCGAGGTCGTTGCCCATGGCCATGTAACCGAGCTTCACGTTGAGCGCCGGGGTGAACAGGCTGCGCTCGTAACTCAGTTCGGTCAGGCGCGTGTACAGGCCACCGTAGTTTTCCTGGATCGGCAGACGGTTGCCGACCAGATCTTCCGAGGCGCTGTTGCCACGACGGTCGTTGATAGTCAACTGGACCTTGCCGGCATTGTCGACGCCGTACAGTTTGCTCAGATCGAACTGCACGCCGAGCTTGATGTTCTGCGAGTAACGCGCCGAGCGGTGCAGGCCGCCGTCGGCGTTGTATGCCATTTCACCGCTGTAATCGCCGGTGAACTTGATGCCTTGTTCATCCATCTGGTGACGCAATCCACCCCAGTCACCGGTGAGCGTGCTGCGGGTCAACAGATCGGAATCGTTGTCGGCCAGCGCGGGGAGGGTGGTGGTGCACGCGACGCCCAGCAACAGGCCTTTGAACAGGTCGGAACGGGAAAAACGAACAGCCGATAGCATGTAAATCTTCCTGCAGAAAACTTGAGCAATAGGGGGGAAAGCAGCGCGGCACCCGAAGGTGCCGCGCTTAAAGCAAGCGTCCGCGTTTAACGTGGACGCAGTGGTTTACGGCAGGGCGTAAGCCATCACGTAATCGCCGCGATCGGTCGACTGACGCGCGCCACCCGCGGTGATGACGATGTATTGCTTGCCGGTTTTCGGCGAAACATAGGTCATCGGGCCGCCCTGGCTGCCGACCGGCAGACGTGCTTTCCAGACTTCTTCACCGTTGCCGCTGTTGAAGGCGCGCAGGTAGAAGTCCTGGGTGCCGGCGATGAAGATCAAACCACCTTGCGTCGACAGCGTGCCGCCGAGGGTTGGCAGACCGATCTTGATCGGCAGGTGCATGCGGATGCCCAGTGGACCGGTGTCTTCAACAGTGCCGACCGGAACCTGCCAAGCAACTTTCTGGGTCTTCATGTCAATGGCAGTCAGCGTGCCGAACGGCGGCGCCTGGCAAGGAATGCCGGCTACCGACAGGAAGCGGTTTTTGTTCACGGCGTAAGGCGTGCCTTTCAGCGGTACGGCGCCCATGCCGGTGTTCAGTGCTTCGCCACCGCCAGCGGCCTGGCCTTTGTTTTGCGACGGGATCATCTGAATCCACAGGCCCAGACGCATGTCGTTGACGAAGATGAAACCGTGCACCGGGTCAGTGGAAATGCTGCCCCAGTTCATGCCACCCAGCGAACCCGGGAAGCTCAGCGATTTATCGGTGCCTGGTGCGGTGTACAGACCGTCGTAACGCATGCCTTTGAAGTCGATGCGGCAGAGCAACTGATCGTACGGAGTGGCGCCCCACATGTCCGATTCGGTCAGGTGCTGAGCACCGATTTCTGGCATGCCTACCGATTTCGGCTGAGTAGGCGAGTACGGTTCGTTCGGGATGTTCGCCGCTTTGACCGGCACTTCTTTCACGTCGGTCAGCGGTTTGCCGGTTGCACGGTCGAGCACGTAAATCTGCCCGGCCTTGGTGCCGATGACCAGCGCCGGAATGCTTTTGCCGTCTTTGGTGAAGTCGATCAGGCTCGGCTGCATCGGCAGGTCGAAGTCCCAGAGGTCGTTGTGCACGGTCTGGAATACCCAGCGTTCAGCGCCAGTCGTGGCGTCCAGCGCGAGGATCGAAGCGCCGTAGGTGTGATCGAGTTTGCTGCGCTCGACACCATAGATGTCGGTCGACGAGCTGCCCATCGGCAGGAAAACGGTGTTGGTTGCCGGATCGTAGGACATCGGCGCCCAGCTGTTCGGCGTGCTGCGCACGTAGGTGCTGCCGTCGGCCGGTGCGTTTTTATCCTGCGGGTTGCCCGGGTCGAATGCCCAGCGCATGGCGCCAGTCATCACATCGAAACCACGGATTACGCCGCCGGGCATGTCGGTTTGCACGTTGTCAGCTACGCGACCGCCAACTACCACAGTGGTACCGGCCATCAGCGGCGCGGACGACAGCTGATAGTAGCTGTCCGGGACATCACCCAGGCCAGCCTTCAGATCTACCTGACCGTTGTTGCCGAAACCCTGGCAGAACTCGCCAGTGTCAGCATCGACCGCGATCAAACGGGCATCAATGGTGTTGGTCAGCAGACGACGCTGGCAGTTGGCGGCCGGCGCAGGCTTGGCTTCGATGATCGACGAGTTGCTCGGCTGAGCAATCGCTTTGGTGGCGTCGAAATAGGCCATGCCACGGCAACGCTGCCAGACTTTCGACTGAGCGTTGATCGCGTTCTTCCACAGCTCTTTACCGGTGTCGGCATCGAGGGCAATCAGGTTGTTGTGCGGGGTGCAGATGAACACCTTGTTGCCAACCTGCAGCGGAGTGAGCTGGTCTTCAGCACCGTTGCCATCGCTCTCGGCGACGTCACCGGTGTGGTAGGTCCACGCGACTTTCAGCTTGTCGACATTGTTGCGGTTGATCTGGTCCAGCGCAGCGAAGCGGCTGCCGCCTTCGGTATTACCGTAGTGCGCCCAGTCCTTTTGCGCCTTGTCCGGCTCGACCGGAGTCAGGCCCGGGCCAGTGCCGGTTGCCGCCACGGTTGGATGGGCGATAAACATATTGCCGGCCGCTACAACCACGCCGACCGCCAGCACCGCAGCCACAGCGTAAGCGCCGCGACCGGCAACACCACCGTTGGCACGCTTGAGCAGCGGATAGACCAGCGCCACGACCAAGCCGATCACACTGAACATGAACAGGCGCGAGAACACCGGCCAGAACACCAGCCCGGCATCGCTCACCGCCCAGATCGCAGTTCCGACCAGGAACGCGGCAAACAGCCACGCACCGGCCAGCTTGAAGCGCGCGATCAGCAGACCGGAAACGGCCATGACCAAGCCACCCACCAGGAAGTACCACGAGCCTCCCAGGCTGACCAACTTCACGCCGCCCGCAGCCAGCGCCAAGCCGAGCAGGGCGATGACGACGCCCAGCCCGATCAGAATGAATTTTGATATGCCCGAGAGGCGTTGACTCTGCTTCACGTTGAGTGTCCCGTTGAAATGAGGCGCGCATTATATAGTTAGGTAACTACCTAGTTAAATCACAAATTTCAACGTGAAGCGTAGTTCGAGGTTTCGGCTCGCGCCTGCAGAGGACTCAGATATGGAAATGTCTGTTGAAATGCGCACAAGAATCGCTGTTCTGTCAGATTGATTGTGATTTGTGACAGATATCGGATGCCGCGCCCTCAGGCGTAATTCATTTGCGCGGGGTTGTAAATGCGACGAATAACCGCCAGGTAGCCTGACCCAGAGCGGTCAATGGACGCGCTGAGCTATATGGATATGCTTTTTTAATCTTGGAATTCGCCACGGTTTACCGCTCAACTGGCGCCTTTTTGATAGGTAGCTATTTATGTCCGAGCGGTATGAGGTGGTGGTTCTGGGCTTGGGCGCGATGGGCGCGGCGACGGTTTATCAGTTGGCGAAAGCGGGCGTGAACGTTGTCGGTAATGATCGTCATCACCCGCCGCACAACCTCGGTTCCAGCCATGGCGATACTCGAATCACCCGGCTTTCGGTCGGCGAGGGCGCGCAATATGTGCCGATCGTGCGCAATTCTCATCGCATCTGGCGTGAGCTGGAGGCCCTGACCGGGGAATCGCTGTTCGAGCAATCGGGGTTGCTGGTGCTGACGTCGAGCGCCGAATTCGATCCTGAAGATCAGACCGACTTCACCCTGCGCACCATCGGCCTGGCGCAAACCTACGGCATCGAGCACGAAATCCTGTCCGCCGAACAGATTCGCCAGCGCTTCCCACAATTCGCCAACGTGCACGACTCGGCCATCGGCTATTTTGAACCGGGCGGAGGCTTCGTGCGCCCCGAGCGCTGCATCGATGTTCAGCTCAAATTGGCCGAGCAACACGGAGCGACACTCTACAAAGGCGAGACTGTCACCGGGATCAGCTCGAACGAGGAGGGTGTCACGGTAACCACGGACCGGCGCACGCTGTTTGCCAATAAGCTGGTGATCAGCGCAGGCAACTGGAACGACGAGTGGCTCGGTGAGCCGTATGAGAATCTGCTCAGCGTTTACCGGCAGAAGCTGTTCTGGTTCGAGCTGGAAGAAAACGCCGGACTGGTCGGCCACTCACCGACGTTCATCTTCACCCACGGTCGCGGTGACGACAAAATCAACTACGGCTTTCCCGCGCTACCCGGCGAAAGCAGCATGAAAATCGCCACCGCGCAGTACCACACCTCAACGTCCGCGCAGGCCATTGACCGCACGGTTTCAGCGGCCGAAGCGCAGGATATGTACGAACACCAGGTCCACGAGCGCATCGCTGGTGTGACCTCTAAAGTGCTCAAGACTGCGGTTTGCGCCTACACCGTGACGCCAGACCGGCATTTCATCATCGACGAGCATCCGTCGCTGCAACACACCCTGTTCGTCTCGGCCTGCTCCGGACACGGTTTCAAGCATTCCGCCGCGCTCGGCGAAGCATTTGCCCAGTGGTGCATGCGCGGCTCGAGCGACCTGGATCTGTCCTCTTTCTCCCTAAAACGCTTCGAAGGAAAACTATCGTGAAACGCGTCGCGCTCTCCGTAGCACTGCTGGTCGCCGTCATGGGCAATGCCTCTGCCGAAACCCTGAAAATCGCCGTGGTGCCTGTGCCCCATGCCGAAATTCTGGAGTTCTTGAAGCCGGAGCTGGCCAAGGAAGGGGTGACGCTGGATGTCAAAGTCTTCTCTGACTACATTCAACCCGACCGGCAGACGGATGAAGGCTTGCTCGACGCCAATTACTTTCAGAGCAAACCGTATTACGAAGCCTACAAAAAAGACCGCCCGAGCAGCGATCAAGTGCCGATCGTCGCCGTGCACATCGAACCGTTCGGTGCCTACTCGAAGAAGATCAAAAACATCAGCGAACTCAAGGACGGCGCGACCATTGCCATTCCCAACGACCCGACCAACTCCGGTCGGGCGCTGCTGCTGATCGCCAAACAAGGCCTGATCACCCTGAAGGATCCTGACAACATCATGGCCACGCGCCTGGATATCGTCAGCAATCCCAAGCACCTGAAGTTTCAGGAATTGGAAGCGGCGATGCTGCCACGGGTGTTGAATCAGGTTGATCTGGCGTTGATCAACGCCAACTACGCGCTGGAAGCCAAACTGGTGCCGCACAAAGACGCGCTGTTTATCGAAAGTTCGGAATCGCCGTACGCCAATTACCTGTACGTGCGTCGCGACAAGGCCAACGCGCCGGCGGTGCAGAAACTCGGCGCATTGCTTAACTCACCGCAAGTGAAGCAGTTCATTCTTGAGCGTTATCACGGTGATGTGGTGCCGGCGTTCTGACGCCGTCGGGAGCCGCCAGACATGCTGACGGCTCCCGACATCCTCAAGCGATCTCTTCAAACCTGCGCACATCGCCCAAGGAATCACGCTGCATCGACTGCAGGTTTTTTTCGATGGTTTCACACAGCGCTTCCATCTGAATCTGGTGCTCGCTGTGGCGAAACGGACTTTGCAGGTCGGTGCCGATGCGTTCGATGGCCAGCAGCATAAAACCGACCACGGTCGAGGCCAACGGCGTGAACCAGCCCAAAGACTCCACCAGCCCGACGGGCACGATCAGGCAGAACAGCGAAATAAACAGCCGTGGAAAATACACATAAGGGTAGGGCAGCGGCGTATTGGCAATCCGCTCCATGCCACCCTGGCTGTTGGACAGGTCCACCAGCGTCGATTCCAGCCGCGCCAGGCGAATGCTGTCCAGACGTCCGGCCTTGTATTCCCGAGCGAGCAAAGTCGCGGAACCGGTGAGGATGTCATTGGCAAAGTTGTTGGTCGTGCCGCTGCGGGCAAACTCATCGGCGGGAATAAACGCGCGGACTTCCTCAGGGCAAGGCTGGCCTTGCAGATGCGCCGCGAGGCAGTTCACATAGGCGACGTGGCGGCGCAACAGGGTCGACTTGACCGGATTGACCTCGCCATCGGGATCATCCAGCAGCGTCAGCACCTGGCGGGCGAAGCTGCGTGAATTGTTGATCATCGACCCCCACAACGTGCGTGCTTCCCACCAACGGTTGTAAGCGCTGCTGTTGCGGAAACTGATCAGCACGATCAATGCCGAACCCAATAAGGTCAGGGGCATCAATGGCAGGTTCAGCTTGGCGTTGAGGAACAGCATGAAGTCGACGGTGACGGCGATGTCCCAGAGCAGCAGCCAGAACAACGCCCAGCCGACATAGCCCAGGGTCTTGATGATCAAACGGTATTTTCTGACGATGGCAGCTTTCAAACGGAAACCTCGTGGCGAGCGGTAAGCGTTAACGCCTTAGCTCGGACGCTGTTTTCGGGGGAAAGGTTCGGTCAATAGTCTGGCAATCGGCGTCTCGACTAGTCCGGGGTGATCATCGCCAAAGGCGTTACACCCTACGTTCTCGCTACGCCCGGCACATCCATATTGATCTTGCGCCAGAAAGCTTCCGACAAACTGTAGACCGAGAAGGCAATCAGCCCCAACGCCATCACCATCAAGATCAGCCAGCCAGCGGGCAGATTCTGCAGCGCATCGAGCGCTTCCTTCATTCCAGGTGGATCCATGGCTTGATAGGTGGAACCGCTGACTGCCAGCAGCAATGCAATCTCGATAAACACCACGCCGCGCGCGATCAGACCAAACCGGGAGACCGGGCGGACGTAGCGCATGACATCCTCGTCGGCCTCGAAATACTTCTCGAACGACGCTTTCCAGCCCTTGAAGATGTGAGCAATGCCGACCCCAAGCGGAACGAGGGCGATCAGGTACACCAGCCAGTTCGAGTGTTCCCAGGACAGCAGATGCGCCAGCCAGTCTTTGGTTTGTCCTGCGGAATTGCCCGAGCTTTTAATCCCGCTGATGAGCAGGCCCAATGCGAAGAACGCCAGAGCACCGTTGACCAAGCCTCCGACAAACAGCCCTGTGCGAATCACCAGACCTTTGAGTTTTTTGCCGTGATGATCGACATCGCGCGTGGCCTGCAGGACACGCCAGGCGGCGAATGCCAGCAGTCCCGCCACGACAAGTCCCACCAGAAAATAGCCGAATGGCTGGCTTAGCAACGCCTCCAGACTCTTGTGGCTGTCCTTTGGTTTGGTCGAGTCATGAGCTGCGAGCAACGCGAAGATACCGATGATCAAATACAGCATTCCCCGGGCGGCGTAGCCTCCCCGAGCGAGGATGACAAGGTTGTGTTGCGCGGACATGGGACGTATTCCTGAGAGGTCATAGGAGAGCAGACCCTTCTTGCCGGGAGGGGTTCTATGAGCCGTCAAAACACTGCAGGGGCTTAGAGATCGAGAACGTCCTGCGAGCCCTGCTCAAGTCATACTCGCTGCCTCCAGAATCGGGCCTGCACAGTGACTTCCGTCTGTCGCAGGACTTGAACCATAAGGGGCGGATTGCGTCTTAACTTTCGCGAAATCAACCCTATGGAAGCAATCATGCTTTTGAAGAATAAGAGTCTCCTTGCTGTCATGTCCTGCGCCATGATGCTTGCAGCCGCCCCATTACTCCCTGCTGACATCTCTGTCATGAACTCTGCCTACGCGAAGGACGGTGGTGGTGGTGGTGGTGGTGGTGGTGGTGGCAACGGCGGCGGTAATGGTGGT